>Ga0214471_10000058_pt1 | contig 110106 bp, 100 predicted proteins | sample RVTome_5_FD_207665 | JGI IMG/M metagenome (GOLD analysis project Ga0214471, IMG submission 207665) | Soil microbial communities from uranium-contaminated site in the Upper Colorado River Basin, Wyoming, United States - RVT142D155 | ecosystem: Environmental > Terrestrial > Soil > Contaminated... | reverse complement strand
TCGCGGCGGCGTGGCGGAACCAGCCGAAATGGGTCGTCTCGCGCTCGTTGAACTCGGTCGGCCCCAACGCCAGGCTTGTTGAGGATGATCTCGAGGGCGCGATCCGCGAGCTGAAGGCCGAGCGCGACGGGGAGATCGAAGTTGCTGGCCCAGACTTGGCGCAAAGCCTCACCGAACTTGGCCTGATCGATGAGTATCGAATCTACCTGCATCCCGTCGTGCTCGGTCATGGCAAGCCATATTTCGCCGGACCCCGGCCGCCGCTCCGCCTTATGACTCATGATCGGATTGGCGAGGATGTGATCAGGTTGACCTACGTTCCTGCTTAATCTCGCGACTCGCTTATCCAGCGTGGCGAAGGAACGGCTATCTCTTCCCCGGGGCCCGAACGGAGGGGCTCGATGGATCCGGCAATCAGCCGTGGCTCGGGCGACACGCCCTGGCAGAAGGACGAACTCATGGCAGGGTTCCAGTATGCTGTGGAGCTGCGGAACACGCCTCGCGACGATTGGGATCGAGCGCCGCGCCGGTTCTCGGCATGAAGCCGACGACGCGGCCGTTGCTCCGGATGCTGTTGCGCTCCGAGCAGGCGCGTCGCGGCTTATGCCCAATGCGTTAGAATGCACCGAGAGGTGCGGTATTGCTGTTGTTAGGAGAAATCCGGACGCCTTCCTCGTGGAATGGAGATTCACCTTGGCGATGAGAATCATAGGACCAACGCTGCTTGCATGCCTGCTCTGCACAGCGGCGGCACCGCTCGGGGCGCAGGAAATTGGCTGGGAGGCGAACGGGCGGGACGTATACGGCACCCGCTATTCTCCCGCTGCGGTCATCACCCGTGGAAACGTCGGGCGGCTCGAGATAGCATGGACGTATCGTACCGGTGAGACGGAACCGCGGTTCGCGACGGCGAAGGCCGCATCGTTCGAGACGACACCGCTGGTCAGCGGAGGCACCATGTACGTCGGCACGCCGCTGGGCCGCGTCATCGCGCTGGACGCGGAAACGGGCGCAGAGGTGTGGGTGTTCGATCCCGAGATCCGGCGGGACGTGACCTACGGCGACTTCGTGAGCCGCGGTGTCTCGCTATGGGTGGACGAACGAGCATTGCCGGGCGACCCGTGCCATCGCACCATCTTCGTCGCGAACGCCCAGTCCCAGCTCATCGCGCTGGATGCCGGTGACGGGCGGCCCTGTCCCGCGTTCGGAGACGACGGAAGGGTCGACCTCAAGAAGGGTCTGCGCATCGCGCCGTTCGAACCTGCGGCCTACACCGTAACGTCGCCGCCCGTGGTCGTGAATGACCTGGTGATCACGGGGTCGTCGGTTGGCGACAACACACAACCGGATCTGCCCAGTGGCGAAGTGCGAGCATACGATGCCCGCACGGGGGATCTGGTGTGGAGCTGGGACCCGATCCCGCAGGATCCGGGCGACCCCGCCTACGGCGACTGGCGCGGCGCGGTCGCCCATGGGACCGGCGGCGCGAACGCGTGGTCGATCCTTGCCGCAGACCCCGAGCGCGACCTGGTGTTTGTCCCGACCGGCAGCGCCGCGCCCGACTACTACGGCGTGCTGCGCTTGGGCGACAACCGGTACGCGAACTCGATCGTGGCTCTTCGGGCGTTGACGGGGGCGCTCGCCTGGGTGTTCCAGACCGTGCACCACGACCTTTGGGACTACGACAATGCCGCCCCACCCGCCCTCGTCACGATCCTTCGTGACGGCGTCGAGGTTCCTGCCGTGCTCCAGGCGACGAAGACGGGCATGCTATTCGTGCTGGACCGCGAGACGGGCGAGCCGCTCTTCCCCGTCGAAGAGCGATTCGCGCCGGCGAGCAGAATCCCGGGCGAGGAGGCGTCGCCGACGCAGCCGTTCACCCGCGCCATCGCTCTCCTGAGTCCGCATCGCCTGGCGCTCGAAGACGTCTGGGGCGTGAGCGAGGAGGATCGGGCGGCGTGCCGTGCGATGATCGAGCCGCTGCGCAACGAGGGGATCTTCACGCCACCGGACACGGGTGGCACGCTGGTCCTGCCGTCCAACATCGGCGGTGCGCACTGGGGTGGCCTCGCTTGGGATCCCGAACGGCGCATCGCCGTGATCCCGGTGAACCGAGTCGCGGCCGAGGTTCAGCTCATCGCACGAGATTCCGTGGACTTCGAGGAGGCCAGCGCAGAGAACGAGCGGCGAGACCTCGGCTACGAATACAACATCATGCGCAGGACGCCCTACATTATGCGCCGACGTATCCTGTTGTCGCCGTCCGGGCTGCCGTGTACGCCACCGCCCTTCGGCACACTCGTGGCCGTGGATCTTGATTCCCGCGAACGCCTCTGGGAAGTCCCGCTCGGCTCCTTCGAAGGTACAGCGCCGCCCGGCACCGACCTCCCGCCGGAGTGGGGCTCGATCAACCTCGGCGGGCCGATCGCCACCGCGGGCGGCGTGGTCTTCATCGCGGCCGCCCTCGACCGGTCGCTCAAGGCATACGATATCGAGACCGGCCGTGAACTCTGGCGCGGTCCACTGCCGGAGAGCGGCAAGGCGACCCCGATGACCTACCGTCTCGCATCCGGCGAACAGTTCGTTGCGATAGCGGTCGGCGGCGGCGGACCATTCGGCGAAGGCGACTACGTAGTGGCGTTTCGCCTGCCGCGGTGACTCCTTGGTTGAACGAGGGAGGATATGGACTCACCCCGGCGCGACCCGGCTTGGAGCTGGTGAGGTTCGTGAAGTTTCGAAGGATGTGGGGCTAGTGAGATCTCGGCGCGTCGGGTCGTAAGCCTGGAAACGGTCGGCGCCACCGGCGGTGTTGGGCCGAGTCTCGATAGGTGTTTGGTGCAGAACAGCGCACCGATCCCGAAATGAAGTCAGAGCACAGGGGGCCGAGACACACGTTCAAACGGGACCACCCCACCCCGTGTTGTAGAGCTACGTCGACTTGGACAGCGGAGGCCTTATAGGTGTTAGGCCGCCAGTAGCGGAATCGTCTTAGCGCAGGTAGATGGCGGCAAGGTCAAAGGCGTCCTCCGGTGTCCCGTGGAAGTCGCCGGTGGGGAATACCGCGGCTTCGTACCGTTCATGGCTGTAGGTATAGAACGCGACGGTCCATCGCTGCCGCCCGGCGAAGTAGCGTAACCGGCAGAGATGAATCGGACTCTCCCGAAGGCGTTGATAGTATTGCCGCTCGGTCTCGCCACGCGCGCGGAGCAAGGCTTTGGTTGGACGATCCGGCTCACAATATGCGTCGATGTAACAGAAAGCGCCCCGAAAGCGCACGGTGATGCGCGAAAAGCGCCCTGCGTAGTTTGCATCTGCATGCGCGAGGATGCGGCGGCGCGTCTCCTCTCGCAGGGGAGGTGGTATTAGCGTGCCGCCCGTATGAGGCGAGAACATCCACACTTTCCGTGGAGTCATGCTTGGGTCATGATGATCATGAGGGCATGGATGCCGCGCGGTCAACGCTCAGCATCAGCGGCCGCGCGGAGCGCCGTCCGCTGGATGCCGAGCCTGTGTGAAAACCCGCGGCGATCACGCGCTTTCAGAAAATCGGCGCTCGTATTTCGCTCAGGAGCCACGATCGCGACTCGGCGAGCCATCGGAGGACCCCCTCTTTCTCCACATCGAGGAGTTTTCACACAGGCTCTGCTGTTGTTGGGCAGCTCTGTCTCGGAGACGCTCCAGGAAGGGATCCTTGAGTTCCTGGGATGCCAGCCAGGCCAGTTCTTCCTCAAGCGTCATGCCTTCGATCTGGGCAGAGACCCTGTCTCGAATCGACCGCATCATGGCAACGGCGTCGAACGTCTTCCGGGTTCTATTCATCCGGCAGTACCTCCCGTGGCGCCGGATCTCAAGCGTCGGATAGCCCCTGCGCAGATTCACGGAGTTGTCTCCGTGGATCCGGTACAAATTGACGATGTGCTTGAAGTTCCAACTCACCAGGACATCGACGCGGGCCACGGTTCCCATGGCGATGTGCTGGGCATCGGCCCGCATCTTGGCCGAGATCACTCCCTCCGCAATGTAGGCTTCGGCAAGTTTCCTTGCCTCAGCGCCAAGCTGGAGCGTCGCGATGTGCGCCTCGGGCACCGCGGCGAGGTGCTTGCGCACCTCGCTCGGCACGGAATGCTCCGAGAACTCGTCGTCCTCACAGCCTCCGACCACTGACGCATCGACGTAGATTCGAGGCTTCATGACCTCATCGTACACTGTTCCGGAGCGTCGGTGTCACGTCTGCCTGCGGATGCCGGCAAGGGTCGTGGCGCATCGGCGATTGTGCCGCAGGCGACGCCGGCCTACCGCACCCACACCAGGCTCACCGCCAAGCCCTCCGGTCCGTCAAGTATCCCCACGCTGACACGAAGGTCGAGCGCGTTTCCCACCCGGAAGTCGGCGCCGAATCCGATGCCGAAGCTCACATCGGTATCCCCGGTGCCCGTCGTAATGAAGATTCCGGGCTGCCCGTAGGCAATGAAGCTGAAATCCTCCACATCGACGCGCCGCCCGAATGTGACGGTGCCGGGGAAGGTCCAGGCATCGAACTCGCTCGTCCCCGCCCCAATCACCACGGCGGCGTCAAGCGGGAAGCTTGCCGAATGCTCGAGGATGCGCTGGCGACCCTCCACGCCGGCGATCCAACTGTTCGAACTGCCTGCTCCCGCGTCGGTCCGCACAATGCCGCCACGGACCCCGATGTCCCACTTGCCCTGTCCAAACCGAAACTGGCCCTCAACCGCCACATCCGCCGGCCCACTGGGCAGGCTGAGTGTCCCGCCGAACTCGTACCGGGCAAATGCCCGATACGGCGCATTGAACGACGGAGTGCCTGTCGCCTGGGCATGAGCGGACGCCGCACAGATCGCCATCCCCAACCCAGCCAACCAGTATCCGCGGAATCGCATGTACTCCTCCTCGCAAGCAGTTTGCCCACCATGGGTTGCCAATCGTGATAAAGCTACACAGCGGAATAGCGAGCGCGAGGCGGCGCGCGCCCCGGCGCTCCTGGCCCCCGCGGGAATGCCGCGCATATTTCCACACGCTTTCTCAAACGCCGGTGGTGAGGCAACCATGTTTCAAACCGCCGAGGTCGGTCGCCGGGTTGCGGATGAAGACTACCGGGCGCGCCTACCCGAGTTGCGCGAACAGCTCCTCGACGTGCAAGCCCGCCTTCGTGACGCGCCGTTTCCGGTGATACTCCTCCTCGCGGGCGTTGACGGTGCGGGCAAAGGAGACGTCGCCAACATGCTCCACGAGTGGATGGATCCGCATTGGATCGTCACGCGCGCCTTCTCGGAACCGACCGTCGAAGAATCCGAACGGCCGAGATTCTGGCGCTTCTGGCGCGATCTCCCCCCCAACGGTCACATCGGGGTTTTCCTCAGCGCGTGGTACTCCCTGCCGCTGGTGCAGCGCGCACTCGGGAAGATCTCGGCGCAGGCGTTCGATGACCGGCTCGATGAAGTCGCCGGGTTCGAGCGCACGCTGGCCAACGACGGCGCCCTGGTGCTCAAGTTCTGGATGCACCTCGGCCGCCTGCAGCAAAAGGAACGCCTCGATGCCTTGAGTGCCGATCCAAACCAGTCCTGGCGCGTAACGGACCGTGACTGGAAGCACTTGAAGAAGTACACGGGCTTCGCCGCGGCCGGCGAGCGCATCATCCAGCGGACGAGTAGCGGCGAGGCACCGTGGGACATCGTCGAGGGAACCGATGGCAACTTCCGGCGGCTGGAGGTTGCGACCGTGCTGCGCGACGCGATCGCTGGGCGCCTCAACGAGGCGCCGGCGACCCGCGCGCGGCCTTCACGCCCGGTGCGCCTCGGACTGGACGCCGAGAACCCGACGATCCTGTCCACGCTGGACCTCGACAGCAAGCTGTCCAAGAGCGAGTACGAGGCCGAGCTGGAACGGTTGCAGGCCAAACTGGCGCGACTGCACCGCGAGGCGCATGCCCGTGGCGTGTCGACCATCTGCGTGTTCGAGGGATGGGACGCCGCGGGCAAAGGGGGCGCCATTCGGCGACTGACCGGCGCCATCGAGGCGCGACACTATCACGTCATCATGATTGCCGCGCCCACGGAAGAGGAGCGGTCGCATCACTACCTGTGGCGATTCTGGCGCCACCTTCCCCGCGCCGGCCGCGTCACGATCTTCGATCGCAGCTGGTACGGGCGCGTGCTGGTCGAGCGAATCGAAGGATTCGCCCACGAGGACGATTGGCGCCGGGCGTACGGCGAGATCAACGACTTCGAGCAACAACTCACCGAATACGGCATCGTGCTGGTCAAGTTCTGGCTGCACATCAGCAAGGCCGAACAGAAGAAACGCTTCAAGGCCCGGGCGAAGATCCCGTTCAAGCGCTGGAAGCTTACCGAAGAGGACAAGCGCAATCGCGCCAAGTGGGACCTGTACGAGTTGGCGGTGCACGACATGGTCGAGCGAACCAGCACCGGATCGGCCCCGTGGACGCTGGTCGAGGGCAACGACAAGCGGTACGCGCGGATCAAGGTCCTCACGACCGTGACCGACCGACTCGAAACGGCGTTGGGCTAGTTCGGTTTCATCCAGTCACCCTGGAGGCAACTCATGTCGCTGAACATCAAGGCCCTGGCCATCACGACGGGCGTACTCACCGCTGCGTGCGTCTTTCTCGTCGGCGTGGGGAACCTGATCTGGGAATCGTACGGCGCTGCATTCCTGCAGCTCGTGGCTTCGCTTTATCCCGGTTACGACGGCCCGGCAGGGTTCGGGTCGGTGCTCGTGGTGACGCTGTACGCCCTGGTGGACGGCGCGGTGTGCGGCGCGGTCTTCGGATGGTGCTACAACATGGTCGCGGGTCGAAGCGCCATAACCACCTGAGCGCCCCAATCCCGGGAACGGGAGGACCACCGGATCCACTCAGCGTGGATCCGGCGTTTGCCAGCGATCACGATTCCCCTCGCGGCGGTCGTGTAGCGAGCCCATTGATTGCGCGGCTCGCCACCACGCGCTGGCCGGCGCCATGGAGCGCCGCCTCGATCATCGCCCGTCCGACCGTCTCGGTCGTCGTGACGTAGCCTGGAAGCGCCCATTGCAGGATCGGATAGAACGGCGACAACACGGCATAGAACGCGCGGTAGAGCGTCGTGCCTGATCGCGCACCTTTCACCGGCTGGATGTACCCGGGCCGGAACAGATACACCGCCTTGAAGGGGAGCCGTGCCAGCGCATTCTCGGTGGCGCCTTTGACGCGCGCCCACATCTGCCGGCTACGCTCCGCGCTGTCCGTGCCGGCGCCCGAGACGTAGCAGAACGTCATGGTCGGGTTGAGTCGCGCGAGCGTCTGCGCGGCGGCGAGGGTGAGGTCGTAGGTGACGTGGCGGTACTCGGCTTCGCTCTTGCCCGCGGACGAGACTCCAAGGCAAAACAGACACGCGTCGTATCCGACCAGCCGCTGCTCGACCGCGGCGTAATCGAAGAAGTCGTCGACGATCAGCTCGTCGAGCTTCTCGTGCTGTACCCCCAGCGGCCGGCGGCCAACCGCGAGTGCGCGAGCGACGCGTGCGTCGGCAAGGCATTCGAGCAGTGCACCCGTGCCGACCATGCCGCTGGCGCCAAACAGAATCACGTTCATCGGCTTCGCCGCCTGTTGAGGGTCCAGCCCGCTGGGGGCGCGCCCGCCGCGACAGCACGGGCCCGACCCCAGGCGGGGCAACGCCAAACGGCGCGGCTTCGCCGCGCCGTTGGCATTGCCCCGCCTGGGGTCGAACCAGGACTCTTCTGATCCAGAGTCAGACGTGTTGCCAGTTACACCACGGGGCAGTGGAGCTGAGGGGACTCGAACCCCTGGCCTCCTGGGTGCGATCCAGGCGCTCTCCCAACTGAGCTACAGCCCCAAGTACAGATGCAGAACCCCGCCCAAATACCGCGGCGGGGTCGTGCCGCCCTCAAACCTAGACAGCACCCGAAAAGGGGTCAAGCCCGGCAGCGCGCCCGTAGGGAACCTTCGCGCTGACAAGGCGTTACCATGAAAGACCCCACACCGGAGCCCTTTGTCATGCCCCTGCACCGTCTCACGATCCTCGGCCTTGCCACCGCGCTCCTGGCTTGCGGCGACACGCAAGGCCCACCGGACACCAACGACCCCGACCCGACCGGGCCCACCGTCACCACCAGCGTGAGCGTCGTCGACAACAAGTTCAACCCAGCCGGCAACCAGGTGAATGCCGGTCAGACGGTGACGTGGACCTGGCAAGGACTGAACCAGCACAACGTCACCTTCGACAACGCCGCGATCGGCAACTCGTCGACCAAGAGCTCGGGGGCGTTCACGCGCATGTTCGACTCGGCAGGCGAGTTCACCTACTACTGCACCGTCCATGGGCGAGGGATGTCGGGGAAAGTGACGGTGACGGCACCCTCCGATTAAGTGGTACCTGGCCGGGAGCGTGACCTGGTACCGTTACTCGGCGTAAGGCACGTCGAGCACCAGCCCATCTTTCGCCACGATCGTCTCGGCGAACACGGCGCGCGCCTCATCGAGCAGCACGTTGCTGCCGGCCGAGAAGCGCGCGCTGAGGTGGGTGAGTGCCAACTTCTTCGCGCGCGCGGCCAACGCGACCTGTGCCGCCTCGACGGCGGTGGCATGATGGGTCTCGACCGCGCGGTCCTTTTCCTCCGCGCTGAACGTCGCCTCGTGTACCAGCAGATCCGCGCCGGTGGCGGCCGCCACCACTTGCTCGCACGGACGGGTATCACCGGAGATCACCACCAGCCTGCCGGGCCGCGGGGGTCCCACGAGATCTTCGGGACCGATCCGCCGGCCGTCCGCCAGCCCGACGGTCTCGCCCTTGTGCAACCGGCCCCACAACGGTCCTTCGGGGACGCCCAACTCGGCGGCCTTGTCCGGATCGAACCGGCCCAGCCGCTCGTGCTCCCGAATCGCGTAGCCGAGTGCCACGCCACCGTGTTCGACACCGATCGCTTCGATGTCGTACTCGTCGCGCGACAGCACGGCGCCCGCCGCCAGATCCCGTATCTCGATCGGGAATGGGGTGCGTTCCCGGCCGACCTCCGCTAACCCGCCGAGAATGCGCCGCGCCCCGCGCGGACCATAGAGGGTCAGCGGCTCTTCCCGACCCTGGAGACCGAGGGTCCGGATCAGGCCGGTGATGCCGAGGAAGTGATCGGCGTGGAAATGGGTGAAGAAGATCTCGGACAGCGTGAACCCCACGCCGAAGCGCATCATCTGGCGCTGGGTGCCCTCGCCGCAGTCGAACAACAACGTCTCGCCTTCGCGCTGGACCGCGATGGACGAGACGCCGCGCTCGACCGTCGGACGCGCGGCGGAAGTGCCGAGAAACGTGAGGCTCAACATGAGGAGAATATATCCTTCTCCTCCCGTCCTCGACCGATTGCGACCGTCTGCTAAAACACCTTCAGACTGAAATACCGTCCCGGGCGTTCCCGCATGTCATCGAGCAACAGCCGCATGGACGTGGTGAGACGGATCATCTCGTTATACATGGTCGTGTCGTTCACCAGCCGGCCGAGCGTCCCGGAATCGGCGTCCACCTTCTCGATCACGGCCGCAAGCGCGTTGGTGGCGTTGCCCAACCCGACGACCATCTCGTTCAGGCTCTCGGCGATTTCGTCGAGTTGCGCCAGGGACCGCGCCAGGTCCGGGCTCCCGAGTATGGAGTCGAGTTTGGCGGCGACGCTCGAGAGCTTCTCCAACGTGGCGGTCGCCTCTCGTACCATCGGTCCGCTGCCCAGTTGCGCGATGACGTTCATCGCGCGGCGTGTGGCGCCGAGCGTCTCGTGGATATCGTCGGCGGTGCGTGGGCTGAGCACCGCCCCCGCGCCCGCCAGTACGTCACTCGCCTGCGTCGCAACGTCGGCGGCGGTTTCCATCAGCCCCACGTCCCGGGACCCTGTGATGACCTGGCCTTCGCGCAGGAACTCGTCCGACCGTCCGGGGACGTAATCCACGAACATGGCACCAAAGGCATCGATCGCACGCACGGCGGCGCGCGCATCCACGTGTGGCCGCACGGCGTCGGATACCTCCAGGTATACGACGACGTCATTGACGGCCTGCAAATCGATATCGCCCACGCGGCCGACGCGGACACCGGACACGTGGATCGGATCGCCCACGCCAAGACCGGCAATGTTCTCGAACCGCGCGGCAAAGGTGGTGTGGCCCGCGCCGCCGAATGACCGTCCGGTGAGGAACGTGAGACCGCCAAATACCATGACGATCGCGACGATCACGAGCAGGCCGACGGTCACTTCCTGTTTGTAATGGAGGTCCATTCCGCTAGCCGTCCCCGTCCAAGAAGGTCTCGAAGTCCCGCTCGATGAATTCCCGCACCGCGTCGTCGCGGCTCGCCTTGATGTCGTCCGGCGTGCCCATCGCCCGGATCGACCCTTCCCTCAACAACGCGATCCGGTCCGACACGAAGAACGCACCCTTGACGTCGTGTGTCACCACGACGCTGGTAACGCCGATGGTATCGCGCAACTTGACCACCAGCTTGTCGATGATATCCGCGTTCACCGGATCCAGACCGGAGGTCGGCTCGTCATAGAGGAGATAGGTCGGCTGGCCCGCGATGGCCCGAGCGATGCCCACCCGTTTGCGCATCCCACCCGAGAGATCCGACGGGTACTTCAGCGCCGTTTCCACCGGCAAATTGACAAGCTCGAGGCACTCGGTGACGCGGCTACGGCAGTACGCCTGGTCTGACGAACATACTTCGTCGGTGATCCCCAGTTGCACGTTCTCTCCCACGGTCATCGAGTCGAACAGCGCGCCGAACTGGAACACGTATCCGATGGTCGATCGCAAGGTCGACAGCGCCTTCCGCTTGAGGTGCGGCACGCTCAGGCCGTCGACGAACACTTCGCCGACGTCCGGATGGATCAAGCCGTTGATATGCTTGAGCAGCACGCTCTTCCCCACGCCGGACGGCCCCAACAACGACACCGTTTCCCCCTGATCGACGTCGAAATCGACCCCATCGAGCACCACGAGTTCGCCGAATCGCTTGTGGACGTTGCGAAGCTTGATCATGCGCCGCCCCGCGTTGCTCTCCCCGCCGTCGCGCCGCACCGGTACCTTGCGTCCCGATGCGCCGGCCCCCGAACGCTCTCCGTTTCACCCGCCGCCTGCTGGCATGGTATCGCCGGCAGGCGCGGGACCTGCCATGGCGCGCGACCCGCGATCCGTACCGGGTGCTCGTGTCCGAGTTCATGCTCCAGCAGACGCCGGTGTCGCGGGTGATCGATTTCTATCCGCGCTTTCTCACCCGCTTTCCAACCGTCGGCGCCCTCGCGCGCGCGCGTCCGAGCGCGGTGCGTGAGGCGTGGGAAGGCCTCGGCTACTATCGTCGTGCCGCCAACCTCCACCGGCTCGCGCGCACCGTCGTGCACGATCACGACAGCGTCATCCCGGACGATCCCACCACGCTGCGCACCCTTCCCGGCGTGGGACGGTACACGGCGGGCGCGGTCGCGACGTTCGCGTACGAGCGGCGCGAGCCCGCCATCGACACCAACGTCAACCGCGTGTTGCGCCGCGTGTTCCGCCCGCGTTGGGCACAGGATGCGCGCGCCGCGCGGGCGCTGTGGACGCTCGCCCGCGCACTGCTTCCGACACGGCGCAAGACAGCCTGGGAATTCAACCAGGCGTTGATGGAGTTGGGTGCCCGCATCTGCGTTGCGCGCAACCCCCGCTGCCCGATCTGTCCGGTCCGCCCCGCCTGCCGTACCGGCGGGCCGTGAGGTGCCCAGGGTCCGGTCGATCCGCCGTCGCACTCTACGCATTGGGCAACAAGATCTGCGCGAGCACCGCATCGAGAAAGAGGATCAACACCGAGGCGCTGACCACCGCCGCCGTCGTCGCCCGTCCCACGCCCTCGGCCCCCTGTTTGGTGGTGAACCCCACATAGCAGGGCACGAGCGAGATCGCGAGCCCGAAGAATATCGACTTGATGATCGAGTACCACAGATCCCACGGACGGAAGAAGAAGCGCGCGCCGTAGATAAAATCGGCGTTGGTGAGCTCGAGCACACCGGTCGACGCGAACCACCAGCCTGACAGCACCCCGACCATGTCCGCAAAGATGACGAGCACCGGCAGCATGACCGTCCCCGCGATGACCCGTGGGAGAATCAGATGGGACGTCGGAGACCTGCCGAGGCTTTCGAGCGCGTCGATCTGCTCGGTCACCCGCATCGTCCCGAGTTCCGCGGCGTAGCGGGCGCCGATCCGTCCCGCGAGCAGCAACGCCGTCAACACCGGGCCCAGCTCGAGGATGATCGTTTGCACCACCAGGCCGCCGACGATGTACACCGGGATATTGCCGGTGAACTGGTACCCGGCCTGGAGCGCCGTCACGGCGCCGGCGAACGCGGCCGTCAGCAGTACGATGAACAGGGAGCCGTAGCCGACATGCTGGGCCTGCTGGAAAGTACGCGGCACCCAGATGCGCCACTCCCCCAGCGACCGCACCATGTCGAGGCTGAACAGCGAGACGCGCCCCATGTGACTGGCGGATTGCAGCGCGAACCGGCCGGCGAGGCGTCTCAGGTCGAGGGAGATGGCGGGCACGGTAATGGCCGGGGGCGGGAGGCGTCGCGGCGCGCGGGCTAACTCACCACGCCGAGGTACAGCGCCACGAGCAGGAACAGCAGCGCGGCACTCGTCACCCCAATCACGCGTCGGCGCAGCATATCGAGCGCGACGGCCGGCGCACCGGCGTCGGCCAGCCGGGCCAGGCGTTGCGACATCGGGAACGACACGAACAACTCAATGAGTCCCGCCAGAAAACCGGTCGCCTGCATCGCGGCCACGCCCGGCTCGCCAAGCCGCTCACCACCGCCGGCACTCGCGACCATCATCGCGAGGGCAAGGCCCGATCCTACCGCGAGCATCGCGCCGGGCGCGACGAGCCAGGCGTACAGGCGACCGAACAGTCGGTGCACCTGTGCCCGCGCGGCCTCCGGCTCGGATGCCACCGTACCACCGAGAAGCACCGCGGCGACCGCGCCGCCGAGCCATAGGCCTATCCCGACCATGTGAAGGAATACGGTGAACCTCACAGCTCGGCCTCCCCGCCGGTTACCAACACCCGCACCGGCTGCCGGCCCGTGAAACCGGCGTCGACCTCGTGCCAGAACTCGATGCGGTCTTCACCAAGCCGCCAGCACAGACAGACGTCCCTCCCGTTCTGGGCGCTGTAGAAATCCACCAGGCCGTCGTCGAAGCCCTTGAGCACACAGCCGATCTGTTTCAGTTCTTCGATGAACTCGTTGATCCGCGCCGCGATCGCATCGACCTCCGACCGCACGTCTTCGGTTTCGCCCGACTCGCCGTGGTCCGGCCGATCCTCCGACGCGACGATCTCATAGCGGCGGAGCGCGTTTTTCCATTCGGTATACTCGTCGACGATATCCTGAACGATCCGTTTGACCAGCGGAATCGTCCGGTTGGCTTCATCCAGCGTAAAGCGCTTGGTCGTCATGATCACCCGATTCGGGGCCGTTCGAGGACGGGGTCGGCCCCACCGTGTTTGTGGCTCGCCGGGCAGACTCAGAACAGTAATAGACGATGGACGCTCGCCACAATCGTTCGAAACGCCGCTGCCGTAGCCCCGTCAGCGGTCCCGACTGTGGTCCACCAGAGCCCGGACGGCGGCCCGATATCCGTCGCCGACATATTGGCCGACACTCTCGAGCGCGAAAGTGGCCTCCGCCTCCGTCACGGGCTGTACCAACACCACGTCCGACCGGCCGCGCCAGCGTTCGATCTCCAGTTCAGTCTGGGCGGCCATCATGACGCGCAGCACCTCCCCATGGTGCCGAACCAGGGGCGGTAAGGCTGCCGCGCGGCCGCTCGTTTCGTCATGCAGCGACGGACCCACGTTCACCGCCACGATCAGATCCGGATCGAACGACCCGGCCACATCGATCGGGAGGACGGCGCGCAACCCCCCGTCCACGTAGGTCCGTCCCCCGATGCGCGCCGCCGGATAGTAGACCGGCAGTGCGCAGGAGGCGTACAGCGCGTCGACCAGCGGGACCTCGTCTCGCCCATCGGCACCGAACAAGGTGAGTTGACCGTTCTGGATATCGACCGCGGTGACCGTCAGCGGGTAGTGGAGTTCGCGGAACCGACGGACCGGGAGGAGGTGCGCAATGGTGTCGCGCAATCGGTCACCACGCAGAAAGCTCCGACTGAAGTACCCGAGCAGCGCTCCCGGCGAAATCGCCGCCACGTCATGACGCCGTATGGCGGCCATGCGAACGAGCGTCTCTTCGTACCCGAGCCCGGCGGCGAGGCACGCACCCACAACCGCACCCATCGAGGTTCCAACGTACCGCGACGGGATCAGCTCCCAATGTTCCAGCGCCTTGTAGACCCCGAGGTGCGCGGCGGCCTTCGCCCCACCCCCACTCAACACCAGGGCGATGCCGCTCACGATTCCGACTTCGTCTCCTCGAGGCGGCGGCGCCGACGCGCCTCCGCGCGGCCATGCCGCCGGCGGTCATCCTCGGTTTCCAGCACCAGACGACGCACCGGCACCGGCTTCCCCTTTTCGTCAATAGCGACGAACGTGACGTGGCAGCTGTTGGTGTGACGGCGTGTTCCGGTCACGAGGTTTTCGGCCTCGATCCTCACCCCCACTTCCATCGACGTCCGCCCCACGAAGTTGACCGCGGCTTGGGCCACCACGAGCTCGCCGAGGTAGATCGGCTCGTGAAAGTCCACCCGATCGACCGAGACCGTCACACAGGGTCTCCGCGCGTGGCGCGTGGCGGCGACCGCCGCCACCCGATCGATGAGCGACAGCACCACACCGCCGAATACATGCCCGAGATTGTTCGCCATGTTGGGCATCATCAGCTCCGACATGGTGGCGCTGGATGCGGACGCCGGAGCGGGCGGGAGGTCGGCGGGCATGGCGGGATGAAGGACTAGTAGTCGACCGGGCGAAGATAACTCTCGCCGATGGCTGTGCGACTGAGCATGGCCACCGTCGGCAAGCGCCGTTTCCAATGCGTCGAATCAAGCCGGCGTTTGACGAGTCCGACTTCGTCCGGACTGAACCCGTACTCGACAATCTCGCATTCCGCGCGCCCCGACAGCGTCCAGTGCAGAATCAGGTCCGCGCGCGCGTAGGCGATACCCAGATCGCCTTCATCGGTCTGACCCTGAACCAGATCGGCGGTGGCGGGCTTCTCCACGATCGCGTCCGGGATCCCCAGGTGCCGTGCCAACGCCAATACCTGCGTCTTGAACAGGTCGCCTATCGGATTCACCGGCGGCGCGTCATCGGCATGCCACGTGAAGTAGCCCAGCAATCGTTCGGTCTTGTTGGCGGTACCGAGCGGCAGCGCCCGGTACTTGGCGGAGAGGTCGAACAGCGCGATCATCCGCAGGCGCGCCATGACGTTGCCACGGCTCGTGGAGTCACCACCGTTGGCGGCGGCGGCGTGATACCCGTCGACCGCCTGACTGATATCGATGGTCAGCAGATCGAGGCCGAGCGCGTCCGCCACGACCTGCGCGTGTGCGCCGCTTTCGGTGGCGGACGTGCAGTAGGGCAATCGTACCGCCATCACGTTGTCGGCCCCGAACGCACGCACGGCCAGCGCCGCGGTCGTCGCGCTGTCCACGCCTCCCGACAGGCCAATGACGACCTTGTCGAATCCGCGGCGCCGCGTCACCTCCTCCCGCAGAAACGCGACCAACCACCGTTCGACGAGTGGCGCGTTGATCGCCAGGGGGTCGACCGCGGCCGCCGGCGTCACCACCGGATGCGCGGCTGGTGTCGATGGCTCGACCCGCGGTATCGCGCCGCTCGGCCCGTCGATCGCGACCGCGGGACGCGCGGTATCCGACGAGGCCCGCAACAAGTGTGGCAGTGCCACTTCAAGATCCGACAACAATGGCTGGTCGGCCCGCGCCTGCATCAGGCGTCGCCTATCGAAGCGGCCGGTCACGATGGCTTCGTCGAGCACCGGCGCTTCGGCCAACACCACGCCGTCCGGCCCAACCAGGGCGGACCCACCCTGGAACCCCTTCCCCCCCTCGAATCCCACGATCTGGACCAGCGCGAGGTATACGCCGTGCTCTTCTGCCACGCGCCGGACGATGCGTTCCCACGCGTCCTTGCTGTTGATCGATCCGGAGGCCGTTGGCTCGATTCCGCGGGCGGGGGATGCGCTCGGCACGATCAGGAAATCGGCACCGTCAAGCGCCGCGATCGTCGCGGCGGCCGAGTGCCACACGTCCTCGCAGATCAGGATCGCGGCGCGACCCCAACGGGTGTCGAACGCCTGCACGGTCGTGCCGGCGTCGACGAACCGTTCCTCATCGAACATGCCGTAGGTGGGAAGGAACACCTTCCGGTGCACGTGGCGGATGCCGGGATTGTCGCCTCCCATCTCAGCGTACAATGCCGAATTGAAGATCCGCCCGCGGCGCGCCTCGTAGAACCCGAGACACAGGTCCATCGGCGCCACGCCGGCCGCCTCGTGCACCGCCTGGAGATCGCGAAACAGGGTCCCCGCCGTGACGACCGCGTCGCGCACGCCGCCCTCGAGGAAGTACCCCGACATCACCGTTTCGCCGAAGATCACCAACCCCGGTGGACGCGGCCACCCGCCCACCTGCGCCATCACCGCGCCGATACGCTTCAGGTTCTCGGCGTAGTCGGCCTTGGCGGGCCGTATCTGTGCGAGCGCAATCTCCATCACGATGAATCTAGAGCGGACCGGAGTGGAAGAAAGGTCTTATTGTGCGGTCCATTGCCAGAGCGTCGCGGACCAGAGGTCAGGCCGGATCGTCACGTTGTGGAAGCGCACGGCCACGGCGGCGACCAGTGTCGGCGTAAACAGCCACATCGCCGGCGCGTCTTCGTTGATGATCCCGATGGCCTCCTCCCATCGCCGCTGCGCCGCCGTGGGGTCGCCCTCGTTGACCGCGCGTTGTAGCGCCGCATCGAACGCGGCACTCGCGTAGCGGCCGTAGTTGGATCCCGGGATGCCGGCCGAACTCCACAGCTGTCGTATGGCCCCCGGCGGCGGGTCCACCTGCCACGCACCAACCATCGCATCGAACCGACCCTGGTTGGCGCGATCGACCATCGCGTTCGGTTCGAGCACGCGGAGCTGCACATCGACGCCCACCCGGCGGAGCTGCTCCTGCATGATGACCGCTGCCTGCGCCCGCACCTGACTCGAAGACGGATACATCAAGTCGAACCGCAGCGGCGTTCCGTGACGATCGCGCACGCCGTCGGCGTCTGAATCGCGCCACCCGACGCTATCGAGCAGCCGGCCGGCTCGGGTGCTGTCGAACGGGAGCTGGCGCATGTCGTCGCGCCAAATGCGGACCATCGGGGTCGTCGGACCGCCGGGCACCTGCCCAAGACCGCCGAGGACGGATTGCAGGATGGATTGACGGTCAGTGGCCAGGACCACCGCGCGCCGGACGTTCCGGTCGCCCAACACGGGGTGCGGCCGATCCGGGTCTCCCGCCGCCGTAACATTGAATGCGACGTACACGTACACGCCGGAAGGGTACTCCACCACCCGCAGATGCTCCGCGCCTCGTGCCCGGGTAACGTTCTCTTCGCCCAGCACGGCCTCGAGAATGTCCGCCTCGCCGGTCACGACCTGCGTCAGCGACGTGGCGAAATCGGGAGTCACCCGCCAGATGAGCCTCCCGATGCCCGGCGCCCCAAGGAAGAACGTCGAATCGGCCGCCAGTTCGATCGACTCACCCGCCCGCCACTCGACGAACCGGTACGGGCCGCTGCCGATCGGCGCACGGACCAGCGGATGCGACCCCATCCGATCCCGCGGAATCGTATCCAGCAGGTGTTTGGGCAGAATCAGCATGTGGTGTGTGGCATCGTAGAGCTGTTCCGCATGCCACCGCGAGAACGTGAACGACACAGTCCGCTCGTCGCGGGCAGTGACGGACACGATCGACTCGAGCAAGGGGCCGGCCGGAGCGTTGACGAGCGGATCGAGGTACACGTCGAACGTGAATTCGACGTCGCCCGCCGAGACGGGCACGCCGTCATGCCACCGCGCGGCAGGGTGCAACCGGAACACCAGCGTAAGGGAGTCCTCGTAGGTCCATGACTCGGCGAGCTTCGGAACGAACCCTGAATCGCCGACCGTGTTCATCCCCAGCCCTATATCCGCGAGCTTCAGAAAAAGCTGTGCGGCAACGGCTTGGGAGACGTTGCCCTGGGACAGCGGCGGGAACAGCACGTCGGCATCGGCGCCAACCGTGATCACGGCCGTGGCGCATGTCCCGACGCAGGGGTCGCGCGTCTCGCACCCGGAGAGGGCGAGCGCAGCCATCAAGAAGGAGATCTTCGAGGACGTGGTCATAGGCCCAATGTAAAGCACTTGCCTCGTATCGATGCAACTGCGACGAAACGAACCTTCCGCACCAGGCACTGCATCGATGGAGGATAGCATTTAAACCGTTTCGGTACAATGCCTTACGTGCCTCGGCACACACCGCGCCCCAGCGGCATTCCAGTTGCCTCACTACTGGTCGTGGCGGCCCACCAGGCTGCCGCTCAATACAACGAGCACATGCAACCAGAGGAGAGGATCATGAGAAACCGCATACTCACATTGTCCATCATGGCGGGAGCCGTGGCCGCTTGTTCGGACACCACGGCCCCCGGCATCGTCGACCAACCCCACGTCGCGCTCTCGTTCACGACGCTCGCGTCGGGTGTCGGTACCGCGAGCACATCGGCGCCCTGGTTCAGCGTCGCCGCCGGCGACACGGTGGTGTCCGGCAGCGACAGCCTGGTTATCTCGCGCGTACAGTTGGTGCTCCGCGAGATCGAGCTCAAACGGGCGAACCACGACGCATGCGACAGCATCATGGGTGACGACGACGACTGCGAAGAGTTCGCTGTGGGACCGCTGCTGCTCGACCTGCCGTTGAACGGCGGGGTGACGACCAGCCTGACGGTCGCCATCGATACGGGGTCGTACGATGAGATCGAGTTCGAGATCCACAAGCCGGACGATGACTCTCAGGCCGACTCGGCGTTCCTCGCCCAGCACCCCGATTTCGCCCGTACGAGCATTCGGGTCGAGGGGACGTACAACGGCGAGCCATTCACCTACGAAACTGATCTGAACGCCGAACAGGAGATTGAATTCGTCACCCCGCTGGTGATTACCGACGCCACCGCCGAGACGAACGTCACGCTGCGCGTCGTGCTTGATAGCTGGTTCAAGACCTCGGCCGGCTCGCTCGTCGATCCGCGGAGCGCCAACCATGGTGGTGCGAACGAAGGGCTCGTGAAGGACAACATCAGGCAATCGTTCGACGCGTTCCAGGACCAGGATCGTGACGGTGACGACCGGGATGAAGATTCAGACGATTCCTGAGACTAACTTTGGGGCGGGCGTGGCACCGCACCCGCCCCGCAGACCCGATTGGAGCTGATGGCCATGAAACGATTATTCGCAATTCCCATGTTCTTGTTCGCGGTCGCCTGTGGCGACACAGGCGGTCCGAACAGCCTTGCCAACGTCCAGGTCTCGTTTGCCACGCAGCGGCCGAGCGGCGTGGTTGCGCAGGCGGTCGGTCTGCTTGTCGACACGTTGTTCGAGGGAACCGACACCCTCGTCCTGACCAAAGCGGAGATCGTGTTGCGCGAGGTGGAGCTCAAGCGGCTCGACGTCGCCGACTGTGACACCGCCGGAGATCCCTGCGAGAAATTCGAGGCAGGGCCGGTACTCGTCAGTCTGCCGCTTGGCGCCGGTGCGCAACAGCAGTTCGCACTCGATATTCCGGCGGGCACGTACAGCGAGATCGAATTCGATATCCACAAGCCTGACGACGGCGACCCCGACGATCAGGCGTTCGTGGCGGCGCACCCCGCGTTCGCCGACATCAGTATTCGCGTCGAGGGGACCTACAACGGTGCGCCGTTTGTGTTCACGACCGACCTGAATGTCGAACAGGAGTTGGGCTTGAACCCCTCACTGGTCATCACCGATGGCGGCGGGACCACCAACGTAACGATCCTCGTCGACGTGGGAACGTGGTTCCGGACCGGTGCCGGCGCCCTGGTCAACCCGGCCACGGCCAACAAGGACGGGGCCAACGACGGGATCGTGAAGGAGAACATCAAGAATTCCGTCGAGGCCTATGAGGACGACGACAAGGACGGAGGCAGGGACTAGCGACATGCCGTTGCGCCCCGCTCTCGCCGTGATCAAGCTCTCGGATTCCTTTGAGTCCGTGTGGCAGGACATCGCGGACGAGAGCGGGGGCGCGGTCGTTTGGGTGACGGAGGACGCCGAGCCGCCGGCGACCGCGGTGGCGCTGGTGCTGGCCGCCGGTGGAGAAGAAGAGCGCGGGATGGATGCCCTCTCACCACTCGCGGCACGTACGTCCCTCCCGTTATTCCTGGTCGGTGCGCGCGCATCGCACCGGTTCGCGGTCGAGGCGCTTCGTCGCGGGGCCGCCGACTATTTCGCACTGCCCGACGATTTCGATCTGCTGCGACGGACGCTCGCGGCCCGGCTCGACGCCGGGCAACAGCGGGCTCGCCGCTCAGGGGAGCAGCATGCTGTCGTCGATCCGTTTGGCACCATCATCGGGTCCAGTGCCGCACTCCAGGAGACGCTTGGCAAGGCGCGACGAGTGCTGCCCCACGGTGACGTCACCGTCCTGATCGGTGGCGAGACCGGCACCGGCAAGGAGCTGTTGGCGCGGGCGCTGCATGAGGGCGGTCCTCGCGCGGACGGCCCGTTCGTCGCCGTCAACTGCGCGGCGATTCCGGCGCAGTTGCTGGAAAGCGAGTTGTTCGGGCACGAGCGGGGCGCCTTCACGGATGCCCGGCAGGCCAAACCCGGCCTGTTCGAGGAAGCAGACGGCGGCACGCTCTTTCTGGACGAGGTGGGGCATCTGCCGCTGCCGCTGCAGGGCAAGCTGCTCCGCGCTCTGGACGGTCGTACGATTCGGCGCGTGGGGGCCACGCGCGAGCGCACGATTGACGTTCGGATCATTGCGGCCACACACGTCGACCTCGCGGAGGCGGTGGCGGCCCACGCATTTCGCGAGGACCTCTTCTACAGACTGAACGTCGTCGCGCTGACGCTTCCCCCGCTGCGCGGCCGGGGAGACGACATCGCGCAACTCGCCGGACATTTCCTCACGGTATTGACGGCGCGGTATGGCCTCCCCGCGCCGCCGCTCACGGCAGCGGTTCGCGATGCGCTGAAGGGCCAGCGGTGGTCGGGCAATATCCGGGAACTACGGCACGCCCTCGAGCGCGCCCTCCTGCTGTCCGACCCCGGTACGCTGGATGTCGCCGAACTGGCGCCGTCCGCCAGCCGCCGCCCGGATGGCCCGGGGCTGCCGTTCCCGGCGACCCTCGATGCCATCGAGGAAGCGGCAGCCAAGGCGGCGCTGGAACTGCACGACGGCAACAAGAGTGCGGCAGCCCGGCAACTCGGCATTTCGCGTTCGCGTCTGCAACGCCTGCTGCGAGAGGAAGATGTGCGCGATGCATGACCCCCTGCGGGGGGCCCGACACGCCGTGACGGCCGGGCGGTTCCGCGACGCGCTGGCGGTGCTGTCCGACCTTCCCGAGGTCGCGCGACGTTCCGCGGAAGCGCTCCTGCTGCGCGCCATGGCGGAGTGGCGCTTGGGCGACTTCGCGCGAAGCCGCACCGATGCGGCACGGGCACGTGAGCGGTTCCGGGCCGTGGGCGATGCCGATGGGGCGATGCGGGCGGAGAATGTCACCGCGGCCGGCGCCTTCGCGCTGGGCGATCTGGACGAGGCGGAGACGGGGTTCAGCCGGGCGCTGGATACGGCGCGTCTCCTGCGGGACGAGTTGATGGTCGCGCGGTGTTCCAACAACCTCGGCAACGTGGCGTTTTATCTGGCCCGGCACGACGCGGCGCACGGATTCTATCGACTGGCCCGCGCGTCCTTCGAACGGGTCGCGTTCGACCAGGGCATTGCCGAGACATGGCTCAACTCGGGATTCGTGTGGCGCGACCGCGACCAGATGGATCGCGCGCTGGTCGCGGCCAATGCCGCGCTCGAGGCGGCCGAGCGGGCGGACTCCCCGCGCGTGGTCGCCCAGGCGTTCGTGAGTCGCGGTGAGGCGATCGCCGCCCTGGGCGACACCGCCCTCGGGCGCGCTCAGGCCGATCGCGGATTGCGCCTGGCTGGCAAGCAGAACGATCGTTTGGCCGAAGCGGAAGCCCTGCGCATTCTGGGCGGGATCGCGCGGGGCGAAGGTTCGACCGCCGACGCGGAGCAATTGGTGCGCGACGCCCTCGGCATCGCGACGGAACTGCACCACCCCTTCGCGACCGCAGAACTGCACCGGGACCTGGCGGCGTTGTCCCTCGATGCCGGCCGTCGCCGGGACGCGGCCTTCCACTTCGGATTGGCCGAGGAATCGTTCCTGAAGCTCGGTTCCGTACCGAGGGCCGAGGCCATGCGCCGGCGGGCGGACGCCGTCCGGGACTAACGCGAAGCGGGGAGAAGCGCGTCCGGTACGAAGAGCGGCCGGCCGTGCTCCGGAGCGCCGAACTCCCCAATCATCTGTTGGGTGGATTCGGCAACGAGGTAGTCGGCAAGCGCGAGTGCCGCCTCCGCACGCACATGGGGAAACATCACGGGATTGGACCGAATCACGTGGTATGAATTCCGTAGCAGGATGTCGCCTTCGACCATGATCGCGAGATCCAGCGGCGCCCGGTAGGCAAGAAACGTCCCGATATCGGTCAGTGTGTAGGCTCGAAGCTCGTCGGCGATGATGAGCGTGGCGCCCATTCCCTGGCCCGTTTCGCGATACCATGAGGGGGCAGGTGCTCGACCGGCCGCCTGCCAGAGTGCCATCTCCCGCGCGTGCGTTCCGGACCGATCGCCGCGCGAGACAAAGGTGGCGCCGGCGCCGCCAATGGCTCGGAGCGCCTCGACGGCACCGGTGCCCCGCGCGTGCGCGGGGTCATCGGACGGACCAACGAGCACGAACTGGTTGTGCATCAGGGGCCGTCGGTCGATGCCATACCCCGCCTCGACGAACGCCGCCTCGCCCGCCGGTTCGTGCAGGATCAGGATGTCCGCCTCTCCCCGTTTTCCCATTTCCATCGCCTGTCCGCTGCCGACCGCGACCACCCGGACTTGATGGCCGGTCGCGCGCTCGAATGGCGGCAGGATCTCATCGAGCAGCCCGGCGTCACGCACCGAGGTTGTGGTCGCGAGGATGATGTCGTCCGGGCGCTCCGTCGGAGCGAACAGCGGGAAGAACCCAACGAGCGCGGTAACGAACCACACCTGCTCCCGTGCGCGGAGGCGGCTCGCGCGAGACGGTCGACGCATGCGCTAGGGGATGCCGGAATCGAGCGGGGTGATCGGCACCGGGATCGGTGCAACCGGCCGATCCGCGCGGTCGGCGCCGATCACCGCGCCGATGCCCACGGCCACCGCGACGAGTACGGCGAACAACGCGATGCGGATCAAGAGCCGCATCAGGTTCGGAGCGAGCCGCGCCCGCAGTTCCACGACCTCGCGCTCCAGGTCGGCCTTCTCGGCGGCCTTCTCCACCGTGGCGGCCAGGTGCGACATGTCGATGGGTTTTTGCAGGAAACTCTCCGCGCCGAGCCGCATCGCCTCGACGGCGGTTTCGATCTCCCCGTATCCGGTGAGCATGAGCACGACGCCGCGCTTGCCCCGAAGGTGCTCGAGGACCTCGATGCCCGTCATACCCGGCATCATCAGATCGACCACGGAAACGTGCGGCTGCACCTGCGCGTGCAACCCCAGTCCCTCGCGGCCCGACGTCGCAGTGAACACGTCGTGGCCGAGCGCCCGGAAGTACTTGGCCATGCTCGACAACACCGCTGCGTCATCATCAATGAAGAGCAGGCGATAGGTAGCCACGGGACCCCTCGTTCATCCGCGCCGACACGCTTCCGTTCGCGGTAATTAGAAGAATTCCACCTGTTCCCGCAACGCTGCCGGCTCGACCGGCGTCTGGCCCAATCGGCGTTGCAACCCGCGCGCGGTCTGTGGACTGTGCCCTTGATAGTGATTGTTGCAGTAGCCGAACACCGTCCGCACGCGGGCTGCCAACGCGGTTAATCCGCGCGCCCATTCGTCCAGTTCGGCGTCGCGCTCCACCTGAACGTGCGAGTAGTCGCTGATGTGGCGGTCAGGCCCCATCCACCGCACGTAGGCGAAATCCGCGGTCGGGTGGTTCGTCATCTCGAGCATCCAGTCGCGCTTCACCCAGCGGCCATCCGCCAGCACCAACGCCACGTTTCGTTCCCGCAGCACGTCCAGGGTCTCTACCGCGAACCAGCCGGGATCACGGAACTCGATCGCCCAGCGATAGGCGGCCGGGAGCATCTCGCAGAATTCCCGCAACGCGACGCGCGTTTCCACGTTGGGGGCCCAGTCGGGCGCCATCTGCAGCAGCAGGACCCCGAGGTGCGGGCCGAGCAGCGACAGCCGTTGGAGGAAGCGCTCCAGGGTCGGCTGCGCATCGATCAGCCGGCGCTCGTGGGTGATTTCTTGCGGGACCTTGAGCGAGAAGACGAAGTGCTCGGGCACCCGCTCCCGCCAGCCACGCACGACCGGCTCGGCGGGAATCGCGTAAAAGGTCGAATCAATCTCGACGGTGTCGAAGGCCTCGGCATACTTGCGGAGCATCCCGGGCGTCCGTGTTCCGACCGGATAGAAGGGGCCCACCCACGCCGAGTAGTTCCAGCCCTGGGTGCCGATGAGGATGGCGCCCGGCATGAACGCTACCGGCTCACCGCGCGATGCCAGTACATGCGCATTTCGCTGAACTTGTCGCCGATCGTTTCGCAGAACAACGCGCCCTTCAGATCGACGGGTTCACCGGTACGGCGGCGGCGGAAGGTGCAGCGGAACTCCACCGAGAACCACGGGCCGGCCACGAATACCTCGCCGAACCGAAACGCGATTTCCGCCTGCTCCTTCGGAATGTCCTTCCAGTACGCCCGGATGGCCTCGTGTCCGCTTGCCGGGGGATCGAAGGGCGTCGGGTAGAACGCCGCGTTCTCGGTGTACAGATCCACCATCGCGGCGGTATCGCCTTTTTCCCAACCCTTGCCGAATTGCTGGATCAACTCGGCGAATCGTAGGGCGTCTTCAGTGGGCATGGCGAGAACGTTAGCATGAGCATCGAAGCCACCGCCACCCTCTGTGAAGGAGGCCGTGACCCCTGGAGCGCTGGCTTTCGCCTCCGGAACGCTCAAGATTGGTACCGGCGATCAGTTGGATCGGGGCCGAGTCCGCGAGGGCTCGGATGGTTGGGACGTCTATCGGAGGGGCGCATGTCTGGAGGCCAAGTGAGCGTCGCCGTGGTCGGTGCCGGCGATATCGGGAGAGGCTGGGCGGCGCTGTGCGTCGCGGCGGGGTGGCCCGTCGCCGTGTACGATCACGATTCGAACGTCCTCGAAGAAGGCATGGAAGCGGTGAAGCAACGAGCCACCGCCCTCCTGTCGCTCTCGGGGGCGGATGCCGGCCTGGTCGATCAAGGTGTCGCGTCACTGCGCACCGGGCGCAGCTTGTTTCACGCCTGCGGCGACGCGGAATGGGTAATCGAGGCAATCCCCGAAGACCTGATCCACAAACAGAAGCTCTTCAAGGCGCTCGAGCCCGCCGCTCCCAAGGCACGCATCATCACCAGTTCCTCGAGCACCCTCGAGCCGTCCGACATCGCCGCCCAGTGTCGCAACCAGCATCGGATCCTCATCGCCCACCCGCTGAATCCGCCGGAACTCATTCCCCTGGTGGAGCTCCTGCCGTCCGGCCACACCGATCGGGCGCTGATCGAAGTACTCAAGGGGTGGCTACGTGCACTCAACAGGATCCCCGTGACCCTGAACAAGCCCGTCCGCGGTCACATCGCCAACCGCATCTCGGCGGCGGTGTGGCGAGAGTCCATTGCGCTGTTTCTCGACGGAGCAATCGGGATCGACGACCTCGACCGAGCCGTCTCCCTGGGACCGGGGCTGGCATGGGCCGGGGCGGGGCCGCACTTGACCTATCATCTCGCGGCCGGAAACCGCGGTGTGTCCGGATTTCTCCAGCACCTGCTTCAGAGCTTCGAGGGGATCTGGGAAGACCTGGCCGATTGGAACAAGCTGGAGCCGGAGCAGGAACACAAACTCGTGGTCGCGATCGAGCGGGCGTACGAGGGACAGATCGATCAGATTCGGACCGCGCGCGACCGCCGACTCGCGTCGATCCTCCAGGCACTCGACACCTCCAAGCGCGGCTAGCGGCTAGGGGTCAGGCGACGAGCAGTCCGGTCCCGTACATCACCAGCAGACCCGCGAACAAGCCGCCGGCGGTCAGCGGCGCCCACATCGGGCGGCCGGCGGTTTCCCGAGCCACGACGCCGTACAGCACCATCACCACCTGCGCGATCGCGCCCGCTCCGACGCTCAGGAACAGCGTGGCGAGAACCGGTGAATAGGCCGCGCCACCGATCCACGCCCCGAGGATCGTCGGCGCGCCCGCGAGGAACCCGAGTCCCAACAGCGTCCTGATGGCCGGGCGATCGTGCGCGATCGGCGCCACGATCCCCAGTCCCTCCGTCGAGTTGTGGATCATGAACCCGACGATCAGGAACGTGCCGAGCGCCGCTTCCCCCAAGGCGTAGGCGGCACCGATGGCGAGGCCCTCGCCGAGGTTGTGCAGCCCGATCCCCAGCGCGACCAGCCAGGCGAGCGTGCGGCGCCCCTCGGCGCCTGCCACTCGCGCCCGTGCGCCGGTCACCGCTTGCAACGCAAGGATGGCCCCGAGCATTCCGACCAGCACGATCAATGGACCTTGGTACGGGCCCGCGACCGTTGCTCCGGTTTCGAGCGCCTCGTGCAGCGCGTCGAAACCCAGGAAAATCAGCAGGCCCGCGGTGAGAGCCAGCACGAAGTGGAGCCAGCGCTGCCCGATGCGGCGCAGGAACGGATACCAGAGCAAGCCGATGGCCACCGGGATGACGCCGACATAGAGGCCGATCAGCCCGAACAGCCCGAAGAAGTCGGCGCCGAGCGTCGGCGACGCGCGTGCGACGGCGATCTCGTGCTCGAAAGTCACACCAGTCGACGTGAGCAGCGCGATCTGATGGGATTCGTCCTCGACCCACGGATAGGGGATGTCAAGCCTCGCCCTTCCGAGCCGTCCGAGGGTCGCGTCCGGCGTGATGGTGAACGCCCAGTACGCCTCGTCGACCGTTACCTGCGCGATCGTCACCGGATCGGGCCCGCCGTTAACCAGCTCCACGGTGATCGTCCCGGGGGCGAGCGTCACGCGATCGAACGTGATGTCCTCGACGGGCGGCGCGCCCCCGCGCAGGAAGTCGAGGAATCCCGTCCCGGCCACCAGCGCAACGAGCACCGCGAGCATCACGAGCGGGACCGCACCGAGGAGCCACGACCGCCGCGCGCTCACGCGATGACCGCGCCGTCGATCACGTTGAACACGCCCATCCAGCCCAACTCCGTGAATTCGGACTGGTGCGCGTGGAACATGAAGCGCCCCGTGTGCTCGAACGTGAATTCGAGGACATGGCGCTCGCCCTGGCAAAGCATGAGCGTATCGGTGAACTCGTGCGGCGTCGTCGTCGTGCCCGTGCGGAACACGTGGAACAGGTTGCCGTGCAGATGTATCGAGTTCACAAGGTCGAATTCGAGCATATTTACCATATAGAGCCGCTGGAGCTCGCCCTTGCGTACGGGGATGGGATCGTGGTGATACGCGAACGGGACGGTATTGGCCGCGTACACTTCATTCGAGCCGTCGAAGTTGGTGTCGAAGCCGTTGAGGACCATGACCATCTCGCGCGCGGGTGGCCGCGGCGTGCGGGGATCGACGATGAACGTCCCGTAGAGCCCCTTGGCGATGTGCTTCTTCAGCGGCACGGCATGACAGTGGTACAGGTGCAGCCCGAACGGGTTGGCCTCGAACTCGTACACGTACTCGGCGCCCGGCGCGACGACCTCGAATACCCCGTCCATGTTGGCGCCGTGGATGCCGTGGAAGTGAATCGTGTGGGCGTGCGTTCCCCCGTTCCGGAACCGGACACGCACGACGTCGCCTTCGGTCGCACGGAGCGTCGGGCCGGGCACCTGCCCGTTGTATGTCCAGGCCGGGTAGAACACGCCGGGCGCGACCTCGATTTCACGGTCGACCGCGGTGACGGCGAACTCCCGCAACACCCTGCCATCGGGGAGCTCGGATACGACGCCCCCGTCGAAATGCTCCAGAAAGACGGCTGGATCGATCGAGCCGTCGACAACCCGGCCACGCGTCGTGGCATTCATCGGATCGTGCAGACTCATCATCGCCGCGTGCGACGCCGGATCGTGACCGAACCGTCGCTCCGCGGCGCGCACGGTGCCGCTCGCGGCGGCGATTCCGGCCACGCCAACGGCACCACGCCTGAGCAGGTCGCGGCGCGTGATCGGCAGGTTGTCTGACATCGTCATGCCTCTTTCGCGGTTGCGCACCTGAGTGACTGCGCCAGTTCGTTGCCGATGATACGTGGCTCCCCGCGGTCGACCCGCACGGTCACGGGCCCGCGGAATGGTTGCCGGTCGATGACCTCGAGCACGGCACCGGGCCGCATCCCGAGCGACTGGATGTACCGCAGCCGGTCGGGGTCCTTGTCACTCACCATTCTGAACTCCACCAACGCTCCGACGGGAACGTCCGACAGCGGGACGTGGTCGAAGTGCTCAACCTCCCCGCTGCGACTCGGGATGGGTGCACCATGAGGATCGTACGCCGGATTTCCGAGAGCCTGCGCCATCCGCTCGATTAGCTCGTCCGAAACGGCGTGTTCCAGCCGCTCGGCCTCGTCGTGCACGGAATCCCAATCGTATCCGAGCAGCGCCATCAGGTACGATTCCAGGATCCGATGCCGCCGCACCATTCGCAGCGCCGCCGACCGACCTGATGGCGTAAGCTCGACCCCCTTGTACGGTTCGTGCTCCAGCAGGCCGGCCTCGGCCAGGCGTCGTAGCATCCCGCTGACCGATGCGGGGGCCACGTCGAGCGCGGTGGCAATCGCGCTCGTCTGCACCGGCTCCGTGCCGGTGGCGAGCGAGTAGATCGCCTTGAGATAGTCCTCGGTTGAACGCGAGAGCTGCGCGGATCGAGCTTCGGCGGCGACCATTTGAGCCCCTCCTCCAACAAGAATTGCTGTCGCCTAAATTTTATCTAGTGATCGTCCGAAAACAAGGGGGGTGGCTTCCTCCATTTCAAGCTCCGGGAATACCGGAGTCTCCTCGGTTGGCACCGGCTTAGTCGAGCCCGATCCGCTCGAGGAATCCTGCAAGGATTCGCTCGGTCATGCCCCACACGAAGTGGGTTCCGAGTCGGAAGCCCGCAACCTGCCGCTCCCGGTCACGGATGCGGACGGTGCTGGTGGTTCGCTTGTTGGTGAGCGTGTCGAGCGGAGTCCAAATGTGTAGCGTCGCCTCCTGACTCAGCTTCACCTCGGGCCGATCGGACAACCCGAACACCCACGGGCGGACCAGGAGGCGCGGCAGGTGCGGGCTGACGGGGCCGAGGTCATCGAGACGGCCCAGGACGGCGTCCCGGGTGAGCGGGACACCGGTCTCTTCGTGGGTCTCGCGGATCGCGGTGCGCAGCAGGTCCGGATCGTCCGCGTCGCGGCGCCCCCCTGGCAGAGCCATCTGGCCCGACCAGGGATCCTCCGCGTGTTCCGCGCGTTTAATAAGGAGGAGGTAAGCACCATCGTGACCGGCGAGGACGACCGAAACGGCGGCCTCCCGCATATCGCTAGTGATTGCCAGCCGGTGCGGTGTGGCCGACGCCAGGCGATTCCGGACCTCGTCAAACGTGATATGCGTCACACCGGAACCTCAAGGGCATGCCTCTTGCGCGGGTTCTTATCTTAGAGGCGGTTGATCCGCGCACTAACTCTAACTGGAGGTTGTCATTAGGACTCTTGGAGTCGGACTACTTGCCCTGGCGGCTTTTACGGCCGCGGGGTACCTGCTGCGCCGCCGCCGACCGGCTATTGCGGCAGCAGGATTCAAATCGCAGGCGAAGGTCGAAGACCTTTACGCCGCTGGCCTCTAGGTCTATCCTCCGCCGGGTCGGGGATGCCGAGGAAGAGAAACATCCTCCGCACAGTCCTGCCCCGGCGGTTGACCATCCGCCCCCATCTCAAAACAGATACCGCACGAACCAGTTGACCGTGGCCTCCATCGCCCGGTCGAGTTCCATCGTCGTCCCCGCCCAAGGGTGTTTGGCCCCGTAGGTATGGGATCCGTGCGCAATTGGCATGAAGGTCGCCCGGCGTTCTGTCTGTTCCCACAACATCCGTCCTTCCGAGACCGGCACCGCTTCGTCGGCTTCGCCATGCACCATCAGCCAGGGCACCCGGACACGAGATGCGGCGGCGGGAAGGTCGAACCGCCCTTCCCAATCGCCTTCGACTTCATCCAGCAGGTCGGTGTAGAGTGGCAGGACCTCGCCGGTCCTCATGTTCGTGATATCGAGCTTGCCGGTCTCCCGCCACTGGCGGATGGTCTCCGGACCCCAGCGAAACGCTTTGCCGATCGCCGACCAGGTAACCATCGCGTTCACCGCCTCATCGGTCCGGCCACCAGCCCGGAGTACGACGGCACCACCACCCCGGCTGTGCCCGAAGAGGCCGAGGGACGCGGGCGACGACATGCCCGTGACGAGGGTGCCGCCGTGGATGGCGTCGATCACCGTCGCCAGATCCTTGAGATCGCTCGCATACGTGGCGTGTCCGAAGCGATCCGGCTCGGTAAAGTGCTCGCCGTCCGGCCCCACGCCGCTACCGGAGAAGTTGAACGACACGGCGGCGAATCCGGCGCGGGCCAGCCGGTCGGCGAGCTTGGGGAAGAAGCCCCAGTCCTTGAACCCCTTGAAGCCGTGGCAGATGACGACCGCCGGACCCGCCACGCTCCGCGGGGCCCGACGTACGTCCCCACGAAGCGGCCCCCCGTCTGCGCCGATCAGCTCGAAGTGTGTAACTTGCGGCGTCGCCATTTACGTCTTTGACCTCAGTTTGAACCCCCGATAGATTTCCGAACCCTCACCAGGGAGATCTACCATCGGACTGACCCTTCGTCCCTCGCACCCGACTCTCATCGCGGTCAACCGCGCCCTCGCGGTCGACCGGGACGAGATCGTGCATGCGTGGACGCGGTGGACACTCAACCGGGTCGGCGCTGTCCCCACCCTGCGAGCCGCGACCGTCGAACGTGAATTTGCGTTGCTGGTGGACCTGTTGATCGAGCTGGCAGGTCCGTTGCGGCGACGAGCCATGAGCCTGTGGCTGAGCGCCTGCGAAGGGTACGGGCGAACCGCCGCGGAGCGAGGGCTGGCGGCCGGCGAAGTAGTCGAGGAGATCCAACATCTGCGCGACCTCCTCATCCGGCACCTTTCTGAGGTCATCGCGGCGTTGCCCGCCCGCGCGTCGATGGCCACCGTGCTGCGGTTCAATCGGATCGTCGATAAGGGTACGTCACACGCCGTGGTGGGATACACCGACGCCCTCGTCGAAACGTTATTCAATCAACGAGGCGTGCCCGTTGCGGCTACCGGGCCCACCGAGGCCACGACGTCGGATCGCCTGGGGCAACTCGAAGCGGAGCTCAAGCGACTGCGCGGCTGAACGCCCGCTATCCGGCAACTTCCTCGCCGCCATCCACGTTGATCACGTTCCCGGTGAGCCAATCGGTCCCGGGCTTGCACAGCGCCGCAATCGCCTGCGCCACGTCTTTGGGTACCGTGAGCCGCCGGTGTGGGTTGCGATGCACCGCCGCGACGAACAACTGGTCGCTGTCAGGAATGCGCTCCGACGCGGGCGTACGGGTTACTCCTCCGCGAATGGCGTTGACCGTAATGCCGTGCGCCGCGAGTTCGACAGCGAGTTGGCGCGTGTGCGACTCGAGGGCGCACTTCGCCGCCGACACGGCGCCGTATTGGGGAATGACGCGGTTCGACCCGGATGACGTCATCGAGATCACCCGGCCACCACGACCCATCAGTCCCCGCGCCATAATGTCCTGCATCCAGAAGACCAGCGAGTGCGCCATCACCTCCAACGTCATGTTCATGTTTCGGTGTGAGACGACGTCGGATCCGATGAACGGCTTGAGCGTGCCGAACGCGAGCGAGTGCATCAACACCGCGACGGTACCTCCATTGTCACCAACGTCTTTGGCCAACGCGTCGAGTACCTCCGCACGCTTCTTCTCGTCGGCGGCGTTCGCGTTGAAGAACATCGCCCGACGACCGCGTGCCTTGATTCCGGCGATCAGCTTGCGGACCTGCACGAGCCCGGCGGCGCGATCCAGATGCACACCCGCGATGTCGTATCCCGCCTTCGACAACGCCGTGGCAGTGGCTCCCCCGAAGCCACTCGATGCGCCCAGGATCAGGGCCCAGCGCGGAGTCGTTCGCTGCGCGTGTTTCACACCACTCTCCCTATACGGGGCCAGTGAAGTTATCGACTCCCGACGATCCACGCCAACAGCGCCGGCGCGCCGCCCCGCACAATCCGCCTCTGGCGTTTCGGGCGTTACGCGGTTTTGATTGCCTGGCCGCGTTTACAGGGGCGCCTTTGACCAAGAACACCGCAATCTCACTCGGCCTCGTCGCGGGGCTGGCGCTGGGCTTGATCGCCTCCGCCACCAACGCGCCGTTGTTGAACGCCCTCGCGCACGGCGTGCGGCCGATCGGCGACGCGTTCCTGAACCTGATCCGGGTCATCGTCGTTCCCCTGGTCGCGACGACGCTGTTCAGCGGCGTCGCCGCGCTGGGCGGACCGAAACAACTCGGGCGCCTCGGCGGGTTGACCCTGGCGTTCTACTGGGGCACGACGTTCATCGCGATCGTGATGGGAATGCTCATCACCGCCGCCGCACTGCCGCTCGCCGGGGCGCCGATGGTCCCGACGACCGCGGAGGCGCTCGTGACGCCGGAGCTGCCGGGCCTGGTTGACTTCCTCGTGGGTCTCGTTCCGTCAAACGTCATTGCCACCGCCGCCGCGGGTGACCTGTTACCGTTGATGGTCTTTACCGTGTTGTTCGGCGCGGCGGCGGCCGTCCTTCCGCCAGCGGAAAAACGGCGTCTGCTCGATTTCGCCGACACGCTCACCAACACGTTCATCACGCTGGTGCATTGGATTCTGTGGACCGCTCCGCTCGGGGTATTCGCTCTGGCGGCGCCCGTCGCCGCGGACACCGGACTCGACATGATCCGAGGCCTCGCGGTGTTCGTGGCGGCCGTGGCGGTCGGGTTGGTGCTATTCGTCGCGACCGTGTATCTGCCCGCCGCCCGGTTTCTTGGCGGCGTCCGTGCGGCGGACTTCCTCAAGGCAAACCTCGAGGTCGCGCCGATCGCGTTCTCGACGACCAGTTCCGCCGCGACCCTCCCGGCCCTGTATGACGCGGCAGCGAATACGCTCCGGACGTCGCCGGCAATCAACAGCTTCGTCCTGCCGCTCGGCGCCGTGCTGAACCGGTCGGGCAGCGCGCTGTTTCAGGGATCGGCGATCGTGTTCCTTGCCCATCTGTACGGCGTGAGCCTCGCGCCCACCGCGCTTCTCGGCGCGGTGTTCGCGACGTTTCTCGTGGCGCTCACGGTCGTTGGCGTGCCCAGCTCGAGTATCATGACCCTTCCGCCGGCGCTCGCGGCGACCGGCCTGCCGCTCGACGGCATGGCCATCCTGCTGGGCGTCGATCGCATTCCTGACATGCTGCGTACCGCGGTCAATGTCAGCGGAGACCTGGTTGCCGCAGCCATCATGGATACCCGGCTTTCCTCACCGACAGACGCCCGCGTCGAACCGGCGCCACCCGCGTCGTGAGCCGATGAACCATCGCCCACACGGTGGCGCCGTCATGCAATTCGTCAGTATCAACATCTGGGACCTCCCGGTTCGGATACCGGGCCTGAGCCGTTCGCACCGCCGGCGCGACATCATCGCGCAGCTTCCGATGCTGAAGGCGGATATCGTGCTGATTCAGGAAGCGTTCCGACTCGACTTCCGCCGCCGCTTGGCAGGTGCCTTTCCGGGATCGCATTCTGCGCCCCTTCGCCACGTCGCCCGCCGGTCATGGATGCTCGAGATGGACGAGACGGGCGGATTGCTCACGATCGCCCGGTGGCCCATCACGTCCATGACATTCGTGCCGTCGCCCCTGCACCCCGGCATGCGTCTCGACGAGCGAATCGGACGCAAGGGCTGCCTGTGGACCGATATCGCCACCCCGTGGGGTGAACTGCGAATCGGGAACGTGCATCTGTATGCCGGCAACGCGCCACGCGACGCCCGCGTGCGACGCGCTCAGATTCGCCGCCTGGTGCGACGGGCGAACACGCGGCGCGGACCGACAGTCATGGCGGGTGACTTCAACATGGCACGTGAGTTCGAGCAACCCGACCGGGGTCCGAACGGGTTCGAGGTATTGCACGCCGAGCGTTTCGACGAGATCGGCGGCGGACGCACCGGAGACCTCGCCACGATGTCGCCGAGGCGGAACCGCTTCGCCGCACGGATTCAACGAGCGCGGCACGACCGGCGGCTGACGCAGGCCTTCTTCCGCGGTGACGAGATCGCCCTCGGACCGGAGCCGGCCCGGCTCTGCCTGACCGACCCGCCGGTGTCCGACCATTTCGGCTTGGCGTTCTCACTCGTTTTCGGCTGACGACCCCACGTTTGCCCCGAACGTATCTTTCCCGCATGACTTCACCTGCATCCGCAAACGGTCGATCCGCCGGCCTGCCGGACCTGATCCCGCGAGAGACGTTGTTCGGCAACCCCGAACGGGCCGGCCCGCAGATCTCGCCTGACGGAACACGTCTCGCGTACCTCGCGCCGGTCGAAGGGGTGCTCAACGTGTGGGTGGGTGCCGTCGGCGGCGACGCGTTCACGCCGGTCACGCACGACACGGATCGCGGCGTTCGCGTGTTCTTCTGGAGCCATGACAATCGCCACCTGATGTACCTGCAGGACAAAGGTGGTGACGAGAACTGGTGGCTGTACAAGGTCGATCTGGAGGACGGTCGCGAGTTCGACCTGACGCCGTACGACCGCGTGCAGGTGCAGGTCGTGGCGCACCGCAAGCATCATCCGAACGACGTCCTGATCGGCATGAACAAGGACGACGAGCATCTCCACGATGTCTACCATCTCGACCTCGCCACCAACGCGCTGACATTGATCGAGAAGAACCCCGGCGACGTCGTGACCTGGATTGCCGACTTCGACCTTTCGGTTCGCGCCGCGAACGCCATGACGGAAGACGGTGCCTCGGAATTGCGGGTACGAGACACCGCGCAGGGCGACTGGCGTACGGTCCTGCGATGGGAACCGGAAGACGCGTTGAACAGCGCGCCCGTGGCGTTTTCGCGTGATGGCGGGACGATGTACCTGCTCGACTCCCGCAACGCCAATACGACCCGGTTGGTCGCGCTCGATCTGGCGTCGGAAGCCATCGCGGTGCTGGCGGAGGATCCCCGCTACGACGTGGGCGGCATCGAGGTCCATCCGGATACGCGTGCCGTGCAGATGGTGGCGTTCACCGGGGCGCGGCAGGAATGGACCGTGCTGGACGAGACGATCGCGCCGGACATCCAGGCGATCAGCGCGCTCACCGCCGGCGATTTCGCCATCGCCGACCGGACCCACGCCGATGATCGCTGGGTCGTGGCGTTCACGCGCGATCGGGAGTCCGTGTCCTACTACCTCTATCATCGCCCGACACGCGCCGGGCAGTTGCTGTTTCACACGCGACCGGACCTGGCCCACTTTGATCTCGCCGCGATGCAGCCGATCGACTTCACGGCGCGGGACGGCCTGCACGTGGAAGGGTACCTGACCTTGCCGGTCGGCCTGGGCGACCAACGCCTTCCGACGGTCCTGCTGGTGCACGGCGGACCGTGGCATCGCGACGTGTGGGGATACGACCCGGAAGCGCAGTGGCTGGCCAATCGTGGCTACGCGACACTCCAGGTGAATTTCCGCGGATCCACGGGATACGGTAAGGACTTCGTGAACGCCGGGAACCGGGAGTGGGGCGCGAAGATGCATGACGACCTGGTCGATGCGGTGACGTGGGCCGTTGCCAGCGGGGTGGCCGATCCCGATCGGATCGGGATCTACGGCGGATCGTACGGCGGCTACGCGGCGCTGGTCGGGGCGACCATGACACCCGACCTCTTCGCCTGCGCGGTCGACATCGTCGGGCCGAGTAATCTCATCACCTTCATCAACACCATCCCGCCCTATTGGTCCACGTTTCTGGGCATGTTGCACGACCGCGTGGGGCATCCGGAAACGGACGAGGCGTTGCTCCGCTCGCGGTCGCCGATCAACTACGTCGACCGCATCCGCATTCCGATGCTGATCGCGCAGGGCGCCAACGATCCGCGCGTGAAGCAGTCGGAGTCCGAGCAGATCGTCGCCGCGATGCGCGACAAGGGCATCCCGCACGAGTACCTGCTCTTCCCCGACGAGGGACACGGGTTCGCCAAGCCCGAGAACCGCCTGCGGTTCTACGCGGCCGCCGAACGATTTCTGGCGGAACACCTCGGTGGTCGGTTCGAGGAATAGGATCGCCCCGCACCGATGAACGACGCGGTCCGCATCCACTACCACCGTCCCGGCAAAGGCACGACGGTCTATCACGAGCACCTCGTCCTCGATCGTGCCGACGTCAAAGTGACGCTCCTGACGGAGTACGACGGTGAGGAGGTCCGCGTCGACCATACGACCATTCTGCCGGCGGGGGCGCCGATCGTGTGGTACCTCTTTCCAAGCGAGTGGCGCGACGTCGGCCGGTTTCACCTGGCGGACGGCACGCTCACCGGCTGGTATACCAACTTTCGTCTGCCCATCCGGCTCGAAGGGCGTGACTGGTCGTGCACCGATCTGTTTCTCGACCATTGGCTTCCGGTTACCGGCGTTCCCGCCTGGCTGGATGAGGATGAGTACGATGCAGCGCGACGCGACGGCACGATCGATCGCATGACCGCCGCACGCATGGCCACGGAGCGCCACGAGATCGATCGCCTGGTGGATGGTGGGCAGTGGCCGCCCGATATTTGCCGCACACTCGACCTCATCACCGTTCGCCAGGTCGCCGGCGCCTGATCCCGGGGCAGCGTTACGACCACCGGCGCACAATTCGGATGAAAGAAACCCCGGCGCGCCACGCTAGCGTGACGGCGTGCTACGGGAACTCCTGTCTTCGACTCGGACCGCGGCCGATTGCTCGCCGCTCTTCGCACACCTCGGGTACACCGCGGAGCAGCGCTCGCTGGGGAACGGATGGAGCGTGGTCGCGCGGTGGCGCGGATTCCGCGTCATTGCGGCCGATGCGCCCGATCCCCGCGCAGCCGCCCGGCACCAGGCGGGCAGGCTCGCCGCGTCGGCGCAACCGAGTCTGGTTGTCGCCGTGGGTGGAGAGGATGAACTGGTACTCGCGGCGCCCCGGTTGGGTCAGGCGGGAGCAGGCCGTCTGCTCGTTGTCTCCCGCCACCACCCATCGGCGTTCGCGCTGCAGCAACTCACCTCTCTCTCGCCGAACGGCGCCCGGAACGCCCTGGCACACGCCCTTCGTGTGGGCGATCTCATGGCCAGCGAACAGGTTGGGGAGCGGTTCTTCGTGGCGTTTCGTGCCCTGCTCGATCGCATGGCCGCCTCGTTGGACGGAAGCGTCCCCGCCGACGACCGGATGCTGGCCGCGTTGCTTGCCCTCACACGGGTGTTGTTTCTGTACTTCGTGCAGGCCAAAGGCTGGCTCGACGGGCGGCCGGACTACCTCCGAACTTTGCTGGACGACGCCCTGGCCAAGGGACGCCATTTTCATCGCAGCGCCCTTCATCGGTTGTTCTTTGGCACGCTCAACCGGCCGGTCGCACAACGCGCGCCCGCGGCCCTCGGCGCCATCCCGTATCTGAACGGCGGCCTCTTCGAACCCCATGCGGTGGAACGTCGGCTGGGACCGGTGCTCTTCTCCAACGAATTGTGGCGCGACGCATTCGACGACCTGTTCGAGCGGTTTCGTTTCTGCGTGCGCGAGGCGGACGAAGTCGACGCGATCGCACCGGACATGCTTGGACGCGTTTTCGAGCGGGTGATGAGCGCGGATCAACGGCAGGACAGCGGCACGTTCTATACGCCCGAGTCGGTCGTGCGGCACATCGTCGCGCGCACCATCGAGGTGGCCATCGCGGGCGCACCCGGCCTGAATCGTCAGGCGGCGCGGCGCGTCCTGTTGGGCGAGCCGGTTGGTCCGGAGACCGCCCGCGCCGCCCGGCGGGCACTTGCCCGACTCCGCGTGCTCGATCCCGCGGTCGGTTCGGGCGCGTTCCTCCTCGGCGCGCTCGATTGCCTGGCGAGCGCCCGCCAGGCCCTGCTGCGTCGCCCGAGCCGGACGTCACTCTGCCGACTGCGTCGCCGGATTCTGCGCGATAACCTGTTCGGAGTCGACGTCAGCCCGGTCGCGGTCCGCCTCGCCGAACTTCGCCTATGGCTCGCCATCGTGGCGGACGCGCCGGCCGGCGATCCCGCCTCGGTCGCGCCCCTGCCGAATCTCGATGGGATCGTGCGGCAGGGTGACACGCTGAACGATCCGGTCAGCGCCGCACGTGCGCTGGGCGTATGCGCCGGCGTCCCCACGCACGGCGACACGGTTCGCAAAGAACGAGACACGCTCTTCGCGGTGGGCGGAGCACGCAAGCGGGACGCGGCACGCGCCCTGCGGGCGGCCGAGGAGCAGTTGGCCACGCGGCTCGTGCACGAGGCCGATACCCGCGCGGCCGCGGCATTGGCCGACCTCGACGCACTGGCCACCGGTCGCGATCTGTTCGGACGCCGCACCGGGCTCACCGAACCGCAACGGCGTCTGCGCAGGGCGCTTGCGGGCACGCGGCGACAACTGCACAGCGCGCGGGCGGCTATCGAGCGCGGGACCGTCCCGTTCTTCGCATTCGAGGTACACCGACCGGACGTCGCCGACGGGGGCGGCTTCGACGTCGTGGTGGGTAACCCGCCCTGGGTCCGCGCGGAACGCCTCGACGCCTCGCAACGCGACGCACTCAAGCAGCGCTTTTCGTGGTGGCGTCGCGGGCCCGGCCGCGGGTTCGCGCACCTGCCCGATCTCTCGGTCGCGTTCCTGCAACGGGCGCTCGAACTCACCGCGCCCGGTGGCGTCGTCGGGTTTCTCGTCCCCAGCAAGATCACGACCGCGGGATACGGTGCCGCGGCACGCGCGGGGCTGGTACGCGAAACGACCGTCGAGTACCTGCACCGCGTGTCCGACCGCGACGCGGCGCGATTCGGTGCGACCACATATCCTCTGGCGGTGGTCGTGACCAAGCGTCCACCCAGAGGCGCGCATCAGGTGCAGATCGACTTCGACGGGCCGGCCAACGTCGCGCAGCGACGACTGACCGCGCCCGGGCCGTGGATTCTGGTGCCCGACCGGGCGCGAGACGCGCTCGATCGGTTGCTCGGCGCCGGCATGCCGCTCGGCGCGGTCGCCAGAGCGTCGCTCGGCGTCAAGACCGGCGCGGATCGGCTCTTCATCGGGACCGCGATCCGGGACGGCGCCACCACGAGTACCGTCCGCTTCGCCTCGGGCGAGGTGGAACTCGAGTCCAGAATGCTGCGACCGGTCCTGCGCGGCCGCGACATCGGCCGATTCAGCGTTACCCCGCGACATGTCATCATCTGGGCATACGACTCGGCCATGCAGACGCTGGAAGATCTTCCGGCGCTGGCACGCGCGTACATGCGTAGCGTAGCGCGACCACTGCGCGCCCGCGCCGACTACCGCGCGGGCCCTCTCTGGACGCTTTTTCGTCTGACCGGTGCGGGCGAACCGTGGCGGGTGCTGTGGCCGGACATCGCCAGAACACCCCGCGCGGTCGTACTCGACGCGACAGCCGCCTCGCACGCGATCCCGTTGAACACCTGCTACGTGGCCTCGACGCCGTCGCGCGAAGCGGCGCACGTGGTCGCGACGGTGATGAACAGCACGTGGGCACGAGCCATCGTGCGCGCCACCGCCGACGAGGCGCGCGGCGGATATCGCCGGCACAACGCGCACGTCATTGCCCGCATTCCGATTCCCCAATCCAGTCGTGCCCAGCACCGCCTCGCGGCGCTCGGCATGGACGCCCACGAACACGGTGACTACCCGCAGGATCAGCTCGACCACGCGGTCGCGGACGCACTCCAACTCCCGCCGGATGTACGCGCCGCCCTCGTCGACCTGGCCCACTATCCCGGCTGAATCACTCGAGGTCGTCCGCGAGCCGGCCGCCGACGCGTTCCCACTCGGGCCACGCTGCTCGCTTGCCGACATCGTGCCGACGCTCCGGAACGCCCTCGTCGGCTGTTACGACCGTGGATGGGACCCGCCGGATTGGCTGATGCCGCATCAACGCGACGCGGCGCGGCGCGTGTCGGCGGCGCTCACGGTGTTCCGCGGAGCGGTCCTCGCGGACGCCGTCGGACTCGGCAAGAGCTACGTGGCGTTGGCGGTCGCGCAGCGGCATCCGTCCTGCACGGTCGTCGCGCCCGCCACGCTCGTGCCGCAGTGGCGGCGGCTCGCCCACGATCGCGGTGTGGCGGTCACCGTTCTCTCCCATGAGGCGCTGAGCCGGGGCACGGCGGTGCCTCAATGTTCGCTCGTCGTGGTCGACGAAGCCCATCGGTTCCGCAACCCGGCCACCAATCGGTACGACCGGCTCGCTCGGGATCTACGGCGCGCGGCGGTCTTGCTCGTCAGTGCCACCCCCGTGGTCAATCGCGTGCAGGATCTCGTGCACCTGTTGCGCCTGTTCCTGCCGGACAGCGGCTTGGCCGCCTTCGGCGTCCCGTCACTCGAGGCGCACCTGGCGCACCCCGACCCCGCGTGCTTGTTGCGCGCCGTCGGGCCGGTCGTTATCGCCCGGGCGGCGGCGAGCGTCGCGGAACTCGGACCGATCCCGACACCCGTTGACGCACCCGTCTGCGAGACGGGCACCGTCCCACCCCGCCCGCTCGCGCGCATCGTCGCCGAATTCGACCGGCTGCGCTTCCCTTCGTTCGGGCCGGACGCGTCGGCGCTGTTGCGTCAGCACGTACTCTACCGACTCGCCTCATCCGTGGCGGCCTGTCGCGTCACGCTGCGACGTCACCTCCGCTACGTGGATCGCGCCATCGCCGCCGCCACGCGAGGCGAAGCGCTCCCGCGAGGCACCGCGGCCGCCCTCTTCGATGCCGAGGATGCCGCACAGCTCGAGTTGGGGCTCGCATGGTACGCGGCCCGGCCGGCCCTCGACGCGCGGTATCTCCAGCGCGAACGCACGGCGCTCGAACGCGTGCTCCGTGTCCTCCCGGCCGACGGGTGCGATCCCAAGGCCGATGAGCTCGTCCAACTCGTCGGACGGCGCCGACGACGCAAGACGCTCGTCTTCACCGCGGCCGAAGCCACCGCGTTCGGTCTGGCACGTCGGCTGGGATGGGAGCAGGTCGCCGTGGTGGCCGCGGGCCGGTCGCGGGTCGCGTCGGGGCCCATTGCGGCCGAGGAGGCGTTCTCGCTGTTCGCGCCGCGCGCCCGCGGTCGGGAGGCACCGTCCCGCGCGCTTACCGTGAGCGTGCTCATCGCGACCGACCTGGCGAGCGAGGGACTCGACCTGCAGGACGCGGACGCGGTCGTGCACTACGATCTCCCGTGGACCCCCGTCCGCCTCGAGCAGCGCCTGGGTCGAATCGCTCGACTCGGCTCGCACCATGCACGTGTCGACGTGTTGTGGTTCGCACCGCCCCCCATCATCGAGGAACGGCTGCGGCTGCGAGAGCGAATTGCTGCCAAGGTGGACACCCAACTTCGGGTGGCGGTAACGCGGTCGAGTCTCGTTGGTCGCACGCGCGTGTTGAGCAGGGTCTTGCTGGCGCGCGAGCGGCTGGCCCACGTCTCCGCGCAACGAGTCCATGGGTATGCGGTCGTGCACGGCCCGCCCGAACTGTTGTGCGCCCTGCGGTGGCGCGTGGGAAACGCGACCGTGCGCGAGTTGGTCCAGTCCGCCCCCGATCCCTGCCGCGATCGGTTGTTGGCCGGGCGGGAACGGCATGACGGCGTTCCCTTCGCGTCGCGGGCGCGCCTCGTCGAATTGCTGCGGGAGCGGGTGATCAACACGTGCACCGGTCCCGCCGGCCCGACGCATCGCCGGCTCACCGCGGGCATCCTCGCGCGCGGTCGGCGCGCCGCCAGGGAGCGGGACCGGTCGATGATCGACCTGCTCGACCGGACACTGCGCCGTCTGGAGCGCGGGGTCGCGGTCGGAAGGGAGCGCCGGTTGAGTGACGTACTCGCGGCGGGTGTCGCGGCAACGGCACTCAAAGTGTGGTTGCGGGAGACGCCCAGCCAACCGGTATGGCACGGTCCCCATCTGGAGGCCGCGTTGCTGGGAACGGGTGGAGTGGCGCTGGACGATCACTGAGGCCTCCTTGGCGCGGCAGGATCTTCGGGTTATATTCGGTTCATGCCACCGGCGCCGCCCGCATATGCCGCAGAGTTGTTTCCTTTTAAGACGTTGTATGACAACGATTTATGTCCTGAATGCCGAGCGGCCACCGTCGCCGCGTGCGGGTGCAATCACTGCCCGGTTTGCGGGTGGGGGAAATGCGGGTGAAGCTCCAGGTTCTGGACCGCCGCGCGCGAGGCACGCGTTTCGTCGAGCTGGGCGCCAAGAGCATCCTGAACTCACCCGAGTCCACCGGCATGCCCTTCTGGTCGCTCAACCCGTACGTGGGCTGCGAGTTCGGATGCCGCTACTGTTTCGCACGGTTCGCGCACCGCTACGTGGTCGATCGCGCACTGCGAGCCGGTCAGATCGATCAGGGGGCGTACGATGAGGACTGGAGTGGCAAGCACGCCTGGGAGGCGTTTGAACGGGAGATCTTCGTCAAGCAGCGCAACGCCATGTTGGATGCGCTCGGGAGGGACTTGCAGCGGGTTCGCCGCCGCAATCAGGACACCATGCAATCGATCGTGGTGGGGACGGCCACCGATCCATACCAACCGGCCGAACGCCGGTTCACCATCACTCGTGCCGCGTTGGGCCGACTGCGTTTGGAACGCGGGTTTCGGGTCGGCGTGATCACCAAGAGCCCGCTGGTGTGTCGCGACATCGATCTGCTGTTGGCGCTACAGAAGAACCATCATCTCACCTTGCACATGTCGCTCATCAGCATGGATGACGAGATCATTCGCGCATTCGAGCCGCGCACACCGCTGCCCCACGCCCGATTGCGCGCGCTGAGCAAGCTTGTGGCCGCCGGTGTCAATGCCGGCGTGATCGTCGCGCCTATCCTTCCCGGCATCACCGACGGCAAGCCTGTGTTGCGCGCCCTGCTCACCGCGGCCCACGCCGCCGGCGCCAAGTTCGCTCATCCCAGCCCGCTCCGGTTGTATCCGGGCGTCCGTGCGCCGTTTCTGCCGGCGCTCGACGCGCATTTCCCGGCGCTGGCGCCCAAATACCGCAAGGCGTACGCTCAAGCGGCCGACGCACCGGCGGCCTACCGGAAGGCGCTCTCCTCCCGGTTCGCCGCCATCGCGGAGGCAATCGGGATTCCCATCGAGAACACGCCTGGCCCCGACGATCGCCGGCCACCTGCGCAGTTGGCGTTGTGGCCGTCGTAGGACGACGATGCCGGCCGCTACGGTTCACGCCGCCACAGCACATACGACTGAACCACCGGCACCACCGCGATGAAGGCGACCGCGAGCACCACCACCGCCATGGTGGTCACCCGAGGGACGAAGGCCGTCGACAGCAGGATGATGCCGGCGAGGCCGCACAGCCGGCCCGCGGTTCGATTGGTTGCGCGCCACACGGATTCACTCGCCAGGGTCCACGGCGTTCGCACGCCGATCGCACCATTGGGCGCGACGCGCCCGAGCACGTTGCCAGCCACGAGGAACCCCAGACCCAACCCGAGCGGGAAGAGATCGGGCACGCTCAGGGGAGCCCCTGCCCCGTTGCCCACGATCGCCAGGTGCAACATGCCCGCAAACAGGATGATCGCGTTGACAATGAGCCAGCAGGACTCGGTAAACCGTGCGGCGTCACCGCCGCGATCGGTCCGAGGCAGGATCTGCAGCACGCCGGTCAGCAAAACCATGACGGCGGGAATGAAACTCACCGCGAGCCATCGGGGCGAGAACCCGTTTGGCTCCCCGCGAACGTTCCAGTGTGTCGCCACGGTGGCGGGGAGACGTGGATAGGCCCACACCGATCCCGCGATCACGAGCGCCGTGATGACAACGCCCAACCAGCGACTGCGCATCGCGTTCCTCCGAGCATGTCGTCCCGACAGATCGCATATTGGTATATCCATTGCCGACGTGAGGCCAGTATCGTGCGATTCGTCGTAGCATGCTTGCTCGTGTGGACAGCGCCGGCGATCGGACAGGAATACACCGCGCTCGAAGCCGGTATCCTCGACGAGATGAACCTCGCGCGAACCGATCCCGCCGCGTACGCGCGCTTCCTCGCGGAACTACTCCCGTTGTTCGACGGGTCGATCCTGCGGAGACCGGGCGAGATCGGCATTCAGACCGGCGAAGGTCCGAACGCGGTGCGCGAGGCGATCGAGTACCTGCGCACCGCGATGCCGCTCGATCCACTCGAGCGCGCGGCGGGTTTGGCGCGGGCCGCGCGCGACCACGCGCGCGATCAGGGTCCGATTGGTGGACTGGGCCATACCGGCCGGGACGGCAGCACGATGGCCGACCGCATCGCGCGATACGTACGGTGGCAGGGCGCCATCAGCGAGAACATCGACTACGGATCGGCCACGGCACGGCACGTCGTGATCAGTCTCATCGTGGACGATGGCGTTGCGAGTCGGGGGCACAGGACCAACGTTTTCAATGCGTCGTCCCGATATGCGGGGGTGGGGTGCGGTCCCCACAAGACGTATCGGGTGATGTGCGTGGTCGATTATGCGGTTGGGGTGGCGGCACGGTAGGGAACCCGCATCGCCCGCCACCGGCACGGGTTGGCGTTGATATACCAGCGGATGCGGTCCCATTCCGATTGGTCACGGATCACCCGATCCCAATACCCGCGTTGCCACACCGGGCGGCCCCGGGTCCCGCGCATCGTGTTGACGCGGGTTGTGACCGATGATTTGAATCCGGCCACGAACGACCCCAATGATTGGGGTGGGCGTACGGGCGGGGTGGGGACGCCCGGAACCGCCATCGTGCGGGCGTCCGGCCGTATGGGGGCACCCGAAACCGGCATCGGCGGGGCGGCGGGCCGTATCGGGGCACCCGAAACCGGCGGCGGCGGGGCGGCGGGCCGTATCGGGGCACCCGAAACCGGCGGCGGCGGCGGGGCGGCGGGCCGGGTAGGGGCGCACGGCCGTGCGCCCCTACCACACGGCGGGGCGCCCCGACGGCAATCCCCCGGGCCCCCGGGATGGGTGTCGGACCGTACGATGGCACCCGGAACCGGCATCGGCGGGGCGGCGGGTCGTATCGGGGCACCCGGAACCGTCATCGGCGGGGCATCGGACCGCAGGCCCCAGGGATGGATGATGACAATCCCGTGGACATGGTCGGGCATCACCACGAATTCGTCCAACGTGATTTCCGGACGTATTCCCGCAGACCGGAACCATTCATCCGACACGATCTGGCCGTACCGATTCAACCGCATCCGGCCGGAAACGACGTCCCCGAACAGCCGATCGCGGTTGCGCGTGCAGATCGTGATGAAATACGCCCCGGGCGCCGTGTAGTCGTATCCACGCAGGCGTATCGATCGGCGGTGATGCCGGGTACGGTCGTTCCGCATCGATGAACGGTAGGTGGCCCACCGTATTGGTCGTGATCGATTGCATGCCGACAGGTTCGATTTGGCGCACGGCCATGTAGGGGCGCACGGCCGTGTGGGGGCGCACGTCGTGCGCCCCTACATGGCACCACCGATCCCGACCGATCCCAACGTATCCGCGAACGCGACCATCAGCTCCGGTGGGACCTCCGCATCCTCCCCGTACATCTTCCTCAACATCGACGCGTTGGCCGGCGCCTGACCCACATAATGGTTGTTGGTGATCACGTAGGTCTCCTGCGCGTGCCTCGCCACCTCGTGAATCCGATCGAGCCAGCCCCGCAATTCATCCTTCGTATACAGGTAGTCGTACCGCTCGTGCGACTCGGCGTCGTCGCGAAACCAGTTCTCGTAGTTGCGTCCATGTAACCGGACGTAGCCGACACCCGAGGTGACCTTCGCATCGGGGGTGATCGATTTGGCGAACACCGGTTGATCGATGTTCACCGCGCCCACGCCGCGTTCGGCAAGCGCCGCATAGAACTCCGGGGCGTTCCACGACGCGTGCCGGACCTCGAGTGCGAGTGGAAAGTCGCGGAACGCCCGCGTGAGATCATCGAGCCACTCGCGGGACCGAACATCGCGTTTGTACGACCAGGGAAACTGCATCAGCAGGCAACCGAGTTTCCCCGCCTCGTGCAGTGGAGCGAAGCCGTCCCGCACCGTGTCAACGTCGGTTTGGCTCCACGCTTCGCCGCGATCGTGGGTGAACCGGCGCCACAACTTGGCGGTGAACGAGAACCGCGGATTGTGCCCCACGCGCCTGGCCCACGATTCGGCCGACCGTGCGGACGGCGGACGGTAGAAGGTGGAGTTGATCTCGATCGTGTCGTAGAAGCGAGCCAAATAGGACAGCGGATCGAACCCCTTCGACTTCGGGATTGGATAAACCGGCCCCCACCAATCCTTGTAGTCCCAACCAGCCACTCCAAACCTAATCATATCATGTACTTACACTCATTTTACCATGTCCTTGCCATGTACCGATATTCGGGATATATTCGGTGTCCCTATGACGGCAAGTTTCGGGATTCATTCGGAAGATAGCGAGCACGACCTGCGGGCGCACGGCCATGTGGGGGCGCACGGCTGTGTGCCCCCACGGCCGTCCGCCAATGCCGCGTGCCTGTGGATTCCCTTGTACGCCCTCCACTGCGAGGAACGGCGTCGGCCCGAACTCGCCGATCGCCCCACCGCATTGCTCACCCCGGAAGACAGCCGGCGTATCTGGCTGGCCGCGCCACAGGCTCGTCGCGAAGGCGTGAGGAGCGGCATGACGGTGAGCCAAGCCATCGGGCTCTGTCCATCGCTCACCTTGCTCGAGCCCGATCCCGTGCATTACGACGAGCAGTTCGCCCACCTCCTCACGGAACTCGAGAACATCAGCCCAGTGATCGAGCCCGCGGAATTGGGTCGCGTGTTCATCGGCGTCGATGGACTCGAGGGATTGATTGGGGGACCGGCGGAACAATTGGCGGCAATCCAGGCGGTGGCGGACGGCCCCGGTAGGCCGGCCGGCCGCCTGGGATGGGGTAAAGGCAAATTCGTTGCCTGGGTCGCCGCCGCCCGCGCCAAGCCGGGAAGGCCCGTCATCGTGCCCCCTGCGGACCGGAGCGCGTTCCTCCAGTCGCAACCCATCGCCGTGTTGCCGCTCCATCCCGATAATCACCGCCGGCTCACCCAACTCGGCCTGCACACGCTCGCCGATCTCGTCGCGCTCCCGGAGGCCGCGGTCGTCGCGCAATTCGGTCGTGAGGGACGCGCGGCGTGGCGGCTCGCGGCGGGCACGGTCGACGAACCCGTCACCGGACGCGTCCGGCCGCAACCCATTTCGGCCTCGCTCGATTTCCCCGCTCCCGTCGCCGATCGCGGCCTGCTGACCCACACCATCGCTGTCCTGATCGAACACGCCTTGCGCGATCCACGCCGCACCGGTTGGCGGGTGCAGACGGTGCGCGTGCGCGCCGCGCTCGAGCAGGAGGGCTCCTGGATGATCGAAGCCATCCTCAAGGACCCGTCGGCCCTACGCGATCGCATCGCCGCGCCGCTCCACGCGCGGCTCGATCAAACACCCCCCACCGGCGCGATCGAGCATCTCGCGGTCGAGTTCACCTCGTTCGTTCGCGGAACCGACGAACTGCAACTGTTCGCCCGTGACGCCGTGGCCGCCGCCCGCGCGGGTCGCCGCCGCGCGCTCCGTGCCGCCGCGCTCGAGATCCAGACCCGACTCCGTCGTCAATCGCTCTATCGCGTCATCGAGGTACAACCATGGTCCCGCCTGCCCGAACGCCGCTACGCCCTGATCGCCTTCGAACATTGAACCTGCCAAAGCGGGTGCTCGTCGAGGTCGATGCGTGTGGAGATCCCGAAACGGTGAGGAGCGTCGCGTCGGGCGACGATGCCAGGAACGCGAAGCAAGCGATCGTCGCCGAGGTCTTCGAGACCTGGCGTGTGAACGACGAGTGGTGGCGCATCCCTATCAGACGGCAATACGCCGAGGTCCTCCTCGAGGGCGGGAAGCACGTGATGCTGTTCGAAGACCTCGAAACCGGCGAATGGTTCATGCAACGGGTGTAACCCCGGGGCACGCGGAATCCTGCCTTGTACGTGGAACTCCACTGCCACTCCGCCTTTTCCTTTCTGGACGGCGCCACGCCTCCGGAGGCGTTGGTGCATCAAGCCAAGGCGCTCGGCTATCGCGCACTCGCACTCACCGACCACAACGGTTTGTACGGATCGATGGCATTCGCGCAGGCCGCCAGACAGCAGGACCTCCAGGCCATCACCGGCAGTGAACTGACGTTGCTCGACGACACGCACGTCACCGTACTCGCCGAAACACCGACCGGCTATGCCAACCTGTGCCGTCTGATCACGGACGCGCATCTCGGACAGGATGATCGCCGCGATCCCCGGCTGCCGTTCGCATCGCTCGTCAAGCGGCGTGAGGGCCTGATCGTCCTGTCGGGCTGCCGTCACGGGTTGTTGCCCATCGTGCTCGAGCGCGACGGCCTGACCGCGGCGCGACGGCTGGCGGCGCGCTGCCGCACCCTGTTCGGCCGCGATCATTTCTTCCTGGAGTTGCAACGCAACTTCGTCCGTGGTGATCGCGAACGCACGCGGGCGCTGTGCGACATCGCCGACGCCGAACACCTCGACGTCGTGGCCACCGGTGACGTGCATTACGATCTCCGCACCCGGCATCGCCTGCACGATACGCTCACCGCCATCCGGCATCGCACCACACTCGACGGCTCGCATGACGTACGCCGCGCCAACTGCGAGTTCTACCTCCAGACGCCCGAGGACATGGTCCACCGGTTCGCCGACCGGCCCGACGCCGTCGCTCACACGCTCACGATTGCCGAACGCTGCGCGTCATTCGACCTCACCCGCGACCTGGGATATACCTTCCCGGACTTCCGCGGGGCGGACCGGCAACCCGCGCCACAGGCGCTCGCCGAGTTGTGTCGCGCCCGGCTGGACGAGCGGTATCCTCGTTCCGCGCCCCTGCGTGACGAGGCCGAACGACGGCTCGCCGAAGAGTTACGGCTGGTGGAGCACCACAAGCTGTCGGGATTCTTCCTGGTCTATCACGATCTGTTCGAGCTGGCGCGCGAGGTGGCACACGACGTCCGGCAGGGAAGCCGGCGCGCCACCGGAACGCTGCTGCCCGGCCGCGGCCGTGGCTCGTCGGTCTCATCCATCATCTGCTACTTTCTCGGTCTGTCCCACATCGACCCGATCGCGAACCGGTTGTTCATCGGGCGGTTCCTCAACGAGACGCTCGCGTCCGTTCCGGACATCGATCTCGATTTTCCACGCGAGATCCGCGAAGAACTGATCCGGCGTGTATACACGCGCTACGGCAGTGAACATGTCGGATTGGTCTGCACCTTTCCGACGTACCGGCTCCGCTCGGCGGTGCGGGAGATCGGGAAGGCGCTCGATCTCCCGATCGGCGCCATCGAGCAGATCGCCAAACTCGCTTCGTCGTTCAGCTCCGCCGCCGATATCCGCGAAGAGATGGAGCGACTACCGGGCCTCAAGGACAAGGTCGATACGCCGTTGTGGCGCGATCTCTGCGAACTCGCCGAGGACATTGCCGGACTCCCGCGCCACATCTCCCAGCACCCCGGCGGCATGATCATCTCCAGCCGACCGCTGGTGGAGATCGTGCCGCTCGAGCAGTCAGCCATGCCCGACCGCGTCATCTGTCAGTGGGACAAGGACTCGTGCGACGATGCGCGCTTCATCAAGATCGACTTTCTCGCGCTGGGCATGCTCTCACTGGTGGAAGAGTGCGTGGAGCTCGTGGCGCGGAAGGAGGGCGCGGCGCCCGATCTCAGCCGTATCGACTACGACGACCGGGCGATCTACGACCGGATCTGCAAGGGCGACACGGTGGGCCTGTTCCAGATCGAAAGTCGCGCGCAGATCCAGATGATCCGCCGCGTCAGACCACGCAACCTCGCCGATCTCGCCGTGCAGGTCGCCATCGTGCGGCCCGGCCCCATCGTCGGCGGCGCGGTGAACCCCTACGTACGGCGGCGCGAGGCGCAACGCCGCGCTCACCAGCAGGGGCAGCCCTACGATCCGCCCGTCGATCACCCGCTACTGGCCGAACCGCTTGCCGAAACGCTGGGCGTCATCATCTTCCAGGATCAGGTGCTCCAGGTGTGCCAGGCCTTCGCGGGATTCTCGCCAGGTCAGGCCGAAGCGTTGCGGCGTGCCATGAGCCGCCGCCGATCGCGTGCGTTGCTCGAGGGATTCTGGGAGGAATTCCGCGAGGGTGCCGCACAACGCGGCGCACCTGAGGAAACGGCCAAACGCGTCTTCGAGCACGTGGTCGCGTTTTCGGAGTTCGGATTTCCCAAATCACACGCCGCCGCGTTCGGGCTGCTCGCCTATCAATCGGCGTGGCTGTTTCACTACCATCCGGTGGAATACTACGCCGCGCTGTTCAACAACCAACCGATGGGATTCTATTCGCTCGACGCGCTGGGCCGCGACGCGGCCCGCCACGGCGTCGGCATCCGGCTGCCCGACGTGAACGTCAGCGATGTCTGGTGCGCCGTGGAGAGCGGCGACGTGCGTATCGGGCTTGGGTTCATCCGCGAGTGGAACGAGGAACGCGCGCAGGCCGTCGTGGAAGACCGCGACCGCAACGGCCCGTTTCGCAGCCTCGGTGATTTCATCCGGCGGGCCCCCGCCGATCTGTCACGCAACGCGGTGGAGCATCTCGTCTGGGTCGGTGGCTGTGACGCATTCGGCCTGACCCGTCGCGAACTGCTTTGGCAGGTCGGCCTGTGGCTCCCGCCCAAACACGACCGCGCTGCCGGCCGTGTCCGCCGGCAGCTCGAGCTGCCGCTCAACCATCCGCACGAACACATCAGATTCGCCGGGATCGACGCGAGCGAGAAACTCCTCGCCGAATACGCCACGCTCGGTTTCGCGGCGAGCGGCCACCCGATCGCCTTGCTGAACGGAGCGCTCCCACCCGACGCGGTCCGTAGCGATCGGCTCCACACGTTGGAACACGGTACGCACATCGAGGTCATCGGATTGGTCGTAGCCCGTCAACGGCCACAAACCGCCAAGGGGTTCGTGTTCATCCTGATGGAAGACGAAGGCGGCATGATGAACGCCATCGTCCGGCCCGACGTGTACGATCGCGACCGCCTCGCGATCCGCGGCGAACCGTTCCTCTGGATCAGCGGCACGTTGGCCAGGGACGACGGGACGCTGAACATCATCGCGGAAGAGGTCCGGCCGCTGAACGTTCGTCGGGAAAAGGAGGGGTGGCGCAAACGGGGAGTGGCCCAACCGGCGACGGCGGGCTCCCATGCTTCCCCGTACAAGTTTCTCCGCGCGATGCGGCAGGTGGCGCCGGGATCGAAGGACTGGGGATAACGCGTGAACGATCTCGCGGGTTCGATCGAATTCGCGCGAAGGCGTGGGTCTTGCGTTCATCACCGGACGCGGCGGCTTTGCGTCGTGGTCCGGCGGACGACGCTGCCTGACGAGCCCGTACACCAGCCTTCACGCTTCCTTCATGGCTCCCCGGGAATCATGATTCCCTGGCTCCATCGACGAGGCTTGCATGCGCCGCACCAGGATCGCCGGCATCGGACACTACGTCCCGGATCGGGTCGTCACGAATCACGACCTCGAGCAGATGATGGACACGACCGACGAGTGGATCCAGGAACGCACCGGCATCGTCGAACGTCGGTTTGCCGCACCCGATGAAACCAACACCGACCTCGCCGCGCACGCCGCCCGTGCCGCCATGAACGATGCCGGGTGGCAACCGGCCGACGTGCAGTTCATCATCTTCGCCACGCTCTCACCCGACATGTACTTCCCGGGCAACGGCGTCCTGCTCCAGCACGCGCTCGGCGTTGCTGAAATCGGCGCGCTCGACATCCGCAATCAGTGTACCGGCTTTGTCTACGGCCTCTCGGCGGCCGACGCCTACATCCGCATGGGGATGTACGACCGCGTGTTGCTGGTCGGATCGGAACTGCAGTCGGCCGGTCTCATCATGGAAACCCGTGGCCGGGACACCGCGGTGTTGTTCGGGGATGGGGCGGGCGCGGCATGCCTGGAGCTGACCGACCAGAACAGCGCCAGCCAGCTGATCTGGCATCACCTCCACAGCGACGGCCAGTATGCCGAAGCCCTCTGTATCAAGCACCCGGGCTCGGCCAACCGTCCGTGGATCACCCCGGAGATGATCGAGGCGGGCACGACCAACGCGCACATGAACGGGCGGGAGGTCTTCAAGCACGCGGTCACCAGGTTTCCGGAGGTGATTCAGGAGGCGCTCGCCGCGCAAGGACTGTCCGCGGACGCGCTCGACCTCGTGATCCCACACCAGGCAAACCTCCGCATTACCGAAGCGGTCCGCAAACGACTCGACTTCCCGGCGGAGAAGGTCCTCAGCAACATCCACCGCTACGGCAATACGACCGCGGCGAGCATCCCCATCGCGCTGAGTGAGGCGGTGCAGGAAGGAACCGTGTCCCGCGGAGACCTGTTGTGCCTGGCCGCGTTCGGATCGGGCTTCACCTGGGCATCGACGTTAGTGCGCTATTAGACCGGTACGGCGAGGCCTTTCGTTTCAAGCACCCGTGCGATCGCCTCGCCGATCTTGTTGTTCGGCGTGGACGCGCCGGCGGTGATGCCGATACAGTGCACGCCGTCGTCCAGCCAGCCGTCCGTGGCACCTTCTTCGCGCGAGCCGACCGGCTTGTGGCGGATACGCCCGGCATCGGTTTCGATGCAGGAAGCGTCGCTGATGTGGTAGGTCGTAATGGCGCGGGCACAGATCTGCGCGAGGTTGTTCGTGTTGCTCGAGTTGTAGCCACCGATCACGATCATCACGTCCAGCGGCTCCTTCATCAGCTCGATCACCGCGTCCTGCCTGTCCTGCGTGGCCGAGCAGATCGTATCGAAGCTCTGGAAGTGCTGGTCCACCGCCGTTCCATAGCGGTTTCGTAACGCCTGGCCCACACGGTGGGCGATGGCGAGTGACTCGCCGGCCAGCATGGTCGTCTGATTCGCCACCCCGACGCGTGCGAGATCCCGCGTGAAGTCGAACCCCGGCGACGTGCAACGGGCGAACCGTTCCCGCAGCTCCGCGAGGTTGTCACCGTGCTCGATGAACCGGCAGACGAGCAGCGCTTCGTCCATGTTGCGCACGATGAGATATTTCCCGTTCTCGTACTTGGTGACCTGACTGACCGTGGCCTTCGTTTCCTCGTGGTAGTACTTGCCGTGCACGAGCGCCGTGAAACCGCTGTTGGCGTAGCGCTCGACTCGTTTCCACACGTTCAACACGGATCCGCAGGTCGTGTCGACCACGACACATTCGATCTGGCGCAGGCGCTCGAAGTCACGCACGCTCACCCCGAACGCCGGCATCAACACGGCGTCATCGGCGGTAATGCCGGAAAAATCGAACTCACCGTCGTCGTCGTACCCGAGGAGATTGATACCCATCTCCTCGAGTTTCTGGTTGACATGGGGATTATGAATGATCTCCCCGACGAGGAAGATGCGCTTGTCGGGAAACTTGCGGCGTGTCTCGTACGCGTACTCGACGGCTCGATCGACGCCGTAGCAAAACCCGAACTCCTTGGCGAGCCGAAACGTCAGGTCACCCACCACCAGGCTGTGGCCCTGCTCGCGGACCCGACTCACCAGGTCGCTGTGATAGTCGGATGTCAGGTCTTCGGCGATCTCGCGCTTGAGGCCGAAGCCCTTCCGGTAGTACGTGGAATCCATGGTCGAATCTACCCGCCCGTACTGTCGCGCTCCAACCCGGTTGTATCGACCTCGCCCGCCAGCAGGCACGCTCCGGGGGCAAGCGGCTCGAGCACGAGTCTGCTGAAGGCTCCCGCGACCAGCGCGATGCCATTCGAGCCCGGTGCCTGGAACGTCGCCGCGAAGCGGCCGCTCAACCGGGTGCCCGCGTCGTGGACCCGCACCGTTCCGGCGACGGCGCGATACGCAAGGGCGCGCTGGTCCTCGAACAGCTGAACGCCGAGTCGCGCCCGCCCGGCGGCGAACGATGCGGTATCCGCGGAGTCCACGACGAACGTCCCTCCGTCACCCCCCGACCCGGGAAGCGCGAGCAACAGCGACATCCCACTTTCGCGGGTGTCGGCCATGACCAGCAGCCGCGTCGAGTCGGAGCAGCGACCGGCGGTGGGATGCCACGACAGGCCGAAATCGGCCACCCCGGCGGCGCGCGCTGCAAACACGTTGTCCTCTGGAACGGGGAAGTCGGGCATCTCAGGCGGCGTCGTATCGACCGACAGGTCGTCCTCGGTCGCCGGCATGGTATCGATCGCGGCCGCGGAGGCGTCGGCGGGCTCGTCTCGCGCGCCACAGGCCTGAACGGCTCCCAGCAGCGCCCACACGGCGAGCCGCTTCATGTCGCCGACCGCACGGTGACACCGAGCCTCGCGCGGGCCGCGCCCGCATCGAGCGCAAACCGATCCAGGGACTCGCGCAGGCCGGCCGGGATCGGGCGAGGCCGCATGGCGGTTCGATCGGTGCACACCAACACCTCGTGCCCGCTCGCCGCGAGTTGCCCGGTTGCGAGGTGCACGACGTCAAACGCCAGCGTAATCGAACTGTTCCCGAACCGGGTCACGTACGTCGCCACCCGAAGCGCATCGTCGAGCCGCGCCGGGTACCGGAAGTCGCATTCCAGATGGGCGCGAGGAAGCCAGATGTCGAACCGGTCGAACACCGCGCCATATGGCTGGCCCGCCGCACGGAACAGTTCGGTCTCGGCCATCTCGAAGAAGCGCACATACGCGCCGTAAAAGATGATGCCGGCATAGTCGACGTCGGACCATCGCACATACTCGTCGATGGTAAACAACTCCGGTTGCATCCTGTGCAACGTAGAGCGGAAACGGGACCCGGGCTACCGGGGTGCCCGGAACATGATGTCGACCCTGAGCGGCTCGGGCGAGAGCAGCGACTTCGCGAAATCGAGTCGGAACCACCCCTTCACCGCCGACAGCCCTACGCCGACGCCGACGAGCGGGTCGCCGTCGAACAGCCCGGCGGCGTCCGCGAACACCACCGGCGCGACCCACTGGTTGCTACTGAGCGCACTCTCGAGCTGGACCGACCAGAACGCCTCGCCTCGCCGCACGCCGTAGGTGTAGCCGCGTACCGTTGCCGGCCCGCCCAGCCTGAAATCGAACTGCGGCGTTCGATCGCCTATCAGTGACCCCGCACGAAGCCCGAGCTGGGCGCGACGGCCTCCGACCTCGAATGGCACGATCGCCGCAAGCCACCCGCGGCCGCTCAGCAGTCCCTCACCCATGAGTGCGCCCCCGCCGAGCCGGAGGACCGAGGAGCCCAACGGGACGTATCGCTCCGCGCGTACGCGCACGAAGTCCCCCTCCACGATCTCCGGATTCGATTGGAACGTTCCATCGCCGAAGAACACGTCGTGCAGGGCCGATCCGGATGCGGTCGGCAGACTCCGTTGCCGCTCCACCTGGAATCCGAAACGCCAGTCGCGTGTCCGGCCACGGTACCCATGGAAGGTCACGCCACCGCCGGTTGCCAGGTAGTAGTCGGCGTCGTCGTGGCCGAGCACCAACGCCTTCACCGTGTTACCGACCCCGTCCCCCTGGGTCCACGGCTCCACATCCAGTACGCGCCGGTATCCGGCGACCTCGATGAGTCCGCGCGGTGCGGCGCGGCGCCATGCGACCGAGCCGGTCAGTTGTGCCGTCGCCGCGCTGTACCGCCCGTTCACACCGATCGACACGAAGGCGAAACCGGGACGTATTTCCGTGCCGAGCGCCAGCGAGACGCCCTGAACGCGATTGAACCCCACGAACCTGAGCGCTTCGTTCCAATCCAGGTTGAGCAGGCGGCGACCTGCCCACTCGTTCGGAAGCGCTTCCGACTGCGCGGCGAGATCGGTCAATCGCTGCGCCAGCAGTTCCTCGTTGAGGAGATCCTCGTGCAACTGGAAGTCGGTCCCGAAATCGTAGGCCAGGAGACTGTCGAGCGAAGGGAGATGGACCTCCCACCGTCCATCCTCCGAGCGATCCGCGAGCGTCTTCCCCCGCTCGCCGCAGCCGTGTCCGCGCGGGCCGTCGCAGTCCCAATCGACCCAATAACGCCTCCCGCCGGTTCGGCCCGTAAACACCACTGGATCGGCCGGATCGATCTCGAACTTGGAAAAGGTTGTGATCGCCGTAGAACGGAGCTTGGCCCCCGGCATGTACCGATACGTCCATGCGCCGGTCAGGATCTGCCGTAGCGGGAGCCAGAACGCCCCCTCGTGCAGCGCGTACTCGAGATCGGCCTCGAGCTGCACGAGCCGCGGTGATTCGGGATCGTCGTCTTCCCACAGCCCATCGCCAACGAACGCCACGGCCAAGCGGACCACGTCGAGACTATCGGCATCGAGCCACATGTTGCCGGACACGAGCATCGGCCTGCCAAACGCCTTTGGCTGTACCTGGACCGCAATGGCTCGCACCAGGCGGCCCGGCAACGCCAACATGATCGAGTCCACGATCGCATACGTGTAGAGTTGCTGGGCGTCGCGCGCCAGCGGATGCACCGCCGCCTCGTCCGGGATACCGAGCATCTGGATCTCCTCATCCAGCGCGCGGGGCACAAACCACGGTTCGGAGGAGAAGGTCTCGGCCCAGAAGGCCGCGAGCGAGCGGGCCGAAACACCCGGAATGGAAAACGCGCGCTGGCGCATGCCGACAAGGTCGACCCGCAGGTCGTTCGGCCGCTGCCACTGGACCTTGGCGATGCTCTCGTAGGCTATCAGGTTCAACCCGCGCGCGAATCGGCCGGGCCCCACACCTCCCTCCATACGGGTGTAAACCTCGGCGCGATACCTCACGAGACGCGCTTCCTGCGCGCGAAACCGCGTGGTCGCACGCTCGATCAGCGCCTGGGTGGTTGCGTCGGCGTATGTCTCGTCTTGGGCGTAGGCGGGAACCGCACCCGCCACACCCATCACGGCGAGCAGCAGCCGGCCGCAGCGACGGGTCACCGTGGCGCGCCGAACTGCAAGTCGAACCGGAGGCTGGTGGCGGGGTTGAGCCCCTTGGCGACGTTCGCCCGCACCCATCCGTTCAAGAGGGACACGCCGGCACCGATGCCAACCAGCGGTTGCTGGAGCGAGAACGGCTTGGTGGCGTCGAAACCCTTCCCGACGTCGGCGAAGACGACCGGTGCCCACGCCGCACTCGGTCGCAACCCGATATCGAGTTGGGCCGCCCAAAACCCGCGGTCGGTGTTGACGCCGTAATCGTAGCCCCTGACCGTGTGGGGCCCACCCACCCGAAACAGCAGTTGGGGTAGGGGGTCTCCCGCGCCATGACCGGCCTTGAGCGAGAGCGCCCCCGTGTATCCCGCAAGCCCGAACGGGATCTTGGCTGCCGCCCACGCCCGTCCGCCCTGCGCCGTCTCGCCAAGCAGCGCCTCGGCGCCGGCGGTAAAACTGGACCGACCGACGTGGACGCGGGGCGCGATCAGGGCGCGCACATAGTCCCCTTCCGCCACCGCGGGGTTCGGTTGAAACACGCCGCTGCCGCCGAACGCGTCGTTGATCCCCGACGTCGTCCGCGTTCGCATCGAGCGGTGGCGCTCGAACCACAGCCCGAGCTCGACGTCGTGCAGGAAGCCGGTGTAGGGGTAATACGTCATCCCGCCACCCGTGGCGAGATAGTAATCGGCGTCGTCGTGGCCGGCGAAGACGGCATTGAGCGAGTTGCCGAGACTCTGGCCGCGCGTCCACGGTTCCACCTCGGCGACCTGGCGGAATCCCCTGATGTCCCACGCGCCTGCCGGACTCTCGCGCCGCCAATCGACCGAGCCGGCGAAGCGTCGGTCAGCCGTTCCGAAACGCGCGTTGAGCCGCACGCTCGTGAACGCCGGACCGGGCAGGAATCCGTATCCGAGGCCGAACGACGCACCCTGTACGCGGTTGAACCGCATCACGTCGGCCAAACGGTCGAACGCTATACCGTACCGTCGCCGGCCGGTCAACTCGTCCGGCAGGTCCTCGGTAACGTGAGCGAGGTTGGCGATCGCCTGGCGAATCCGCTCCGCGTCCGCTTCGTCCAAGTCGAGTTTGAGCGGCTCGCGCCATTGATAGGCCATCAGCGAGTCGCGCGCCGGCACGGTTACTTCCCAGCGCCCGTTTTCCCAACGGCCGCCGCGATCGTATCCGTATTCCTTACGCCGTTGTTCCCGACCCATGCCCTCCGGGCAGGTCGGCCCGTCGCCTGAAACCCTGACCTGCACGAGCGCCTCACAGCGAGCCACCTCGCGCGAGTTAACGCTGTCAACGAGTTCCACGTTGAACGCCAACACGGGATCGACATTGATTTCGTAATCGTGGAATGTCGTGATGGCGCGGATCGGCATGGCGCCCCGCACGATGATGTCCAGCTCGATCGTGATCGCGAGCAGCTGCCGGTACGGCATCCAGTAACGATTCTCGAGCAGCGAATACTCCAGATCGGCCTGCACCGAGACAATACGCGATGCCCAACGGTTCCCCTTGCGAACGTCGGCGCTGTCCTTCGCGGTGGCACCGGCCTTGGGAACATCCCACAGGTATTCACCGATAAACGCGACCGTGAGGCGGACGACGTCCGCCGTCCCGGCGTCGAGCCACACGTCCCCCGCCACCAGCGAGGGTCCGGACGTCTTGGGTTCCACGCGGACGTTGATGACCCGGATGGTGCGCCCGAGCCACGAGACAATCACCGAATCGACAATCGCGTAGCGGTACACCGACTCCGCGCCCGGCGCCAAGGGATGCAGCGCCGCCGTTTCGGGGACACCCATCAGGCGGATACTGTCACCCAGCGCACGGGGAACGAACCATGGCCGATCATGCGTGACGTCCGCCTCGGCACCGGGGAAAATCGACTTGTTGCGAATTCCCAGGATCTCGAGGCGCATGTCGTTCGGTCGCCTCCAGGTAATCCGGCCCGCCGTCTCGTGCGCCAACAACGGCAGCATGCGCGCGAACCGACTCCGGCCAGCCGCGGCATCCATGCGGGTCGTGATCTGGGCCCGGTAGTCCCGAACCAGGGAGTCCTGGTGGACGTGTCGCGCACGCGCGCGACCTACCAACTCCTCAGTGGACCGGTCGGCGAAGGTCTGATCGCGCGCGCCCTGCCCCCACGCCTGCACGGAACTCGCGCAGGCCATGACGGCAATGGTCGCCGCGGTCAGCGTTCTCGTGGAACCTCGGCTGACTGCGGCTGAACGCCGTATTCCCGTAACCGTCGCCATAACGTCGTTCTCGAGATGCCCAGGCGTCGGGCGGTCTCCGTAAGCTTCCCGCCTGTCGACTGGAGCGTCTCGACAATGGCGCGGCGCTCCTGTTCCGCCAGGGTGTCGGCTGGCGCGGAACCAGGCAGATACACCGCATGGCCGAGCACAACCGACCCGACGGCAAGCCGTTCGATACGGCCGCCGCCGCGACCGAGCTTCTGCAGCAGGCTTGCGGAGTTGAGCCCGTTTTCTCCGGCCAGGTCGTTGAGCACATCCCTACCGCCACGATTCGCATAGAGGACCCGGCCATCGGGATCGAACAAAACCAGTCCCTCCGCGAACCGGTCCATGACGGAACGGGCAAGCGGCGAGAAGACGGTGACCCCACTCGGTGCAACGTTCTCCTTCATAACGACAGATTACGACTGAGCCCCTGCGTGAGTTTCACAATGGAAGGAGACAGCCCATGCAGGCGGTGCGGTACGAATAAGCCCTCACGCCCCTCCGGGCGCACGCATTCGTTCTCTTGCCCGATCTCTGGCCTCCTTCCGCGCCGGCGAGCACTGGCCAGCCGGACTCGAGCATTGACAGGAAGACCTATTATAGTTAGGATTTATAACTATTATAGTTTGATATAACGACTATGATCACAGACAAGTCAGCGGCTGAAGCCCTGCTGATGGCTATCTCCGACCGCCTCGCGCGCGCCGGGGCGACCGTGCACATCGTCGTGTTGGGCGGGGCCGCCATGAACCTGCACGGTTTCGTCCAGCGTCCCACTCGCGACCTGGACGTTCTGGCCCGGGTGGACGGAGCGGCGGGCGCCCTTCGCCATCCCGAGCCGTTGCCCGCGACACTGCGGGAGGCCATCGCCGAGGTCGCCGTGGACTTCAACCAGCCGCCCAACTGGATGAACACCGTCGTGGCGCACCAGTGGGTGACCGGACTGCCGCCGGGCCTGGAACAGCGCCTGGTCTGGCGCGACTACGGCGCGCTCAAGGTGGGCCTCGTCGGTCGCAAGGACCTGATCGCGTTCAAGCTCTACGCCTCGGCGGATCAAGTGGGGCCGGCGTCGGTGCACGTAACGGACCTTTTGGCATTGCACCCCACCGCCGAAGAGCTGGCGGAGGCCGCGGCGTGGATCCGCACGCAGGACGCGTCCGTGGAGTTCCACGCCATCGTCGAAAAGGTGATCGCGTATGTCAGGGAGCACGTTGGTTAACGCCATCGAGCGGTGCCGCGAGGCCGCAATTCATGTGGCGTGGAGCCAGTGGTCCATGCTGGGCGGCCAGGTGGGCGGGCGCGTCACCACACCGTCGGCCATCGTCGACCCGGAAGCGCTCGTTCTCTTTTCCTGCGCGCTGAGAGACGACGAGCCCAGGCTCTGGGACCTGGTTGGAGGATTCCTGGCCGAGGGGTCCTCCCTGTTGAGCGTGCAGCGGACCCGGAACCTGGCGGCGGCGTTCCCCGTGCGCGTGCGGGAGACCATGCGGGAAGTGGCCGCAATCGCCGTCGCGGATGGCAAGGACGCGCGCTGGCGGCCCCTGGCCACCGGCAAACCCCGGCCGTACCGTCCCGGCAAGGTCTACAAGCCGGCGGGCCACATCGCGGCACCATCGGCGTTGGTGCTGCGGCTCAGGCTCGCTCTGGGCGTTCACGCGCGGACGGACGCGTTGGCCTACCTCCTGGCCATCGCTCCGGCCGGCGCGACCGCCAGGGAGGTCGCGGACGCCACCGGCTACGGGCCCATCCCCGTGCGGCGGGCGCTCGACGCGATGGCGACTTCACGCCTCGTCCTGGCCGAAGGGACGCGCCCCGAGCGGTACCACGTCTCCCTGGACCAGTGGGGTCCCCTGCTGGGTGGGGGCGCACCGCTGCCGCGATGGCGACACTGGCACCAGTTGTTCGCGTTCCTGGCGGAGGTTCTGCCCTCGCGCACTGCGAAGCGCGTCAGCGAGCGGTCGGCGTATCTCGAGAGCAGCGACCTCCGGCGCGTGGTGCTCGCCCACCGGCAGGCCCTGACCAGGAACAGGATCCTGGTTCCGGAGCCGTCGGACTACCCAGGCGAGGCGTTCCTGGACGGGTTCGAGCGGACCTTGACGGCCGTCGCGACGTGGCTGGGAGCGAACGTGTAGCATGGCCTCAAACCGGGTCACCTACACCGAGCAGGCCGGGCTCATGCGTCCTCGCCCACGTCAACGATCGGCTTCAGCCCACGTCGTTCGCCGACCTGCCGGTAGGAGCACCTGGCCCTTATTGGGAATGTGGCTCACCACCCGTGCCAGGAACTCCAGCGCGTCCACCGTCTCCGCGCCCGCCGTGGGGCCGCTCGCCTTTCAGGCGGACCGCGCGGCGGGTACCTCGCTCGGCGGCTCGATGACGTCGCGCCCGCCGCGCGCCGCAGCGCTCGCGCGCACGGCGACGAGCCCCGCGATCCGATCGGCGTCGCGCCCGACGCCGCGGATCATCTCGGATGAGAGCGAATAGAGGAAGTGGAGTCCGACGAAGTAGAGTCCCGGCGCCTCCGCCACGACCCCGCCGAGGTGGCGCGGTCCGCCATGCGCATCGAGGATCGGCAGGCGGACCCGTCACCTGCGCCGAGAACGCGATCACGCACGATCACTCGGCCACTTGCCCGCAGTGTGGCATTTGCGCATCTTCCATGTGCCATATTGCACGAGGCGTCCATGACGGCGACTGGCGTGGCTGAACGGCTCGGCGGACGGAAGGTTCTGAAGCGGGATGTCCGGTCGGACCTCGACTTGATAGACGCAATCCAGCGCGGGCTCCCGATACGGGCGCTCGAGACGGTCGTTCAGTCGGGACTGTTCGAGCCCGGTGAGCTGTATGCGCTCGTCGTGGCCCGCCGTACCTTGGCGCATCGCCGGGAGAAACGGCAGCCGCTCACGGCCGAGCAGTCGGACCGGCTCGCCCGGCTGGTGCGCGCGGCCGAGCGCGCGGAGGAGGCGCTCGGCGACCGTGAGAAAGCGGCGCGCTGGCTTCGGAGGCCGAACCGTGCATTGCAGGGTAGGCGGCCGCTCGACCTGCTGGAGAGCGATCTGGGGGCGCGTATGGTCGAGCGCGCACTGGGCAGGGTCGAACACGGCGTCTACAGCTAGCGCTGGGCGCCTGTGCTGACGTGGCGGATCTGCCGCAGGGAGCACCAGGCGCTGGACGGCGAGGGAGCGCGCCTCAGCGGCGGACGCTGGAACTCCGAGGGTATCCCGGCCGTGTACAGCTCATCCAGCCTCGCGCTCGCCGCCCTGGAGTACCTCGTTCACGTGGACATCCAGGATGTGCCCGATGACCTCGTGGCTTTGTCCATCGCGGTTCCAGACGACGCCGAGGTGCAGACCGTACAGCTGAGGGACTTGCCCGCGGACTGGAACCGGATCCCGGATCATCCGGCGTGCGTGGCGCTCGGTGACGCATGGGCGACGGAGGGCGCCGCCCTGGCTCTGCTGGCGCCCTCTGCGGTCCTACCTGAGGACCAGAACGTCTTGATCAATCCCAGGCACCCGCGTGCAGGGGACGTGGTTGTGAGATCCGTCCGTCCGTTCGCGTTCGACCCGCGCTTGCTATGAATACGACGGTGTCCCGATGACGCTCAACCCCATCACCTATCCCGAGAACGTCGGCGGCGACTTCCTCGGGAACGAGAGGGAACGGCGCTGACTCGGGACGATGAGCTGCGCCGGACGATCGAGGAGGAGCACGCCCGCCTCGCCCAGCTTGACGCCGCACGCGCCACCACCGCCGCTCGGCTCGCAACCCTCCGGGCGCAACTGGAGTCCGTCAACACCGCCCCTCATGAGCAAGCGGTAGACCCGGCTCAGCCCGGCGTTCCGCGGACGCCCGCCGCCAAGGTGCGGCTCTTTCGGTCCCTGTTCCGCGGGCGTCCAGATGTCTACCCCACGCGTTTCGTGAGCAGGAGGACCGGCACGCCCGGCTACGCCCCCGCCTGTGCCAACAAGTTCGTGCGGGGTGTTTGCGGGCTGCCGACCATCCGGTGCGGTGAATGCCCCAATCAGGCGTTTCTGCCCGCCGACGAGCAGGCCATCCTGGATCACCTTCGGGGCCGCCACGTCATGGGCGTCTATCCGTTGCTCGAGGACGAAACCTGCTGGCTTCTGGCGGTGGACTTCGACAAGGCGTCCTGGCGGGATGACGTGGCGGACTTCATCGCCACCTCTCGCGCCGTATGCCTCTGCCCCGCGGTCGAGCGATCGCGCTCGGGCAATGGCGCCCATGTGTGGTTCTTCTTCAGCGCGCCGGTGCCTGCCTCCGCGGCGCGCAGCATGGGATGCTACCTCATTACCGAGACCATGGCGCGTCACCACCAGCTCGCCATGGACTCATGGCGCGTCAACGTCCCCGTGAACGGCGAGTCGTGATCCCCAGGCACCGTCAAGTCGGCTGTGGCGGACCTCGCACGCCTCGCGCACCTCTCCCCGGCGACGACGAGGCTGGCCTACCCCTTCGACAGCATCACCGCCGTCCTCGTCACAATCCCGGCGCCGAGGGAGTACACGTCGGAGCGGGCGTCGAGCTCGCGGTCGCCCTGCGGCACCGTCTCTGGCGGCCCTGCCCGCCGTCCCGTAACATCATTGATGCCCAGCGCCGCCGCTTCCGAGTTCATCAGCCTCCAGGAAGCCCTCGCCGGCCGCTATTCCCTGCAACGGGAGCTCGGGCGCGGCGGGATGGGGATCGTGTACCTCGCCCACGAGGTGGCCCTCGACCGCCCCGTCGCCCTCAAGTTGTTGCCCCCGTATCTGGCCGCCGAGCCCACGCTGCGCGAGCGGTTCATGCGGGAGGCCCGCACGGCCGCCAGACTGTCGCAGCCCAACGTCGTGCCGATTCACACGGTGGAGCAGGTGGGGAACTTCGTGTTTTTCACCATGGCCTACGTGGAAGGCGAAACCCTCGGCGCGGCGGTCAGGCGGCGCGGTCCGCTCCCGGCCGCGGAGGCCGCCCGCATCGTGCGGGAAGTGGCGTGGGCCCTGGCGTACGCCCACGCGCAGGGCGTGGTGCACCGCGACGTGAAGCCCGAGAACATCCTCCTGGAGCAGGGGAGCGGCCGGGCCATGGTCACGGATTTCGGGATCGCGCAGGTGAGTGCGGGACCTGGGCTCACCGGCCGGGGCGAGGTGCTGGGGACGGCCGAGTTCATGAGTCCCGAGCAGGCCAGCGGCGAGGCGGTGGACGAGCGGAGCGACATCTACTCGCTCGGCGTGGTCGCGTACTTCATGCTGACCGGGCGGCTGCCGTTCGAAGGCGAGACGGTGGCCGCCATCCTCGCCAAGCACATCACGCAGGCCGCGCCGCCCGTGGCCGGCGCGGCGCCCGAGGTGCCCCGGCACCTGGCCCAGGCCGTGGATCGCTGCCTCGCCAAGAACCCCTCCGATCGGTTCGCCAACGGTGAGGATCTGGCCGCCGCGCTCTCCCGCACGCTCGCCGCGCGCCGCGAGATCCCGCTCCCGCTCCGCGTGTTCATCCAGCAGAATCGAGAGCAGCTCCGCGGGCTGGGTTTGTGGGGGATATTCTTCGGTTATACCGCCGGGGTCAGCGTGTTCGCGGCGCTCATTGGTGAGCCCTTCGCGGCCGTGCTGTCGGGGCTCACGGCGCTCGCCATCGGTTCGGCGCCGCCTGTGATGCTGTTACGCCTGGCGCGGCAGGTCGTGAAGTCGGGCTATGGCCACCGCGAACTGATCCTCGCACTCAAGGACGATCTCAACGCCCGTCGCGATGAAGTGGCGTTCGAGCGCAAGGCGGCCCGAACCTGGGTGGATCGCCTGGCCTCGGGCCTGTGGTATGGGGGGCTGGGAGCGACGGGCCTCGGCACCGCACTCGCCGTCGTCCTGGACCTGAGCGCCATTCCGAGTGCCGCGGCGGTCGCGATCTTTCTGCTGACGGGAGGGGGATTCATTGCCACGTTCGTGGGGCTCCCCATCGCGGCCGCGCGCGGCGGGCGGCCGGGACTGGCCGGTAAGGGGTGGGCCAGGTTCTGGGAGAGTCGCGTGGGCAAGGGGCTGTTCAAGCTGGCGGGCTTGAGGCTCGGGGCGCCCCCGGCCCCCACCACGGGCTACCGACCCACGGAGATGGCGATCGGGATGGCGGCGGAGCGGCTGTTCGACGAGTTGCCCAAGGGGGTTCGCACGGCCCTGAGCGATCTGCCGGCGGTCGTCGGGCGGCTGGAGCAGGACGCCCGGGCCATGCGGCAGCGGGTCGAGGAGCTCAACGAACTCCTGGCCGACCTCGGGATCAGGGAAACGGCTGCCGCGGCGGACCTCACGCGCGCCCGCGATGCGGCCCACGCCCGGCTGCACGACGCGGTGACGTCGCTCGAGTCCATCCGGCTGGGTCTGCTGCGCCTGCACGCGGGAGCGGGTGCGGTGGAGGGGATCACGCAGAACCTCTCCAAGGCCGGAGAGATCGCGTCGGACATCGAGCGGCTGCTGGAGGGGCAGGAGGAGGTGGAACAGGCGCTGCGTCCGACGCCGGTGTGAGCATCGTTGCCTGATGTCTCGTGTGGTCACTCCCCGGCCAGGTCCTCCGCCGTCGCTTGAACCCATCGCCGCAGGCGATCGGCGCCTCCGACGGCAGGAGAGAGCGCTGCGAGGCGTTCGAGCAGGAGTCCGGTCGTGATGAGCCGCTCCGCGAGCAGCGTGCGGACGAAATCACGGTCCTTCTCCCGGAACGCGACGAGCTTGCTCACCGCCAGATCGTGGAGCTCGATGCACCAGCCCGTGCACCCGGCGGTTGTCACGTCGTCGTGCACGGCCGTGACCCTCGACTCCCATCCGGTCGGGAGCACCGCGGTCTCAACGGGGACGCCGTGGACGTAGAAGCCGTAGGTCTGATGGAATTGGGAGAGCTCACCGAGGGCGCCGTCAATCGCATCCACCGCCTCGGGCCGGTTCCTGGGTTGGACATCGACCTCGATCGAGGCACGCAGGCTGGCAGGCGCGTCGGGATGCACGCCGAGAATGGCCTGGGAGCCGAAGATCCAGAGTTCGGTGTCGCGCACGACGTCGCAGGCGGCCCGGATGGCGTGCTCGAGCTGCTCGCGTGTCACGCGGACTGGTCCGTGGCGCCGGCCTGCAGCCGCTTCCGCTCGGCGGGGGTCAAAACTGCCGGGAAGGGGGAACTCTGCCCCAGCCGTCGCGCCCGCGGGGTGGCGGCGGTGAGGAACTGGAGCAAGCGCGAGCGCGAGTAGGACTCCAGGAGGTCGCTCCATTCCTCGAGGTCGCGCGCGGCCATGCCGGCCCCGCCCGCGAGCGTGCGGGCCACGTGCCGCTTGGCCCGAGTCACGAGCGACGGGTCCTGCCGGATCATGTCCGCCAACACCCGTGCCCACGCCAGGGAACGCTCGTCCAGGTCGCGGTGCGAGCGGATGGGCGGCCCGGCTTTGGCAGGCTCAGGTGCGGGTGGCACGCCGTTCAGCCAGGTGACGTCGTCGGGCGGGCCGTCCGGCAGGTCCGCCGCGGCGTAGGCGGTCACCTCGATGGCGAGATCGAACTCGCGTTCGATCGCGAGCAGGTTCTTCCGCAATGCCCGCACGGAGATCTCGAGCGACCGTGCCGGGCCGAGCACCCCGATCCGCAGCGGCGTGTCGGGCTGCTGTTCACCCTCCTCGATCCACGCCGAACGGGGAGGGGACGCCATCTCCTTCACGGCCCGGCGCAGTCGCTCCACGAGCACGTCGTACCGCTCGGCCTCGGCGGTGAACAGGCGGCGCAGGGCGCCGACGAGCGCATCGCCGGTCCTGAGCGCGAACTGGTGTCGGCGCCCGCCCCCCACGGGTACCACCGCCCCCGTCTCGATCAGTCGGTCCAGGGTCTTTCGTGCTCCGGGCACGGAGAGCCCGGCTCGCTCAGCGAGGTGGGCTGCGGTCATGGGGCCGTCCACGCCCGCCAGGACCCGCAGGGTCCGGACGTTCGCCTCCGTGCCGAGGATGTGGCTCAACGGGAAGCGGAGGAAGCTCTGCGATGCGGCAATCGGGCGCATGACACTTATAGTTTATTTTTAGCAACTATAGTTGTCAAGTGGTCGTTTTCTGTTTCCGTACCGACTGTCTGGCCAGTCACCGCCCCGCGAGTGGCGTACACATGCGTCGGACCATAAATTGGCCCGTCGGTCAGTAATTGACCTCATGGAGGGCACATGCCTCGAACGACGCCGAGCAGCCGTGGTGACAATGCCCGCGAGATGATTCTCGAGGCAGCTTGTATCGCGCTTCGTTCGACCCCGGCCGCGACCCTCACCGTCGATGCGATCGCGAAGCACGCCGGCTGCGCGAAGGGGCTCGTGCACTACCACTTCAAGACCAAGAACAGGCTACTTGCTGAAGCCGCCAAAGCGATCTGGCTGAAGAGAGCTGCCGAGTGGGGGCAAGCGCTCCACGCCGCGCCAGCCGAGGATGGGATCCAGAAAGGATGGAATCTCCTCGTGGCCGAAGCGACGGCCGGAATTACCAAGGCCTGCGCATCTCTCGCGGTTCTCCCGGATCAACAAACTGGCCAAGCGGTCAGTGAAGGTGTTGCTGACTACACGGTCAAATTGGCCTCCGCGGTTTCGGACCTCTTTGGTGCGGTCGGTTTGGCGCCGAGTGTCCCCAAAGGCGACCTCGCCAAACTGGCGCTCGCGGTATTCACTGGGTTGAGCGAACTCCTGGTGGCGGGCGCGGACCCGGCTGAGCTCGAGGGCGCTTACACGGCGTTCTGGGCCGCGGCGCTTTCGCTGTCGGTACCGGCCCACGGAGCCTAGCCGACCTGCCGTCAATGATCTCCGGTAGGTCGCAAACTGCGATTTCAGGTTGGCGGCCTCGTCGGGGGTCAGCATGACCATACGAGCCCCGACACCGTTCATTGCCCCTGTACGTCCCTGCGAGGCCTCACGACCCTCCGCAGGCGGCGAGGAGTTGCATCGCCGGCTCGCTCACGACCATCCGGTCCCGGAATCCTCGACCCCAACCGAGCGGCGTCACGTCGCGGTGCACGCGGACGCCGGGCCCGGACGACTCGCGCAGCGTCGCGCGCGCATTCGGATCGGCGCCGGCGTCCAGCAGCAGCTCGGCGAAGTCCGCCTGTTCCGGTTTCTTCGAGTGGGCCCAGCCGCCGGTGAAGTTCATCCAGAAGTGCGGGTACGAGACCACGGCGCCGAACAGCGCGGTATGTCCGCCGAATCCGTCCGCGTCCACGGCCGCGGCAACATCGGGGTCCATGCCGCGCTCCAGCAGCCAGCGCGCGATCGCCAGCTCGTCGAACTCGATCGCCACATGCAGCAGGGTACTCCCCGCCACCGGCGTACGCGGCAGTCGTTCGTGGCCGGTGTCCGGGAATGGCTGCCCGCAGCCCAGCTCCGGTGGAAAGATCTCGGCGTACGCAAAGGTCCGGCGCAGCAGGTCGGGGTCGCGCCCGAGGTGGTCTTCCAGCAGGTCCACGCGGCCGCGGTGCAACGCCGTCATCGGCGTGTCCGGATACTCGAACCCGTGCTCCGCGTACAGCTCCAGAATGCGGTGCTTCGCCTCCGGCTTCCGGCCCATTCGCCGAGACGCTGGTAGTCGTCCACGGTGAATGGACCCTTGAACAAGCGTGCGACGGCCATGTACACAATATCGACTCGGCGAAGAGGTCGGGTCAACGCTACCGCCGCTCGCCCACCGAGCCGTCATCAAACGAACGCGGGAGAAGCACAGACTGTCTCGTTTGCCTCCCCTTGGCCATCACATCTTGACAATCAAGATGAGGCCGGCTAGCCTGACCCCATGCCCGAGCCTAACACGGACGTCATCCAGGGCACGCTGGACCTGCTCATCCTCAAGACGCTGAGCCTGGCGCCGCTGCACGGCTTCGGGATCGCCCGCCGCATCGAGCAGATCTCGCGGGACGTGTTCAAGGTGAATCCCGGCTCACTCCTCACCGCCCTCCAGCGGCTGGAGCGCGCCGGGCTGCTGAGCGCCGAGTGGCGCTCCACGGCCAACGCGCGCCGCGCCAGGTACTACACTCTGACGCGCGCCGGCCGCAAGCGCCTCGAAGCCGAGACGACCGACTGGAAGCGCCGCTCGGCCGCGGTCTTCCGCCTGCTGAACGCCGAGGGCTGAGCGATGGCGTCGTTTCGCGCGCTGCGGCGGGGACTCGTGGCGCTCTTCCGGCCGCGCCAGGCGGACGCCGACGTCGCCGACGAGGTGGCGCACTACCGCGAGGCGGCCGAGGCCGAGCACCGCGCCCGCGGGCTCGATCCCGAGGCGGCGCGGCGGGCGGCGCAGATGGAGCTGGGCGGCGACCTCGCGGTCCGCGAGCAGGTGCGCACGTCGGGCTGGGAGCACGTGCTGGAGACCACGCTGCTCGACGTCCGTCACGCGCTGCGCGGCCTGCGCGCGAGCCCCGTCTTCACGGTCGCCGCGGTCGCCACGTTCGCGGTCGGCATCGGCGCGAGCACGGCGGTGTTCAGCGCGGTGCGGCCCATCCTGCTCGAGCCGCTGCCGTTTCCCGCGGCCGACCGGCTCGTCACGCTCGACGACCGGAACGCCGAGGGTTTCCCCATGCCGGCGACGCTGGGCACCTACGACGAGGTGCGGGTCCGCGCCCGAGCGTTCGAGGCGCTGGCGGCCGCGGACGTCTGGCGCCCATCCCTCACGGGATCGGGCACGCCGGAGCGGCTGCGGTCGAGATCTGGTCTCCCCTCCGCGAGCGATCCGCCGGCGATCTGGCCGGCCGCGAATGGGGTCATCATTACCAACTCGTTGGGCGGCTGGCGCCGTCATCGAGCATTGAGGCGGCATCCCGCGAGCTGCTCGCCATCGGCCGCGCGCCGGGGCCCGACTTCCCGCGGCCGCCCTGGGCCGATCTCGCGCAGGGCCTGCTGGTGCGCCCCCTCCAGGAGGCCGTCACCCGGAGCGCCCGGCCTGCGCTCCTGGCCATCGTGGCGTCCGTCGCTCTGCTGCTCGCGATCGCGTCGGTGAACATCGCCAACCTGCTGCTGGCGCGCGGTGCCCGGCGCCGCGCGGAATTCGCGATGCGCATCGCCCTCGGCGCGGGACGCCGGCGCCTGCTGCGCCAGCTCGTGACCGAGAGCGCCGTGCTGGCGGCACTGGGCGGCGGGCTCGGGCTCGTGATCGCGCCGCTCGGCGTCCGGGCCCTGATCGCCGCCAGCCCTCCCGGGCTCCCGCGCGTGGACGCCATCCGGGTGGACACGCCGGTCCTGCTGTTCGCCGCGGCCCTCACCTCGTTCGTGGGCCTCCTGGTCGGGCTGGCTCCGGCGCTGGGCGCAATGCGTGCGGGCGGCGGCGCGCGGCACGCGACCGCGCGGCGGGGCGGCCTCCGCGGCGCGCTGGTCGTCACCGAGCTCGCGCTGGCTCTCACGTTGCTCGTGAGCGCCGGGCTCCTGTTCCGGAGCGTCCGGCAGCTCCTCGCGGTGGACCCCGGATTCGATCCGGCGGGCGTGGTGACGCTCCAGGCGATCGGAGCCGGCCGCGCTTTCGACACAGACGCGGCGCGATTCCAGTTCTTCGAGGAGGCGCTCGCGGCGGTCCGCGGCGTGCCGGGCGTGGAGCGCGCGGGCTTCACCAGCCAGCTCCCGCTGTCCGGCGAGGTGGACGGCTACGGCTACGAGGTCGAGGCGCTGCCCGACCGGCAGCCGGGCGAGAGCGGGAGCGCGCTCCGCTACGCCGTGTCGCCCGAGTACTTCGCGACCATGGGGATCCCGCTGCTCGCCGGCCGGCGGCTCGACGACGGAGATCGGCCGGGGGCGCCGCCGGCGGTGGTGATCAACCGGAGCTTCGCCCGACGGCTCTTTGGCGACGCCGATCCCCTGGGCGAGCGGCTGCGTTTCGGTCCCCAGATGGGTGACGGCCCCTGGTCCGAGGTGGTGGGCGTGGTGGGCGACGTGCGGCACTACTCGCTGGCGGTGGACCCGCCCGACGCCTTCTACGTGGCGAACGGGCAGTGGGTGTGGGCGGACAATGTCCAGACGCTGGTGGTGCGGGCGGCGGCGGGGCGCGCGGGGGCGCTGGTTCGGAGCCTCACGCGGGCGGTGTGGTCGGTGAACCCGAACGTGCCGATCGTGCGGGTCCGGCCCATGGCGGGCTTCGTCGCGGCGTCGGCCGGGAACCGGCGGTTCACGTTGCTCGCCCTCCAGGCCCTCGCCCTGATGGCGCTGCTGCTGGCCGCCGTGGGTCTCTACGGCGTCGTCTCCGGCAGCGTGACGGAGCGGACGCGCGAGATCGGGATCCGCACGGCCCTGGGCGCCACGCCCGGCGCCGTGGTGGGCCAGGTGGTGCGTCACGCAGAAACCCTCACGCTCACGGGCATGCGGTCGGGCTGGTGGGCGCGTACGCCGGCAGCCGCCTGATCGGCTCCATGCTGTTCGGGGTGTCCACGCTGGATCCGCTCACCTATGGCGCGGTGGCGGCGCTGCTGGCGGTGGTCGCGCTGCTGGCCGCCTGGGGGCCCGCGCGCCGGGCCGCGGCGGTGGATCCCACGGTTGCGCTCCGGGGGGAGTAGCGCGGGCGGCCGGCGACCGAATCAGCCGCGCTTCGGGCCCGCTTTGGCCTCACCCCTGGCCCCCTTTGGCCTCACCCCCTGACCCCCTCTCCCTGTCGGGAGAGGGGGGACGTACGTTCGGGTTCGTGGTGTCTGCGGTTGGGCGGGCGGGAGTTTTTCGAACGAGGCGTTCAAAGCGGCGGTGGAACGGGGAGATGCCGACGGCGTCCGGGGGCTCTTCGCGGACCATCGGGCTGAACTCGCCCAGGTCCCCGGACCCAGTCGATTGACTTAGTCCATCAACTAGACTAATTATGCGCATGCCCGAGACCGTCAATATCCACGAAGCGAAGACCCATCTTTCCCGCCTGCTCGAACGGGTGCGCCGCGGCGACACCATCACGATCGCCAAGGCCGGGGAACCAATCGCGTTGCTCGTCCCGATCGGACAAGCCCCGGCCGCCCGCCGGGTGCGCGAGCGCGGCGTCGTGCCTCAGGGGCCGCCGGCGGATCGGCGTACCCGGCTCACCCGGTTCCTCGAAGAGGAGGTCTGGTCCGGCCTGCCGCCCGATCAGGCCGGGAGGTCCCTCTCGCGCGAGGAGGAGGACGCCATCCTCGGCTACAGCGAGACCGGCGCTTGATCCTCGACTCCTCGGCGCTCGCGGCCATCGTGCTGCGCGAGCCCGACCGGGACCGGATCCTCGAGCGGATGGACGCCGCGCCGCGCCTGGGCGTAGGCGCGCCGACCCTGGTGGAGACCGCCATCGTGCTCTCGGCGCGACTGGCCGCCGACGCCCGCGGTCTCGTGAGCCGCCTCTTGATCGAGGGCAACATCGCGGTCGTCCCCTTCACTGACGTCCACTTCGGCGTGGCGCTCACCGCCTGGCTCCGGTACGGTCGCGGCCGGCATCCGGCGCAGCTCAACTACGGGGACTGCCTCGCCTACGCCACCGCGCGCGTGGCGCGGGAGCCCCTCCTGTTCACCGGAGAGGACTTCGCAAGGACCGACGTCGAGGTGGCGTAGGCAGGGGCTTCGCAGGCCGTCTCGCTGGGCGACGTCCACGACGGCGTCCTGCTCCGCATCCAGCAGACCTCGCGCGGCGCCCTGGAGACTCAGCAGGGCGCCTCGAGCACCAGGGACTCATCGCCTGCGCCTGGGGCACCGCGGACCACAACCGCCGGGCCAAGTTCTACCGGCTCACCGCCGCAGGCCGCCGCCGGCTCGGCCAGGAAGAGGCGAGGTGAACGGGATGAGGGCGGTCCTCACCGCCACCCCGCAAACCCTCTGACCATGGCGTGGCGTGGCGTGGCGTGGAGTTCAGGCACCTCGACAGCCCACCGCGCCGACGCCCGCGACGCCGTGAGCATGGACACTCACGAGGCCTAAAGGCCTAGCGGCCTCGGCCGCGTCCTCGACCTTGGGGCCTGCCGCGATGCGGCCCGCCACGGTTGGGTTTCGTCCCTTTCGGGAGTCGTGCGATCGCCGCGTGCAATTCCTCGACCGATGACGTCCGCAGGACTTCTACTTTGCCACGCAAGACGCTGAACCGTACCGGCCGCCCGAAGTCGGGGATGTCGCGCGGCCGGATCCGCTTGGCTTTCCCCTCGCGCAGCCGGATTTCGACCACGCCGCTGCCATCCTCCACCATGTACCGCAGAGGGACCCGGTCGCCGTGAACCGGGAGGGAAGCGGGAAGGGCGTCGAGAGCGCGCTGGGTCTCGCTGCCGATGAATCCTCCCACATCGAGGTCCAGTCTCGTCTCCAGAAACGCAGGCCAGCTCGTGACCGCGCTGAGCTGGCTTGCCACAGCCTGTTCCACCGCGGACCGGTCCGCTCCAACCAGCGCCCCGCCCGAACGCCGCCAGTACTCGTCGACCCGTGCGACCGCCCGGCCGACCGACTGCTGGTTCGGATGCGCGGTGCGGCCGGACACCACCGCCTCCGCGAGCACCTGACGCGCTCCGCCGGCGAGGTCGGCGGGGAACGGACCGTCGAGAGCGCGTCGCTCGTGGTCGAGCACAAAACCGAAGTACTCGGTGGCACGTTCCACGACGAGTCGGTCGCCGCGCCGGGATGCCTCGTGTCGGATTCGCTCGGAACCCATCCGCGCATGCCGCTTGATGAGGTCCAAAGGGACATTGGTTCCCTCGATCGCCCCTCGCGACACGCCGAACCGATCGGCGAAATAGCGGATGTCGCCCGCAATGGCCCCGCCGGGTGAGCACACCGAACCGCGCGAAACCCGGACCCGTTCCCCGCGTGAGGTTTCCTGGTCCATGACCAGATCGAACGGCATCACGCGCGCCACCAAGTCGCGAAACGCACGCACGGCGGGACTGGAGACGCGGCCAAAGCCCGCCGGGAGCGGTAATTCGAGCGAGCGGTACACGGAGGCCGTGCCGAGCGCGACATCCTCGATCGCTTTCAGCAAGACACCCCGTCCGTCCGCCCATTCCGCGACGCCCTCGTCGAACAGGTGGCGCGGGAGACCGTACACTTCACCCAGATACCCGTGCAGGTTGACCGCCTCGGCAAACACGTTGCACGCGGTGACGTGGTCGCTCCCCGGCACGATCAACCCGCGCAGGTCCCGGTCGTCCCGGGTCATGCGATGCAGCGAGTCGATATTCGCCGCCACGGCGACGATCGGGATCAGCTCTTCCTCCGCCTGCACGAGCAGCTCCCCCCACGGTCGTTCCACCGGCATCGCCTCCACGTCCCGCCCGTACGCGGTGAGGCGTCCGCCCTCGATGACGCCTCGCTCGGTGAGGCGCCGCACCGCGGCCGCGTAGGCGCGCTGGTCGAGCGGGACCGGAAGGTCCAGAGAGGTCAGATCGATCCCGATCGCCGCCGCGGTCAGCGCCACCCGCTCCGAATCGCCGGCCAGTTGAAAATCGGGTGGTGTCGGCTCGAGCGACGCGAAATCGATCGCGCGGTCGCTCAGGAGATGCACTTCGCCGTTGGGAACCCGCCCGTGCACGCGTCCCGCCATCTGGAGTATCTCGTTGGCACCGAGATATTGACGGGTCAGCACGTTGCGGCCGCGCTCGATGACGTTGCTGTAGCGCGCGTCGTAGATGACGACCGTATCGAGCCCGCTGATGTTGAGCGCCGACTGTCCGGCCGCGGTCATCGCGAGCACGAACGGCCGTTCGGCGGTTCCGTCGAGGAATGGACGGATCACCCTGATCGGCTCTCCGCCATGGTAGAACACCGTGTGCAACTGCGGCCAGCGATCGCCCAACTCGGCGGCGATCTCTTCCACCTCGGCGCGGGTCGGCACGAACACCGCCACTCCGCGTTTCTCCCGCACGACCTTGCGGATGAACCGGTCGTCGAGGAACGCACGCGGCCGCTGCACCCGCACACGGACGGTTGCCGCCAGTCGCGGATCGAAGACCGTCGTTTCGAGGGTTTCGGCCGATTCCAGGTAGGTCGCGTAGAACGTGGGGTCGACGGTGGCCGACAGCCAGATGAACCGACACCCGATCCGCTTGCCGAGCGCGAGGCACAGTTCCAGCTCGGCGGATGTCTGATGGATCTCGTCCACCACGAGGGTATCATGCCGAGTGATGAGGTCGTTCTGGAACCAGCGACGCGCGATGCCGGTCGTGACGATCACCACGTTCCAACTCGGTGTTTCGGGGGTCGCTTCCCGTTCCCGGTTCACCACGCCGACGGCGAGCGGCGCATCGAGGATCTTCTCGGCAATCAGCCGAATCGCGAGGGTCTTGCCGGTCCCCGTCCCGGCCATGATCCCGAACCCGGCACCGCGTCGGGCGAGGTCGCGGATTTCCCTCCCGTGTTCCCGCTCCAGCACGGTCTCGATGTGCAGGCCCAGCGCCAATTCGATGGTTTCACAGGCGGCCCGCGTGGGGGCGATGACGATGACCCGCCCGGTTTTAGGCTCGGCCCTGCGAAACGCATCCTGGTCGGGGGGGAGGTAATGATCGCGCACGCGATGGCGGGAGTTGGTCACCCCGCAAGATAGCGCGACGCGGCGGCGCGCACGCGGTCAGTCCCCCAGACAGACCCCGATGTCCCGCGCGGTCCGAATAGTATCTCCATCCAACGGGACGGTACTCGCGCCGCCGAGCGCCTGGTCGAGCGAGACGAAGGTCACGTCCGGCGGGTCGAGCGCGACCATGTAGCCGAACTTGCGGTCGCTCACGGCGCGGATTGCCGCGGCACCGAACCGCAACGCCAACACGCGGTCATACGGGGTGGGTGTCCCGCCCCGTTGCAGGTGACCGAGCGTGACGGTGCGCGTTTCCTTCCCGGTGCATGCCTCGATCTCGGTCGCGACCTGTTCTCCAATCCCCCCGAGCCGCGCCAGCCGCCCGGGTTGAGCGTCGGCGCGATAGATCCGTTGCCCGTCCCTGGGCCGCGCGCCTTCCGCCGCCACCACGATGCTGAAATGCCGCCCGGTCGCTTCCCGCTCCCGGATTTTCTCGCACACGCTTTCGATGTCGTAGGGGATTTCCGGAATCAGGATGACATCGGCCGTACCGGCCAAACCCGACTGCAAGGCAATCCAACCGGCGTTTCGGCCCATCACCTCGACGACGATGACTCGCTCGTGGCTTTCCGCCGTCGAATGCACTTTGTCGATGGCTTCCGTTGCGGTCACCACCGCCGTGTCGAAGCCGAAGGTCACCACCGTGCCGCGCACGTCGTTATCGATGGTTTTTGGCACACCGACGACCGGGAGCCCCTTCTCACAGAGCCGTCGCGCAATGTGCAGCGTCCCGTCCCCGCCCACCACGATCAACGCCTCCAGGCCCAGACGCGCGAACCGTTCGACCACCTCGTCCGAGCGGTCTACTTCGCCGGCCGTGCCATCGGATTGGGTGACCGGCCAGTTGAACGGGTTCCCTCGGTTCGTGGTGCCGAGGATCGTCCCACCAACGTGCGTAATCCCGCGTACCGAACCTGGGTCGAGCGGGACGGTCTCGTCGTCGGCCAGCAAACCGCCGAACCCGCGTTTGATCCCGACGACCTCCCATCCGCGATGCGCCGCCGCGAGGACCGCCGCGCGAATCACGGCGTTCAGGCCGGGTGCGTCGCCTCCTCCGGTTGCGATCCCGATTCGCATCTAGCGCCCTCCGACCCGATCCGCGATCAGCCGCATCACCTCTCCCGGTTCCGCGTGACGGCCGAGTCCCAGTTTGGAGAACACCAGTTCCCCACCGACGCTGACCTCAAACGCACCGCCCGACGATTCCACCAGCCGGATCGTCGCGTCGGGGTAGGCTTGCTCGACCTCGGCCGCCAGACCGGCGGCCCTGGGATGGTAGTTTCAGACGACGCAGAACTGGATCGCGACAACCATGAATCCGACCCCCATACGCGTATTAGGAACACGTTTCGTAAGCTACACCGGCCGATCAGAGTTGCACATTTTCCGGCGGCGGGCAACATTGCGCCGCACACGCCCCAGGACGACAATACGATCTAGCGTGACGCGATCAGAACTCGCAATCCGCACGCGCCGAGTCATCGAGCTTGGCGCCCTCAGCTTCCTGGCCGCCGCGATCTTCATCGTGGCGACCCGAGGGAGCGATTGGGACATCCTCAGCATCCGATATGTCTCGCTCGTCGCGGCGGTAGCCATCACGCGCCGTCTGGGCATTTCCTTGCCGGGAAAGGGATTCGCCTCATTCGTGCTCGGCGCCGTGTTCCTTGGCGTCATCATGCATGGGTGGACCTTTGCGGTCATGGTGGTGGCGGTCGGTATGCCCATCGGCGACATCGGGTTGCGGCGCCTCTCGGTGCAGGAGGCGTTGGTGGTCACCGGCCACCTGATCTTCGGCACGGCGCTGACGGGACTGTTGTACGAAACGCTTGGGGGCGGCTTTGGTGCGGCTGCGCTGCAGTCCGCCAACCTGGTTCCGCTGCTGGTCCTCGGCATCAGCCTGACACTGGTGGTCAACGGGACCTTCTATCTCGAATTGGCTCTTCGCGGGATGTTCACCTGGAGCGACGCGCAGCTGACGGTCCGGTGGGAGTCCGTCGTCTACATTGCCTCGGTGGCGATGGCGCTGGGTTGGGCGGCTCTGGTGGAAGCCGCCGCGACACCCGGCACCAACATCGCGATCGGCGCGTTGCTCGCCGGCGCGTTCGCGTTCTCGTACTGGGTGATCAACGCGGGCGTGCGTGCCGACGAACTCCGAATGGTGCAGGGACTTGCCGGGGCGGTAGCGGCCGAAGTGAGCATCGAGCGGAGCTTCAACGGCATACAACAACTCACACACCACCTGGTGCCGTGGACGGACATGGGGTTTGCCCGGTACATCCCCGCCAGCCACGAGATGGAGCTGCTCGCCGACACGGGCGTCACCAGGCTCGTTCGCTTCCCTGCCGACCAAGGCGCCACCAGCATCGCGGTTCGCACCCGCCGGCCGGTGATTTCCGATGAACGGACGGATGACCCGACGCTGGCGCAAGGGGAAGGCGCGGGCTCGGAGATACTGGTTCCGCTTGCCCAGGGCGATCAGCTCGTCGGCTTGTGGAGCGTCCGCCACAAGGACCACGGCATGTATCGCGAGTCGGACGGTGACCTGCTCAATCTGCTGGCCCCGCAGCTCGCCCTGTCGCTCTCGCTGAGCGCGCTCGTCGGCCCCATCGTGACGTCGACCCAGCAGACCACGTCCTACGCGCGCGACGTGGCCGAGACCATCCGCTCGATCCGCTCGGCCTCCGATGATGTCGCGGGCAGTGCGGCACGGGCCGAGGCAGAGGCCAAGCGTGCGGCGGAACAGGTGACCGAAGCGGTGGCAGGACTCGAAGAACTGCTGGCCGGCATACGCGAGACGATGACGGCCGCCGAGTCCACGCAATCGGCTACGCGGGCGATGGCCGACCGCGCATTGGCTGTACGGGATGCCACCGCGGCGGCCGCGGACCAACTGACCGAGCTGAGCGGCTCAATCGGCGAAGGCGCGTCGGAAGTCGCCGCGTTGCGGGATGCGGCACAGGATGTCGTCGCGTTCTCGGAAGCGATCGCCACCATCGCCAGCCAGACGAACTTGCTCGCGCTCAACGCCACCATCGAGGCCGCCCGTGCGGGAGTGCATGGTCGTGGGTTCGCGGTCGTCGCCGACGAAGTCCGCAAGTTGGCCGAGGAAAGCGCCGAGGCCGCTCGCAATGTCGGCCGAAGCGCGCACGCGACCCGCCAGGTGCTCGGACGGGCGGCGCGGATCCTCGAAGGGATCGGCACGAAGCTCGGCGAGTTGGCGGTCACGTCGGAGCGCTGGCGCGAAGAGCTGGGCGCCATCGTTGATTCGGCCGAGGAGGCACGGCGTGCCGGTGAACGCATGGTGGACGTGCCGCGCTCGAGTATGGACCTGGCCGGCAAGGCCGCCACCGTCCTCGGCCAGGCCAAGCGATCTGCAGGGCGCTCGGCGGACGAGGCCGCGGCGGTGGCCCGGGAAACGGCCGACCAGCGGTCGACCGTTGAAGAACTCGAGCGCGGCGCCCGCGAGTTGTCCGGCGTGGCCGACCAGCTCGCCCACGGCATCCGGTTCATTCAGGGTCGACGCAACGACGGCGGCGACGCCTGATACCCCGAACCCGCCCGCGCAGGGCGGGGTACATACCGTTCCGATCCCGATCATGAAGACACCGCTTGTGGTAGTCGGCTGCGCGCTCGCCGCGCTCATAGGATGTCGCGGCAGCACGGCGCCAAGCGGAACCGAGCCATCGTTTATCGCGATCAACGCCGCGACCAACGCCGCCGTCTTCCCGGCCGCCGTCATCGTGTGCGAAGGCATCGGGTTCGGACCACGGAGAGAAAGCAGCCAGGTGCTCGTCACGGTGGCCGGTAGCTTGGCGCCGGCCGAGATCGACTCGTGGACGGGGACGGAAATCCACGCCCGGCTGCCGGAGGCGGTCGAGTCGGGCCCGGTGTACGTCGTCACGCGGAGCGACACGCTGGGACCGGTTCGCATTTTCGTCAGGGCCCCGTCAGGCTTCGACCCGACGACCCGGAGCTGGGCCGAGGGGGCGCGGCTCCCTCGCGCGCTTTGGGGAGCTGGCGCGACATCGGTGCGCTTTCCGTCGACTACCGACGTCGCATCTCTCGTACTGCTCAACGGTGGCGTCGACGCGGCCGGCCGCGTGGTGGACAGCACGTATATCGGCACCGTTGGCGGCACCGGTGCGATCACGAGCTGGGCGTCGGCGCCCGATTCGGTCGTCCCGGTCCCGCGCTACCTGCACGCGATTGCCGGGGCCGATCGGACAAACTCACGGCTCGAGCTGGAAGCGGTCGCCTACATGATCGGCGGGGCCGACTCGACCGGGCTCCCGCTCGCCGGCGTTCTCGGAATCAGCCTGGACGCCGCCGGCGGCTACGGACTCTGGACGTCGCTGACGCCGTTGCCCGGCGCCCGAATCGGTGCGGCGGCGATCGTGGCGTTTGGGAACATCATCGTGGTCGGTGGATTCGGGGAGGATTCCGTCGCAACGACCTCCGTGCTGACGGCGCAGGTCAATCCGGAAGGGACGATCAACGGATGGTTTTCCGGGCCGCCACTCCCGGAGGGGCTCGCGTTCAGCGCGCTCGCGTTGCACGACACGACGCTCTATGTGCTCGGCGGAGAGGCGGGCGTGATTTCCGTGGCCGATCCCGCCAACGCCGACCTCCGCGCCGCTGTCTACGCGATCGGAATCAGCAGACGTACCGGTTTCTTCGTCGGGAGCGCATGGAAGGCGATGGCCCCACTCCCCACCGCTCGGGCGCGCCACGGCGCCTTCGCGCTCGACAGCGCGATAGTCGTGACCGGTGGTATCTACGCAGGCATGCCATCGGCCCAGGAATCCGAAGTGGCGTTCATTCAGTCTGACGGCGGCCTCGGAGCGTTTGCCGCGACTGGACAGGACCCCCTCGCCGCGACTGCCCCGCTGTACGGCGCGGCGGGTCCGGTGCTCTGGAGCAAGGCGGGGATCACCCGTGCGACGATGATTGGCGGAATCCTCCCCGACAGCACGGTCACCGCCCGGGTTTGGTGGCACTGATCCGGCAAGCTCCCTAGATTGGGGTATGGTTCGAAACCACTTCACGGCGTTGCTCGCCGCCGTCCCGTTTCTGGCCGCGCTCCCGGCCGGCGCCCAGGTTGGTAACGGCGGCCAGGTCGAACTCGGCGGCTACGGACACTACTCCTCGTATGACGGAACGAATCTCGGCCTCACCAGGGAATTCGGTGGGGGCGGACGCCTGGGCATCTTTCTGTCCCGGCTGTGGTCGTTCGAGTTGAGCGGCGATCACACCCGCACCGATGCGGGCGTGCCGGTCGACCGCGTGCTCGTTACGCGCCTTGCCGCAACGCCCACGCTGAACCTGCGACTTACCGGCACCATGGCGGCCTACGTCGGCGCCGGGTACGAGCTGAGTGCCTACCGTGGCACATACGACAAATCGGAGAGCGGAGTGGTCGGGGTCCTCGGCAGCCGGTTCCCGCTCGGCCAGCGGGCTGCGTTCCGTGCTGAGATGCGGGCGTCCTTTTATCCGAGTACGTCCCTTATCGGACCCTCCAGCTCGGCGTTGAACGTAGGCTTCAATGCCGGGTTCTCGATCTTCACCTTCGGCGGGCCGCTGCGCGATCGCGATACCGACGGCGTGGTTGACCGGCGCGACCGCTGCGACGAGACGCCGCTTGGGGCCAGCGTCGACCAGGCCGGCTGCCCCGCTGACAGCGACAACGACACCTATCTCGACGGGCTCGATCAGTGTCCGGCGACACCGGCGGGCGCCGCGGTCGATCAGGTGGGCTGTCCCACCGACCAGGATGCCGATCACGTATTCGACGGAATCGATGTCTGCCCCGATACGCCGCCAGGCGCGACCGTCGACGAAAACGGGTGCCCGAGCGACGCGGATAGCGACGGCGTCTTCAACGGCATCGACCGGTGCCCCGACACGCCGGCGGGCGCAACGGTCGACCCGTCCGGCTGCCCGGCGGACGGCGACGGCGACGGCGTGCCTGACGGCATCGATCAATGCCCGGCCACGGCAGCCGGCGCCGCGGTCGACGCCCGCGGATGCGCCACCGATCAAGACGGCGACGGGGTGGCCGACAGCGTGGACCAGTGCCCCAACACGCCGGCGGGGACGACGGTGAACGCGACCGGTTGCCCGCTCGACACCGACGGCGACGGTGTACCCGACTCCAGCGACCAGTGCCCCAACACGCCGGCCGGTACGCCGGTCGACGTTACCGGCTGCACGATGCAGTCCGACGTCGACAATGACGGCGTCGATGACCTGCGCGACCGATGCCCGCAGACCCGACCCGGCCAGCAGGTCGATGCGGTCGGCTGCGCCATCCTGTTCCGGATGGAAGAGGGCCGCGCCCGTGCGTTGGTGTTGCAGGGCGTGAGCTTCCAGTCGGCCCGATCGAGCCTCACCACGGATTCCTACGTGATCCTCGATGAGGTCGCCGCCTCGTTGGAGGCGCATCCCGAGGTGCGCGTCGAGATTTCGGGCCACTCCGACGCCACCGGGTCCCGCGAGGGCAACATGCGGTTGTCGCTGGCGCGCGCAATGGCGGTGCGCGCGTATCTGGCCCAGAAGGGAATCGATCCCAACAGAATGGTGGCCCGGGGTTACGGTCCCGACCGGCCGGTCGCACCGAATACGACCAGAGATGGACGGGCGCAAAACCGTCGGGTCGAGCTCGAGGTCACCGAGGGACAGAACCAGTAGCCAGCGCGCCGTCGTTTCCGCTTGCGTCACCGAGGGCGCCCGGTCGTGGCGCCCTCCCTTTGCCTCCGAGCCAGATCGACGGCGCGCGCTAACTCCAGCCGGACGGAACACACGATGCTGAAGCAGTTGACGAGACGAGTCCTCATCCCGCTGTCGGCCCTCGCGGCGGTGAGCATGACATCCCTTACCGCGCGCGCGCAAACCGTGCCGGCACCGGAGTCGGTCCTCGGGTTCGTTCCCGGAACGGACCGCAAGCTCGTCGAATGGCCGGTGCTGGTCGATTACTACCAGCGCTTGGCGCGTGCCAGCGATCGGGTGCAGTACCGTGAACTCGGCAAAACCACCAATGGCGCACCGTTCGTCGCCCTCGTCATCTCGAGCACCGAGAACATGGCAAGACTGGAGGAACTGCGGGCCATCAATCTCAAGCTTGCCGATCCACGCACCATCGGGTCCGACTCCGAACGCACCCGCCTGCTGCGCGACGGCAAGACGATCGTGCTGATCACCTCGTCCATCCATTCCACCGAGGTCGGCGGCCATCTCACGCCGGCGGTGCTCGCGCACCGGTTGGCGAGCGGCGACACGCCCGAGATCCGGCAGATCCTCGACAAGACGATCCTGTTACTGGTCCCGTCACTGAATCCGGACGGTGTGACCATCGTGAGCAATTGGTACAACCGCACGCTCGGCACCTCCGCCGAGGGGACGGGGCCACCGGAGTTGTACCACCACTACGTCGGGCACGACAATAACCGCGACTGGTACGCGTTCACGCAGGTCGAAACGCAACTCACGGTGGACAGCCTGCACAACGCTTGGCATCCGCAGATCGTGCACGACATCCACCAGCAGGGATCGACCGGCAGCCGCCTTTTCCTGCCGCCGTTTCTCGACCCGGTCGAACCGAACGTCGATCCGTTGATCGTGTCAGGGATCAACGCGCTCGGCACCTACATGGCGTGGGAACTGAACGGACAAGGCAAGCAGGGCATCGTCGTCTCCGCCACGTACGACGCCTGGACGCCGGCGCGCGCCTACCAGCATCACCATGCCGGAATCCGCATCCTGTCGGAAACCGCCAGTGCGCGGCTGGCAACGCCCATCGTGATCGAGCCCGACCAACTCGTGGGCCGTCGCGGTTTCGACGCGCGAACGTCGAGTTGGAATTTCCCCGAGCCGTGGCCCGGCGGACGATGGACGATCGGCGACATCGTCGACTACCAATCGTCCGGTGCGATGGCGCTGCTGACGCATGCCGCGGCCAATCGCGAGGTCTGGATGTCGAACTTCCTCGCCATCGGGGAACGCGCGGTCGCCGGCTGGGACGGATGGCCCTACGCGTTCGTCATCCCACGCGAAGGGCAGAACGAAACGGCGCTCCGCACGATGCTGGGCATTCTGGATCGCGGTGACGTCGAGATCCGCACCACGCGCAGGCCGTTTCGCGCAGATGGCGTGGACTACCCGCCCGGCACCTACGTGGTGGTACTCCGCCAACCGTACGGATCGTTTGCCAAGGCGCTGATCGAACGGCAGCGCTACCCCGACCTCCGCCAGTATCCGGGCGGTCCACCGCGCCCGCCGTACGATGTCACGGCACACACCCTCCCGCTGATGCTGGGCGTGAACGTCGCGACCGTGCACGACAGCTTGATGGTGCCGCTCTCCGATCCGGGCTCCGTGCCCGCGCCGCAATACGGCTACGCGCCTTTGAGCGCCGCCCGAGCGGGCCGGGGCACGTCGCGTATCGCGTTGTACAAGAGCTATGACGCGTCGATGGACGAGGGATGGACCCGCTGGATCTTCGACACGTGGCGGATCCCGTACGTCTCGGCCATGGATGCCGATATCCGCGCCGGAAACCTGAACAGGCGGTTCGACGCGATCGTCATTCCCCGGATGTCCGCCCGCGAGATCGAGCAGGGCCTGTCCGACGATTATCCAGCACCGTACGCCGGCGGGCTGGGGGACAGTGGGGTCGCGGCCCTGGTCGACTTCGTGCGAAACGGCGGAACGCTCGTCACGTTGGATGACGCATCGAGTTGGGCGATCGGCGCGTTCCACCTCCCGCTGCGCACGGTGACCCAGGGACTCGACCCCCAGGAATTCTACGCGCCCGGCAGCATCTTCCGACTCGAGCTGGACACGTCGCACCCGCTCACGAACGGCATGCCCGCCCAGACGATCGCCTGGTTTCAGAACAGTCCCACGTTCGCCGTCACCGATACGTCCGCGCTACGCGTCATCGGGCGCTACCCGGCGGACCCGGCCGACGTGCTGCTTTCGGGATGGGTGCTCGGCGCCGACAAGGTCGCGGGCAAGGCGGCGTTGGTAGAGGCGCCGGTGGGACGCGGACGCGTCATTCTTTTTGGGTTCCGGCCGCAGTACCGCGGGCAGACGCAGGCGACCTACCCGTTGCTCTTCAACGCCTTGCTCGCTCGAGGGAGCAGTTGACCATCCGCGCGTGGCTGTGGACCGGCGCAACGTTGGCACTCGTGCCGCCGGTCGCCGCGCAACGGGTGGGTGGGCATCCGCACCACAACCGCGAACGCCCGAACTACCTCGCGGAACTGCTACCTCCCCCGCCACCCGGGGTCGACCTGCCGCCTCCGCCGCCGGGTGAGCCACCCGCGGTCGTGCGCGGCATCTTCATGAACAAATGGGGATTCGGCGGCGCGCGGTTCCACGACCTGATCCGCCTGGCCGATACGACGGAGATCAACGCGTTCGTGATGGACATCAAGGACGCGACCGGATATCTCGCGTATCCGTCGACCGTCCCGACCGCCGTCGAGATCGGCGCCAACCGCGATCCAACCGTGCGCGATCCGCGCGCGCGTCTCGCGCTGCTCAAGCAGCACGGCATACACCCGATCGCGCGGATCGTGGTGGCGCGGGATCCGCTGCTGGCGCGGAACAAGCCGGAATGGGCAATCCACGACGCCGGCGGCGGCCTGTGGCACGACGGCCTCGGCGATGCCTGGGTCGACGCCTACTGCGACAGCGTGTGGGTGTACGCGGCGGATATCGCGGCCGAAGCGGTCCTGATGGGATTCGATGAAATCCAGTTCGACTACGTGCGGTTCCCGGACGAACCGCCGGAGCGCCTGGGACGCACGCGGCACTCGTGTTTCCAGCCGGGGGACTCGAAGCGGGGAGCGGTGCGGCGGAATCTGACGATGCTGCGCGAGCGGGTCCATGCGATGGGCGTCCCGTTCACGATCGATGTGTTCGGACTCACGACCAGCACCGTCGGCGACCTCGGGATCGGGCAATCGTGGCCCGACCTCCTGTCGGTTGCCGACGTCGTGTTACCGATGGTCTATCCCAGCCACTACCGGCGCGGCGCGTACGGTTTTTCCAACCCGAACCGGGAACCGTATGCCGTGGTGCGTCGCGCGCTGGAGGACGGGCTGCGACGCTCGCAAGGGATCCCGGGTGCGGCCCGGATTCGGCCGTACCTGCAGTCCTTCTCGATTTACCGCGTCCGTTACACCGCCGTAGAGGTGCGCGCGCAGATCGATGCGGTGGAAGACGTGGGTTTGACGGATTGGATTCTGTGGAACGCGAGCGCCAACTATCCCGCGGGCGCGTTCCGGCCGGCACCGTCACCCATTCGGTCCGTCGATGATCCGGTCCTGCAAGGACGGAACTGACCGCCCGCGCTCAACAGCAAAACCGCCGCACCACTCGCTGCAGTCGCACCGCGCCGTCCCGTAGCTCGGCGACCGGAATGGACTCGTTGGGCTTGTGCGCCACCGCGATGTCGCCGGGACCCCAGATCACGCACTCAAGCCCCGCCGTTTGCAGCCATCCGGCGTCGGTGGCGTAGGAGACCGACACGTCGTCCTCCTGTTGCATCTCTTCGCGGATGGCGCAGTACAGCGGCGCGGCGGCGGCGGTGTAGAGCGGCGGCGCGTCGCTCGGTCTCTCGACCGTGAATGGTGCGCCGCGGGCCGCCTCTCCGACCGCGGTCTCGATTCGCCGGACGAGACCTGCGACGTCCATCTCCGGCAGCGGGCGCAGGCTCACGTCGAACGTGCAGGTGTCGGGCACTACGTTGCTGGCCACGCCGCCGGTCACGCGCCCGACGTTGAGCGGCACGAAGGGCACCTCTGGATAGAGGTCGGCGTGCGCGGGCCTCTCAGTCTCCAGCTCGCGCCTGAGCCCGGCGAGTGCCTCGATGGCGCGGGCCGCCGGCTCGATGGCGTTGACGCCGAGGTGCGGGTATCCGCTGTGCGCGCTCTGGCCGTGGAACGTGACCCGGAATTCCAGGAATCCCTTATGCGTGCGGACGGCCGCCCATGACGTCGGCTCGCCGATAATGGCGGATTTCGGCAGCGCGTCCCGCTCCGGCCACGTCTCGGCAAAACGACGCGCGCCGAGTGTGCCGATCTCCTCATCGTAGGTGAACAGGAGCACCAGCGGCCGTGTGAGCTGCTCGGCGGCGAGGGTGGCGGCGGCATTGCTCGCCAGGGCGACGAACCCCTTCATGTCGCAGGCACCCCGGGCGTACAGGCGCCCGTCTCGTTCGGTCAGCGTGAACGGATCGCTCTTCCACCCTTCCTCTTTCGCCGGCACCACGTCCACGTGACCGGACAGCACCAGCCCGGCGCGGTCCCCCAGGGCTTTGGGACCGATCCGCACCACCAGGTTGGCCTTGCAGCCGTCCGCCGAGGGATTCCGGTCGATCTTGGCGGCGAATGGGTCGAGGTAGTCGGCGAGGAAATCGACCAGAGCCAGGTTGCTGTTGTGGCTGGTCGTGTCGAACGCGACCAGCCGGGCCAGCAGTTCGATATCGTCGAGCGTGGGATTCGTCATGCGGGAAACTGTCGCCGCTCGGCCGAGGGCGCCACCGTTGGACTCGGGGCAGTCGGCACCTACATTCGTGGAACCCATGACGAACTCCAAGGCAGTGACCCTCGTTGCCCCCTTTCGCTCCGCGACCATCCGCGCCTTTGCCGTCGTGATGTGCCTGTTCGTTGGCCAGCAGGCATCGGCCATGCAGCAGCGCGGCGATACATCCGCGGCCGCGGCGGGCAGTACGCTCGTCCCATTGCCGGTGATCTTCTACCAGCCCGAAACGGGAACCGGGTTCGGCGGGCTCGCCACCTACTACGTCCCGCTGTCGCAGGGGCGCGCGGGACGGATTCAGCCGTCGGCGTTCAGCGTGATCGGCATCTACACGGTCAAGAAGCAGATCATCACCTACCTCAGCGCCGACATGTACCTGCAACAGGGCCGGCTACGCGTCCGGTCGGAAACGGGGTACTCCAAGTTCCCCACCAAGTTCTGGGGGATCGGCAACGACACGCGGGACCGCGCCGAGGAGGACTACACACCTGGTTCGGTCGTGCTCAACGCCGAGGCATACCGCGAGGTGTCGCCGGGATGGTACGTCGGCGCGTCGCTCAGGATGGCGCACCGGGAACTGCTGGCAGTCGAACCGGGCGGGCTGCTGGACGCCGGCGCGGTGGACGGCGTCACCGACGGCACCATCCTCGGGCTGGGCGTCGGCGTCACGCGCGACACGCGTGATAACACGGTCGCGCCGCGCGCCGGCAGCTTTCATCAGGTGCGTGCCGTGCTGTACGACGGGGCGATCGCGAGCCAATACGACTTCGCGACCCTGTCGCTCGATCTGCGGAAGTACTTCCCCACGCTGCCGCACCAGGCGGTCGCCTTGCGGGCGGTGATATCGGGCACGTCGGGCGTGTCGCCGTTCGATCTGCTCCCACAGCTCGGCGGTGACGCGTTACTGCGCGGCTATTACGGCGGCCGGTTCCGTGACCAGGACCTGTGGGCCGCGCAGGCGGAGTACCGCGCATTGGCGTGGTGGCGGATCGGCGTGGTGGGGTTCGCGGAGGTCGGGCAGGTCGGCGCGGAACTGAAGGACTTTGCGTTCGACCGGTTTCGGACCGCGGTCGGGGGCGGGCTGCGGTTCTTGTTGAGCAAGGACGAGGGGTTGAACATTCGGGCGGATTTTGGGTGGGGGCTGGATGTGAAAAGTAGCGGGTTTTACTTGAATATCGGGGAAGTGTTTTAGGGTGAGGCTGACGGTGGGAGCGCGGTCGCGATCCGGCCCGGGATTCGCTCGATCGGTTGTTACGTGAGGCGCTGCCTGGAAAGGGGACTGGATAGGCGGGCGGCTCCTTGTCCATCCGTGCAGGCAGCCTGTTCCACTTTTGTGGACGTCAACCTGGACGCACCGAACCTGCCTCAGAGAACTCAACAACCGCAAGGTCCGTAGCAATGGAACCTTCCGCGAAGGTCCGCAGCACCAGCAACGTTGTCGCGACGAGCCCTGGGTGCCTGCCACTCAGACACGCGTACGGACAGGCCGTCGGCGCAAAGCCGAAGACCTGGGGCGAAGTCGAAGACACCTTTCGCAGCGGCATGGAAGCCTTCGAGTCGCTCAGCCGTGGCCGGCTTCATCTTTCCGAAACACAACCTCGACGTCACATACCCCAACACGGGAGCCATCGAGTTCATCCTGGAAGCCAAGGTTGTCGGCACCCCTAAGCACCCCGGGAATCCCAAAGCGAAGGGCATCGGGCGAGCCGGCTCAGCCGACCTCGATAAGCGCATAAAGGAGATTGGATTCAAGACGATTGACCTGAAGGCGGAGTTCGCGCGGCGTGCCGCCGCTTTGGGAGAGAGCCCAAACACGATATCCGGAGACCTGACGACATGGCTTCGCTCAGTGAAGCCAAGATCGTATGTGTTCTTCGCGGCCCGAGTGATCAGTGACAAAGACCGTGAGCGGGTCTTCCAAATGGCAGACGTCGCTGGGCTGGTAAGTGACGCCGTTGGCGTCTGCTGCTACCGTCCGATAGCACCGGACCAGCCCACCGACTACATGGTCGAGCGAGTTCCGCCACACATCGAGCTGGGACGAGTGCTCTTCCGAGCATGCCAAGACTTGAGTGCCATCAGGAGCGCGAAAGGAAGGCCAGGCACGTAGTACGGGGGATCACAGGATTCCAGCACGATTTCGGTTAGTCGGTTCGCCGGAATCCGGCTATAATCTGGGGGACCGGCGTTTTTCCTAACTCGGAGGCAATGCGGGTGAAAGGGTTCGTACCCACACCGGCACATCTGGTGGACCAGATGGTTGCGAAGTTGTTCCGCGACCGCCCTCCGCGCTCGAGCGACCGGCTGCTGGACCCGGGCTGTGGCACGGGTGCCTTCATCGAAGGCGTGCTCCGGTGGTGCAAGAAGAGCGGATGCGACGTCCCAGCGATCGTCGGCATCGACTCCGATCCTACGTTATTGGAGGAAGCGAGGCGCAACCTAGGAAATATCAAAGGAGTCACTCTCCTCAATGAGGATTTCCTCCAGGATCGCCATGGCCAGTTTGACTTCGTGATCGGTAACCCGCCCTACGTACCGATCACGGGTCTCAGTATCGAGGAACGTGCCCGGTATCGGAACAGGTACCGGACCGCCGTCGGACGGTTTGACCTGTATCTCCTCTTCTTCGAACAAGCACTCAGCCTTTTGGAGCCTCGGGGGCGGCTCGTCCTTGTCACGCCTGAGAAATTCCTCTACACCCAAACCGCGGGCCCCCTGCGACGCCGTCTCGCGACGCTCGCTATCGAGGAAATCCACCTCATTGACGAGTCCGCGTTTGGAGACCTGACTACTTACCCTACGGTGACAACGGTCGCCAACACGTCACCGGACGGGTACACGCGAGTCATTCATCGAGACGGCACCGTCCGGTCAGCAAAACTCGGTGGTGTCGTCGACGCATGGCTTGCCCGGATCCGCGGCGGTGATCCCAATGAGTCTACGTACATCCTCAGCGACGCATTCATTAGAATCAGTTGTGGTGTGGCTACCGGCGCGGACAGTGTCTTCGTAATGAGGGATTCTGACCTTCCGGATCCGCTTCGGCGGTACACGTATCCAACGGTATCGGGCCGATCAATCGCAGTCGGCGGCGGATTTGCTGAGACCCATTCAATGCTCGTTCCTTATCACAAGTCCGGAACGTTGCTCGCAGAGCACGAGCTCGGTGCGCTCGGCGAGTTCCTCGGGGAGCATGAACGCAAGGCACGTCTACTCAGGCGGACCTGCGTCTCACGAAAGCCGTGGTATGCCTTTCACGAGACCCCGCCGCTACCCGACATACTCGGCCCGAAGATCCTGTGCAAGGATATTGGACCTCGTCCTTGGTTCGTCGTGGACGAACGCGGCGATGTGGTGCCTCGGCACTCCGTGTACTATCTCGTTCCCGCGGAGTCGGCCCGCATTCACGACTTGTGCGCCTACTTGAATTCAGAGCCCGCGGCAAACTGGCTTATGGCCAACTGCCAGCGCGCAGCCAACGGATTCGTCCGGCTTCAGAGCCACGTGCTCAAACGCATGCCGATCCCGAAGGAGTTGGTGGGCGCGCCGCAACTCGCCCTGGCGTAGCGCCTCCGATAACCGCAGCACCCTTGGGAATCGGGACCGGCGCCGTGATCGACGCCGAGGTCTAATTGAGGAGAGGGAATCAGATGGCAGTCCGAATCGTACGGCTTGGAAGCGACCGGAGCAGCAAGGAGGGACTTCGCATCGGGACGGTACGACGCCCGCCCCGCGGCGTCCCCAAGCGCGAGTTCGCGTCGCGGAACTGGTACGACGTGTGGTTCCCCAATCTCGCACCGAGTCCGGACCTCGTGAAGATCGGGCAGGCCGCGCGAACCGACCGGGACTGGAAGGCCTTCGCGACGAAGTACCGGGCCGAGATGGCCGAGCCGGAGCGTCGCCGGACACTCGACCTGCTCGCCGCGCTCTCGCACGGCGCCGCATTCTCGCTGGGCTGCTACTGCCAAGACGAGTCGCGCTGTCATCGGTCCGTGCTGCGCGCATTACTGGCGGAGCGCGGCGCCAGCTTCGCGTGACCCCGCTCGCTACCGCGGTTTCTCCTCCCACTTCCGCCTGTCCGCCGTCTATCTTCCACACATCACCTACGACTCACACAACGGTAGGACCCATGACGGCGACTGCACCGGCTACGGCGTTTCTGGCCACGCTTGGCATAGAGGACGTGAACCTCGGCGGCTTCGGCGGCGAGTGGATTGGCTCCGGCCCCGAACTCGAGGTCATTACCCCGATCGACGGATCCCGCATCGCCGCGGTCCGGCAGGTGACCGAGGACGAGTACGACGCCATCGTCGCGAACGCCCACCGCGCGTTCCTCCACTGGCGCACCATCCCCGCACCCAAGCGCGGTGAGATCGTGCGCCTCCTGGGGAACCGCCTGCGCGAGTTGAAGTCCGAACTCGGCCAACTCGTGACGCTCGAAATGGGGAAGATCCTCGCCGAAGGCGAAGGCGAGGTGCAGGAGATGATCGACATCTGCGACTTCGCCACCGGTCTGTCGCGCCAACTGTACGGTCTCACGATGCACTCCGAGCGTCCCGACCACCGGATGTACGAGCAGTGGCATCCGCTCGGCGTGGTGGGCGTGATCAGCGCGTTCAACTTCCCCGTCGCGGTGTGGAGCTGGAACGCCGCCATCGCAGCGGTATGCGGCGACAGCGTACTGTGGAAACCGTCCAGCCAGACGCCGCTGACCGCGATCGCGTGCACCAGGATCGCCGAGCAGGTATGCCGGGCGCACGACGTGGATCCGGCCGTCTTCTCGCTCGTGGTCGGCAAGGGTTCGACCGTCGGTGACCGGCTGCTGCACGACGCGCGCATCCCGCTCGTCTCCGCCACGGGCAGTTGCACCATGGGCTACCGGGTGGCGCAGGTGGTCGGCAAACGCCTCGGCCGAACCATCCTCGAGTTGGGCGGCAACAACGCGATCGTCGTCACGCCGAGCGCCAACCTCGACCTCGCGCTCCGCGCCATCCTGTTCGGCGCGGTCGGCACGGCAGGACAACGCTGCACCAGCACGCGCCGCATCATCGTCCACGCCTCGATGCGCGACGAACTCGTCCACCGCCTGGTCGCCGCATACGAGGGGATCCCGATCGGCGACCCGCGCGACGGCGCGACGCTCATGGGTCCGCTGGTGACGCGCGGTGCCGTCAGCGACATGCAGAGGGCGATCGGACGGATCACGCAGGAAGGCGGCGAGATCCTGTATGGTGGCGACGTACTCGACGGCCCGGACTATCCGGGCGGTCACTACGTGAAACCGTGTATCGCCGCCGCGGAGAACAGCTTTGCGATCGTGCAGGAAGAGACCTTCGCACCGATCCTCTACATCATTTCGTACGGCAATGCCTCGGCGTCCTCGCGCGACGCGGTGGATGAAATCGACGAAGCCGTCCGGCTGCACAACGGTGTACCGCAGGGTCTGTCGTCCGCCATCTTCACCGAGAACATGCGGGAGATGGAGTACTTCCTGTCACACCGCGGCAGCGACTGTGGCATCGCCAACGTGAACATCGGGACGAGCGGCGCGGAGATCGGTGGGGCGTTCGGCGGCGAGAAGGAAACGGGCGGCGGCCGCGAGTCGGGCTCGGACGCCTGGAAGCTCTATATGCGCCGCCAGACGAATACCATCAATTGGAGCACCGACCTCCCACTCGCGCAGGGCGTCTCGTTCGGCGACTGATCGGTCCGCGACCAGTCCACCGCGGACGACCATGGGATCGGAGCGCCGCTGGGAACGGAGAAAACGCGGGACGTGAACCTCGTGACCGCGGGAGAAACGACGACCGTCGCGCGTCGGAGCGGCCGGTGAGAACGGAGAGAACGCGGGGCGCGCACCTCGTAACCGCAGGAGAAATGACGACCGTCGCGGGTCGGAGCGGCCGGTGAGAACGGAGAGAACGCGGGGCGCGAACCTCGTGGTTTGCAGCTCGGAACGATGTTCGCGCGGCCCATAGCGTTCTCGTAGTTCCCACCGGCCGCGAACGATCCGCTACTCGCACGGCCCATAGCGTTCTCGGAGTTCCCACCGGCCGCTACCCCGCCGTGATCCCGCCATCCACAGGCAGCGCGACCCCGGTGATGAACGTCGCGTCGTCCGACGCGAGGAACACGATGGCCTTGGCCACTTCCTCCGGCGTCGCGATGCGCCGCAATGGGTGTTTCGCTTCCCAGCGCAGGCGGGCCTCGTCCGGATTCGGAAACGCCGCCCACGCGTCGAAGATCATGTCGGTCGCGACGCTCCCCGGACACACGCAGTTCACGCGGATCCCGTCCTCGGCGTGGTCGAGCGCCATCGTCCGCGTGAGGTTCACCAGCGCGGCTTTTGAGGCGGAGTACGCCGCCGCGCCCGCGAACCCGACGAGCCCGACGTACGACGCGACGTTCACGATCGTGCCGCGGCTGGCACGCAACGCGGGAAGGGCGTACTTACTCATCAGAAACGCGCCCTTGACGTTCACCTCGAACGTCTCGTCCCATTCGGCCTCCGTCGTCGCGCCGACGTCGCGGTCGCGATAGATCACCCCGGCGTTGTTGATCAGCACCTGGAGACCGTCCGGAACGGCGGCTTGGTGCACGGCGCGCTCACACGCCGCCGCGACACGAACATCGGTGGTGACGAACCGCGCGGCGGGGATCGCGGCCACGGCCGCCGCGCCAGATTCCGCGTTGCGGGACGCCAACACCACGCGCGCGCCCTCAGTGGCGAATAGATTTGCCGCCGCCAGTCCGATCCCGCGGCTGCCGCCGCTAATGAGTACCGTCTTGTCGCGAAACCGCATCGCCGCCTCTTCCCCGGGGACCTGCGGGCCAATGTAACGCCGCGGCGCCCGCGTCACGACCGGGCCAATCGACTAGATTGGGGACGCAGGACCATCCGGATTTCCGCAACGAGGATCCCATGCGCCGTCATTGCCTGTTCGCCGTCTTCGTCCTCGCTCTTGTTGTGCCGGCCTCGATTCATGCGCAAGCGGGCGCGTCCGACACCGTCGCCGGCCGGTTCGATACCGGCAAGATGTGGACGTTCGAGTACGCCCCGGCCGAGTACTTCACCGAGACGTACGGATTCGACGCCAGTCCCGCCTGGTTCGAGCGCGGCCGCATGGCGGCGCTGCGAATCCCCGGCTGCTCGGCTTCCTTCGTTTCACCCAATGGGCTGCTCGCGACCAACCACCACTGCGTGCGCGGCCGTGTCTCGCAGGTGAGCCGACCGGGTGAGGCGTTGCTGGACAACGGATTCCAGGCCCGCACGCTGGAAGAGGAGCGACCGATTCCGGGGTATTACGCCGATCAACTCGTCGCCGTCCAGGACGTCTCGGACGTGGTGTTCGCGGCCTCGGATGGCGCCGGGTCCGACGCGGAGCGCGCACAGGCCCAACAGCGCGCATTCGGGCAGGTCGAGCAGGAGCTGCTGGCGCGCTACGCGAGTACCGGCGACTCGATCTGGGTGCAGTTCGTCGCCCTCTACCACGGCGGACGCCACTCGGCCTACGTTTTTCGGCGGTTCACCGACGTGCGGCTCGTCGCGGCCGCCGAGCTGCAGATGGGGTTCTTCGGCGGCGACCCCGACAACTTCACCTACCCGCGCTACGCACTCGACTTCGCGTTTCTCCGAGTCTACGGCCGGGATGGGCAGCCGTACCAGACCGAGCACTACTTCGGCTGGGGCAGCGACGGCGTCGCCACGGGAGACGTGGTGTTCGTGATCGGAAACCCGGGCCCCACGAATCGACTCAAGACGATCGCCCAACTCGAGTATCAACGCGACGTCGAGCTCCCCGCGACATTGCACGCGTTCCAGATGCGGCTCGACGCGATGGACGACTACCGCCACGCGTTTCCCGACGAAGCGGAAGGCATCGACATTCGGAACCGGATGTTCGGGCTGTCCAATTCCCTCAAGGCGACCATCGGTCGGCTGGACGCGCTCGGCCTGCCGCTCGTGATGGGCCGGCGCCGTGACGCCGAGTCGACGCTGCGGCAGGCAATCCGGCAAAACCCCGAGCTGCAGCAGCGGTTCGGCGACGTTTTCTCCGGCATCGCCTCGCTGCAGGACGGCAAGCGACGACACGCGGCGCCGTACGGCGCGTTCCGTCTGCTCGGCAGTGCAAACTACTCGTCGGCCACGGTGCGGCGGGCCTTGGCCGCGGCGCGTTACTTCGCCGCGCGCACCCAAGGCCAACCGGAAGACGACATCGCGGGCGCGCGCGAGGAGCTCACCCGTATCGAGGACCTGCCGCGCGACCTCGAACGCAGGTTTCTGATTCTGGAGTTCCGGGATTTCGCACGCTACTTCGGGCCCGATCACGAGATCACGCGGGCCGCGCTGGGCAGCCGTACCGCGCCGGATGCGGCGGGCTGGATGCTGGAGCATTCGGCGCTGGGCAGCGCGCGCGCGACCGCGGAGGCGGTGCGCGACGACGGGTTCGATCCCGAGGATCCCGCGCTTCGGCTGGGTGGCACCCTCTACCCGCACATCGAGGCCTTCACGGAGGCCTTGGGCGAGCTCGGGCGCGAAGAGCGCACCCTCGCCGCGGATCTGGGCCGGGCGCAGTTCGAGGTCTACGGCCGGAGCATCGCGCCCGACGCAACCTTCTCGCCACGCATCACCGACGGCACGGTACAGCCCTACGCGTACAACGGCACCCTCGCGCCGCCGTTCACGTCCTTTTACGGTCTGTACGACCGCTTCTACACGCAGGCGCATCCGTCGGACTGGGATCTGCCTCCACGCTGGCAGACGCCGCCGCCGGGCCTCGACCTGCGCACGCCGCTCAACTTCATCTCGACCGCCGACACGTATGGCGGCAACTCCGGATCGCCGGCCGTCACGCGTGACCTCGCCCTCGTCGGGCTGAACTTCGACAGGAACATCGAGGGCTTGTCACGCGACTACATCTATCTGCCGGAGCGCGGCCGCAACATCATGGTGGACGTGCGCGCCGTGCAGGCCGCCATGGACCACGTGTACGACGCCGACCGGATCGTGCAGGAACTCCTCACCGGCCGTCTGTTCCGTACGGAGGTTGAGGCGGATCGCGCCAGACCCTGAAGACCCAGGGCCGGGGGAACCGGATCGGCGGATGCCGGGTCTCATCGATGCAATGGACACGCCTTCTTCGCAGCCACACGGTCTGCGCGCCCGGGAGATCGGGGTGTGATTCGGCTCGCCTCGCTACGTCCCGCTCTCTTTCCGTTTCTGTGCGCGCTGCTCGCGTGCGACCTGGGACTGTCCGGCGGTACCGCCGATCCGACCGAACGATCGCTCAGCGCCTCGCGGATCGGCGATCACATCGCCAGCCTGGCTGATGATTCCATGCTCGGCAGGCTCGCAGGCAGTCCACAGGAAAGACTCGCGGCGGAGTACATCCGCGACGCCTTCGTACGGTTCGGCCTCGAACCGGGCACACCCGACTATTTCCAGACCTTTCCGATCATACGCGGGCCGACCTCGGGCGCCGCCCTCAGCGCCCCACCAGAGGTCGGCACATCACGGAACGTGATCGCCGTCATCCCGGGATCAGGCGCCACCGCGGGTCAGTGGGTCCTCCTCGGCGCTCACTACGACCACGTGGGCACTGATACCGTCGACGGGTCGGTAGTGGTGTACAATGGCGCGGATGACAACGCCTCCGGTACAGCCACCATGCTCGAAGTCGCGCAGACGGTCACCGAGTATCTCGACGGCGGTGCCGCCGGCGGCAACCGCCGATCCATCATGTTCCAGGCGTTCGGCGCGGAGGAGGCGGGGTTGATCGGCTCGACCCATTTCGCCGCCAGCCCCACAGTGGCGATGGACAGCATCGTGGCGATGATCAACCTCGACATGGTCGGGCGACTGCGCGACAACACCCTCATCATTGCCGGAGTCAGGGACGCCGACGTGTGGCCACCGCTGTTTCTCGAATTGAACCGCGACAACCTCGTGTTGGTGTTCGACAACAGTTCACTCGAGCGGAGCGATCAGTTTCCGTTCTACGCTGCGCAAAGACCGGCCATCCATCTCTTCAGCGGTTTCCACGAGGACTACCATAGGCCGGGCGACGACGTGGGAGACGTCAATCGCGGCGGCGCGGCCAAGGTCGGCCGGTTTGCGATGGCCACGCTGTGGCGTTTGGCCACAAACTGACGGCGGTGGCGGCCGAGGTCGCAACCAAGCGCACGACACTACCGCTGCACGAGCCAACCCCTGATGGCTGAACGGCGGCCCCACCCATGCCAAAATCAAGCAGGGCGAAGAACGGTCACGTCGTGCTTACCCGCTCCGGCTGGCACGCACGCCGGTCGGAGCATATCCTTGCGATTCTTCTCACACCCGATGGGCGGGCCCGGCTTGACCGAAACTCAGGACCGATTGAAGGCGGCGCTGGCCGGCCGATACGACATTGTTCGCCGCATCGGGAGCGGTGGCATGGCCATCGTCTATCTCGCGAGGGACCTCCGGCACAGCCGGGAGGTCGCGGTCAAGATTCTGCGCCCGGAACTCGCGCCCTCGATCGGACCCGAGCGATTCCTCCGCGAGATCGGCATCGCGGCAAAACTCCACCATCCCCACATCCTGCCCCTCTACGACTCCGGCGAGGCGGACGGATTCCTGTTCTACGCGATGCCGTATGTCGAAGGCGACTCGTTACGACGCAGGCTGAATCGCGAGAAGCAGCTTCCTCAGGAGGAGGCACTCCAGATCGCGCGGGAAATCGGCGACGCCCTGAGTTACGCGCACAGCCACGACGTGGTCCACCGCGACATCAAGCCCGAGAACGTGCTGCTCGAAGCCGGGCACGCGCTGGTGACGGACTTCGGTATCGCGCGCGCCATCTCCGAAGCGGGCGACAATACCATCACCGAAACCGGGATCGCGATTGGGACGCCGGCATACATGAGTCCCGAGCAGGGCGCTGGCGACCGGAACGTCGACGGCCGGAGCGACATCTACAGTCTCGGGTGCGTCCTGTACGAGATGCTCGCGGGACAGCCGCCGTTCGTCGGGCCCACGGCGGCCAGTGTGGCCCGGCAGCACCTGTCGGTCGAATCACCCAAAGTCACCAACCTGCGACCCGGGGTTCCGCGTCTCGTCGTCGATGCCCTCACGAAGGCACTGGAGAAGACACCCGCGGACCGGTTCACCACCGCGTCGCAGTTCGTCGATGCAATCAAGGAGTCCCGCCTGTCGCAGGAAGCCCTGGCGGCCGAACGAAAGCCGCTCAAAGGATGGGTCATCGCGGCAGTCGCGATAATGGCGGCGGCGGTCCTGATCGTCGCCGGCACCAGGTGGGATGCCTCTCGTAGCAGTCCGGCCTCGGACGTCGTCCCCACCCATCGCGACTGGATTCTCGTCGCCGGGTTCGTCGGGTCGGCCGAGCCCGCCCATCTGGCGATGGCGCAGGGGCTGGTCGCGACCGTGCTGGACCAGTCGAGCGTCGTGGCTACGCTCCCAAGCGATCAGATCCAACGCGGACTTGTGTTGGCCGGCCGTTCCGACACGAGCGCGCTGACTCCCCCGCTGGCCCGCGAGTTGGCGGTCCGCGGCGCCATCGGGGCCGTGGTCAACGGTCAAATCGACCGAGCGGGGCAGACCTACTCGGTGATTCTTCGCGTGGTCAACGCGAACGACGGCAGCGTGGTTGCCGCGGCGAACGGCATGGCGATGGACGACGACGCGTTGATCCCGATCATCGACTCGCTCGCCCGGTCGTTGCTCGCCCCGCTTGGCGAACGACACGAAGTCCAGGCGGCGCATCGCCCGCTGGTCGAGGTGGCGACGCCGTCGTTCGCCGCCTATCGCAAGTACGCGGAGGCCACGGAGTTCCACGCCCAGCGCAACTGGCTGGCTGCGCGCCGGCTCGCCCGGGAAGCCCTCGTGCTGGACCCCGAGTTCGCCGCTGCATTCCGCCTGTTGGGCTACACCTATTTCAACAGCGGACAGTTCGACTCGGCTCGGATCGCGTTCGGAGAAGCGCGGCGCCGTCCGGAACGCCTGACCGAGCAGGAACGCCTCAACCTCGACGCGTTCACCACGTACGTCATCGATGGGGACGCTGATGCCGCGCTGACGGCGTACGACCAGCTCCTGGCCTTGAACCCGACGCTGCCGACGGCGCAAACCCAGCGAGCCGGCGTGCTGTTTCTCCTTGGTCGATACGAGGAGGCGCTGGCAGGCTATTACACAGCCATCGACCTGAGTCCCTTCGGACCGTCGCAGCTCAATCTGTCCAATCTGTTCGGTACGCTGTTGAACCTGGGACGCGTGGAAGAAGCCGACTCCATCCTGGAACTCCTGGAGAGTGAGACCCGAAGGACGTCGGCGGTGGAGCTGGCACTCGCACACCATCAGTGGACCGAAGCGGAGGAGATGGCGCGTGCGCTGTACGAAGATCCGTCGACACCGCCGTTTCTCGCCATGCCGGCCGGCATCTGGCTCAGTTCGGCCTTGAGTGTTCGCGGTGCCGTCGATGCGGCCGATTCCGTGCTCCGCCGCTCGCGCGACGTTGCCTTGCGAGCCGGTATCCCCGAGGACGCCGTCGCGCTCGAAGAAACGCGGCTGCTGCTCTGGTTGGTCAGCGGCAGGCCCGTGGTCGCGCCGGTCGACGTGTCCTGGCCGTCCGGCGGCGAGGGGACGTTGCTGGGCGCGGAGTGGAAGGCCGCGGCCGGAGATTCGACGGGGGCACGGGTCCTGTGGAACAGCGCCGACCCGACGGGTGCCGCCAGCGTCCACCGGTCCATGGTAGACGGGCTCGCGGCGTATGGAACCGGCAACTGGCCCGGCGTCATCACCGCGCTCCGAGCGCGCGCCGCGCGCGGTACGCGAACGGGCACCCCCGGGACGCAGTTGGAGCGGTGGTTGGTGGCGACCGCATTCGAACGTGCCGGGATGCCTGACTCCGCCATCACCTACTTTACGCTGGTCGTCGAGCCGCAGCGCATCGATTGGCTCGAGCGGTTCCGGCACGGCGTGGCATTCACCTTCGCCCACTACCGTCTCGCGCGACTGTATCGCGACCTCGGTCAGAGCGCCGAGGGAGTCCGACACGCGCGGCTGGCGGCGGACCTCTGGACGACGCCCGATGCGGCCATCCAGCCGCTCCGAGCCGAGATGACGCAGGTCACGCCCGATTAAGGGTCACACTCCCGTATTCTCCACGGGACAATCCGGGTCCAGTGGTTGGGAGACGAGCGCGGGCGCGCGGTCCGAAGACCGCGCGCCCGCATCTTGGGTCCACCTTCCGAGTTTAGCCTATCTGAGGATATCGGGACGGTACGATGCGTTCCTCCAGCTCGGCAATGGAGAATCTGAGCGCGGCGCTCTTCCGGCCGGTGATCTTCTCGACCAGCTCCTGCTGCTCTACAGTCAGCTCGACGTGGACTTCATTCGGATCGCTCATGGAACCTCTCCTTCTGCGGGGCTGAGAACATAGGCTTTCCTTCGGAGGACGGCAAGCCGATGGCGGACCGCGACAGAAGAATTAGCTTTCCACAGGGCCCGTTTCCCACCACCGACATCAGGGGAGAGTCGGACAAATGAGAACCGTCTCACGATGCATAGCGGCGCTGGTTACGCTGGCGGCGGCCGGCGGCACCGCCGCGGCGCAGAACATGGACGGGAGCACCGCCCGGACAATGGGGGTGGGCTTTGCGATCCATGCCGGCTCGCTCGGCGTGGGTGCCGACGTCGCGTTCAGCCCCACCGAGCGCATCAACCTGCGGGCCGGCGGCAACTTCTTCCCGTTCGGAATCGATATCACGGCATCGGGAATCGCCTACAGCTTCGACCTCCCGGGCCCCCAATTCACCGGCATGGTCGATTTCTTCCTCACCGGCGCTTTCCGGCTGAGCGGAGGGGCGATGATCACGGATGCGTTCACCGCCTCGGCGACACCGGCCCAATCGGAGACGATCGGCGGGACCACCTACACGCCTGCACAATTGGGTACGCTGACCGCTGCGATTACGACGCGGGATATCGCGCCGTACCTCGGAATCGGCATTGGGAACGTGGCGCGCAGCAAGGTCGGCTTCTTCATGGATCTCGGCGTGGTCTTCCAGGGCAGCCCGAAGGTCGCGCTGTCGTCAACCGGTGCGGTCAGTGCGGTCGACCTGAGCGCCGAGGTGGCCGAGTTCGAGGATGATATTTCGATCTTCAATGTCTATCCTCTGCTGTCGCTCGGCTTCTCGATCGGATTCAAGTTGGGCAGCTAGCCCGAGGGGGTTACACGACCGGCATCCGCCGCGCCGCCGTCGCGGGGCACTTCTACACGGACGATCCGCGGGAACTCCGCGAGCAGGTCGTGGGCTTCCTGCGGGAAGTGCCATCCGGTCATATCGAGGCAAAGGCAGTCATGGCGCCGCACGCCGGTCTCGTCTACTCGGGCCAGTGTGCAGCGCACGTGTTTGGCCGCGTCACACTCCCGCCAACCGTGGTGCTTGTCGGCCCGAATCACCGCCGTCGAGTTGGCTCGCGTCCCGTGGCAAGCCTCTGGAGCGACGGCGGGTTCGAGACGCCATTGGGCACCGTGCAGATCGACGCCGCCCTCGCGCACGCCATAGAAACCGCATCCCCACTCGTCGCGGATGATCCGGTGGCCCACGATGAGGAGCACTGCCTCGAGGTCGAATTACCGTTCCTCCAGGTGTTGGCGCCGGACACGCGCATCGTGCCGCTCCTGCTGGCGTGGGATGACTGGGACAGTTGTCGCCGGCTGGCGGAGACCCTCGCGCGGGCCGTTACCGCGTGCGCTCACGGCGTCCTCCTCATCGCGTCGTCGGACATGACGCACTACGAATCGGCCGCCGCGGCCGAACGCAAGGACCGCGTGGCGCTCGCGCGTATCGAGCAACTCGACGGAGCGGGGCTGCTGGAGACATGTCATCGCGAGCATATCACGATGTGCGGACGGGCCGCCGCGGCGACCGTCGCCGAGGCGGCAAGGCTGCTCGGGGCTACGCGCGCCGACCTGGTGGACTATCGAAACAGCGGGTGGGTAACCGGGGACGTGGCCAGCGTGGTCGCGTATGCCGGATTGACCATCGACTGACCCATCACCCGTTTCAGGCTTCGACCATCACCTTGCCGGGCTCCCACGAAGTGATATGCCCCGCGATCGCCGAGGCGGCCGTCGTATACGGACTCGCGAGATAGAGCTGGCCCGGTCCCGACCGGCCGGGGAAGTTCCGATTGATCGCGCTGATGGTCACGGTGTCGCGCGAGTACGAAACGCCGGGACCCGCATTGATGCACGCGCCGCACGACGGCTCGATGAACACGGCGCCAACCCGCTGGAACACGTCCAAATAGCCCTGCGCCTCCGCGTACCGCTTCACTTCCTGTGACCCGCACTGGATGAAGCACCGCACGTCCGGATGCACGCGGTCGCCTCGGTCCAGCGCGTCCTGGAACACGGCGGCATACATGTCCATGTCCGATTTCTTGCCGGCGGTACACGAACCGGCGTAGGCGATGTCGATCTTGATCTCCGCGCCCAACTCCTCGATGAAAAGCCCGTTGCCGGGGTCGCCGGGGAGCGCGACCATCGGTCGCAGCTGGGCGGCGTCGATGTCAATGATCTTTTCGTACACGGCATTCGCGTCCGACGCCAGCCCGCCGAGCAGTGGCCGCATCGCGGCGGCGTCCGTCCCGCGTTCGCGGACGAGAAACGCCACGGCCTTCTCATCCGGCGCGATGATGCCGGTGAAGGCACCGACCTCCGCGGCCATGTTCGTCATCGTCGCGCGTTCATCGATCGACAACGCTTCGACCGCCTTCCCCGCATACTCGACGATCTTGCCGATGGCGTGACCGTCTTTTACGTAGGGATGGCGCAGGATCTGCAGCATGAAGTCTTTCGCCGTCACCGCGTCGGAAGCCCGGCCATTGACCCGTATCAGCACCGACGGAGGAACCTGCAACCGCACGTCCTTCGTGAGCCAGGAATTGAAGATCGCCGTCGTCCCCACCCCAAACGCGATCGACCCGATGGCCCCCGCATGCGGCGTGTGTGAATCGGTCCCGACGATGACCTGCCCCGGCAGCGCATGTTGTTCGAGGATCTTCGAATGGCAGATCGCTTCGGAACCCGTCGGAATCCCCATGCGACCTTGCGGCGAGCGCGTCAACTCGCCGTACAGTTTGACACCCTGCTGTACAGCGAACTCCTCCTGCTTCTTCTTCAGTTCGAGCGCGACGTCGAGCAGCCCGTCGGCCTTGCGCTCGTCGGTCATCGCCAACTCGAGAAACGTCAGATGGTCCCGGAAGAAAAAGACCGACGACGGATCGACGACCCGCTCATGCTCCCCGACGAGGTCGCGCCAGAAGATGGCCGCCATCGGCGTCACATATTCGTGGCTGAAGCGAATATCCGTCCGCACGAATCCCTCGTCGCCGGGCGCCACGTGATTCACGCCAACCGCATCGCCGGCGAGGTCACGCACCCAATGGCGCGCAATGATCCTCTCGGCCAGCGTCATGGGACGTGGTCCGGTCGTTACCGCGGGAACGGTGACCGCGCCTCGCATGCGGGCCAGGTTGTATTGGAACAGGCCACCATATTCGATGATCCCGCGCGTGATCTCGCCTTCCCCCGCCGTGAACTCGGCGAGCGGGATGGGCTCCCCCGCGCGCAATCGCTCGATCAATCCGAAATCGGTGCTGGTCAGCATCCCGAGGTTCTGGCAGTTCTCGCGATAGATCCGCTCGATGCTCTCGGCGATCACGAGTTGCACGCCCGCGCACAGCTCCGCATACGGAGACTGCTCGCGAGACGATCCCTTGCCGCGACGCTTGCCGCTGACCGAACAGACGAACCCGCCCGCCCGCACACTCCCGCGTTCGATCGGGAACTCGTCACCGGCCTTCAAGCCGAGGTAGGGAAAGTCGCCGAGCCTATCGTCGTAGTAGTAGCAGATATATGCCGGCGTGATCTCGTCGGTCGAGATATTGTCACGCAACGGCAGGTCCGCCGACCAGGGGAGATCGTCGCCATCGAGTTGGCGACGCATCAACGCCGCGTCGTCGACGAGAAACAGCACGCGCCCTTCGAACTGCGTCCGCAGCGGACGCTTCGGAAGGGGTTTGGATTCGAGACGGTCGATCATAGGACCCGAAAGGTCGCGGGCGGCTCCCCGCCGGGCAAGTTCCCTGATAGAATACGGTTATGCGATTCCTCACGGTGATCGCGCTGGCGTGCGCCGCGTCGCTCGGACCGCGCACCCTCGTCGCGCAGCGGCGCCCGATCTCCCTGCAACGCCTCGGGTCGCTCGATGCCGCCGGCATCCACGAGAGTTCCGGCGTGGCGGTGAGTCGGCGGTTCCGTGGGATCCTGTGGACGCACGACGATTCCGGCGGCCGGCCGCGGATCTATGCGGTGGACACAACCGGCATGCTGGTGGCGACGTTCGTGGTCAACGGCGCGCGAGCCAGAGACTGGGAGGATATCGCGCTCGGACGATGTCCGGATGACCCAACCGGCTGGTGTCTGTTTATCGGCGACATCGGTGACAACGATGAGCGTCGGACGAGGGTCGTGGTGTACGTCATCCGTGAACCGGACCCACGCGGCGCACGCGACGGTGATGGCACCGTTCGCGCGCGTGCGGTCCGCGTGCGCTACGCGGACGGGCCTCACGATGCCGAGGCACTTGCCGTCACCCCCGAAGGGGACGTCGTGATCATCACGAAGGGGAGGCAGGGCACGGCGTTGCGATACGATATCGGTCGCTCAGCCCTGCTCGGCGACTCGGTGACGGTGACACTTCAGGACACGCTGCCCATTCGGCCACGGTTCCTGCTCGCCTGGGTGACTGGTGGCGCCATCTCGCCCAGCGGGGCCCGCGTCGTGATCCGCAGCTATACCGAGCTTCATTTCTTCCGGCGGGTCGGTGCTCGCTGGGAACCCGACGGCGACGCGTGCACCCTCGGGTTGATCGAGCCACAGGGCGAGGCTGTAGATTTCCTCGATGAGGACAGAGTGATCCTGACGAGCGAACGGAGCTTGGGCCGCGACGCATCGATCCACGTGGTCCGATGTTGAACTCCGCGCGGGCGCGGCACGTGTTCGTGGCGGCTCTCGTGACCATCCTGGCATCCGGTTTGCGCGCGCAGGAAGCGGCACGACGGCCCGTTGGCGTCGGTCAGGCCCTCGACGCAATCAGCGAAGCGGAGATACGAGGGCACCTGCGGTTTCTCTCGCATGACCTCCTTCAGGGACGAGCACCAGGAACGCAGGGCGGGCGCCTGGCCGAAACGTATGTCGCCGCGCAGTTCGAACGGCTCGGCCTCGACCCGGCCGGCGATGCGGGGACGTTCACCCAGCGAGTCGACTTGGTGGGAGTGACGCCGCAACCGGCGTTGATCATTGGCGCCGGCGGGCAGACGTTCTCGCTGCAGTACCCCTCGGACTTCGTGGCCTGGCCCGAAAGTCCGGACGAGGCGCTGACGGCCGACGGCCAACTCGTGTTCGTCGGGTACGGGATCACGGCCCCCGAGTGGGAGTGGCGCGACTACGACGGGCCGCTTACCGGCAAGATCGCCCTGATCATGGTCAATGACCCGGGACAGCACGATTCCTCCCTGTTCGATGGGCCGGCGCTCACCTACTACGGCCGCTGGACGTACAAGCTGGAACAGGCTGCACGGATGGGGGCGCTCGGTGCGATCCTGATTCACACCGACGAAACCGCCACCTACCCGTGGGAAGTCGTCCGAGGATCGTGGACAGGGGAGCAGATCACACTCGAGAACCGACCCGGTCCGCTGTTGCGATTCGCCGCGTGGATGCGCTTCGACGCCGCGCGCCGCACGCTTGCCGCGGCCGGGCGCGATCTCGACGCCATGATGCAACGCGCGACGCAGCGTTCCTTTCGCCCGATGGATACGGGGCTGCGTGTCGCGGTCGACATTCACAGCACCCTACGACGCTTTCAGGCTTCAAATGTCATCGGGAAGGTCACCGGCAGCGACTCGATCGGGAGGACTGAGGCAGTCTTCGTCACCGCGCACCACGATCACAAGGGAATGGGGCTGGCCGTGAACGGCGATTCGATCTACAACGGGGCGGAGGACAATGCGTCCGGCGTGGCGCTGATGCTCGCCGCGGCGCAGGCTATGCGGGCAGCTGGAACCGCACCCCGCAGATCCGTCTACTTTCTGGCGACGACGGCCGAGGAGTCCGGCCTGCTCGGCGCAGTCCGTTTCGTAGAGGAACCGCCGGTCGCGTTGGAACGCATCGCCGCCGTCATCAATATCGATATCGCCAATGTCCGCGGGCGGACCCGGGACATCTCCGCGCTCGGGCTCGACTTATCCACTCTCGGTGACCCGTTTCGCAGCGCGGCAGAGGCGGAGGGATTGCGGCCCGTCCCGGACCCAGAGCCCGAACGCGGGAGTTTCTTCAGGTCGGACCACTTCCCGTTCGCCATGGAGGGCGTCCCGGTTCTGTCGTTTCGGTCGGGAATCGAGTTCGAAAACCGCCCAGAGGATTGGGGTATCGGGCAGGCTGAGCTGTTCTTCCGCACACGCTATCATCAGCCGGGAGATGAGTTTACGTCCGAGTTCGACCTCACGGGCGCGGTGCAGCAGGGGCGGGTCATGCTACGGGTCATCTGGGCTCTGGCAACGACTTCCGGCTTTCCCCGTTGGAGACCAGAGGCTTCGTTTTCGGCGGCAGGCGAGCGCCTCAGACAGAAGCGGGAGAGGGGCTGAATTGGTACTGGCTCCAATAGGGGAAAAGGACTAAGTTCCGCGCGACTTTTCCCCCCCAACACCTCTGGAGGACCGCGCTGGAATTCCCCACGTCTCACAAGGTCCCCGTCAGCTGGCTGCGGGAGAACGCGTGCGCCCCCATCAAATGGCGCACCGTCAACGACATCCTTCCTCCGGGAGCCGCCTCTCCGGAGGACTACGCCGCGTTGGGAGCCGAGGTCATCGAGCACAAAGAGGTCAAACAGACGTTGCGCAAGCAGCGCAAGAACGGCTTGTGGGGCGACAATATCCTCGGACTGACCGCCAACAGGGCCCAGGGAATCAAGGATACCGGAACGGTCGCGACCTACCGCCGCCTCTTGGAGTTTGGGGTTCCCCCCGATGATCGGGCGTATCGCCAAGCCGACCGCGTACTGTATCGCGCCCTGTCGCGGGATCCCTCGTCGGAGTTGCTGTTCGAATACAAAGCGGCCGCCAAGACCAATACAGACCTCGCGAACTGGGCCCGCCGCGCATTCCGGGAAGGGGCGACCGTCGCGCTCGCCCAGGCCGGGCGGATAGAAGATCCCCGCGTGCGGGGAGCCGCGCACCGGATCGCGACCGACGTTTCGCAGTTCCTGCGCAGCGATCTGGTCGATAAGCCGATCATCAAGAAAAACTCGCGCCATATCCTGCATCCCGACGCCCAACCACCCACTACGTTGTCGGTGGCACTGTTTTCCTACATGCCCAACATCCAGCGCGAGCGCGCGGGATTTCTCGAGCGGCTATGCGCGTTTCTGGCTCAACCGCAGCCGAAGCGGACCTATACGATCGCCATCGGTCGCAAGATCATTCAGCCGACGTATCAGCTACTCGGGAATCCCATTGAGGCGGACCGGTCGGGAAACGCGAAAGACGTCCCGTTGGCGCTCCATTGGATCGAATTGTTGGCGCGCCTGGGGATGCTCCACACCAACGAAGTCGCTCAGCGCGTGCTGGGCCGGCTGCTCAGCGAACTCGACGCCAATGGCGTGTGGTCACCGCACAACCTCCGCGCCATTCCCAAGAGTCCCTCGCGCCTGGCCGACTTTGCCTTCCCGCTCGAAGCCGACGCAAGGACGATGGAGCGGCGCCAGGCCGATGTGACGTTCCGGCTGGCCCTGATCGCGAAGATCGCCGGCTGGGAGTTGGAATACACCTGACGGATCCTGCGCCTTGACGGACGCTCGGTAGTTGTTTAAACAACTACTGTGATCGACCTCACCCCTTTTGGATTCACGCCGACCGAGAGCCTGGCATACAGTGCCTTGCTCGACCTAGGCCCATCGACCGCCTACGCCATTGCCAAGTCCGTGGGCATTGCCCGCGCAAACGGATATCAGGCGCTGGACGGTCTCGTGACCAAGGGCGCCGCCCAGCAATTGGACCAGACCCCGAGGCGCTACCGCGCCGTTCAGCCCACGGCGCTGCTTGCAAGCGTCACCGAGCGAGCCGGGCGCCAGCTCGATCGGCTGGAGCATCAGATCAGCAGCCACGACCCCGGCACGGGCAGCGGCGCCCCCGTGATGCCCGTCGAAGGACTGCGTGCCTTGCGGGAAGTGACCACCAGAACCGTCGTGCGCTCCGCAGGTCCGGTCGTTTGCCTTGCCCCGGCCGACTTTCTGGCCACGATCGCGCCCGGCCTGCGGGCACGGGACGCCGCGGGAGCGCAAACGCGCCTCTGGAGCCTTGGGGCTGCACCGGACGGCGGGCCGGTTGTCACGGGATCGATCGACCCGCACACGCTGCCTGACGACCTCGCGGTCGACCCGACCCTCATTCTCGTCAGCGCAACCGCGGCCGGAATCTGCGCCCGCGCGGCGGAGCCGGCGGTTGGTTACTGGACGAACGCTGCAATCCTCATCACCGCCATACGAGCGGCACTCCGGGGATTGGGTGCCTCATGATCGCCGGGGAATACACCAACAACCAGAGTCAACCGCATGGTTGAGAATGACCGGCCCCGCCGCTAAGTTGTCCTCCCGAGAGAGGATAGAGCGTGCCGCGTCCGCTGAATTCGCCCGGCGTGGCTTCGCCGGCGCACGGGTCGCTCGCATTGCCGAGCGCGCTCGCGTAAACAAGCAGTTGATCTTCTACTACTTCGGATCCAAAGCCGGACTGTACGAGGCCATTGTTGCGGCGGCCTCAGACAGCGTCACCCGCGAAGCCGAAACCAGCCCCATCGGATCGGCCAGCGAGCGACTGCGCGCGGTGATTCGATCGGTCCACCGCGCGTTGCGAGATCGCCCGGAACTCGTTGGTGTGCTGTTCGACCGCCAAACGGCTGCCGACGGCGCGCCGCCGGCTGCTCGTGAGGCGTTATCGCGGCTCACGCACGAAGTCGGCGATGTCATATCGCAGGGGCAGGGGCTCGGCTTCTTTCGAGACGACACCGACCCCGACCGACTGGGGCTACATGCGGTGGTGCTGTGCGCGGGCCGGCTCGGTCTCGACCCGGTGCTAGGCCGAAGTTCCCGGATGTGAAATAAGGATAACCTGTGAATGGAGTGTGGCTTACCTATGGAGCAAGGGTACGGCGCACTGGGTACATGTTAGCCGCCCAGTCGCACACCCAGGAGG
>Ga0214471_10000053_pt1 | contig 115862 bp, 97 predicted proteins | sample RVTome_5_FD_207665 | JGI IMG/M metagenome (GOLD analysis project Ga0214471, IMG submission 207665) | Soil microbial communities from uranium-contaminated site in the Upper Colorado River Basin, Wyoming, United States - RVT142D155 | ecosystem: Environmental > Terrestrial > Soil > Contaminated >... | reverse complement strand
ACATTATCACTCTAACACAAGCCTGGCATTCCTGCATTACATGGGCGCAAAATGTGGCCGCATTCTGGGCCTATCATACCTGAAGCCAACGAGTTGCGCTGGCTTCATTGGCAGGAACTTCGGCCTAAACGCCAACAGACCCCCGATCCACGCGGCACGGGCGGCCCTCCCTTCCTGAACACCTTCGCCCCTCACCCGTCGAGCGGCGTAACTGCTAATTTCCGGATGGGAACTAGGACTAGGCGTTCGTCAGGCGCATCCGAGGCACCCAGAGACCCATTCGAGGCCCCCAGCCGAAAACGTTGCGTGGAGAGGACCGCTCGACGTTCGAGATCACTTTTTCCGCAACCCGCTAGGCCTTAGGCCTAAGGCCTAGGTGCGGCTAAGCTTAGACACCGCACCCCGGTGGAGTGTTGCACCCCGCCAACATCAAGGTATGCATTCGTCCCCCGACATCCACCCGGCGCGATTCGCGACCAAGCCTCACCAAACCCGACAGAGCGGACTCGGAGGGCCCTGGTGAGCCGTCGACACACGCGCCAACGCGAGGCTGCCGGTCGGCTTTCATCGCGCACCTCCACCTTGTCAGTATGCCACATACGCGCCAGGTGCGAGCGGAGGCGAAATAATGGCTGGCATTCTAACAACGGGTCTTCGGGATTTCGAGTGTGCGCCGGGATAAACCTGCGTGGAGTTGCAAATGAAGGAGTCGTACAGGAAAGGTCTAGCACACCATCCTGCCCCCGAGTCATGCGTGGCCCGCCGCAAGCTCCCCTCTGGCGCCATCGCGCGATTCTCGATCATTCTTCCCGCAACGCGACCACCGGATCGATACCAGCCACTCGGCGCGCGGGCAGCCAACTCGCCAACGCGGTCAAGCCGATGAGGATGACGCCCACGACCGCGAAGGTGAGCGGATCGCTCGGTGCGACCTCGAATACCAGGCCGGCGAGATATCGGCCGACCACCAGGGCCACCAATGCCCCCACGACGATCCCCACGACCGCCAGGCGCGTCCCCTCGCGCATCACCGACCGGACGACCGTCGGAGGATGGGCACCGAGTGCGATGCGGATCCCGAATTCCCGCGTCCGCGCCGTGACCTGGTACGCCACCACCCCGTAGGTGCCGATCGCACCGAGTACGAGGCCCAGGACGGCAAACGCGCCGAGCAGGAACATCACCAAGCGCGGCTGCGCGATCGACTGCGCCACGATCTCGTCGAGCGTTTGCACAGCCGCGATCGGGACGTCCCGTCCCACCGACCACACCGCGTCCGTAATGCTCGGGATCAACGCCCGCGGGTCACCGACGGTTCTGAGGGCGAGGGTCATTCCTCCATGCGGGTATTGGGTCAGCGGCCTGAACATCTCCGGAACCGGCGGCGCATCGAGCGTACCATGCCGAATGTCGCCCACCACGCCGATCACCGTCGCCCACTCGCCGCCGGTCGCGTTCCGCGCACGGACCCGGTTGCCGAGGGCGGATTCGCCGGGCCAATGCCGCCGGGCCATCGCCTCGTTGATCACCACCACCGGGAGCGCGCCCAACCGGTCGTCGTCGCCGAACAGGCGGCCGGCCCGGAGCGAAATCGCGAGCGCTCGGAAGTAGTCACCACCAATGACGCGCCACCCGACGCGTGGTGGTCGTTCCCCTGCGCCGACCGGCCGTCCCTCCACCTCGATGTCGGACGCCCACGAACCGCCGGAGAGCGGCATGTGCTGAATGGCGCCGACCGCGACCACCTGTGGCACCGCTTCGAGCCGTTCGAACAACGCCCGATAGTACGCCACGAGTTGCGTCTGGGTCTGGATCTGCCCGCCGGTGGGTTGGAGCTGCATCGTCAGCACGTGGTGACTGTCGAAGCCCGGATCGACTCGGCTCAACCGCCACAGTGTCTGGACCATCAGCGCGGCGCTCACCAACAACGTCATCCCGAGCGCCACTTCGGCGGTGACCAAGGCCATCCGCGTGCGCCGGCCCGACCCTCCTGTGTCGAACCCTCGCCCGCCCCGCAACATCGATTGGGTGCGTGCGCGCGTGACCAGGACCGCGGGCGCCAGACCGAACACCAACCCGGTGCCCAACGTGAGCGCGGCACTGACGGCCAGGATCCCGAGGTGGAGTGAGACCGCGCAGAGGCGCGGCGTGTCTGCCGGGAGGGCGTGGACGATGACCCCGAGGCCCCAGTAGGCAAGCGCGATGCCGCCGATCCCGCCGAGCACGGCCAGCAGCGTCGCCTCGGTCAACAGTTGCCGCATCAGCCTGGCCCGGCTCGCTCCCAACGCCACCCGCACCGCCATCTCCCGCTGCCGCCCCGCGGCCCGCGCGAGCAGGAGGTTGGCGAGATTCGCCCCCGCGAGCAGGAGCACGAACCCCACCGCGCCGAGCGCCACGAGCAGGATGGGACGTAACGAGCCCACGATGCGCTCTTGCAGACCGATGACGGAGGCGCCGGCGAGATAGTCCTCGGCGTACCCGTACGTTTCCTTCAGGCGCCGGGACAACCCCACGAACTCGGCTCGCGCCGCTTGGAGCGACACGCCCGGTCGCAGTCGCGCGACGCCAAGCAGCCCGCCACCCTCGTAATACCATGCGTCGCGGTCGAGCGGCAGCACCCGCCATATCTCGGTCTGCGGGTGGCCCAGCTCGAATCCGGGCGGCATCACACCTACCACGGTGTGCCGCACGCCGTCCAGCGTGAGATGGCTGCCGACGGCGCCGCTGTCGGACCCGAACCGCCCGGTCCATAATGCGTGACTCATCACCACGACGTTATCGCCGCCAGGGATTCCTTCCGCCTCCACGAACGTTCGGCCACGCGCGGCCGGCACGCCGAGAATGGAGAACAGGTTCGCCGTGACGCGCGCCGCCTCCAACTTCGTGGGCCGATCGAGACCGGTCAGGGTCATGTCCCAGCTTCCCACGATTCCCCCAACGGCGGCGAAGCCCGTCGCCTGCTCGCCCACAAACGCGACCTCCCGGTAGGACATGAACTCGTCCGGTCGGAGAGAGACCAGCCGTTCGGCGTCCGGATAGGGCAATGGGCGCAGGAGGACTGCGCTGACGACGCCGAAAACCACCGCGTTTGCGGCGATCGCGAGCGCGATGGTGACGATCGCGGTAAGCGTGAAGGCGGGCCGGCGGGCGAACACGCGCGCACCGTGTCGGAGGTCGTGCAGCAGATCGCGGAGCATCGGGCAAACCGGGTGCGGGTTCACGGCAAGGCATCGTGCCCAGCCCAGGTCTCTTTGAGACACACCCGAGCGCACCAGCGTTGCAGCCGCTGTGCCACGCGGCGGAACACCCGGCGACCGGTGACCGCGGGTCGCACGACCCACGGTGAGGCCCCGAGGATCGAGGCTAGCGGGTTCCCGCCCCCGCGCGCACCGCGGGAATCACGTAGTTGGCCGCAAGAATGAGGTGGTTCCGCTCCTCCCCCCGCAGGTCGAGCTCCGACTGGATGACGGTCACGATATCGAGCGTCGGGAGCACGATGATGAACTGCTGGCGAAAGCCCGCCGCGATGTATGCCGGAGCGCCGAGGACATCGGTCACCCACCACAAGAACCCATAGTTGGCCCACGACTCCGGCCCCAGGATCACCGAAGGCGCTACCGACTGCTCCACCCATCCCTCCGGCAAGATTCGTTCCCCTTCCCACACCCCATCCTGCAAATAGAGCTGGCCGAGTTTGGCCATGTCGCGTGCGGTGAGCGAAAGGCCCGTCCCGCCGTCGGTCACGCCCTGTTCGTCCGAGGTCCAGGCTCCGCGGACGATGTTCAGCGGGCCGAACAGATACGTTTCGCCCAACGTTGCGATGTTCTTGCCGGCCTGGCGCGAGATGATGGCCGAGAGGAGGTGGGGATTGGCGCCGTCATACCAGAACCCGCCTCCGGGATCGGTCCAGAACGGACCGTTGAAGATCCCCTCGACCGTGTTCGGATTCGTCTGCGACACCGATCCGTTGCGCTCGAAATCGATCCCCGACGTCATCGTGAGGAGCTGCCGGATCGTGACCTGCTGCATCAGCGGATCGCCGCTGTCCTCGTACTCCGGAAAGAACCCGCCAATGGTCTGGTCCAGCGAGTCGATCCACCCCTGGCCCAACGCGATGCCGACAAACGCCGAGATGAACGTCTTGGTGACCGATCGCACCGCCCTGATGCGGTCTGCGGAATGCTCGTGGTAGTACCGCTCGGCGACGATGGCGCCGTGCCGCACGACCAGAAACGCGCTCACGTTGGGGAGGGAGCTACGGACCAGCGCATGGGCGTCGTCGAGCAGGTCGGCGTTCATTCCCTCGGCCGCCGGCTCGGAGACGGGCCACTGGAATCCGTCGGACGGACCGTCGGGGGCGTGCGCATCCCCGCAGGCCCACGCGAGGAGGAGAATGGGGATGAGGCGTGACGTCTGTGGCATCGAACACCATGGTCGGTGACGCGTTCTACTAGCCCGGATCCGGCCCCGGAGTTCCCGCGTCCCTCCCCACCGATCGGCGATCGGCGTTCTCGATCGGTGAGCGGCAATCCGTTGCAACCCTCGACGGCCTCGAGGTGTCCAGTGGATACACCCACCTGCTCAGGCCAGGAGCGTCACCATGCGTTATCCCGTTCTCGCCTTCACGGTCCTCCCGCTCATCGGGCCATCACTCGCCGCCCAGACGCTCGATCGCCGGATCGCCGCGGCACCGGATGGCACGGTCGCCATGACGTTCGATGCCCGGCCGGGGGTGTGCGGCGACGCCCGGACATTCATTGCCGAAGGATGGGACACGGAACGGGGAAGGATCGTGTATACGAGCCGTGGCTCGACCTGGATCAACGACGACCTGCAGTGGCGGGCCGACTGCCGGCCGGGCCCAATCCGTGTCGTGATGCACGTGCGCCGCGGAACTATTGTCGATCTCCGCACGTACGCCGGCAACCGCGAGGGCGGTCCGCCGCGAGCCGCCACGGAACTCGGCCACGTGTCCGGACTGGATGCGGTGGCGTTCCTGCTGCACTGGGCGGAGCGCGCCCGCGACGAGAACCTCCGGGAAGCCATGCTGGCGGCCTCCATCGCCGAGGGCGTGGTGATTGCGGACCGGCTGAGCACGATGGCGCAGAACAAGGAGCTGCAGCCGGCGGTACGAGAGCGAGCGTTGCGGCTGCTCGTGCCGGCGGCCGACCGCGAAGCGAACCACGAGGCCCTGAGCGTCCCGCGGCGGATCGCCGCCGACCCGAACGACGTCACCGCCGTTCGCGAGCGGGCCATCCGCGTGTTGGGGGACACCGACGATGGCGACGAAGCCATCCGCTCGTTGTACCGGCGCCTCGGGGTCCATGCGTTGCGCGAGCGCGCGATCCGGGTCATCGGGGAGTTCGGCGGTGACACCAATGCGCGCTGGCTCGAAGCGATCGCGGCGAACACCGACGAACCGTTGGACGTGCGTGAGCGGGCCATTCGGGTTCTCGGCGACGACCTGCACGAGGTTGCGGAACTCCGTGCCCTTTACGGCCGGATCGAGGAACCCTCGTTGAGGGAGCGCGTCGTCCGGATCAGCGGGGAAGCGGGTGGGCGCGAGAACGAGCAGTGGCTCCAGCAGATTGCCCGTGACGGCGCGGAGCGCCGCGAGCTGCGCGAGCGGGCGGTCCGCGTACTCGGCGAGATGGGGAGTGCGGATTTCGTACGGGACCTCTATCCTGACGTGGACGATCCGGCGATCCGTGAGCGGATTCTCCGCATCGTGGCGGAATACGGCCGCGCGGACGACGTGACCTGGCTGCGCGGCGTGGCGACGGACCCGTCGGAGCGGTCCGCGATCCGCGATCGGGCCGTGCGGCTGCTCGAGGCAACACGGATGCGCTCGCAGGATCTCGCGGCACTCTACGACGACGTCGATTCCAGAGCGTTACGCGACCGGATCCTCCGACTCCTTGGCGAGCGGCGTGACGACGCCGCGATCGACAAGCTCATCACGGTCGCGCGTGATGACGCCGACGCGTCACTGCGGCGCCGCGCGATGCGAATCCTCGCGGACAGCGGACATCCACGGGCACTGGAGTTCCTGACACGCGCTGTCGGCGGCGACTGACCGAACGCACCCGGGCGGCGACCGGGATCGACATCGGACATCAGCTCCAGCGTATGGCCACGTCGTGACGGGTCATGGTACCTTGTCCGACCTCACGCCACCGGAGAGCGTTGCCCAGATGACATCCATTGCGTTTTCGCGACTGGCCCCCGGGGCCCGACGGCCCGCCCGTGCCACCAGCGGTTCGTTCGGCTACGACCTCGCCACGGTCGAGCCGGCGGAAATCGGACCGGGCGAAACCACCATCCTGCCGTGCGGATTCCAGCTCGCGCGCGACCTGCCGCACGACGCGACGGGCGGCTTGGCGATGCTCGTCCTGCCGCGCTCGAGCCTGCCCTTGAAGTACGGGCTCATCCTGCCCAACTCGCCGGGCCTGATCGATGCCGATTACAGCGGCCCGATCGGCATCATCGTCCACAACCTGCGGCGGGAACGGGTGTCACTCGACGCGGGCACGCGGATCGCGCAGGCCGTCTTCGTGGAATTGAAGTTCCCGGACCTGCGGGAGGAGGCAGCCGACCCCGCGCGGGTGCGCGGCGGCTTCGGATCGACGGGGGGCTAGGTCGCGTCGAGCGCGCGCGCGACCGCGTCGCGCAACTCCGTAATCTCGTACGGCTTTTGGAGGAATCCGGCGGCACCCGCCGCGAGCATCCGCTCGACCTCGCCGCTCGGGCCGAACCCCGAGGATACCAGGACGCGCAGGTCCGGGCGGATGTCCCGCATCCGCTCCACCAACATCGTCCCGCCACCAGGCATCACCACGTCCAGGATAGCCAGGTCAACCGGCGGCGTGGCGCGTTCGAGCGCCGCCACCCCCGCATCACCGTTCTCGGCGGACAACGTCCGGTAGCCAAATCGCTCGAGGGCCCGTACGGCGGTCTTGCGCACCAGCGGCTCGTCATCGACGACGAGCACGGTAATGCGCGCGGGATCTTGCGCAGCGGCCGCCACCGGCGCGGGAGCCAACACCCCGGCCTCGTCCGCCAGGGGCACCAACAAGTGCACGGTCGTGCCGCGCTGCAGCTCACTCTCCACCGCGATGGCCCCCTTGTGGGAACGCACAACCCAATCGACCGAGGCCAAACCGACCCCGACACCTTCCTCCATTTCCTTGGTCGTGAAAAACGGTTCGAACAGCTGGGCCCGGACCACGGGGTCCATCCCTCGCCCGGTATCGATCACGCCGAACCGCACGTAACGGCCCGGCTTCGTTCCGTGCCACCGCTCGTCGCCCTCGGCCACGCGTTCCACGGTCGCCGTCAGACGCACCGGCCCTTCGCGATACCCCATCGCCTCACGCGCGTTGGCGATCAACTCGAGTAACGCATGGGTGAGATGGTCCGGATCGGCCGCGATCAGCGGCAGATCAGGTTCGACGTCGACCACCAGCGGGGGGCCGTCGGTTTCGCCAACCGTTCGGGCGACGGAGGCGACGAGCCCCTGCACGCTCACCGCTCGCGCGGTCATCGTGGTATACGGGGTGAAACGCACCAGCGCCTTGGTCAACCGCTCGCCCTGACGGGCCGCGCCAGCGATCTCCTCCAACCGGCTGATCAGTTTCTGATCCTGCGTTTCCTCCTTCAACAGGGTCGCTTGCGACAGGACCCCGGCGAGGAGGTTGTTGAACTGATGGGCGATGCCCCCGGCGAACCGGCTCATCGCCTCCATGCGCCGCACCCGGGCCTCCCGGCGATCGAGGCCGCGGCGGTCGGTCACATCACGGACGATGGCCTGCACCGCGGGTGGGGGCGGACCAGTGATCCGCGCGAAGGCGACCTCCACCTCCCGGACGGCGCCGTCCGCACGGCTGAGCGCCCCCTGCACGATTTCGCCGGACGGGGGCAGACTGGTGAGGTAGAGCGCAAGGTCCAACGACTGCTCTTCCGTCCGCGACGCGATGGCAAGCGATTCGCCCAGCGAACGCCCGTGGATGTCTGCCATGGGACAGCCTAGCAGGCGTTCGAAGCGCAGGTTGGCCTCGACGATCCTGCCTGCCCCGTCAAGCAGAACGATCGCGTCACCGGCCCCCTCGAACAGGCTATGATAGCGAGCCCGGGACTGCACGACGCGTTGCCGCTCGCCGTGCAGCAGGTCGGCGGCGACTACGCTCAGCGCCGCCACCAACCCAAGCCCAACGCCAACTCGCAGCCCGGTCCAGGGGGCGATCGCAGCCGGCGGTACCGCCAGCAGGACGGTCACGACCGTCGCAACCCACACGGCCGTCACGAACACCACCTGCCACTTCCACGACCACGGCGCGACCAGCGCCGAACCCAACAGCAGCGCGTTCGTGTAGAACAGCGCCTCCCAGGCCGCCAGCGGCCACACCACCATCATGACGAGATTCGGGACGGCCAGCGTGATCCCGAGGGCCCACGCCAGCCATCGCAAGAACGTCACCGATCGTCCGGAGCCGGCCAGGAACCCTAGCGCCGCCGCCGACAGCGCCTGGAGGACTCGGACACCGACCAGGGGGTATGCGACGGGGATACCGGGACGCGGACCCGCCAACTCCCACGTGAGGACGCCGATGGCGACGAAAAACGCCGCCGCACGCAGAGCGACCGCGTAGGCGCGGCGGTCGGTCGGGGACCCGGTCATGCTGGATACTACCGGGTTGCCTCCGGGGGAGCCAGTTGGGCTAGAGGTCGCGCGGCCCCCGCGTGGCGCCGCGCGGAACAGCGACCACGGGCTCCGGTTCGAGTGCGGTGGGGTCCTCACCCGGATTGAGGAACAGGTTTTCCTCAACGTGATACTGCATGGCGTGCAGCTGTCGATACCGTCCATTCACGGCGAGCAACTCGGCGTGCGTGCCGCGTTCGACCACTTCGCCCGCTTCGAGCACGAGAATCTGGTCGGCGCTCCGAATGGTCGACAGTCGGTGCGCAATCACAAACGTCGTCCGTCCCCGCCGCAGCGCGCGCAGCCCATCCTGGATGAGCGATTCACTCTCGCTATCCAGGCTCGAGGTTGCCTCGTCGAGAATCAAGATCCGCGGATCGGCCAGAATGGCCCGCGCGATCGCGATCCGTTGCCGCTGCCCCCCCGAGAGTTTCACACCGCGCTCGCCCACGATGGTCTGGTAGCCGTCCGCGAACTCCTGGACGAACCCGTGCACGTGCGCGACGCGGCTCACCTGCTCGATCTCCGCCGGTGTGGCGTGGGGGCGGGCAAACGCGATGTTCTCGGCGATGGTACCGTCGAACAGGAAGTTTTCCTGCATCACCACGCCGAGCAGGCGGCGATAGTCGCGCAGTCGGACCGTCGCGAGATCCCGTCCGTCCACCGCAACCGTCCCGCGCTCCGGTCGATTGAACGCCATCACCAGGGAAATCAGCGTGCTCTTGCCCGACCCGCTCGAGCCGACGAGGGCCGTCGTGGATCCGGCGCGCGCCGTCAGCGAAATGCCGCGCAGCACCGGCACACCGGGCTGGTAGGAAAAATCGACATGGTCGAGCACGATGTGACCGTCGACGTCGTCGAGCGGGCTCTTGCCGACCTCTGCATCGAATTCGGTCGCCATCGCAAGAACCTCTCGAATACGGTCGAGGCCCGCAAACGCTTCGCTGACCTGCGTCCCGATCTCGGCGATTTCGACCAGCGGAAACGCCACGAGTCCGGTAAAGAACACATACATGACGAAGTCGCCCAGTGTCATCGTCCCGGCCAGGATGGCGCGCCCTCCCACCACGATCATGAGGACCCCGATGACCCCAAGGATGATCGTGGTGAACGCCGTCAGCAGGGAGATCCCGGTGATGGTCCGGGCGATGTTGCGGAACAACCGATGGACGCCACGCGCAAACACGAGCTGTTCGGATCGTTCCGCCACATAGGCCTTCACGACGCGCACGCCGCTCAACGTTTCGGAGAGGCGTCCCGTCACTTCGGCGTTGATCTTCCCGCGATCGCGGAAGATCGGACGGAGCCGCTTGAACGCGAATGCCATCGCGCCACCGAACGTGCTGAGCACGATCAAGGTCATCGTGGTGAGTTGCCAGTTGAGCCAGAAGAGCACACCGAGCGCGATGCCCGCGGTCACCAATCCGCCGGTGAGCCGAACCAACCCGGTGCCAACCAGGTTGCGGATACCCTCCGCGTCGGTCATCACCCGGGAAATCAGCACGCCGGTCTTGGTCGAATCGAAGTAGCTCACCGGCAACCGCGCGATGTGCGCCTGCACGCGTTTCCGCATGTCGGTGATGGCCCGTTGGGCCGATACGCCAAGCACCTGGGACAGCGCAAACGACGTCGAGGCCTGCACGAGCGTGGCCGCGCCCACCGCCACTCCGAGCCACAGCAGCAGGTCGGCCCGGGAGTTCCCGACGACCTCGTCAATGAGGAACTTGGACGATCCCGGCAGGACGAGCCCGGCGAGCCGATTCGCCACCATCAGCACCGCTCCAATGCGCAGTCGCCGGCGATGGCTCCAGATCATCTCGCGTGCTTCGCGCCATACCTCTGAGAGCGGAATCCGACGTTTTGGCGTATCAGTCACCAGGACGCTCTTCCTGCAGACGAAGACCCAACGGACCGCGAGGCTCCACCAACATAACACCCCGCCCGGGCTCCCTAGCCATCGGTGCGCCGTCCCGTATCTTCACCGCATGACGTACGCGTTGATGAGTTCCGGCGGCAAGGACTGCACGCTCGCCCTCGATCGAGCCCGGCGACAGGGGTACGACGTGCGCTACCTCGCCAACATCTACGAGGGGCTCACGGGACGGATCCGCTTCCATGGATTGCGTCGCGAACTCATCGAGACCCAGGCATGGGCGACGGGATTGGAACCGATCCTCGACCACACCCATCCGGAGGACTTCGAGCCGGTGTTTCAGCGGTTGCTCCAAGGACTGAAAGCGCGCGGCTGCGCCGGGGTCCTCTTCGGCAACATCCATCTCGCCGACGTGCGCGCCTGGTACGAAGAGCGGGTGATCGCGTCGGGTCTCGCCCACATCGAGCTCGTGTGGGGCGAACCCTCGATGGAACTCGTGCATGAGGTGGTCGAACGCGGCTACCATGGACTCGTGGTCAGCGTCGACCTGAGTCAGGCCGCCGCGCCGTTCCTCGGACGGGAGCTCGATGCCGACTTGTTGACGGACATCGGCATCACCGAGGATCTCGATCCCTGCGGCGAACGTGGCGAGTTCCATACCTTCATCTATGATGGCCCGGAGTTCCGTCATCCCGTCCCCTTCGAACGCGGCCAGATCGTCGACAAGGAAGGACACCGGTTTGTCGACCTCGTGCCGGTCGCGCGGTGAGGCCCTTCCTCACCGCCGCTTCCCCCCGACATGGCACGCATCCCGTTCACAATTGACACGACCGGAACCGAGTTCACCGCGATGCGGGGCTCGATCCGATGTGAGCCACCGCACCTCGTGATCGAGTACGAGACGACAGACGACTTCACGGGCTCGCGGCACACGTCCGCACCGCGAGAGGTCCGGGTGCCCATCGGTGACGTCGCGAGCGTCCATTGCGCCCGATCATGGCGTGGCGCGCGGCTCACCGTGCGCACCACGTCCGGGCGGCCTCTGGGCGGACTGCCCACCGCCCGACCCGCCGAGGTCACCCTGCGTTTTCATCGCAAGGACCGAGACCGGGTCGCGCAGTTTGCGGCCGAGGTGCGGCGCGCGTGTCGCGGTCCGTGACGCCCACCACGCCGCCGGCGACCGGCACCAAATGGCGCACGCTGCTGTTGCTGTCGTGCGCGGAATTGCTCGTCATGAGCCTGTGGTTCTCGGCCACCGCGGTCGTGCCGCTCCTGACGGACCACTGGCAGGTCTCCAGCGGCGCCGCCGCGTGGCTCACCATGTCGGTGCAGCTCGGGTTTGTCGCCGGGGCGTTGGCCAGTGCGCTGCTGAATGTCGCGGACGTGTGGCCGCCCCGGGCCGTGTTCGCCGTCGGGGCGTTCGTCGGATCGATCGTCAACCTCGCCATCCCGCTGTTGCATCCCTCGTTCGCCGTCGCCATCGCGCTGCGCGCCGTCACCGGGATGAGCCTGGCGCTCGTCTACCCGGTGGGAATGAAGATCATGGCGACCTGGACGCGCGACGATCGGGGTCTCGGTATCGGGATCCTGGTTGGCGCGCTCACGGTCGGATCGGCGTCGCCGCACCTCGTGCGCGGGTTGGGCGGAATTGGCGCGTGGGAGCCGGTGATGATCGCCGTGTCGCTGCTCGCCATCGGCGGCGGGCTGCTCGGCATCGTGGTGGGACGGACCGGTCCGTACGGCGCGACGATTCCGCCGTTCCAGTGGCACTACCTCGGCCGCGCGCTCACGACGCGCTCGTTGCGACTCGCCAATCTCGGATACCTCGGGCACATGTGGGAACTCTACGCGATGTGGACCTGGATCCCGCTGTTTCTCGCCGGCGCGTTCGCCACGAGCGGCTGGACCGAGGGGGCCGCGTCGGTTGCCGTGTTTGCCGTCATCGGTGCCGGTGGCATCGGCAGCGTCGTTGCCGGGACGTTGGCCGACCGCTGGGGCCGCGTACCCACCACGGTCCTGAGCATGGGCGTGAGCGGTGCATGTGCGCTGACCATCGGGCTGCTTTTCGTGGGGCATCCCGTCCTGGTCATGGCGGTTGCGCTCGTCTGGGGGTTCGCGATCGTCGCGGATTCGGCCCAGTTCAGTGCGGCCGTGAGTGAGTTGGCAGACCCGGAATACATCGGCACGATGCTCACCGCGCAGACGGCGATGGGGTTCCTGCTCACCATCGTCTCGATCCGTCTCATTCCGGCGGCCGTGGCGTTGGTCGGCTGGCGCTGGGCGTTCGCCGTCCTCGCCATCGGGCCGGCATGCGGATCGTGGGCCATGTGGCTGTTACGACGAACGCCGGAGGCGGACCGGATGGCGAGCGGACGGGGGTAGGCTGTTGAGCGCTCAGACACCAAGTCGCTCCCACCTCCACCACACGGCCCCCCCAACCAAGACCCCATCATGCCCGTTCCGCCTTCATCGGGAACCGCGGGGGCGTTTTGCGCCTTATCCAGGTGTCCGCTGACGTACTCAACCAGAACAGGGGGGTGTTTCACATGAAGCAACTGCTAGCGGCCGGAGGCGCGGTGGCATTGATGCTGTTCGCGGCACCGGCCAGCGCCCAGGACATGGGTGCCAAGCCCGAGGGGCACGCGATGACCATCACCGGGACGGTGGTCGACATCTCGTGCAAGTTCAGCTTCGGCCTCACGGGTGACGGTCACCGCATGTGCGCGCAGGTGTGTGCCGACCAGGGTGTCCCGCTCGCCATCCTCGGCAGCGACGGCAAGCTCTACATCCCGACGAGCACCGCCATGCCCGGCGGGGATCAGAACGGACGCCTCAAGGAGTTCGCCGAGCAAAGCGTCCGCGTGAGCGGCACGGTGTACGAAGCCGGCGGCGCGCGCGCGATTCAGATCGAAAGCGTGCGGCGATCATAATGTCGCTTCGTGGCTGGGGTTGGACCACCGGTTCGCTCGCGGTGCTGGTCGCCGCGGGGGGGCTGTACTCCTTCGGGCGCCCGGCGGCGCCCAGCGGCCCGGTGGCCCTCCCCAACCCGAATGCGCAGGCACCCGAGGTACGGGAGGTGCGCGGCGTGCGCCACGTGCTCACGACCCAACCTGCCGAGCAGATCGTGGTCGACAGCGCGACGCCCTCCGATCCGGTGCGGCTGCTGTGGTTTCAGGGTCGGACTGCCATACCGACCGCGCGCGGCGCGATCGTACTGGACGGGGCGGCCGCGCCGATTCGTTTCGACGCGCGGTTGCGGTCGGAACGCTTTCGACTCCATCTCGACGGACGGGAGGTCGCGAGCGTCGCGATCGAAGGCGACAGCACCATATGGGTCGCGACACGCGAGGGCAGCATTCTGAGGGTGGGCGCCGACGGGGCCGCTGCCGATTCGGTAACACCGGCCTTCGACTACAGCCACCTCCTGTCCGACCCGCGGGGCCGTGTCTGGGCAATCCGATCACCCGAGCAATTCGCCTTTCCGTTCCGCATGACCCCGGAACCGCTCATCGCCGCGGTTGGCCACAGCGCCGCCTTCGCCGTGGCCGCGCGTCAGCCTGCCGTGGCGTTGTTCATCCACCTCGTCAACGCCGGTCGCGCCGCGTTCGGCCCGGACGGCAGCATGTACTTCGCGCCGTTCATTCGCGACGAGATCATCCGTTTCGGGCCGGAAGGCGATACGGTGTGGGTCGCGTCGCGCGGGCTGCCCCACGGTGTGGAAGAACCGACGTTCGAGCTGGACCCTTCCGGTGCGCCGTTGCTCGACTACGCACCGGTCAACCTCGGCCTCCAGTTCGGACCTGACGGAATGCTCTACGTCCTCTCGACGCCCGGCTTCACGACGTCCGAAGCCCGGCTCGACGTGATCGATCCAGCATCCGGCATCGTCCGGCGCACGGCGACGATGCCATCCCTCCCCTCCGTCGCGGTCACCGCGGCGGGGCGGGTGCATCTGCTGAACGATTTCCGCCTCCTGACGGGCGTGGCGCCCGCCGAACGGGAAGCGCTCCAGCCGTTCGACCTCGAACGAATGGGCGGCGGGCGGATCACTCTGGCCGGCTACGCGGGTCGGGTCGTCCTCGTGAATTTCTGGGCGTCGTGGTGCGCCCCATGCCGCGACGAGATGCCCGCGTTGGATTCGCTGGCGGCCGAATTCGCCGACGAGCCGTTCGCCTTCGTCGCTCTGTCGGACGACGTCGATTCCGGGAAAGCACGCGCGTTCATCGAGGAATTCGGCTTCGACTTCCCGGTCGGATTGGGACACGGCAAACTGCGGCCACAGTACCACTACATCGGTCTGCCGTTCACCGTGTTGGTCGACGCGCATGGGCGGATCATCCAGCGATGGTCGGGCTATGCCGGCGGGGACCAGATCGCGCAGTTGCGCGCGGTGATCGGCAGCGAACTGGATCGGCTCGCGGACGTTGCGCCGGTCGCGCCCGGTCACGAGGGACACCACTAGAAACACCAGTTCGCAACTACGGTTACGTAATTCGGGTCTTCAGGGAACCGTGTGGGTTCCCGGTCGGGTTTTCCGGACGAGGTTAAGGAGGCACACTCCTCGGCATCGCCCCTCCCCCCGCGTTGGACCGCAGAGAGCGCAGAGGACGCAGAGGGCTTGCGGCACCCGCGACAGGTTCCAGTCGGGCGACCCGAGCATTGGTCATAAACGGGCACTTCCACCCCCAACAACTCCAGATCGCAATGGGCACGAAGGGGAGCGACGGGAAATCAGACGGAGACCCTCTGCGTCCTCCGCGTCCTCTGCGGTATACATGGGCGGCTGGGGTGGGGCCCCCCCTGCGGCCGCACCGGTCTCCGCGAGCGGCCCCTACCCCTCCGCGGGTTGGGCATCGGACCCGTGACAACCCATACGAAACACCGAAGATCCCGTAATCCACCGCAGAGACCACAGAGAAACCACCTCCACCGCACATTCGACCGACTGCCCCTCCGCGGCATCGGCGTGCGCCGCGGTGAAGACGATGCGGCGGGCGCGTTCCGGTATTTGTGGGGCGTGTACTCGACGAACCGCGGGCGTCCCGAGGACGCAGCGAGGGCGGGGTTGCCCACCCGCGAGACGGTCCACGGGTACCCGAGCGCATTATCTTGTGGGGGCCCACGACCGGACGCTCGCATGCCATCGATCGATCCACCCCCTCTGCTCACCGCATCACAGATCCAACGGCGTGTTGCCGAATTGGCGACCACGATTTCGCATGACTACGCCAGCCGTGAACCCCTGGTCCTGATCGGCGTGCTGAAAGGGGCTTTCATCTTCCTCGCGGACCTCGCCCGGCGTCTCACGGTACCGCACCGGATCGAGTTCGTCGCGCTATCACGCTACGGGGATCGCGGGATCGTGGGCGGCGAGTTGCGAATCGACATGGACCTGCGGGAAGGCATCGAGGACGCGCATGTCATCATCGTGGAGGACATCGTCGACAGCGGGCAAACGTTGGCCTGGCTGATCGGGGCGCTCGCCCGGCGCAATCCGGCGTCGTTGAAAACCATTGCGCTGGTCCAAAAGCCCGACCGGACGGAAGTGGACGTGCGAATCGATTATCTCGGATTCGAGATACCCGACAAATGGGTGGTGGGCTACGGCCTGGACTACAAGGACCGCCACCGCACGCTCCCCTACATCGGCACCATTACTCCAGATTGAACAACCCGTGCCCGACGCAGTGCGGGGAGACCCGTGGCGGTCAGCGTCCCGCCATCATGGCGTCGCGCGTCGCCTTGAACTCCGTCCCCTCCCGCCAGTTGGGGAAATCGCGGCTGTTGGCGAGCCGATAACCAATCCGAAACAGCATCGCCACGTCGTCCACCATGCCGCTGAGATCCCACGCGGGGTCGTACTCGTCCGATGGCTTGTGGTAGCGCTCGGCCGTGTACTCGTCCAGCCGCGCCATGGTCCACGCCTCACCATGTTCGACGTGGTCGATCCCGGGATCGAGATAGAGCGCCGGAACCCCGCGTTTGGCAAACGAGAAATGGTCCGACCGATAGTAGTAGCCCTTTTCCGGCTCCGGATCCGGTCGGACCGCCCGGTTCTGATCGGCGGCGGCATACTCGACGTAATCATCGAGTGCGGAGTTGCCGTATCCCACCACGGTAACATCCCGCATCCGCCCGATGGTGTTCAACGCGTCCATGTTGAGTGCGGCGACGGTTTGCGCCAGCGGCACCACCGGATTGTCCGCGTAATGGGATGACCCGAGTAGCCCCTGCTCCTCGGCGGTGACCGCAAGAAACAGAACCGACCGGGACGGAGCCGTTCCGACCGCCTGGAACGCCTCGGCGATCTCGAGAAGCGCCGCGGTTCCGGTCGCGTTGTCCTTGGCACCGTTGAAGATCTGATCGCCACCTCGGTTGGGATCGGTTCCGAAGTGATCCCAATGCCCCATGTAGATGATATACTCGTCGCGGTGGTCGGTCCCCGGAAGCAACGCCAGGAAGTTGCGTGAAATCGATCGCTCGATCTGGTTCTGCAAACTGACCGAAACGCGTACATCGAGCGGCACCGCCGCAAAATCCCGCTGCCGTGCGCGCTGCGTGAGCTGGTCGTAGTCCCGTCCACCCGCCTGGAAGATGGCGCGGGCGGTCTCGAGCGTGATCCATCCTTCGAGCGCCACGCGCGACATGTTGCCGTCGGCCGCCTCGAGGCTGAACTGCGGCCCCGTCCAGCTGTTTTCGACCACCTCCCACGGATACGCCGCCGGCGCCGTTTCATGAACGATCAGCGCCCCGTCCGCCCCTTGCCGCGCCGCTTCCTCGAACTTGTACGTCCAGCGACCGTAGTAGGTCATCGCGTTGCCCCTGAACAACGCCGAATCGCCCGTGGCGAACCCCGGATCGTTCACCAGGATCACGACCGTCTTGCCCCGCACGTCGAGCCCCGCATAGTCGTTCCAATCGTACTCGGGCGCGACGATACCGTATCCCACGAAAACGAGATCGGAATTCTCCAGCGACACGGCATCGACCACGCGCTTCGTCCACGCCACGAAGTCGGCGCGGTATCGGTAGCGTTGCGTCCCGCTGGAGCCACGAATCACCAACTCGGCGCCGGGTGCGGCCGTCGAGCGGACGAGCGGCACGTCCTGATAGAAACTCGTGCCGTTGCCGGGTTCGAGCCCCAAGGCCGTGAACTGCGCCTCCAGGTACTCCATCGTGCGGTCCTCGCCGAACGACGAGGGGCCGCGGCCTCCGAATTCATCGGACGCCAAGGCGGCGATCCGCGTTCCAAGGTCGGTGGCGGTGATGCTCTCGACCGCCGCCCCGGGGACCGCCAGTTCGCCGCCGCACGCGGCAGTGAACAGGGCGATCGGTATGTTCCGGCGGAGCTGCTTCATGGCGACCCTATCAGTTGTTATTCGCTCCAGCGAGAATCCACTGGCGGATGAGATCGATCTGGGCCGCCGACAAGAACGGACCGCCCAATGGCATCCGGTCTCCCGAGCCCCCCACGCCAACCTGCGTCCCCTGGATCTTGTGCACGAGGTAGCTCGAGTCGGGAAGGGACGGCCGCACCCGCATCATAGCCGGCAATTCCATCGACGCCACATTGACGATGTTGGCGTACGCCTGCCCCGCCGAGAGATTCATTCCCTGTTGCGGGGCGGCACCCGCGTGGCACCCGGACAGCGCGCATCTCGCGGTGAAAATCGGCTGCACGTGGGCCGCAAACGTCGGCGGGATCACCGTGACGACGGCCGTGTCGGCGAAACCGAACGCGGTCACGATGATGTTGGTGCTGCCGACCCCCTCACCCGTAGCCAATCCCGAGCCGTTCACCGTCGCCACCGCGATATCATCGGACGACCAAACGGCTGGTTCACTCGCCACGACAAACCCGTTGGCGTCGACGGCGCCGCCGGTAAACTGGACCGTGCCTCCGATGGCCACGCTCGCCGCCGCGGGAGCAATGGCGGCGCCGACCGGCGTCTGACTGACCGTCACCGTCGCCGATCCGTTCTTCCCGTCCGCGCTGGCCGAGATCGTCGCCGTGCCGTTGGCCACAGCTTCCACGACCCCAGCGGCACTCACCGTGGCGACCGCCTCGTCCGACGAGGTGAACGCGAACGTGACGCCCGCAACCGCCGCCCCGTCGACGTCGCGTCCCTCGGCGGTCACCGTCGCCGTCGCCGCGATGCTGTTGAGGGTTATCGGCCCGGAGGTCACCGCCACCGAGGCAACGCCCACGGTCACGGTTGCCTCACCGGTGACCGACGACCCCGTCTCGGTCGCCGTGATCGTGGCGGAACCGCGTCCCACCCCGGACACCAATCCGTCCCCGTCGACGGTCGCGACCGTCGCGCTCGACGAGGACCAGGTAAATGTGCCGGACACGGTGCCGCCAGACCCGTCCTTGGCCTGCGCGCTGAGTTGCAGCGTGCCACCGACGACCGCCGCGTCACCACCCGATACCTGAACCGATGCTACGCTCTCGTCGTTGGGATCGGTCGTGGCGCCGCATCCTGCGGCAACGCCAAGTATGGCACAAAGCCCAACCGCAACTGACGGACGAAGACGGACCACAAGACCTCCCTGAGAAATGATCAAGAAAACCCGCGAACTACCGGCCGCCCCGGCGTCTCAGCCGTGCGGCAAGCAAGACGATCAACACGATGCCGTAGATCTCCGGTCGCCGCCGGTCGGCTTTCACCAGCCAGAGAAAATGGCATACGCCGCCCGCCGCGGCCAGATACGCGAGGCGGTGGAGTTGTGACCACCGCCGGCCCAACCGCCGGATCCAGCCTTTGGTCGACGTCACCGCGAGCGGGATCAACATGACGAAGCTGGTGAACCCTACGGTGATGTACGGCCGCTCGGCAATATCCTCCAGGATGAACGCGAACCCGAAGAACTGATCCAGGACGATGTAGGTCAGGAAGTGCAGGCAGACGTAGAAGAACGCGAACAGCCCGAGCATGCGGCGGTAGCCGGCGATCCGGTTCCAACTCGTGAGGCGCCGGACCGGGGTCACTGCCAGCGTGATGACCAGAAACGTCAGTCCCCATTTTCCCGTGCGGTGGGTGATTTCGGTGATGGGTTCGGCCCCGAGCGCATCGCGCGCCACGTCGAGCAGCAGGAGAGCGAACGGAGCCGTGCACAGCAGGAAAACGGCGGGCTTGAGAACCCGCCGAGACGTGATCGCCACTGGTGGCACCCACCTAGAAGTTGACTCGGAGATCGAGACCTTCATACAGATGACCGACCTGGTCGGCGTAGCCGTTGAACAGTAGGGTCGGCCGGCGGCGGAACTCGCCCACTCGGCGCTCGCGGGCCTGACTCCAGCGCGGGTGATCGACGTCGGGATTCACGTTGGAATAAAACCCGTACTCATTGGACGCGTATTGTTGCCAGCTATTGAGCGGCTGGGCGCGAGTGAAGCGGATGCTCACCACCGACTTGATGCTCTTGAAACCATACTTCCACGGGATGACGAGTCGTATCGGCGCCCCATTCTGGTTCGGGAGCATCCGGCCGTACAGCCCCACGGTGAGCAGGGTCAGCGGGTGCATCGCTTCGTCCAGCCGCAGCCCTTCGACATAGGGCCATTCCAGCACGCGGCGGCGTTGTCCCGGCATCTGCTCCGGATCGAGGAGCGTCTTGAATTCGACAAACCGCGCATGCGACGTGGGTTCGACGCGTGTGATCAGGTCGGCGAACGAGAACCCCATCCAGGGAATCACCATGGACCACCCTTCGACGCATCGCAGTCGATACACCCGTTCCTCCAGCGGGGACAGCTTCAGGAGATCCTCGATGTCCCACGTCCCCGGCTTGTGCACTTCACCTTCGACCACCACCGACCAGGGCCGCGGGCGGAGTGTGCCGCCGTTCTTCGCCGGGTCGTCCTTGCCCGTGCCAAACTCATAGAAGTTGTTGTAGGTGGTGACGTCCTCGTACGGCGTCAACTCATCTTCGCCCGGCGGGCCCTCCGCGGCCGCGGCTCGGGACCCGCGGCCCCGTGCTGCGGCAAGCCCGGGGAACGCGACCCCGGCGGCCACCCCTCCTGCCGCACGCATGAACTCCCGACGGTTCCAGTAGAGCGATTCATCGGTGATTGCTGACGTGGCAATATCCGGGGCACGTCTGATCAACATCGGGCCTCACTATCCGAGGTAGGTGGCGGGATCAGCCCTTTTATAACACCGCGCAGCTCCGGGAGTTCCCATTCCGACCTCAAACGCCGAGTCTTTCGCGGATGTTGCTCAGGCGGGCACTGGCTTCCTCGAGCAGATCCACGGTCTTGCAGAATGCAAAGCGCACATACTTGCGCCCGAGGTCAGGCTGGCTGTAGAAACTCGACCCGGGAACGGGCGCGACGCCGAATTCGCCGGTGAGGCGCCTGGCGAACGACACATCCGATTCCTTGCTCAAGGTCGAGAAATCGGCAAGCACGTAGTACGCACCTCGCGGAACCCCACACGTAAACCCGGCGGCGTTGAGGCCCGCCACCAGCACGTCGCGACGCGCTCGATAGCCCGCGATCAGCGCCTCGTAGAAGTCGGGCCCTAACTGCTCCAGGCCGGCGGCAACCCCCTCCTGGAGCGGCGCGGGCGCACCGACGGTGAGAAAGTCGTGCACCTTGCGAATCGCATCGGTGATGCCGTGCGGCGCGACGATCGTCCCGACCCGCCAGCCGGTGACGGAGAACGTCTTGGACGCCCCACTGATCGTGATGGTGCGCTCGCGCATGGCAGGCAACGTCGCGAGTGGGACATGCTCGCCGTCGAACACGATGCGTTCGTAGATCTCGTCCGTGATGGCCAGGACGTTGTTGGCGATGCACAGGGTCGCGATCTCCGACAGCTCGGCGCGCGAAAAGACGCGACCCGTCGGGTTGTTGGGCGTATTCAACACGATCGCCCGCGTGCGGGGGGAAAAGGCCCGGGCGATCCGCTCGATCGGCAGCGCGCCCTCGAACGGCACCGGGACGAACACCGGCTGCGCGCCGCACAGAATGGCATCCGGGCCGTAGTTCTCATAGAACGGCTCGAGGATGATCACCTCGTCCCCCGGATCGACCGTGGCGAGCAGCACCGACGCCATCGCTTCGGTGGCTCCACACGTCACCGTCACGTGGCGCTCCGGGTCGACCTCCATCCCATACCACGCGGCGTACGTCGCGGCCAGCGCTTCCCGCAACCGGGCCGCCCCCCACGTGACGGCATATTGGTTGACGTTGTCGCGGATGGCCCGGGCCGCCGCTTCCTTCACGACGTCGGGCGCGGCGAAATTGGGGAACCCCTGGGCGAGATTGATCGCCTTGTGTTGGGATGCCAGACGGGTCATGCCGCGGATAACCGATTCCGTGAACCCGTGCGTGCGTTTGGCGGTCAGTGGACTTGGCATGGGTGCGGAATATGCAGTCGAATCCCGCTATGCGGTACGGCGCACGGCCGCAACAGCCGTCAGGTCGGCAAGGTGAGCGTGATCGCGGTCCCGACGCCGGGCTCGCTGGTGGCCGCGATGAGACCGCCCCATGACTCCACCAGACGCTTGCAGATGGCCAAGCCAAGCCCCGTGCCGCTGGTGGTCGTCGAGAATTGCGGCTCGAACACGCGCGGCAGATCCTCCGCCGCGATCCCGCGCCCATCGTCCCGCACGGCGACGGCCACGCGGCCGTCGGACCGCTCGACCGACAGGACGATCGAGCGGGCGCCGGCCCCTTTGGCGTTCTCGATCAGGTTGATCAGCACTTCTTTCAGTTCGTCGCGACGAGCAATCGCGTGCAACACGGCATCGGCCTGTACATGGACCAAATCCTGCTCGCCGAGGTTGTACAGTGCCGCCGTGTCGCGGCAGGCATCGGCAACGTCGATCGGCACGAGCGGTTCCTTTTCGGCGGGCGGGGCGCCAAACCGTGAGAACGCCCGGGCAATCGCGTCGAGCCGTTCGATCTCGTCCAGCATCTGCCGGCTGGTGCGGTCGAGCGTGGCGGCATAATCGCCGCGCGGGGCGTCGAACGAACGCTGCAGGTGCTGGATGCCGAGCCGGATCGGCGTCAGCGGGTTCTTGATCTCGTGCGCGACCTGTCGCGCCAGCTCACCCCACGCGAGCACGCGGACCGCCCGCGCGAGCTCACTGATATCATCGAGCGTCACCACCCAGCCGGTCGCATCACCGGTGAGCGGCGTGACCTGCGCCCTGATCTGACGTTCCTCGATCGTGAATTCGCACGGGGCGACCTCTTCGCGGGCCTGCGATACCGCGCGAACCCACCGCCAGACGGGAATCCACTCGGCGGGGGACTGCTGGGACACGGGTCGTCCCACCGCGAGCCGCCGGCCGAGCAGTCGCTCGGCTGTCGGATTCGCCATCGTCACCGCCAGGCGGTCGTCCATGGCAATGACGCCCGTCGCGACGTTGCGCAACACGGCAACCGTGCGCTGCCGTTGGGCTTCGAGGGCCGCGCGCGTGGCGTGCACGTCGCTCGCCATGCGGGTGAAGGCGTTCATGACCGGTACGAACTCGTCAGGCGCATCACGCCCAAACGGACTCGGCACTTCGCCGCGACCGACTTGATCGGCCGCCTGTCGCAGCAACTGCACCGGCTCCCCGAGGGCGCGGGCGGCCAACGTCGCCAGCCCGGCGGCGATGCCAAGACCCAACAGCGTGACAAACGCCAATCCGAAGGCCAGGTCGCGCTCGCTCCGGACGAGCACCGCGTCTTCCACGAGGCGCGGCACCGCCAACACCGCTGTCCGGTCCTGGCGTCCACCCAGATTGCGGTATCCGATCCGCGTTTCGTGCGTCGCCACCCGCTCGTCGGTCGTGATCTCCGGGAGGTCCGCATCGCCCAGCGCCTGGTGCACGTGGCGTGGGAGATAGTGGTCGAGCACGCCCAGCTCGACCAGCACCGGCGCGCTCGCCTGACGTAACGCGCCCTCCTCATACAACACCAGCTCGGCACTCAGCCGATCGGCGAGATCGTCCAGTTCCCGCATCACGAGCGCATCAGGCTGGTTGACGAAATCGCGCGCACGGATGGCGGCGTCTTCGAGCGTCTGACCGATGATGAGGTCGCGACTGCGCCGCGCTTCGTTCTTGAGCCCGCGCGCCGTCCAGAGCGCGAATCCAACCGTCGGGACGACAATGAACACCGCGAAGGCCAGTCCGAGACGGGCGCGGTAGGAGCGGGGCGCCAGCAGCTTGCGCACTGCGAGCCACCCCTCCAACATGCCGGCGATCCCCTCTGACGCCAACCACAGCAACCCGATCAGCACGACGTTGAGCGTCGCGACCAGCACGCCGCGTACGAAAAGGCCGCTGAACCCGCCCAACGCGATCGTGGCATGGAGGTGGCGCTCCCCGACCCCGAACCCGAGTCGCTCGTCGCCGCGAACGGTCCACCCTTCCCGCCGCCAATTCAACCGGCCTGATGGGGTCACCGCCCCGATGATCGGCTCGGTGATCGCCATTTCGTACGGGCGTGGCACGACGCGTTCGCCGCGCAGGAAACTCGCGATCCGCACCGGTTCGATGACCCGTGACCGCGGGCCAAGGCTCACCGTGACCGCCGAGCCGTCCGGGAATGGTACCGTGAGCACGTAGTGGGCACCGGCGGCAAGAAGGAGTTCATCGACCCGAGGGGCGAACCGGGCCGACGACGTCTCCGCGAGTTGCCGGAGCAACGCCTCATCGATGTCCAGGCTCGCCAGTTCGAGGCGCGCGACCACCGCGCCGGCCGGAGACCAGGACACCAAGCTCGACGGGTATCCGTCGTTGTACAGCACCGAGCGGCTCCAGCGACCGTACAATTCGCCGGCGGTCCGCGGCAGCTCGTCTTCCTGCAAGCGCGAACCGAACCGTTCGAGTAATCCGACCGCCACCGGATCGCCTCCCTGGCGCAGGCCCGAGGCGTCGCGTTCGGCAAGCAGGAGACGACCCTCCGTGGCGGCACGCCACGTCAGCAGCGCGGCGGCGGTGCCGGCCACAATCGCCACCGTCACGACGAGTCGAAGACGAGGAGCCGGCTGAATAGCCAGGGCGATTGCCGGTAGCCACACGTAGAAGTACCAGGGTGCCCATCCGGTGACCGGCTGCCAGGTCACGAGCCCGATGAGCGCGGCGAGAGCCGCCCACACGCCGGCAACCCACGCCATCCAGGGCTGCGCGATGGTCTCCCCCGTACCGCGTACGAACGCCGCCGCGAGCATGACCAAGGCGCCGGTGGCGAGCGTGACAAGCACCTCCCACTGCAGCCACAGCCCCAGGTCCGGACCGGCGTCCGGCGGCGTGATACCCGCCGCCAGCACCTGTAACACCGAGGGCGTCACCACGATCATCGAGGCCGCCGCCACGTAGCTCCACCAGCGGAGCCGAATCCCGCGGCGCCACAAACCGGCCGCCGCCAGCAGCACCAGCGTCGCCGTGATGATGAGATGGCCCGCCGAACTCGAGAGCGGACCGAGCAGCTCCGAGAAATACGTCGCCGAGGAGAATGACATGCCCAGCGGCAACCCCGACCCGGCGGGCGTGAACAGCAGCAACCCGCCCAGCACCGCCGTGGCGCCCACGCGCGCCGCCAGGCCGCCAAACACGATCAGCGGAACCAGGGTCGCCAACGCGACCATCGCGGCGCGATCACTGCCCTCCGCCAGCAGCCGCAACTTGTAGCTGCCCTGGGTCGGCGGCACGAGCCGGACGCTGAACAGCGTGTCGGGCCGCGTCTCGGTTCCAGCACACGACGGGAGACAATAGTCGAACACGTCCGCCCAATACGGCCCTCGTCCCGCGCCGAAGAACTCCAACTCGACGCCGGTCTCACGACTGAATGCGGCCGCGACCGTCCGGTCGCGGTTGGGCACGGCCTCATCGGCGTACAGCAGCACGTGCGCCACGGCGACCGCCCCGCCCATTCCCTGGCGCCATGCCTCCAGCTTGGCGTAGAATGGGGTGATGCGAGCTCCGAGCCCCGAGTCCGCCGCCGTCACAGGCGGGAGTCGGTGTCGCCCCGCCCAGACCCACGGCCGGCCCGTCGAATCGAAGACGACGACCCCGCGCTCCGGGGACTGCCCGCCCACGGCCGACGCGAGGCGTTCGGCGGCAACGTCGCGGCTGGCACCCGACTGCGCGGCCCCATACTGGGCGAGCGCCTCGACCTGCTGCACCGCTTCTTCGAGAGTCGTGGCAAGACGCTCGCCCGCCTGCTGCACAAGCCCCCACCGCACACCCGTTGAATCCGCCGCCCAGTTGGTCTCGGCGGCGGCACGTCGCCGGGTTGACGCGGTGGTGACCCACGCCCCCAGCAGCGCGAGCACGGCGAGCAAAATGGGGCCCACCCGGCGACCCGCGTCCCTCGCCGTCACCAGGACGGCCAGCGAGGCGAATATCAGGATCGTCGCTGCCGGCACGGGGCCGGGCCGGGCCAGCCAGAGCCCCAGCAGCCCGACTTGCGCCAGGCCAACGATCTCCCAATGAGCCAGCCGCATTCGTCTCACACCCGGCCTCTATCGATCAAATACATGTCTCCCGCGCGGATCCGGGCAGCGCTCGCGCGGGATCCGCGGATCATCCTGCCCGTTGGTACGACCGAACAGCACGGCCCTCATCTCCCGGTCGGCGCCGATACGATCATCGTCGAACGGCTCGCGGACGACCTCTCGGCCGAATTCGGGGTGTTGCGGGCCCCGACGGTTGAATATGGTGTAAATGTGGCCACTCGCACGCCGTACCCCGGAAATGCCAGCGTCCGCCGGAAGACGCTCCACCGATTCATGAACGATCTCGTCGGCTCGTGGGAAGAAGGCGGTGTGGAACAGCTCATCATCCTCACGGCCCATGGGTACGACCCGCATCAGGAGGCGCTGAGCACGATTCGCACGACCAGGGCATCGGTACGGACGGTGGATATCTTCACGGTCCCGATCGATACCGCCGAGCCGGCCCTGCCGATCCACGGGGGCGAGTTCGACACGTCGCTCTTGCTCTACCTCGACGCATCGCTCGTCTCGCTCGAGGACGCGCAAGACTACCTTCCCTCCCGCCGGCCGTCGCGTTCGGTCTGGACGCTTCCAGCCGATAGCCCCGGCTCCGTCGGCATGCCGACGCGTGCATCCGCCGAAATCGGTCGGCACCTGTATGGCCTCATCTATCGCCGAATTGCGGAGCGGCTTTTCGGTCAACGCGCCGCACCACCCCACAGGAGGGATTCAGCGTGAGGGCCGTGCGCATCGCCGCAACGTGCGGCTGGGGCTTGCTGATCGCCTCTGCGGCGCTCGCTCAGGTGCCGAATCAGGACCACGGCGTCCTGCTGGTACGGCGCGGCACGGCCGCGATCGGTCGCGAGGAGTTCACCATCGCGCGAATCCAGGCCCCCGGCGGCGGCACGGCCGTCACGATTTCGTCGATCAACCGGTATCCTCCCACGCCGGCGCGGCGGACATTCGTCCGGTTCGGGCCTCGCCGCCTGACGGTGCGGCTCGAAACGCCGTCAACCGAAGTCGCGCGAGAGTACCCCGCTGGCGCCTCGCTGGTGGCCGATGACTCGGTCTTCGCCGTGTACGCGATGGCCGCCTCCACCCCAACCGGCCAGATCCGCCTGTACTACCCGCGGAGCGGCGAGCGCGGGGTCGCCCGGCTGCACGATCGCGGGATGGCCGAGACCTCCATCGGGGAGGGCCAGCGGACCTTGCACCACCTGGTCATCGACCGAGGTGGGAACGGCGAAATCCACCTGTGGTTCGACCCGGAGGGCCGGCTGATGAAGGTCGGTTTGCCCAGCCAGCAGTTGGTGGCCGAACGCGAGATCTAGCCACTCGGCCTCGCGCCCTGACCGCTCACTGTCACACCCTGAAACCTTCCGGCACCCGCCAGCGTATTCTGGTGCGACACCGCTTGGCCACCACTCAGCCACATAGGGATATGACGATGTTTCGCTGCCTTGTTGCTTCATGCGTTTTGGCGGCCGGGCTGGCCGCCCCGATCGCCGCTCAGCAGCCGGCGGTGCCGTCCGCACCGCAGTCGCTGGGCTTGGCGGATGCCATCGATCTCGCGCGGCAGTACAACCCGAGTTTCCGCCAGATCACGAACGATCAGGGACCGGCCAACTGGGGGGTACGCAACGCCTATTCGGAATTACTGATCCCCTCCCTGACGCTGAATGGCTCGATGAGTTATCGCGGGGCCGGTTCGCAACAGTTCCTGACCCAGGAATTCGTACAGCCGTCCGCCACGATCGGGTCGGGCTACTCGCTCAACCTGAACTGGCGTCTGTCCGGGGCCACGTTGTCACAGCCCGGCCTCGCCAAGGCGCAGGCCCACGCGACGGCGGCGGCCATCGACGGGGCAGGCAACACGCTGCAGTCCCTGGTGACCCAGCAATACCTCGCGGTGCTCCAGGCGCGGGCGCAGGTCGACTTGGCGCAGCTACAATTGACGCGCAATGACGAATTCCTCCGGCTGGCTCAGGCGCGGTTCCAGGTCGGCCAGTCGACCATGCTGGACGTGCGGCAGGCGGAGGTGGCCAAGGGCCAGTCCGAGGTCGGATTGCTGCAGGCCCGTCAGCTGGTCCTCGTCGAGAAACTCCGGCTCTTCCAGCAAATGGGGATTCCGGCGCCGGATGATCCGGCGGTGGTAAGCTTGACGGACACGTTCCCGGTCGTGCAGCCCACGTGGAACATGCAGGAGTTGCTTGCCGCGGCCGACAACGACAACCCGGACGTGAATACCCTGCGTGCCCGCGCCGCCGCGGCCGGTTCGAGCGAGCGGGCGGCGAAGTCCGAGTGGTTGCCGTCGCTGAGCTTCTCGGCGGGGTGGTCCGGATTCACCCAGCAGTTCACCAACGGGAGTTTCCTGGTAAGCAGCGCGCGGCAGGGTGCGCAGTCCAGTATCGACGAATGCGAGTATACCAACAGCGCCTGGCTCAACCCCGGCGCGACGCCCCTCGACTGTTCGCGCCTGGCGCTCACCCCGGCGGATGAAGCAGACATTCGGGCGGGGAACAGCGTCTTCCCTTTCAATTTCACGTCCCAGCCGTTCTCAGCCAGCGTTTCGCTCTCGCTGCCGATCTTCACGCAGTTCAGCCGGCCCCTGCGCGTGTCCCAGGCCTCCACGGCGGCCGACGACGCCCGGGAATCGGTGCAGGCCCGGCGGCTGCAGGTTCGGACCGACGTGAGTAATGCCTTCTACGGTCTCGAAGCCGCGTACGAAACGATCGAGATCCAGCGCCGGAACCGCGTGGCCGCGCAGGAGCAATTGCGGCTCGCGACGGAGCGGTACCGGGTCGGCTCGGGTACCTTCTTTGAACTGCTCGACGCGCAACTCGCGGAACAGCGCGCGCAAGCGGACTACATCAACGCGGTGTACGCCTACCACCGCTCGGTGGCGGCTCTCGAATCCGCCGTTGGCCGACCCCTTCGCTGAGGAACGCACCCACCATGGCTCGGAAGCGAAAGATCATCATTATCGGTGCCGTCGTGCTCGTGGTTGGCGGCTTCATCGGGAGATCGGTGCTCGGCGGCGGCGACACCGGTGTTGCCGTCCGATTGTCGACCGTCGAGCGCCGCCACCTCACGGCGACCGTGACCGCGAGCGGCAGGATCCAGCCGCAGACCCAGGTCGACGTGAGTGCCGACATTACCGGTCGGATCATTGCGGTGATGGTCCAGGAAGGCGATTGGGTCCGTCGGGGCGATCTCCTGCTGCGCATCGATCCGTCTACCTATGAGGCGGGTGTCGCGCGCTCCGAGGCGCTGGTCGCGTCGGCGGAGGCCTCTGCCATTCAATCCGAAGCCAACAAGGATCAGGCCGAACGCGCCCTGCGCCGGGCCCGCGAGCTCCGCGCGGCCGATTCGACACTCGTGTCGGACCAGGAACTCGAGCAGGCCGAGACGTCCTATCGCATCGCCGAGGCCGTGTCGGTGTCCAGCCAGCGCCAGGTAGACCAGTCGCGCGCCGGGTTGCGGGAGGCGACGGACCAATTGGCGAAAACCGTGCTGCGGTCGCCGATGGACGGGCAGGTCACGCGCGTCGCCGTGGAAGAGGGCGAGGTGGCGGTCCCCGGTACGTTTTCGCGTGAAACCGGGTTGTTGATGACCGTCAGTGACCTGTCGGTGATTCAAGTGGCGGTCCAGGTCGACGAAACCGACGTCGTCCGGCTCCACACCGGCGACTCGACCGAAGTGACGATCGACGCGTTCCCCGACACGACGTTTACCGGTCGCGTCACCAAGATCTCCCAGAGCGCGGTCAGGCTGGCGTCATCCACCGGGAGCGATCGTGCGGTGGACTACGACGTGGAGATCACGCTCGACAACCCGCCACCGGACGTCCGCCCCGACCTGTCGGCGACCGCGAAGATCGTGACGGCCACGCGGGACAGCGCGTTGAGCATTCCGATCATCGCGCTGACGGTGCGCGAGCACACGCCGATATCCACCGAAACCGCGCCGGCCGACACGGCGGGCGGAGAGCGGGATACCGAAGGCGTGTTCGTCGTCGAGAACGGGATCGCGCAGTTCCGGCCTGTGAAGGTCGGCATCGCCGGTACCGAGCACTTCGAGGTCATTTCGGGCCTTGCCGTCGGCGATTCGATCGTCGCCGGACCCTATCAAGCCATCCGCGATCTCAGGGACAGCAGTCGCGTCCGTCAGATGGACACCGAACGGAGTAACCGATGAGCACCCAACCGATCATTCGCGTTCGTGACCTGGCGCGCGAGTACCGCATGGGCGTCGAGACCGTCCGGGCGCTCAATGGCGTCGACATCGAGATCTTCCCCAATGAATACGTCGCGATCATGGGACCGTCCGGGTCGGGAAAATCCACCATGATGAACATGATTGGATGTCTCGACACGCCGACCGCGGGCGAGTACTGGCTCGCCGGACACGAGGTTTCCACCATGTCGGACGACGAACTGGCTCGGGTGCGGAACGCCGAGATCGGGTTCGTCTTCCAGACGTTCAATCTGCTGCCGCGCGCCAGCGCGTTGCACAACGTGGAACTCCCGCTCATCTACGCGGGGGTGAAGTCGAGCGTCCGGCGCACCCGCGCCGAAGAGGCGTTGGCTCGCGTGGGCCTGGCCGATCGGATGCACCACAAGCCGAATGAACTCTCCGGCGGTCAGCGGCAGCGCGTGGCGATCGCCCGGGCGCTGGTCAATGATCCCAGCATCCTGTTGGCCGACGAGCCCACGGGCAATCTCGACTCGGTCACGAGCGAGGAGATCATGACCGTGTTCGCGACGCTCCATCGGCAGGGCCAGACCGTGATCATGGTGACCCACGAGCCGGATATCGCCGAGCACGCCCACCGGGTTATCACCCTGAAAGACGGCAAGGTCCACAGCGACGAGTTGAGGCGCGCCGCCTAGATGCAGTACTGGGAAGCGATCCGCCTCGCACTCCAGACGATCTGGACCAACAAGATGAAGACCGCCTTCAGCGTGGTCGGCGTGTTCATCGGCGTCATGTTCCTGATCGCGGTGGTGTCGATTGTCGAGGGCATGAACCGGTACATGACCGACCGGTTCGCCGGCACGCTGCTGGGCGTCAATACACTGCATCTCCGGCGATTCCCGAATTTCGAGACCGGGGAGACGACGCGCGAGACCTGGCTGAGCTGGATCCGCCGCCCGCGGATCACGGTCGACGACGCGGAAGCGGTCATTGCCGGCCTCTCGATCCATCACGTCGCCGCGTGGGAATCGGCCAGCCGGGCGGAGTTGGAGTACCGTGGGCTGGTCGCCCGCGACATCGAGGTGATCGCGGCCTCGGACCGCTATTTCGACATCAAGGGTATGGCGATCGAGGAGGGCCGCGCATTCAGTGCGCAGGAGGTACAGGGCGGCGCCCCCGTGCTTGTGCTCGGGAACGACCTCGCCAAGCGGCTGTTCGAGGGCATCGACCCGCTCGGCCGGGAAGTGAAAATCCGCGGGATTCCCTATCGGGTCATCGGCGTGGTCGAGCGCCAAGGCAACCTGTTCGGGATATCGCTGGACAAGTTCGTGGTCACGACCGCGATGTCTCCCGCCAAGCGATTCGTCAACCCGCCGGGCGCGATCGACGCGTTGCTGGTGAAGACCGCATCGCAGGGTGAACTGCAGCAGGCGATCAGCGAGACGGAAGCCATCATGCGGACGCGCCGGCACTTGCGTCCGCGTGACGAAGACAACTTCGCGATCGAAACCGCGGACGCCGTGCTCGATTTCTGGGCCAAGATCAACCAGGTGCTCATGCTGGCGCTCCCGATGCTGGTCGGCATTTCGCTGGTGGTGGGCGGCATCGTGATCATGAACATCATGCTGATGTCGGTCACGGAGCGCACGCGTGAGATCGGCATCCGCAAGTCGCTGGGCGCCCGCCGGCGCGACATCCTGCACCAGTTTCTCGTCGAGTCCGCCACGACGTCGACCGTCGGAGCGGCGGCCGGTGTCGGCACGGGACTGCTGCTGGCCAAGATCATCGAGTCGATCTCTCCGCTTCCCGCCAGCGTGGCCCCGTGGTCCATCGTGCTCGGCGTCGGCGTCGGCGCCGGCGTGGGCATCATCGCCGGGATATACCCCGCCAGCCGCGCGGCGCGGCTCGACCCCATCGACGCCATGCGGCAGGAGTAGGTCATGGTCGGCTTCATCCAATTGTTCGAGGGGGTCGGGATCGCCCTGGGCTCGCTGCGCAGCAACAAACTGCGCGCGGCGCTCACGATCCTGGGTGTCGCCATCGGCGTCATGGTCGTCATGGTCATTGCCGCCATGATCACCGGCATCAACCAGAACGTCGCCGCGCTGTTCGAGGAGTCGGGCTCCCGCTCGTTCTGGGTCACCCGCTATTTCTCGGGCGGGATCGAAGTGTCGGACGGGTCCGACGAGATGAGTCCGTGGCGCCGGCGTCCCCAGCCGAATATCGAAGAGGCCGAGCGCATCCGCACGCTCCCGGCGATCGAGTTCGTGGACGTGCAGGAGTGGTGGAGCGGGTCCGCCGTGTACGGCAGCCAGGAGCTGGAGTCCGTCAGCATCATCGGACGGAGTGAGCACTGGCCCGCCGTCTCCGGAGGCGACGTGTACCCGGGCCGGTCGTTCACACGCGTGGAAGACTATACCAACAGCCGGGTCACCGTCATCAGTGACAAGATGGCCGAGCAATTGTTCGGCCGGATCGACCCGATCGGTCGAACGATCAAGCTGGCCGGGCATTCGTTTCAGGTCATCGGTGTCCACACGCCCGCCCCGAATCTCTTCGGCGATGGGGACGGACCGCGCGCAACCGTACCGCACGGCACGTTGCAGAAGTACATCAAGAGCCGGCGCGGTTCGATGGATTTCGTGGTGAAGCCGGTCGATTCCGTGACCGTCGAGCAGGCCATCGACGACGTCACCGTCGCGTTGCGGACCATGCGCGGGTTGCGGCCGGGCGAAGATAACAACTTCGACGTCATCACGTCGGACAAGCTCCTCGATACCTGGAACAAGATCACCGGCGTGTTCTTCCTGGTCATGATCGCGCTCTCGGGCGTCGGCCTGATGGTGGGTGGCGTCGGCGTGGTGGCGATCATGATGATCTCGGTGACGGAACGGACCCGCGAGATCGGGGTGCGCAAGGCCCTGGGCGCCACCAAGCGCGTCATCCTGTGGCAGTTCCTGGTGGAAGCGGCGACGCTCACCATGGTCGGTGGCGCGACCGGTATGGTCATGGGTGGCCTCCTCGCGGCCGCGGTCGCGGCGACCACGCCACTGCCCGCCGCCGTCCCGCTCTGGTCCATCGTCACGGCGTTGGTCGCGGCGGCGGGCACGGGAATCCTGTTCGGGATCTACCCCGCGGCCCGCGCGGCCCGTCTGGATCCCGTCGAGGCCCTGCGGTACGAGTAGTCACCGCTCGGACGACCGAGCCTCCCCTGGCGCTCCCGTTCCGCACGGTCATCCCGCTCCACCTAGCCCCCCGGCCACCCTGACGTCTATCGTTCGCCATGCCGACATTTGAAGGCCTCCGCCTCGCCTTGCAACAACTGGCCGCCCACAAACTCCGGTCGTTCTTCACCCTGCTTGGCATCATCGTGTCGGTGGCGTTCCTCGTGGCGGTGGTCGCCGTCATCCAGGGGATGAACGCCTACGTGCGCGATAATCTGGCCGGCGCCATCGTCGGGAAGAACGCGTTCCAGATCCGGCGCGACCCGATCTCCGTCGGCTTGGTAGGCGAGGAAGAGTGGCGCGAAATTCAGCGACGGCCCATCATCGCGCCGGAGGATGTCCCGTTCGTCGAAGCGGCCGTCCCCGACGCGGAAGCGATCGCCCTCCAGTCCGGCTGGCCGACCCCCCAAGCGGACGTGATCTGGCGGAACCGCACGGCGGGCGACGCCCTGGTATTCGGCGTGACCGCACCGTACCAGCTCGTGCAGGACTACGTCCTCATCGCGGGCGAACCGATCACCGAGATCGATGTGCGGGAACGGCGTCTGGTCGGCATGCTCGGGTGGGACGTGTCCGACCGATTGTTCGACGATCCGGCGGTGGCGATCGGCAAGGTCGTCCGCGTGCACGGACGCGCGCTGACCGTCAAAGGCGTGTACGACAAGAAAGGCACCGTGCTCGGTCAATCGTGGGACGGATTCGTGATGCTCCCCATCACCACCTTCGAGGCGATGTACGGCCGGCGCCAGACATCGGTCATCTCGGTCAAGATGGCGACCGCCGAGAGCGTCGCGGGGGCGATGGGGCGCGCCGAGGAGGCGATGCGGATCGCCCATCGGCTGCGGCCCGGCGAGAAGAACGACTTCGAGGTGGATACCGCCGAGGGACTGATCTCGTTCTGGCAGAGTCTCACCCGCGTGATCTTCCTGATCGTCCCCGCGGTCGTCGCGATCGGGATCGTCGTGGGCGGGATCGTCATCATGAACATCATGCTGATGTCGGTGCACGAGCGGACGCGCGAAATCGGAATCCGCAAGTCGCTCGGCGCCACGCGGCGCGATATCCGCCGCCAGTTTCTGTCGGAGGCGGTGGCACTCGCGACGGTGGGCGGGATCCTCGGACTCGCGTCGGGCTGGACGCTGGCCCAACTGGTCCGGCTGGCGTCGCCGCTCCCGGCGCTGGTGACCCCGTGGTCGGCTGCCCTCGCCCTCCTGCTCGGGACAGGGGTGGGTATCGTCTTCGGCGTGTATCCCGCCACCCGCGCGGCGCGGCTCGATCCCGTGGTGGCGATGAGGATGGAGTGACGGGAGGGCACGACGATCGCTCGTCTCCCTCGGGATCCGGCGTGTCGGGGGCTTTTGAGGTGCTCGTCTCGCGCCCGGACATCCAGCGGGCGCGACGCGGGTTGGGACGCTTGCTGCATTCCATCGGCGAGGGGGTCGCGATCGCGTTCTCCGCCATCGGCGCCAACAAGGTCCGATCGGGACTCACCATTCTGGGCGTCGTGATCGGCGTCTCGACCGTGATGGCGATGGCGTCGATCGTCAACGGCGTCCGCAGCCAGATCGTCAACACACTCGAGGTGGTTGGGCCCACCACGTTTCGCATCTTCCGGTTCCTCTCCAACACCCCGCTCAACCCCGACCAATTGCCTCGCGAGGTTCGGATCCGGCCACCGGTGAGCGCGGCGGAAGCCGAGGCGATCGCACGCCTCCCGCAGATCGCATACTCGGGCATCTGGGTTCAGATCTTCGAAACGCTGGCCTACGGCGACACCCGAACACGACTGACGGTCGTGTTCGGCGCCGACGATCGCTTCAACGATATGCTCGGCGGCGAGATCGTCGCAGGCCGCACGTTCACGACGTCCGAGCTGCGTAGTGGGGCGCCGATCGTGGTGCTCGAAACCGGAGCGGCCGAGCGCGTCTTCGGCCGCATCAATCCGGTCGGCAAGACCATGCGCGTCGGTGGGCGGCCGTTCACCGTGATCGGGCTGTTCCGGCAGGCGGACAACATCTTCCAACCCCCGGGGCAGCAAACGGCTGCTATCCTCCCGTTCAAGACGGTCACCAAGTACTTCCGGTACGACGAAACGAACGGCCTGATCATTCTGGTCAAGCCACGCCCCAACGTAACCGTGGCGCGGGCGATGGACCTGACGACCGTGGTGCTGAGACGGATGCGTAGCCTGCGCCCGGGCGACCCCGATACCTGGGACATGATCACCTCCGATCAGATCCTCAGTCTGTTCGACCGACTCACGGGCGTCTTCTTCCTCGTGATGATCGTGCTGTCGAGCGTGGCGCTCATGGTCGGGGGGATCGGAGTCATGGCCATCATGATGGTCTCGGTCACCGATCGCACGCGCGAGATTGGCGTACGCAAGGCGTTGGGGGCCACCCGGCGGGAGATTCTGTGGCAGTTCCTGGTCGAAGCGGCGACCTTGACGATGGTGGGGGGCGCGATCGGCGTCGTGGTCGGCGTGGTCGCCGGGGAGGTCCTCAAGCGTTTGATGGGTTTCACCTCCGGCATCCCCGTCTGGAGCGCCGTCGTCGCGACCGCGGTGTCGGTGGGTATCGGGTTGGTGTTCGGATTGCTGCCCGCCAATCGTGCGGCCCGGCTGGATCCGGTCGAGGCGCTGCGGCACGAGTGATGAGGCGGAGGACTCAACAGGGACGGGAGGGAGGTACGCGATGACCAACCACGTTGATATCCTGGCGATTGCCGCGCACCCGGATGACGCCGAGCTGACGTGTGGCGGAACGCTGATCAAGAGCGGTCGGCGGGGGTATCGCACCGGCGTGCTCGACCTGACCGGTGGCGAGACCGGCACGCACGGATCACAAGGCCAGCGCGCCGAGGAAGCAGCCCGCGCCGCCGAGGTCATGGGCGTGACGCGACGCGCCAACGCGGGCCTTCCCGATGCGGGCCTGCACAACACCGATGCGACGCGCGCGACCGTCGTCGGGTTCATTCGGGACTTTCGCCCGCGCGTGGTGATCCTGCCGTACCCGATCGGCCGCCATCCCGATCACCGGATCGCCTCCGAGCTATGCCGGGACGCCTCCTACCTCGCCGGGCTGAAGCACTACCCCGCCGACGGCGAGCCGCATCGGCCGGAAAAGATCATGTACACGTTGGCCTTTCGGGAGGACCCGGTGAAGCCCACCTTCGTGGTCGACATCAGCCACGAATTCGACGCCAAGATGGACGCCATCCGCTGCTATGCCTCACAGTTCGATGGCAAGATGGCGGCGGGCGAGATCTTCCCGGCCGGAAGCGATATCTACGAGAATGTGCGCATGCACTCCGCGCGCGCCGGCAGCCTGATCCGCGTCGCGTTCGGCGAGCCGTTCCTGACGCACGAGACCGTCCGGGTCGACGACCTCATCAGGATGGGTGTGCGGTCGATGTAGCGCCCCCGGCGCCCCGTGCGTCCCTCCGCACGGTCGGCTAAGTTTAGGACCACATGCCCCCGGAATCCGTGTATCTCGATAACGCCGCCACCACACCGGTGCTGCCGGAGGTGCGCGACGCGATGCTGCCCTACCTCGGCGCGGCGTTCGGCAACCCCAGTTCGGCGCACGCCCTGGGGCGCGCCGCCCGGGTCGCCATCGAGCGCGCGCGCCGCCAGGTCGCCGGGGCCCTCGGGGCCGATCCGGCCGCCATCGTCTTCACCAGCGGAGGCACCGAGGCGGGGAACCTCGCCGTGTTGGGCCGCGCACTCGCGGCCCGACGGGCCGGCGCCCCCTTTTCAGCGGTCGTGAGCGCCATCGAGCACAAAGCGATCCTGGCCGCCGGGCACGCCGTGGAGGAATTGGGTGGAACGTGTGTCGAGTTGCCGGTCGATGACGGCGGACGGCTCGACCGCGCGGCGCTCGACGCGGCCCTGCGCCGCGGACCCGCCGTGGTGAGCGTCATGTGGGTCAACAATGAGATCGGCGTCGTCCAGGACGCGACCGCGATTGCCCATCGCTGTGCTGAAGCCGGCGTGTGGTTTCATTCCGATGCGGTCCAGGCATTGGGGAAGATCCCGTGTACCTTCCGTGACTTTCCGCCGACCGCGATGCTGAGCGTCTCCGCGCACAAGATCGGTGGCCCCAAGGGCGTCGGGGCGCTGGTACTGCCCGATCCCAAGGCCGTCGATCCCCTGGTCCGAGGTGGTGGGCAGCAAGGCGGCGTCCGGCCGGGGACGGAGAACGTTGCCGGGATCGTCGGCTTCGGGGTGGCGGCGGAAATGGCCGACGGCAACCTCGACGCCGCCCGCGCGCATGCGCAGGCACTGCGCGACACATTCGAGGCTGGGGTGCAGGCGATCATCCCCGACGCGACGATCAACGCGGCCGGCGTACCCCGAGCGCCGCACATCGCCAACGTCGTGATTCCCGGTACCGACAGCGAAGCGATGCTGATGCACCTGGACCTGGCGGGCATCTGTTGTTCCTCCGGGTCGGCCTGCTCGACGGGATCGATCAGCGCATCCCATGTGCTGACGGCCATCGGGCTACCGACCGACCTGGCCACCGCGTCGTTGCGATTCTCGTTCGGCCCGCAGAACACGCACGCGGATGTGGACCGGGTGCTGCAGGCGCTGCCATCGATCGTCGCCAAGGTCCGCCGGCTCGCGAGCGTGCTGCGCGCATGACGGCCCGGGTGTTGGTCGCCCTGTCAGGAGGGGTCGACAGTTCCGTCGCGGCGGCCCTGCTCGTCGAAGAGGGATACGACGTCGTCGGCGCAACCATGAAGCTGTTCTGCTATGGCGATGAGGTCCCCGATCGGCCTTGCTGCTCCCTCGATTCCATCAACGACGCGCGTGCGGTCGCGGCGACCCTTGGCATCCCGCACTACGTCCTCAATTTCGAAAACCAGTTCGGCCGCGCGGTCATCCAGAATTTCGTCGAGGAATACGCGCGCGGGCGCACCCCCATTCCGTGCGTCCGCTGTAACTCCTTCACCAAGTTCCGCGATCTGCTCGCCCACGCCGATAGCCTCGACTGCGACTACATCGCAACGGGCCACTACGTCCAGGCGCACGACGGGGTGCTCCGGCGGGGTGATGATCCCGCCAAGGACCAGAGCTACTTCCTCTGGGGAATCGACCGCGCAGTCGTCCGCCGGATGTTGACCCCGGTGGGCAACCGGACGAAGGCCGACACGCGGCGCGTGGCGCGACGCCTTGGCCTGGTGACCGCCGACAAGAAGGAGTCGGTCGAAATCTGTTTCGTGCCAACCGGCGACTACGTACCGGTCCTGCACCAGTATCTCCCCGACAACGCGCCGGCCCTCGCGCCCGGTCCGCTCCGCACCACCGCGGGCGACACGATCGGGCAGCACAGCGGCTACGCGCGGTTCACCGTCGGACAACGACGCGGTCTGCCGGGCGGGTTTGCGGAACCGATGTACGTCGTGGCCATCGAGCCGGCCGCTCGCGCGGTCGTGATCGGGACGGCGGACGAGCTGTTCGGCCGGCGGGTCGCGCTCGAGGAAGTCAATTGGCTGGTCGAGCCGCCGCCGACGGTGGGAACGGTGTGTGACGTGCAGGTGCGCTACCGCGCGGCGGCCGTGCCCGCGCGCGTGACCGACCTCGATGTCGAGGCGGGTCGGATGGCGCTTGACCTCTTGGACCCCGTGCGAGCGATCAGTCCCGGCCAGTCGGGCGTGCTGTACGACGGCACGCGCCTGCTGGGCGGAGGCGTGATCGCTTAGGAGCTGTTATGGACCTCGTGACCGAAGTGACCACACATCTCGAGATCGATCAGGAAGACGCCGTCGGGGCGCTTGGCGCCCTCCTGACCGCCGTGCGGTTTGGTGTCGACGCACAGACGTTCGAGATGCTCAAGGACGCCATACCGCAGGCGCGGTCGTTCCTCGACAACGCCGCCGCGCGCAGCGCCCGCACGAGCGAAATCGTGGCGCTCACCACCCCGGAATCGCTGGCGCGGCGCCTTCGGGGCGCCGGGCACACCGATGAGTCGATTCGGAAACTGGGCAACATTGTACGGGAAGCGGTGCGCAAGACGGTCCCGCCCGAGGCCGCCGAGCGCGTCGTCGATGCCATCAATCGCGCGTTGCCATAGGAACCCGTTCCTCGTCTATCCCATGTTCGATCGACGTTCGTCCGAGCGTCACGGAGACCGCATGCACCCGCCTCACGGCTTGACACGACTGATCACCTTGCTCGCCGCGCTCCCGCTCGCCGGCGTCCATGCACAGGAAGCCGCCACGTGGGACGTGAGCGCGCCCCACGGGCCCGCGGACACGATCCGGTTCGACACGGACGAAGGCACGTGGATGAACCTCGACGTGAGTCCGGACGGCCGGTGGATCGTCTTCGATCTCCTGGGCGACATCTATCGGCTCCCGATCGAGGGGGGAACCGCGCTGCGGATCGCCGGCGGACGGGCGTTCGAGCACCTGCCACGGTTCAGTCCCGACGGCCGCACCATCGTGTACGTCAGCGACCGGAGCGGTAAGGACAACCTGTGGCTCATGGACGCCGACGGAGGGCACCCCCGCCAGTTGACCGAACTCGACGACAGCTTTCCGACCAACCCCGTCTGGCTGCCGAGCGGCGAGTACGTCGTCGCCAAGCGGCATGTGCGCAATACCCGCTCGTTGGGCGGCGGGGAGCTGTGGCTGTTCCACGTGCGCGGCGGGCCCGGCGTCAAGCTGAAAGACAAGGAGAGCTTCACCTCCGAGTTGAACGAACCGTACCCGTCGCGCGACGGGCGCTGGGTGTACTACACCCACGCCGGACCGTTCGACTACAACCGCAACGTGCACGCGGGCATCTTCCAGGTTTCCCGCATCGACCGGCAACGCGGTGACATCGAACCGGTGACGCGCGATGCCGGCGGCGCGGTCCGGCCGACGATCTCACCCGACGGATCGACCCTGGCCTTCGTCCGGCGCATCGGTCTCGAAACCGTCTTGATGGCGCGTGACCTCACCACCGGTACCGAGCGCGTCGTGTTCCGCGGCCTCGAACATGACCAGATGGAGACGTGGGCGGTGCACGGCGCATACCCCACGTTCCAATGGACGCCTGACGGGGCGCGCATCGTGATCGCGGTCGGCGGTCACCTCAACACCATCGAGGTCGCCGGCGGCACCGCCACGGTCATCCCGTTTACGGCGAGCGTCGAGCACGTCGTCGAACGGGCCGTCCGGTTCGACCGCCGCATCGCCGACGATTCCGTGCGGGCCCGCATGATCCGCTGGCCGACCCTGTCACCCGACGGGACGACGCTGGTGTTCCAGGCACTCGGCGCCCTGTGGCAGATGTCCTATCCCGAGGGGACACCCGAACGTGTCACGCAGAGCGACGTGTTCGAGTTTGCCCCGAGCTTCTCGCGCGACGGCCGGTTTCTGACCTACGTCACCTGGAACGACAGCGCTGGTGGACACGTGTGGAAGGTCCCAATGACCGGCCGGCGCCGGCCGGTCCAGTTGACTGCGATCGCCAATCAGTACGCCAACCCCGTCTTCTCGCCGGATGGGCAACGGATCGCCGTCCTGCGCGGGAGCGGTAGCGCCAACCGCGGCGCCGACCTGGGCTCGGAGTTGTTCCTCACGGTGGCCGTCATGAGTGCCGAAGGAGGTGAGCTGCGCGACGTCGTCCGGACCGCCAATCGGGGGTCCAACCGCCGCATGCCTCGCATCTGGTGGCAGGCGAACGGTCAACGGCTGTATCTGCAGGAGGACCGCGAGGGAACCACGGTCCTGTCATCGGTCGCACTCGACGGTACAGACCTCACCATCCTCGCGACCAACGAGCGGGCCGAAGAGATGGTCCCCTCGCCCGACGGACGTTGGCTGGCCTTCAAGGAACTGCATGTTGTGTATGTGGCGCCGCTCCCCGTCGTGGGCGGGCCGGTCAAGATCGAGGCGCATGGCGCGGGTATCCCCGTCCGTCAGCTCTCCAACTACTCGGGCGACTGGCTGGACTGGCGTCCGGATTCGCGCGCGCTCACCTGGACGCTCGGCCCCGCGTTCTATCGCCAGACGCTGGACGCGGCGTTCGACACGACGGCAACCGATCCCGCCGGCGACGATTGGATCCGCGGCAACGCCCGGGTGGCGGCGGAGATCGTGGAGATCCAGCTCAGCGCCCCCAAGGCGCGCCCCGCCGGCACGATCGTGCTGCGCGGCGCGCGGGTGGTCACCATGCGCGGGGACGAAGTGCTGGCGCAGGCGGACGTCGTCATCACCGGCAACCGGATCGCGCGCGTCTGTCCCGGCACGTGCGCCGGACTGCCGACGTTGGCGCGCGTGGTGCCGCTCCAGGGCAAGACGATCATCCCCGGCTTGATCGACGTGCACGCGCACATGGGGTACACGTCGCTCGACGTGACGCCGGCCACCCTCTGGCCATACCAGGCCAACCTCGCGTACGGTGTCACGACGACGCACGATCCGTCCGCCAGTACCCAGGCGGTGTTCGCGCAGGCGGAACTGGTCGAGGCGGGGGGCCTGGTGGGCCCGCGTATCTTCTCCACCGGCTTCATCCTGTATGGCGCCGAGAACCCCAACAAGGCCGTGACGACCAGCCTCGACGAGGCCCGCGCCCACCTGAGGCGGCTGCGTGCGGTTGGCGCGTTTTCGGTGAAAAGCTACAACCACATGCGGCGCGACAGTCGCCAATGGATCATTCAAGCCGCCCGGGAAGAGCAGATGCTCGTGGTGCCCGAGGGCGGGTCGATGCTGCAATTGAACCTGACCCAGATTCTCGACGGACACACCGGGCTCGAACACGCGATCCCGGTGGCGCCGCTACGGCGCGACGCGGTCACGTTGCTCGCGACCAGCCAGACCGGCTATACGCCCACCCTGATCGTGGGGTATGGCGGCGTGTGGGGCGAGAACTACTGGTATCAGGAATCGGACGTGTACCGCAACGAACGACTCGGGCGGTTCGTCCCCCGGGCAATGCTCGACGCGCGGGCGCGGCGTCGCCTGCGCGTGCCCGACGATGAGTTCTATCACTTCGAACTGGCGCGAACCGTCCGCGACGTGGTCGAGGCGGGGGGACGGGTGCAACTCGGCGCGCACGGACAGCTCCAGGGCCTCGGAGCCCATTGGGAGTTGTGGATGCTGACGCAGGGCGGCTTGTCGAACATCCAGGCGTTACGGGCGGCGACGCTCCACGGCGCCCAGTATCTGGGACTCGGTCAGGACCTGGGTTCGCTGGAGCCGGGGAAACTCGCCGATCTCGTCGTGCTCGATGGGAACCCGCTCGACGACATTCGCCTGAGCGAGCGGGTGGCGATGGTGATGAAGAACGGCCTGCTCTACGACGCCGATCTCAATTTGACGTGGCCGCGCGAACTGCCACGGCGCATACCCCGCGCCCTGCGGCAACCGTAGGGGCGGTCGGGCGCCTCACCGTACCGCATCGGGGACGCCGGCCAGGAACTCGCGGGCCACGTCGGCCACGGCCCGCTTCGCGCCATCGACCTGGAAGTTCATGCGCCGCATGGACGCGGCGTCGATGCGGCCGCCGAGCGCCGCGAGGGCGGCGCGCACGTCGGGATGACGCGCCAACGTCTCCGACCGGACGATCGGTACCGCCTCGTAGGGTGGGAAGTAGCGCCGGTCGTCCTCGAGCTGCACGAGGTCGAGGGCGTCGATCAATCCATCGGTCGAGTTGCCCACGATCACGTCCACACGTCCGTCGGCCAGCGCCCGATAGGTCAATCCCAGATCCATCTCCGCGGGCGCCGCGGCAAACGTCAGGCCGTACGCCGCCAGCAACCCGCGGTATCCATCCGCCCGTTCGACGAACTCATAGCCGAGCCCGGGACGCCAGGACCGCGCCGCGCCGATGGCGTCGGATATGGTCGTGAGACCGAGGCGGCGCGCGTCGTCACCCCGTACGAGCACGGCGAAGGTGTTCTCGAAACCGAGCGGTGCGCCCCACTCCACGCCCCAACGCGCCCGATACACGCTGTCGACCATCCGGCGCACTCGACGCGAATCGCGTTCGACCGGCAGTTGCAGCACCGCGGCGTAGGCCGTCCCGGTGTACTCGACGTACAGATCGATCTGGCCGGCGTGCAGCGCCGAATGGCACACGAACGTCCCACCCAGATTGAACCGGCGATCGACGGGGTGACCGGCGCGTTCGATCTGCTGCGCGACGATCTCACCGAGCAGGATCGACTCGGTGAAATTCTTGGAGCAGATCGCGATGGTGTCCGGATCACGGCCACACGCCACCAGGACCAGGAGCCAGGCCGCACGGCCGGGCACGCGGCTCACGCGCGCCGCCAGTCCAGCCGACGCTCCAGCAGATGCAGCAATCCGTCGAGGACCAATGCCATCACGGCCGCGGGTACCGCGCCCGCCAGGATCACCGCGTTGTCCACCATCGCCACGCCTCGGAAGATGAACACCCCCAGCCCGCCGGCGCCGATAGCCGCCGCGATGGTCGCCACACCCACGCCAATGACGGTGGCGACCCGGATGCCGGCGAGCATCGTTGGAACCGCCAGCGGCAATTCGACAAGCCACAGCCGCTGACGACCCGTCATGCCCATCCCTTCCGCGGCGTCACGCACGGCGGGGTCAACCCCCGCGATACCGGTGTACGTATTCCGGATGATCGGCAGCAACGCGTAGACGACCAGCGCGATGATGGCCGTTCGCGCGCCGATACCGCCGAGGAACGGCAACGGAATCAGGAACCCGAACAGCGCAAGCGACGGGATGGTCTGGAACACGTTCGCCAGGCCCAACACCGGACCGCGCAGGCGCGGTCGCCGAGTCAAGGCAATCCCGACCGGCAGCCCGATCGCGATCGCAATGCCTGTCGACACCCCGACGAGCGCCAGATGCTCGATCGCGAGTCGTGCCACCTCGCCCCGGTTGGTGAGGAAGAAATCGATGAACCTCATCCGCTATCCCGAAACGCCCTGACGTAGGCGTCCACTGACGTCCGAAATGCCATGCGGTCACCATCGAACCGCACCGAGCCGTTGTCAAACAACACGATGCGATCGCCCAACCGCAGAGCCTCCCCGACGTCGTGGGTGACGAACACGACCGTCTTCCCCAGTTGTCGGGCCAGGGCCTCGAACTCCACCTGCAATTCCGCTCGGGTGAGTGGATCCAGCGCGCCGAACGGTTCGTCGCACAGCAGTACGGGCGGATCGGCCGCGAGCGCCCGCGCCACGCCTACGCGCTGCCGCTGGCCTCCCGACAGTTCGTGCGGGTAGCGGTGAGCGAACTCCGCCTCCGACAGGCCTACCAGCTCCAGCAGGTCGGACACCCGGCGGGCAATACGGTCCGCGGTCCAGCCGGCGAGCTCCGGTACGATCCCCACGTTGCGCGAGACCGGAAAGTGCGGGAACAAACCGATCTCCTGGATCACATAGCCGATCGAACGACGTAACGACACCGGATCCCACGCGCTCGTGTCCCGCCCCGCGACCTCGACCACGCCGGCAGTGGGTTTGATGAGGGCGTTGATCAGCCGGAGGGTGGTCGTCTTCCCCGACCCGCTTCTGCCCAACAGGACGACGAATTCGCCCGGCGCCACCGAGAACCGCAGCGGACCGGCCACGGTCCGCCCGCCCAACACCACCGACGCATCACGGAATGCGATCACCGGACACCCGACGGAGGTGCTTGACGAAAGCGCGCCTCACTCCTCAGCTTCCGACCCATGCGAGGATTCGTGGCGCGGACCTTGATCACGGCGTTCGGCCTGTGGGTCGCCGATCTGCTGCTTGCCGGCTTGAGCTTCGACAACGCACGCGCGCTGTTCGTCGCCGCGCTCCTCCTGGGGCTGGCCAACGCGTTCGTGCGACCGTTGCTCATCGTGCTCACGCTCCCGCTGACCCTGCTCACGCTCGGGTTGTTCCTCCTGGTGGTGAACGGCGCGATGGTCCTGCTCGTCGCGGAACTCATGGATGCGTTTCGTCTGGTGGGACTCGGCACGGGCATTGTCGGCTCGATCATCGTCGGGCTGACCGGCTGGGCGGCAAACGTCTTCATTGGCGACAGGGGACTGGTCGAGGTCAGGACGATCCGCGGCCCGCGGCGCGACACATAGCACGACGCGCGCCGGGGACGCGTGGTCGGTCGCTACCCCGACATGCCCAAGACGCTCTTCGGCATGTGGAGACTTACCAGCACGTGCGGAACGTCCACGACCTCGGCGATCTTCAGGTCGCCCACGAGGGAACACAGGACATAGGCCTGTTCGCGATCGAGACCGTGTTCCGCGACCAGATAGGCGATCATGTACCGGGTCGCCTTCCGCACGGCTTCGTCGAGCGTCGTGCCGAACGCCGTCACCGCATAGGTATTCGCGGTTTCGTACTCCGGCTCCGGGATCGGCCGGTGCCCGGGCAGCACGCTGATCCGATACACGATCCGTGTCGGTGCCTCGATCCCGGTGCCGGCCACTTCGCCGTCTCCTTGCGCGGCGTGCGTATCGCCAATCGAAAACAGCGCTCCCTCGACGAACACCGGGAAATACACGGTGGTGCCGGCCGTCAGATCCCGGTTGTCCATGTTGCCGCCGTTGGCGCGCGGAGGAATCGTCGACAGCATCGAATCGGTGGCCGGGGCGACCCCCATGACGCCGGCAAATGGCCGCAGGGGGATCCGCATCCCGTCGGCAAACCCCACCGTCTGGTCACCGGCACCGATCGAGAAATGCCGCAGCATCGGTGCGGGGAACTCGTCTGCGAGCAGCCCGAACCCGGGAACGATGGCGGCCCAACCGTCGCCGATGACATCGATCTCGAGCAAGGTCACCGCGATCACGTCTCCAGGCGCGGCACCCGCCACGTACACGGGGCCCGTGAGCGGATGGATCGGATCGAAATCGAGCGAGGCGAGCGCGTCAACCGTGGTGCCCGGCGCCAGTTGCCCGTCGGACGCCTCCTTGGTGAACGCCTCGACCACCGCGCCGGACTCCACACGCAACGCCGGGGGAATGGCCGCGCTGAAGCGGTTGTGGGTGTGGTCGGCGGTCAGGGTGTACTCGGGCGCGATCGCCGGGTGCGGATCGGTGCGCTCAATGGTGCAGCCGGACATCAGTCCCACGAGGCACGCAGTCGCCATGCCCCGGCGGCCGCCGGCAAACACCGTCACGGACGGTCCTCGCTCGTCGACACGGCGCCTTTCACGTACCGGTCAAACCACTCGATCATGCGTGCGATGACGTCCATGACGCTCTCGCGTGCGGCATATCCGTGCGATTCATACGGGAGCTGAACGTACTCGACGGTCGCCCCATTACCCTTGAGTGCGTGGTACATCCGCTCCGACTGAATCGGGAATGTGCCGGAGTTGTTGTCGTTCATGCCGTGAATCAGCAGGATCGGTTCGTTGATCTTATCCGCATGGGTAAACGGCATCATGCGCAGGTACAACTCCGGAGCCTCCCAAAACGTCCGCTGTTCGTTTTGGAAGCCGAACGGCGTGAGCGTGCGGTTGTAGGCTCCGCTCCGCGCGACGCCGGCTTTGAAGAGATCGGAATGGGCCAGCAGGTTGGCGGTGGCAAACGCACCGTAGCTGTGGCCGCCCACACCGAAGTTGCCGTCCGCAATGCCCATCTCCATGAGATGATCGATCGCGGCCTGCGCTCCGGCGACGGTTTGTTCCTGATAGGTGTCATTGGCCGCATCGCCGCCCACGACCGGCAGGGTCGGGTTGTCGAGCACGGCGTAGCCCTGGGTCAGCAGGAACAGATGCGACGGACCGCTCGGCAAGACGAAGCGGTGCTGACTACCCTGCACCTGCCCCGCCACGTCGGCGGAGACGAACTCGCGCGGGTAGATCCAGAAAACGACCGGCACCCGTTGTCCCTCGCGGTAGTTCGTCGGGTAGTAGAGCGTGCCGGACAGCTGGACACCGTCCGCCCGTTCGTACGTGAGCAACTCCCGCCGCAGATTGGCCAACTCCGGAACCGGGTTCGCGAAATGTGTGAGCAGCGTGCTGGCACGCGTCCGCAGATCGCGCACATGGTAGTTGGGCGGCGCGGTGCGTTGCTCCGAACGGACGATGACGAGGCGGCCACGGCCATCGAGTACGTCGGACACCGTCTCGTACGCGTCCTCCGCCGACTCCCATAGCCGTTCGGTCTTGCGATTGTCGAGGTTGAGTCGGTCGAGGAACGGGCGGTCCCCCTCCGGCGACGCACCGGCACCGGCAAGGAAGATCCACTTCCGATCGTACACCTTCAACACGCTGCGCCCGGCGGCGTTACGCGTGAAGAGGGGCCGGCCGGGGTCCGCGTAGCGATCTTCCGTACTGCGATCGAACACGATGCGCCAGCCAATCGATGCGTCGTTCGCGTCGATCTTCCACGTCCGCAGGTGCCGGGTCCGCCGATCGAGTTCGGACAGCAGCGCCACCCCTCCCTCGGCCCAGCTGATTCCGGCGTAGCGATAGTTGAGCTTGCCCAGCTCCACCGGCACCGTGAACGGCGCGGCGAGCGACACGACGCGATCGCGGTACTCCGCGGGTTTCATGGTCTCGCCCCCGTCGACTGCTTCGACGTACGTCAGCGTCGCCGGCTGATCGGACCGCCAGCTGAAACTGCGCGGTCCGGTTTGCACCCCACCGATCGGGATGGCGTCCCCGAGTGGCACGCTCGCGAGCGCGGCAACGCGACGCCCGTCGATGTTCCACAGTTCGATTTCCTGCGGGAACCGGAAGATCGGCACCAGGCGTGAATACGGCCGCTCGACCCGCGAGATGAGGACCAGCGCACCGCTGGGTGACGGATCGACGTCCGTGAAGATGCCGGGCGCTCCAACCGCCGCACGCGCGCCCGTCACGGCATCAACCGTCGCGAGCTGCGCGGTCACGTAGTAGTCGAATAACGCCTCGTCGTCGGGCGACGCCAGCAGGTCCTGATAGGTGCGCACCGGCGCGGCACGTCCCTCGCTGTGCTGAACGATCGGGCCGGTGGGGACCCGTGCTTCCACCGGCGGCGCGCCGCGCCCCTCGGGCACGAACGCGCACAGCAAGCGGTCGGAGCCAGGCATCCACTGACACGGATTACCGAGCGTGCCGTTCAGGCTGGGACCGGTGAGATCGCGGGCGGCACCGGTCCCGGGATCGGCCACCCAGAGCGTCAGACCGCCGTCGGACTCGCTGATGTAGGCGATCAGTTTCCCATCCGGGGACCACCTGACATCGGTGACCCGAACGCCGGCCGGCGTCGCGATGGTGACCTCCGCGCCTCCCGCCACGCTCCGGACCGCCAGCGCGTTGATCCCGCGGGTCGTGAACCGATCGTTGGTGCGTGGATTGAGCCGCAGGCCGGCCAGACGCAGCATCGGCTGCGCCAGTTGGGCGATGGATGGGCGCTCCTCGATCTGCATGAGCAGCAGTTTCGACCCGTCGGGGGAGGGCTCGATGCCCGGGAGCGACGGCGCATCGAGCACGGCGCGCACCACGTCGGGTGGCGTCTTGTAGGGTTCCTGGGCCGCGGAGCGCGGCGCATAGGCTGCAAGGATAGTGGTTAGGACGAGGAATCGGCGCATGGAGCCTCCACGGGTGTGAACCGGTGCGGGTGCCGCCCCGGAAAGTACCATCGCGCCCCGGCTCCGGCCACGGAGCCGCGGCGCGCGTATATTGATTTGCCACCACGGATACCCATGCACGACCTCCCGTTGCTGCGCGACCTCGTGATCCTCGTTGGGATCGCGATTCCGGTCGTGATCGCCGCCCATCGCCTGCGGATCCCGTCGATCGTGGGGTTTCTGGTCACGGGCATCGCGATCGGGCCGAACGCGCTCGGCTTGGTGCGGGAGACCGAGGCCGTCGCGGGTCTCGCCGAGATCGGCGTGGTGCTGCTCCTGTTTGCGATCGGGCTCGAGCTGTCGCTCGCGCGGGTCATGCGCATGCGGGAGACCATGCTCCGTGGCGGCCTGCTCCAGGTCGGTAGCACGGTGATACTCGCGGCCCTGATCGCCGTCGCGTTCGGCGCACCCCTCCCACGGGCCATCCTCTACGGCGCCCTGGTTGCGCTCTCGTCGACCGCGGTTGTCCTCAAGGTCTATGCCGATCGGGGCGCGCTCGACACACCACACGGGCGTATCGTCGTGGCGGTGCTCCTGTTCCAGGACCTCTGTATCGTACCCCTGGTCGTGCTCGTGCGGATTCTCGGCGGCGCCGGGTCCGGCCCCTGGAGCGCCATCCGGGACATCGGTCTGAGCCTCGCCGTCGTGGCGGCTCTGGTGGTGGGCGGCAGGGCTGCCGTGCCGTGGATGCTGCAGCGCGTCGTCGGCGTGAAGAACCGGGAGCTGTTCACCGTCGTCGTCGTGTTCTTCTGTCTGGGCGCCGCCTACCTGACGGCCAGCTTCGGGTTGTCGCTCGCGCTCGGCGCCTTCCTCGCGGGCCTGGTGGTGTCGGAGTCCGAATTCGGCCTGCAGGCGCTGTCGGACGTGCTCCCGTTCCGCGACGCGTTCAGCGGCATCTTCTTCACCTCCGTCGGCATGCTCCTGGATGTCCGCTTCGTGCTCGGACATCCGGTCACCGTCCTCGCCTTGGCCGGCGGCGTCATCACGCTCAAGGTGGCCGCCGGGGCCTTCGCGACCGGCATGCTGCGCCGATCGCTCCAGGTGAGCATCGTCGCCGGGCTGGGCCTGGCGCAGATCGGCGAGTTCTCGTTCGTGCTGGCGACCGTGGCGGCCACGTATGGACTGATCGGCGGCGACACCTATCAGGCGTTTCTGAGTGCCTCGGTGGCCTCGCTGCTGCTGGCACCCCTGTTGATCGCGACCGCGCGACCGGTGGCGGACGGCGTGTGCCGGCTGATCGGGAAGCCCACCGGCGACCTCGCGGCCGCCGGCGGCGCCGACGCCGCACAGCTGACCGATCATGTCATCATCGTTGGCTACGGTGTGAGCGGGCGGCACCTGGCACGCGTGCTCGATGGCGCCGGCATCCCGTACGTGATCCTCGAGCAGAATGGCCAGGTCGTGCAGCGCGCCCGGCGCGACCTGCAGCCGATCCTCTTCGGTGACGCGACACGGCCTGAGGTCCTTCACCGTGTCCACCTCGAACGGGCTCGGGTGATCGTGTTCGCCATCTCGTCGGCCGCCGACGAACTGCGCGGTGTCGCCGTCGCGCGTGCACACAGCCGCCGGGTGCGGATCGTCGTGCGCACGCAGTTCGTGGCCGCCGCCGGGGAACTCGAGCGCGCCGGCGCCGACGAGGTCATCGCGCAGGAATTCGAGACATCGCTCGAGATCTTCGCCCGCGTGCTGCATCACTACGACATCCCGTCGAATACGATCGAACGGGAGATCCACGCGGCGCGCACGGAGCACTACGGGGTCGTGCGCGGGCGCGCCGAGCCGTCGTTCCAACTCGACGCCCTGGCGCATCTCGGCGTGCACCGCGCGCTGGATATCCTGGAGGTGGAACCCGGCGCGCGTGCGGTGGGCGGGCACCCGGCAACGCTGCAACTTCGGCGAGAAACGGGCGCGACCGTCGTCGCGATTATCCGTCAGGGACAGGCGTACTACGCTCCTGAGCCGGCGTTCCGGTTCGCGCCGGGCGACACGGTCGTGCTGGTCGGCGACGCGGACGCCCTCGCCCTGGCCCGAACCGCCTTCGTTGCGCCCGCACCCGGGCCATAGTCCGTTCCCGCCACCCCACCCGAGCAGCCTCGCTCGTCGCGGCGGGCTGAGTCCCGGTGCGCCGCACCGATCCCCGGCGTCGCCAGTCGAAGGACTGCTCGAACCGCTGGGAGTCTCTTCACGTCCGTTACCGTCTCCGCTTACGTCATCCTCATCGTCCTCAGCGCCATTTTTTCAGGCTGAACGCACGCTACTGTTTTGCAAGGGTCTTCAGGGAATCGTGTGGGTTCCTGGTCGGGTTTTCTGGACGAGGTTAAGGGAGGGGCACACTCCTCGGCATCGCCCCTCCCCCCACGTTGGACCGCAGAGAGCGCAGAGGACGCAGAGGGCTTGCGGCACCCGCGACAGGTTCCAGCGTCCTCCGCGTTCTCTGCGGTATACACGGGCGGGGTGGAACCTACCCCAGCACCTCCGCCACCGTCTGCAGGTGAATCGACACCGTATCCTCGAGGTTGGCGGCATACCCGCCGGCCATCACGACCACCGCGGGTATTCCCGCCCGGCGGAGACCGTCCATCACCACGCGGTCTCGCTCCGCCAACCCCTTTCGTGTCAGGGCGAGTCGGCCGAGCGCGTCGCCCTCGAAGGGATCCGCACCGGACACGTAGCACGCGAGGTCGGGCTGCGTTCGCCCGATGGCGTCCGCGAGTCCCTCCGCGAGGCGCGCCAGGTATTCGTCGTCGCCCGTGTCCGCCCGCAGCGACACCGCGAGGTCGCACGGCTCCTTTTCGAACGGGAAGTTGGCTTCACAGAACACGTCGAAGGTGAACACCGACCGATCGTCCGCGAAGATGCGGGCGGTACCGTTTCCCTGATGGACGTCGCAATCCACGATCAAGGCGCGCCCGATTTGCCCTTCCCCCTGCAGCACCCGGACCGCGACCGCCACGTCGTTGAACACGCAGTAACCCTCACCACGATCCGCAAACGCGTGGTGCGTGCCGCCGGCGAGGTTGATGCCCGCGCCACGGCGTAGCGCCGCGCGCGCCGCCGCGAGCGTGCCGCCAACAGACCGGCGCGATCGCTCGACCATCTCCGGAGACCACGGAAACCCGATCCGGCGCATCATCACCCGCGGCAACCGGCCGCCCGTCACCGCGTTCCGATACGCCTCGGTGTGCACCAGCCCCAGCATCGCGTCGGTCGCCGCCGGAGGCGGCGCCATGACCTCGGCGGACGCGACACCCGACTCGACCAGTCGCTCGCGCAGCCGCGCGTACTTCGCCATCGGGAAGCGATGCCCCTCGGGAAGCGGCAGGACGAAAGGGTCCGAATAGAAAATGAACGGGTTCACCACCGAACGCCTCGTCTCATGGGCGGTCGCCTCGCGGCCGTCAACTATATTGCATCGTCGGCGACACTGCCAACTCGCAGCCGGAGACTCCGCATGATCCGTTCCCGACGCGCCGCGCGCCGCGCGCACGGGGTTATCCCCCTCATCGCGGCCATGGCAGCCTGCGACGCGCCCGTGACATCGTTGCAACCGATCTTCCTGCGTGGACGAGCAGTGGCGCCGGCCGGCGATTCCCTGTTCGCCGTGACCGACGCGGGGTCGAACGGTGTCGTCCTGCTCGACGCACGGGGACGCGTCCGTGACACGCTGGGCGCCGGCATCGTGACCACACCTCGCAAAGTCCAGTTGGTTGGATCACTCGTGTACGTATCCGACCTTACCGCGGGCAATGCGCCGCGCGTCGTTGCCCTCGACCGGTCGGACTCGGTACGACGCGTGGTGCCACTCGACGGCTACGGCGCGCCCCCGCACCAGTACGCCGTGCTCCCCGACGGCGGCATCGTCTTCGAGGTACCGGACGCGCGACTCGTCGTGCTCCGCGACGACTCGATCGCCACCTTCGCGGTGGTCGAGCAGGGCACGCGGCCGAGTCTGACCACCGCCGCCGGCGGCGGTGTCCTGCACGCGGTCCCCGGACGGCAGATCACGTTGTACAACGGATTCGGGAGCATCCGCTGGCGCATCGAGTGGCCGTGGGTGGAAACCGCGTTCGTGAGCGACATCGCGGTCGACGCCAAGAGCCGCGTACACATGATCGTCGGATCATCGCGGGAAGAGACGTTCACCGTCCAGACCCTCGCGCTCGGAACCGGTGAAGTGATCCGCTGGTCGACCCCGGGGCTCGAGGCCGATTTCGTGGTGGATCGGATCGGCGAGGTATCACCCGCCAAGGGCCGCTGGCAACTCCCGTAGCCCCGAATGCCGGCCCGCCGGCCTCCAGCACGTGCACGGCCCGAGGGCCGTATTCGCCTGCTGCGAGCGCCGACCCTCGCTAATACTTCAGGCCGGCCGCGTCGGCGAATTGCCGCAACAACGTCTCCTGCTCCTCGGTCAACTTCTCCGGCATCCGAACGGTGATTTCCACAAACTGATCGCCGCGCTTGCCATTGCGCTCGATACCCTTTCCGGCAATCCGGAATCGGCGACCGGGCTGCGTGCCGGCGGGGACATTCAGCACCACGCGCTTACCGTCGATCGTCCGCACCTTGATCTTCGTCCCGAGAATCGCCTGGGCGAGGTTCACCGGAATCGAGCAATGCAGGTTGATCCCGTCGCGCCGCAAGAACCGATCCGGTTGCACGTCGAACGTGACCACCACATCACCGACCGTTCCGCCTGAACCGCGCTGCCCCTCACCCTTCAATCGCACCTTGGTCCCGGTCTCGGTCCCCGGGGTGACCGTCACCATGACCCGGCGATCCACGCTGACGTCCCCCTGGCCCGCGCACCGGCTACACGCCTCACTCGCAACACGCCCCCGCCCCCGGCAGGCCGGACACGGACGCGTGACGGAGAACGCGCCCTGCCCGAACGTAACTTGCCCCTGCCCCTTGCACTCGGCGCAGGCCGCCACCTTGGCGCCCGGAGCCGCGCCCGAACCGGCGCAGGTCGGGCATGCTTCCCGGACCGGGACCATGATGGGGACTTTACCGCCGAGCGCCGCGACCTTGAACGGGACCGACGCTGTGACCTCGACCTCGTCCGCCCCACCCGCCTGCTTTCCACGGCCAAAGATCGACGAGAACAGGTCGCCAAGCCCGCCGAACCCCTCAAAGCCCCCGAAATCCGGGCCGGGCGACTGGCGGGCGCCACCCGGACGGGAACGCGACGGGCCGCCCGCGAACGCGCCGTACTTCCGCATGAGGTCGTACTGCTTGCGCTTCTCCGGATCCATCAGCACCGAATGGGCTTCGGAGATCTCCTTGAATCGTTCCCCGGATTTGGGATCGTCCGGATTGGCGTCGGGATGGTGCTTCTTGGCCAACCGGCGATACGCTCGCTTGATCTCGTCGGTCTGCGCCTTGTCCGATACGCCGAGGACCTTGTAGTAGTCCGTTACCGCCGCCATGCGCTAGGCCTCGGTACTCTCGAGGTCCGGTTCGGTCCAGATGTGCACCATCACCCGCGCGGGACGCAGGAGCTGGCCGTGAAACCGGTACCCGGCCTGCAGCACCGTCGCGACCGTGTGGTCCACATCGGCGCTCGGCGCCGGCAGCATGCCGACCGCTTCGTGCACGTTGGGGTCGAATCGTTCGCCGTCGGTGCCGATCGGCTCGAGCCCGGCGAACTGCAGCTTCCGCAGCAGGTTCCGCTCGACCAACTCGACCCCTGCCACCACGTCCGGCACCGACGACTGCTCCGAATCGAGGTGCGCGACGCGCGCCAGGTCGTCCAACGCGTCCAGCAGACCCGTCAGGAGTTCACCCTGCGCGCGCAGCCGCCCGTCTTGCCGCTCCTTCGCCGTCCGTTTGCGAAAATTGTCAAAGTCGGCGGCCAGCCGAATGTGTCGATCTCGCAGATCCTCCAGCTCGGCCGCCACCGGGTCGATTCCGGCTGCAACAACCTCCCTCGGATCCTCGTCGAGCGACGGGGCCGCCAACTCCCCAGGTCCGTCCGTCTCATCGTCGACCGAGGCCTCTTCCGGTGGTTCCACTTCGTGACGTTTTCTAGTCATGCCACCTCAATACGGGGAATGCGTCAAAGGGTCGCATCGGCACAATTTAACCCGCGACCAACCCCACACGCCCCTACCCGGGGGCCAGCGCCCTCCGCAACAAGTCCAAAGCCGCCTGGGTGGCCCGCTGACGCACCCAGGAGCGCCCCCCGGGCAGTTGCAGGCGCACGGTGTGCTCTTCGCTCTCGACGACCGCACAGAGCCATACGGTCCCGACGGGCTTTTCAGGTGTCCCCCCGGCGGGACCGGCAATGCCCGAGACCGCCAGACCACAGGGGACTTCGAACCTGGAGGCAACACCTCGGGCCATGGCCCGAACCACGGCCTCGGATACCGCCCCCTCCGCCGTCAGCACGGCTTCCGCGACGCCCAGCTCGCGCGGCTTCACGTGGTCCGCATACGCGATCACGCCGCCGGCGAATACCGCGGAGGCGCCCGGCACCGCCGTGATTCGCCCGCCCACCAGCCCGCCGGTGCACGATTCGGCCACCGCCAACCGCCGGGAGGTCGCGCGAAGACGTTCCACCACGACTGCCGCCAGGTCCTCGTCCCCCTCGCCGTAGCAATGGATCCCGAGCACGGGCCGCAGACTCGCCACCGCCGCCGCCAACCGCTCCGCCGCCGCGTGCGCGGGGACGCCCCAAACGGTCAGCCGCAGGTCCACACCCGATCCCGTCGGCAGCGAGGCGAACGTCGTCGGGGCCAGGTGCTCGGCGATGTCCCGCAGGAGATCCGCGAGCGCCGACTCCGAAATCCCCGTGGTGCGCAGCGTGCATGACGCGGTCACAAGTGGATCGCCCGCACGCGTTCGGAGCCGTGGCAGTACCTCTTCTTCAAGCAAACCGTGCATTTCATGCGGGACGCCCGGGAGGAGGATCACCAGCCCGCGCGGATCCTCGATCCACAGACCCGGTGCCGTCCCGCGCGGATTGGCCAGTGGTGTCGCGCCGGCCGGTAACTCGGCCTGGGAGAGGTTGGCCGCCGGCATCTCCCCGGCGCGGCCCAAGCGGGCCCACCACGCTTCGAGCTGCTGCCGCAACGTCGCATCGGGGACGATCGGCCGGCCGAGCAGGTCCGCGACCGCGCGCTTGGTGATGTCGTCGTGGGTGGGACCGAGACCGCCGGTGACGACGACGACACCCGTGCGCGCGAGACCCTCTCCGACCACCGTCTGGATGGCGTCGGCCGCGTCCTCGACCGTGATGACGCGACGGACGCGGCCCCCGATGGCACTCAAGGAGCGGCAGAGATCGGCGGCGTTCGTGTCGACCGTCAGTCCGAGCGTCAGCTCGGACCCGATCGTCACGACCTCAAGGTCCATCGGACGACGCGGAAGGTACGCTCCGGAAGAGCCGGCGATACCGGTAGACATAGACACCCAGCGAGTACAGCGTGAGCAGAACCGCGATCGCGAGCGTCACGGCGATGACCAGACCGTGGACCTGCTCCCAAAAGGCTCCCAGCCATCCCTGGCGCCACCCAAATGCCGCCGCCATGTCCTTCCAGGCGAACCACGCCATGGTCGCCCCGATGAACACGTCCTGGATGATGGTCTTGAGCTTCCCGGCGCCCGCGGCGGCGATCACGACGCCCCGCTGCTTGGCGACCTGCCGGAATACCGTCATCACGACCTCGCGCCCGATCAGCAAGACGGCCACCCACAAGGGGAGGTTGCCCCACCACGGGATTTCGTACTGCCGGAATGGGTAGCGGGTGATCCAGTAGATGGGGATCAAGGTGGCGACCAGCAGGAGTTTGTCGGCGAGGGGATCGAGAATCTTGCCGAGATCGGTGATCTCGTTGCGCTCGCGGGCCAGGCGACCGTCATAGATGTCGCTGATCGCCGCAATGAGAAACACGACAAACGCGATGAGTTTGGGAACCCAGCCGCGGATGAACGGGAGCAGCGCAATCACGGGCGTGAGGGCAATCCTCGCGACCGTGAGGATATTGGGCAGCGTCCAGACCACGCCGCCTCCTAGCTGAGCGTCTTCAGAACGAGCTTGGCGACCGCCTTGAGCGTCTCGAATACGCCGTCCCCCCCTACCGCCACCGACTCGAAGTACGGCGCCCGCTCGATCCAGGTTCCATCGAGCTGATAGATCAGCTGCTCACCAGGGTGATACAGGTCAGGGACCTCCTGATGCCGCGCGGGGTCTTCGACGGGCCACCCGGGGTTCAGCGCGGCCTGCAGGTCGGCTATCGGGGCCGCGTTGGGGAGATCGCGCTTATTGTACTGGACGACGAACGGAATCTTGGTGAGATCGTAGCCGTACTGAGCCATGTTGTCATAGAGGTTCTGCATCGCCTCGACGTTGGCCTCCATCCGCTCGACCTGACTGTCAGCCACGAACACGATGCCGTCGACGCCTTTCAGAATGAGCTTGCGCGACGCGTTGTAGTATACCTGTCCGGGAACGGTGTACAGGTGGAACCGGGTCTTGAACCCACGGATTGTCCCGAGATCGACGGGGAGAAAATCAAAGAACAGGGTGCGCTCGGTTTCCGTGGCGAGCGACACCATCTTCCCGCGCGTGTCCGGCGCCACCTTGCCGTAGACGTGTTCGAGATTCGTCGTCTTGCCCCCGAGACCCGGCCCATAGTAGACGAGCTTGCAGTTGATCTCGCGGGACGCATAGTTGATCATCGACATGGCTGGTCGCGCTCCCGGCTAGTCGCCGAAGAGTTTGTCGATCTCATCCTCGGCTCCCTCCAACAACCCCGGTTTCCCGGCATCCCCTCCTGCGGCCAGCTGGCTGAACATCTCATCGAACACCTTGGTCAGATCCATCACCGTTTGTTTCACGCGGAGTCGCACCATGCCAACCGTGGTTCGTTGGTCGAACAGCACGACCAGGATCACTCGGCGTGCAACGTCCGCCAGGTACATCGATTCCTTTTCACCTTGATGGAACAACGAAGCAAACTCGGGCTCGCCGATCATCTTGGCGAGTTGGTCATTCGCGCTGAAGTCGGCGGCCGTCAACGAGGCGAATGCCGTGGGATCGAACGACAACTGCTCGCCGGCGTTCGCAAGGAGTTGGCCGGTACGATCGACCAGGAGCGCACTTCGCGCATTGCACTCCTTCAGCAGATCGTGAAGGTGCCCGGTAATGCGACCGTGATCTTCCTCCCCGAGCGACCAGCTACCGGCATGGGTTTCGGCCATCAGCTCCTCGCGTTACCCGAGTTTCGCTTCCATCCGCCGCGCGATCATCTCCGCCCGGCGGCGCAACATGGGCTGCTGTTCCCACGTCGTGTAGTCCCGCAAGAGCCGTACCGCCTCCACGCTCGGATGCGCACTGAGGTATCCAAGCGCCGAGAGGCGCCGCAGCGGACGACTACTGAACAGCGCCCGACGATAACGGCTGATCGAGTGCTGAGCAAGGAGGGCCCCGACGATGGTCCCGGCGCCAAACGCCGTGAGTAACGCCTTCAGCCGCGGCCCCATCAGGCACCCATCTCTCGGCGTGCCGCGAGCGCCCGTTCGATCGTCACCCCGTCGGCGTACTCGAGATCACCGCCGACCGGCAGGCCGAGCGCGATGCGCGTCACCCGCACCCGGGTGGGCTGCAACGCCTCTCGTACGTACGTCGCCGTCACCTCACCCTCCATGGAAGGGTTCGTGGCCACGATAACTTCCTCGACGGCGCTGCCGTTCTCGAGCCGCCGGATCAGTTGGGCCACGCGCAGCTCGTCCGGTCCCACGCCATCGAGTGGCGACAGAAACCCGCCGAGGACATGGTACAGGCCCCGATACGACCCCGTTCGTTCGATCGCGCCAATGTCGGACGCTTCTTCGACAACGCAGACGACCGCCCTGTCACGTCGTGGATCGGCACAGATGGCGCACGGGTCGTCATCACTGAGATTGCCGCACACCGTACAGGGTCGTACGCGTTCCGTCACCGTCGTAATGGCCTTGGCAAGCCGGGCGGCGGCACCCGGAGGCTGCTTCAAGAGAAAATACGTGAGCCGCGTCGCAGTCTTGTGCCCGATCCCCGGCAGCTTAGCGAACTCGCTCGTGAGCTCGTCGATGACCGACACGGTGCTAGAGCGGCAGTTGAAACGGTAGGGGAAGCCCCCCGGTCGCCTTCCGCAGTTCCTCGCGGTACAGATCCTCGGCCCGCCGCTGTGCGTCGGCGATCGCGGCGGTCACCAGGTCCTCGAGCATCTCGACATCCCCATCCTGCAGGGCCCCTGGATCGATGCGAACCGATCTGACCCGGCCACGCCCATCGACATGCACCGTGACGATCCCGCCCCCGGCGGTGCCGGACACGTTTTGCTCGGCCAGTTCAGTTTGCATCTGGCTGATGCGACCCTGCATCTGTTGGCCAAGCTGGAGCAGCTGCGATAAATCAGGCATGTGCGTCAGGACATCCCGTGAACACCGGATTATGAACCTAAAGCCGCCAGGGGGGCTGAGGCAAGCTAATCCAGCAGTTCCAGGTCCAGGGTTTCCGCCACCGCGTCGAGGGCCTGGTCCTTGGCGCGATACGCCTTCATCCGGTCGTCCCGATCGGATTGCTGATCCTGCCGGCGCAGCGGCGACCCTGCGGCAGGTTCCTCCGCGGCGGGCGAAGCCGGACGGAACCCGATTCGGACCGGGCCCCCCACGACGTCGGCGATGGCGTGCTCGATGATCCCGCGGTTCCGCTCCAAGCCGTGCAGGTGCACCGCGGAATCCGAGACCGCCACCATCACGCAATCTCCCTCGATGTCCGCCGGCTCCGCATGTTCCAGGGCCTCCGCCAGCATCCGGCGATGCCGTCCCACGGCCTGCGTAATCGCCGCCCAACCGGCCTTGATCGACGCGATCGTCGGCACGGGTGCCGCGGCCCGCTCGGGGCGCGGCTCGGCTGCCCGCGCCGGTGGGGTCGGCGGCGGAGGGGGCGCCGGATCGGGCGGGTCGGTGGCCGGCTGGGCGGGGGCCGGGCCCGGCCCGGTCACGACCGCGCCGAGCCTCGTCAGCACATCCGCCAAGGCCACGGTCCGATCCAGCAGGGTCCAGCGCAACAACAGCGTCTCGACGTGGAGGCGCGGATTCGCGCCGCGGCGAATCGCCACCTCGGCATCCTGCAACGTCTGCAGCATACGCAACACGTCTCCATGCGCGAAGTGTTCGGCGGACGCCCGGATGGTTTGCCGCAGGCCCTCGGTCATCCCGTCCGGTGTCCCGCCGAGCAACTGCAACATGACCCCGCGCATGACCTCTCCAAGGCCGTTGACGAACTCCGCCAGATCGGCGCCCGCGTCGGCCAATCGCGCGACGAACGGAAACACCGCGTCCGGCTGTCGTGCGGCAACGAACTGCAACACCTCCCCATAGAGTTCGTCACCGATCAGACCCAGCGCGTCCCGCACACCCGCGGCCGTGACCGAGCCATCCCCAAAAGCCAACACCTGGTCGAGCACCGAAAGCGCGTCACGCATGCCCCCGGCCGCGACCCGCGCGATCAGGACGAGGGCGTCCTCCTCGGCGGTGACCTGCTCGCTGGATACCACGTGGCGCAGTCGATCGACGATGGTGTGCGGTCCGATGCGGCGAAAATCGAACCGTTGCACGCGGCTCAGCACCGGCGCCGCCGTATTGGCGATCTTGTGCGGTTCGGTCGTCGCGAAGACGAAGACCACGCGCGGCGGCGGTTCCTCGAGGATCTTCAACAGCGCATTCCATGCCTCCCGCGTGAGCATGTGCGCTTCATCGATGATGTATACCTTGTAGCGATCGGGACCGCTTGCCGCGTACATCGCGCGTTCGCGCAGTTCCCGCGCGTCGTCCACGCCGCGATTGCTGGCGGCATCGATCTCGACCACATCGAGGGTTGCAGCGCCCAACCAGATCCGCGTACAGGCATCGCAGGCGCCACAGGGCTCGCCGTCCGTCCGCTCCCCACCGCGCTCACAGTTGAGCGCCATGGCGAGGATGCGTGCGGCGGTGGTCTTGCCGACGCCGCGGGGACCGGTGAGGAGATACGCGTGGGCAACGCGATGCTTGGCCACGGCGCCGCGCAACCCGGCGGCGATGTGTTCCTGTCCGGCAAGATCGCCGAACTGCGTGGGCCGGTACTTACGCGCGAGAGCGGTATGGGTCATGAGTGGAAGTGCCCCAGGCAACCCGAAGCGACACGTGACATCGCTTAGCGCTGCTACCTGCACGGTCCTGACGCGATTCGCGCGCGCGCGCCCTCCGGACCTGGGGCTCCGAAAGCTACCCCCACCCCCCTGCCACGGCCACCCCGACGCGCTGCCCCCACGAGATGACCCGCCGCAATCCCGGCATCACGACAGCAGGGCCCGCTGCTCGCGCTGACGGCGCGCCAGATCGTACGTCTCGGCCACCTCACCCCCCGCAAGGAATACGAACGCCATCGCGTGTATCCAGAGTACGAACAGCAGGAGGGCGAGCGCGTTGGTGTCGGAGACCATGCGGTCCAAAGTCGCGAAGTTCGCCAGGTATATCGTGAAGAGTCGCTTGGCAATCTCGAACGCCAACGAGGCGACGACCGACGCCACAAGCGCGGTGTCCCAGCGCACCCGCCGGCTCGGGCTCACCGTGTACACGATAAAGAAGAGGGCAACGGCAAACGCGAACGCGGTGAGCCCCGCCACGAACCGACCGAACCACGGCGAGCGCAGGACCCACACGCTGACGAAGGTATTCCCCGCGATCAGGACCGCGCACAGGACCGCCATCGCGAGATCCAGCCCCTTTCCCACGATCCACGACCGCGTCTCTTCGGTATCGAAGACCTCGTTGAGGGCCGCCCGAACCGACCCGAACAGACGCAGGGAAAACCACACGAACAGGGGAAGCCCGTACAGAGAGAGCCGTGCCCGGCTTTCGACAATGCCGGCGAAGGTTGCTTCGGCGGTGCCGAGCGGATCACCGGCCTCGTGTGCCGGGAGCAGCCGGCCGAACAGCGCCCCGACGTTCGCAATCGTGTCCCCTCCCCCGCCGACGACGTAGCCGACGGCGGCCAGCAACACCAATGTGAGGGGAAACAGCCAGAGCAGCGTGTCGAAGGCGAGCCCGCTGGCCAGAAACGAGATGTTGTCCTCGTACCCGGCGACGAGGACCCGCCGAACGAACCCGAGCGGCGAAAACGCCCAGCCGCCCCGCGGAGGGCTACGGGGCGCTGCGCGTGCCACGGTGTCCGTTACGCTTCGTCGCCGTCGTCGGACGCCGCGCCGGCCGGGGCCCGCTCGGCGCGGGCATCGGCCAACCGCCGCTCGAGCTCATCACGCGCCGTGCGCACGGCCGCCTTGCCCGCGTCGACCGCGTCCTTGGCGGACGCCCGCTTTTCCTCGATCCGCTGGCGCGCCTTCTGGAACCCGGCTTCGATGCTCGCTTTGGTGTGGTCGTACCCGGTCTCAACCGCCTCGTGCAGATCATCGAGCCGCTCGCCGGCTTCGGCGCGGAGTTTCCGGCTGCGCGCCCGGATCAGCTCCCGCGTCTCTGCGCCACTTTGGGGCGCGAGCAGCAACGCCAATCCCGCCCCGAAGGCGAGTCCCGCCAGGAACGCACCCACTCCACCGTTTGACCGCTCAATGACCACTACCGGCTGGTCGTCATGACCCTGTCCCATGGTTCCTCCTCATGCCCGACCGACGCTTCGTTCAGTCGTGACTCCACGGAACTTAGCCGGACGCCGGGGACGCGTCAAAAGGCGACACACAACCCGTCGTACGCCGGCTCGATCCCCTCCGGTAGCCGCGCCGCCAGGTCGACGTGGCTCACCTTGTGGGTCAGGTGCGTGAGAATCGTGCGCTCCGCCCCGACCGCCCGCGCGACCTCGATCGCCTCGGGAATCGACAGGTGCGTCGGGTGGGGCCGCTCGAACAGGGCGTTCAGCACCAGGACGCGCACGCCGTGCAACCGCCCGATCGCTTCGGCCGGAACCGTCTTGACGTCCGTGACGTAGGCCGCCTCACCCACCCGGTACCCGAAGACCGTTGTGGCGCCATGCTCGAAGGCGAGGGGCAGCACGACCATGCCGGCGATGTCCACCGGTTCGCCTGCCGTCAGCGGGATCGGCACCAATTCGGGCTTGGACGTGCCCGGTGGCGCCAGCACCGTCTCGTCGAAGATGTAGTTGAATCGGTGGGCGATGCGCTCCAATGTCTCCGCCGGTCCGTAGACCGGCAGTCGGCCGCCGCGCACCGACAAAACGCGCAGATCGTCGATGCCGTGGATGTGGTCCGCATGGTCGTGGGTATACAGCACCGCGTCCACGGCGGGAATGCCGGCGCGGGTCAATTGCAGCCGCATTTCCGGTGGCGTATCGATGAGCAGGCGCGTCCCCGCATCGCTCTCGATGACCGCCGAGACCCGCGTTCGGCGGTCGCGTGGGTCCGAGGACGTGCACACCGCGCACGCGCAGCCGATCACCGGGACGCCGAACGAGGTCCCGGAGCCGAGAATCGTCAACTGCACGTCACACGATCTCCACCTTCAGCAAGTTCGTCGTGCCCGGGACTTCAAACGGCACGCCGGCGGTGACGACGATCAGGTCGCCTGCCGCCGCATAGTGCTGGGTGAGCAGCGTGTCGCGGGCGCTGTCGAGCATCGCCTCGTAGCTGGGTACCTTGCTTGCCAACTCCGGCATCACGCCCCAGGTCAACGCGAGCTGCCGGCACGTCGGTGCTTCCGTTGACATGGCGACGATCGGAACCCGCGGGCGATGCAACGCGATCTTCCGCGCGGTGAACCCGCTCTTGGTGAAGCACACGATCGCCGGCACGTCGAGCATCTCGGCCGCCGCGGTCGTCGCCAGCGCAATTGCGTCCTCGACCCCCGGGCGTCCGGCGGCGACATCCGCACGCCGGCGCCGAATGGCGCCACTCGTATCGGCCGCGACCGATCGTTCGATCTCCCCGATGATCCGGACCATCGCCTCCACCGACTCCACCGGATACGCCCCGATGGCCGTCTCCGCCGATAACATGACCGCGTCAGTGCCGTCGAGAATCGCGTTGGCCACATCCGAGGCTTCTGCCCGCGTCGGCCGGGGGTGCTCGATCATCGATTCCAGCATCTGCGTGGCCGTAATGACCGCCCGCCCACGCGCCCGCGCCAGCCGAATCAGGTGTTTCTGCGCCAGCGGCACCTGCTCGTATGGCAACTCCACCCCAAGGTCTCCGCGCGCGACCATCACCGCATCGGCCGCGGCAACGATCTCTTCAGCCCGGGCGAGTGCGGTGGCGCGCTCGATCTTGGCGACGAGTCCCACATGGCTCGGCACCAGCGCACGGACCTCGTCGACGTCGGCGGCGCGGCAGACGAACGAGATCCCGACGTAGTCCGCGCCGGCATCCACCGCGAGCGCCACGTCATCCCGGTCCTTGGCGGTCACCGCCGGTGCGCTCACTTCGACTCCGGGAAGGTTGATCCCCTTGTGTTCGCCCAACGCGCCCCCATGCCGCACCGTCGCGTAGACGCGAACGCCTTCGACCCGCTCGACCTCCACCGCAAGCAGTCCATCGTCCAGCAGCATCGTCGTCCCGGGCGACACGTCGCGTGCCAGTCCGGCGTAGGTGGTTGGGATGTCATCGCCCGTCGCGTCGCCCTCGGGCGCAAACGCCACGTGGGTCCCCGCGTCGAGCATGAGTGGCGCCGGCAGCGCGCCGACCCGGATGCGAGGCCCTTGCAGGTCGACGAGCACCGCCACGTGACGCCGCAGCTCGTCCGCCACGCGCCGAATCATGTGAATCGCCGCCGACCGGCCGGCCGGCGTGCCATGCGAACTGTTCACGCGGATGACGTTGACGCCCGCGGTGATCATCCGCGCCACGGTCTCGGGACTCGCTGAGGCCGGGCCCACCGTGGCAATGATCTTCGCGCGACGAAACCGACCGCCGTGACGGGAGCGGCCTTGCTCCGCGGGGTCGCGCGCCAACTGATCGGGACCGCTCACCACACGCACCCTTCTCCGACAACCGTCGTGCTCACGGGATCGGTAATGTCACGAACTGGTTATTGCCGTGGACGAGTACTTTCGCGCGACGTACTCATTGAGGATCTCGATGAACTCCTGCAGGATGCCGTCTCCCTTCAGCGTCTTGAAGAGCGACCCATCGACGTACACCGGCGCCTTCGGGTCCTCGAAGGTCCCCGGAAGGGAAATCCCGATGTCGGCATGCTTGGATTCGCCCGGTCCATTGACGATGCAACCCATCACCGCCACCTTGAGCCGCTCCACGCCCGGGAACTGGTCTCGCCAGATGGGCATCTGGGTTCCGAGGTACGCTTGAATCTGTTCCGCCAGTTCCTGAAAGTAGGCACTCGTCGTGCGCCCGCACCCGGGACATGCCGTCACCGACGGTGTGAAGCTCCGCAGGTCGAGCGCCTGTAGCACCTGCTGCGCGACCCGCACCTCCTCCGTACGATCGCCCCCCGGACGCGGGGTGAGCGAGACCCGGATCGTGTCGCCGATTCCCTCCATGAGCAGCAACGCGAGGGCCGCGGCGCTCGCCGTGACCCCGGAGGTGCCCATCCCGGCTTCGGTGAGTCCCAGGTGCAGCGGAAAATCGGACCGCGGCGCCAACAGCCGGTAGGTGTCGACCAGGTCCTGTACCCGCGACATCTTGGCCGACAGAATGATGCGATCGTGGACCAGCCCCGTCTCCTCGGCCAGCGCCGCCGACCGCATGGCGCTCTCGACCATGGCGTCCAACATGACGTCGCGCGCGGCGCGCGGCGTAGCCCGACCGGCGTTCTCGTCCATCATCTGCGTCAGCAACGCCCGGTCGAGCGATCCCCAGTTGACCCCGATGCGGACCGGCTTGCCGTACTCGATCGCGATCCGAATGATGGTGCGGAAGTTCTCGTCGCGCCGCTTGGCTCCCACGTTGCCGGGATTGATGCGATACTTGGCCAACGCCCGCGCACACGCCGGGTGCTCGGCCAGCAGTTGGTGACCGTTGTAGTGGAAATCGCCGATAATCGGTACCGAAACCCCGCGATCGTTCAGGCGCTGCACGACCTCCGGGATCGCAGCGGCCGCGGCCGGGTTGTTCACGGTGAGGCGAACCAGCTCGCTGCCGGCGGCGGCGAGCGCCGCCACCTGTTCGACCGACCGTTCCACGTCCGCCGTGTCGGTATTGGTCATCGACTGCACGACGACGGGATGGGCGGACCCCACCGGGATTCCCCCGACCAGGGCCGTGACGGTGTGACGGCGGACCAACGTTGTCATACCGGGAATATACCGACCGGCGCGGACCACCGGCGCGCCCCGGGCGCCGCGGCTAGCCCGCCTCGGTGTGACGGAAGCTCAGCAGGGATTCTCCCAATCGATAGCGAAATCGTTCGAGCACTGCGGGCAGGCGAACCGCTCGGCATCCGTAGGAATGTTGGCGCGCATCCGGCACGATGGACACACCCCATAGGTGGCCCAGAGCTTGGACTCGCTGGCCCGCCTCGTTCCCGGGTCCTCCGGATCGCGTACGACGATACTCCAGCGATAGGGCCGAACATCCGCGAATTCGAGCAGCGTGCGATCGACGGCGACGTTGCGCTTGTTGACGTCGAGGAACGCGATGGTGGGTTTCTTGTCGTTCACCACGCCGTACCACGCGCCTCGACGGAGTCCGTGTGCACCAGCCTTGCGAACGCGAGCCCACTTCTTCGGGGTCATTCCGTGCACCTCCGGTTGCCGTTCACCGCGAAATCCCGGCGGCGACGCCAAGCGGAATGATAACGTACAGGACGACGTCGCGAATGAGGTAATATGCGACGAAAACCGCCACGAGTTTCCAGCCACGCTTCCGGAACAACCCCTTCCAGCCCAGCGCCCGGCGCTCGTCGCGGAGCGTAGTCAGAAACGACTTGATCCGCTTCATGCTGGCATAAGATACTGCAAAGGGGCGCGCTCGGAAGCACGCCCCTCAGCCCAACCATCCATCCGATGGAGGGCTAGCCGCACTCACTGTATCCGCACACGTGGCACTTGACGCATCCCTCGGCGAATTCGAGTTGGGAACCGCAATCCGGACACGCACCGGCATGCTGATCCGCATCGAGGGAACGCATGCCGGCCAACTCACCCCCGGGACCCGAAACGGCACGGGGAGTCACGGCGACCACGTCGTCGGCATTGGCGGCATCCGTCGGGTGATCGAGCAGATCCTGTTGCACCCCCTGCTTGTCGTGCATCCACCGCTCGATCGCGATCCCAATCGCGTCAGGTACCGACAGGACCTTGTTGGGACCGAGACCCGTCACGCGATCGGAGGAAATGCCCCGGAGCTGCCGGTGCACCTCCGCTAGCGGGATGCCCGATCGGAGCGCAAGCGAGATCAGTCGGCCCACGGCCTCCACGTCCGCCATCAGCGCCCCACCAGCCTTGCCGAGCGTCATGAAAATCTCGAACGGCTGGTTGCGGTCGTCCTCCGTGATCGTCACATACAGCGTGCCCAGCGGCGTATCGAGGCGTCGGGTCGTGCCTCGGAGCAACTCGGGGCGGGACCGTTTCTGGCGCCGCTGCAGGTTCTCGGATTCCACTTCGTGCAGCTGTTGCTTGGTGCGCGATAGCTCCGCCTCGAGTTCGGCAACGGTGGCCTTGAGATCGGTCTCTTCCGCCGCAGGTCGTTGTCCCGTCGTGGCCTTGCGCACCTGCTGTGCCGTGGTCCCGGTGGACAGGACCTGCATCTCGCGACTCCCATCCCGGTAGACCGTCACCCCTTTGCACCCCAGATCGAACGCCAGTTCGTAGATCTGGCGGACATCCTCCTCGGTCGCGCTGTTCGGGAAATTGCACGTCTTGCTGATCGCGCTATCCGTGAACTCCTGATAGGACGCCTGCATCCGGATATGCCACTCGGGCGAGACATCGTGCGCCGTCACGAACACCCGCCGCCACCGTTCGGGGACCGCGTCGAAGTGGATGTGTCCCTGCTCCGCGATCCGGGCCATGAGGTCGTCGCCGTACCAGCCCTCGCGCTTCGCGATCGCCACGAACTGGTCGTTGACGTCGGGCATCAGTACGCCCGCCTGATTGCGCATGAACGCGACCGCGAAGAGCGGCTCGATACCGGACGAACAGCCGGCGATGATCGAAATCGTCCCGGTGGGCGCCACGGTCGTGAGATTGCAGTTCCGCAACCGTCGCATGGGCCGGATGCGCTCGCCGGCCGCGGCGCGCGCACATGACGCGTCGGGTCCCCAGATGCTGTCCTCCCACGCCGGAAAGACGCCACGCTGTTGGGCCAGGCGCTCGCTCTCGACCCGCGCCTCCTCGTCGACGAACTGCATCAGCGTCTTGCCGAAGGCGACGGCCTCCTCGCTGTTGTACGGAATCCCCATGCGCACCAGGGCATCCGCCCACCCCATCACACCGAGACCGACGCGCCGAATCTTCTTGGCGAGCGCCGTGATGGCCGGTAACGGGTACCGATTGGCGTCGATGACGTTGTCGAGGAAGTGCGTGCAGAGGTGCACCGCGCGACGCAAGCCGTCCCAATCCATGTCGCCCTGCCTGGCGAACAACCCGACGTTGATCGACCCCAGATTGCACACGTCATACGGTAGCAGCGGTTGCTCACCACACGGATTCGTCGCCTCGTAGCTGCCGAGCTTCGGAACCGGATTGTACAGGTTCGCACGATCGATGAAGAAGATCCCCGGCTCACCGGTTTTCCACGCACCGTGGATCACCTTGGCGAACACCGCTCGCGCGTCAAGCTGCCCAACCACCTCCCCGCTGCGCGGATGGAGCAAGGCGTATGTGTGCCCGAGGCGGACGGCATCCATGAACGCGTCCGTGATGGCGACGGAAATGTTGAAGTTCGTGATCTTGGTGGTGTCGTCCTTGCAGCTGATGAACTCGAGAATGTCCGGGTGATCCACCCGCAGGATGCCCATGTTGGCTCCGCGGCGCGTGCCACCCTGCTTCACCACGTCGGTAGACGAGTCGTACAACGACATGAACGACACGGGCCCGGACGCGACCCCCATCGTCGAGCGGACGACGTCGTTCTTGGGCCGCAGCCGCGAGAACCCGAATCCCGTGCCGCCACCCGACTGATGGACCAAGGCCATGTTGCGTAACGTGTCGTAGATACCGTCCTGGCCGTTCGCGAGCGCGTCCTCGACCGGGAGAACGAAACACGCCGACAGTTGTCCAAGGGGGCGTCCGGCATTCATCAACGTCGGGCTGTTAGGCATCCACACCCGCGTGGCCATCAACTCGTAGAACGCCTCCGCCAGGGCCTCGACCGCCTTCGGGCTCGCCCCGTAGTTGGCGTCCGGCTCCGCAATCGTGCGCGCCACGCGCCAGAACAGATCTTCGGGCTCCTCCACCGGCTCACCGCCTTCATCCTTTATCAGGTAGCGGCGCGTGAGGACGGTCCGGGCATTGTCACTGAGTTGCAGCGGAACGCCCTTGTTGGAGTCACCCCGATTCGCCATGCCGACCTCGTCCCCTCATGCTGAGTGAAGTGTGGAATTGCCGCGCGATATGCAGGTAAGCGGGAGGTCCCGCGACCACCGTGTTACGAGCGTGCGGATGGACAAGGTAGGAGGGGCGGCAACCGCACGCAAGGTTGCGGCCGAACCCGCACCCGCACGGCCTTCTTCGCCGTCAACATCACATAGTTGTCGTCGAGGAATCCCGGTGCCGCACGACCGACCCGGTCCGGTGGCGCCGCGCTTCCACCACGTAATGCTCCCATGTCCCACGGATCCTGGCCTCGAGTCCCGCATCGACCGGGCGCACCACCCGCCCGGGCACACCGATCACCAAAGAGCCCGGCGGAACCGACATCCCCTCCGGAAGCACCGCCCCGGCCCCGATCACCGATCCGGTCCCAACCCGCACGTGGTTGAGCAGAATGGCTCCCATCCCGATCAGACACTCATCCTCGACGGTACAGCCGTGCAGGATCGCGCGGTGCCCCACCCCGACCCGATGCCCGATCGTACACGGCGCGCCCGCGTCGACGTGGACCATCGTGAAGTCCTGAATATTCGTGCAGTCACCGATGACGATGGGAGCCATGTCCCCTCGCACGACGCATTGATACCAGACGCTGGCATCACGCCCGAGCGAAACATCGCCGAGCACCACGGCGCCCGGCGCAATGAACGCCGAAGGATCGATCACGGGTGGATCAGCGCTGGGCGGGGAAAAACCGGACCTGAATCCAGGCCTGTACCGGATTGCCGTCTTTGGTCGCCGCCTGATACAGCTGTGTCATCGCGTATTGCATCGCGAGCAACGTAAAGGCGTCATCGCTCGACCGTTGCACCGCCGTGCGGCTCACCGGCTTCCCCTCCGCGCTCACCTGCACCCAGAGGGTCACCGGCGTGGGGTTCTGCCCGACTTGGGCGGTGAGCCGCACCTGCGGATTGCCCAGGAAGCGCGGCAGCGCGTCGAAGCAGCCGCGGTTCGAATTGTAATTCGGAGCCGTGGGGGAATTGCATTGCGTTGCCGCCGCTGCCGCCGCTGCCGCCGCGCGCGGCTGCGCCGGCGGCGGTGTGGCCGCCGTATCCACCGGCTTGTCGACAATCATCGTCGGCGCTGGTGTTCGGGTCAGGGTCACCGGCTGCACCAGCGAATCGCCGCGACCGATGTTCACGCTCGCGCTGTACGACTGGAACCCCGTCGCCCGGACCTCGAGCCGGTATGTACCGATCGCCAGGCGGGCAGGATTGGCCGCGGCGACGTTGCCGTCGATGTAGTTTCGCGCCCCGCGCGGGGCCCCACGCACGACGAGCCATCCGCTGTCGGGCAGCACGGCGGCAGGTGGGGTCGAATCGGCCGTAGCGGAGTCCGCCGCGGTCGAATCGACCAGCGCGAGCGCCGCCGAATCCACTGGCGGGGGAACGATCGGCGAGGGCTCCGCGGGCGCAGCCGCGAGCGGCCGCTGCGGAATCCAGCCGGGCAGCGGGCCGTCGGTGAAGAAATAGTAGAACCCACCCGCGCCCGCCCCGCCAAACAGCAGGATGAGGCTGGCGGCAATCAATCCGCCTCGCCGCTTCTTCTTGGGTGGCGCGCGGCGCGGCTCCGCCCGAGGCATCGGAGTGGTTGGCGTGCTCGGACGCGCCAGGGCTCCGGCCCCGAACCGCGCCGGCACCTCGGCCGTCTCCGGTTCGGCCATCGCGGGCAGTGCAACCGTGGGCGCGCTCGCCACGTCGGCACCGGAGGTGAAGAGGGAATCCCGCCCCTGACATACGGCGACGACGTCCTCCGCCCGCTGGAATCGGCCGTCGACCGACTTGGCCATCATCTTGCGCACGACCTCGAACATTTCGCGCTGATCGCCGGTCGTGAGCGGTGGCGTCTCCAACTCCTCCATGATGTGCTTGTAGCCGATCGAGAACGCATCCTCACCGTCAAACGGCACGCGACCGACGAGACACTGGTACGCCACCACGCCGAGCGAGTAGATGTCGCTACGGCCATCGAGCGTCTGGGCACGGGCCTGTTCCGGACTCATGTAGTGCGGCGTCCCAATCGACATCCCCGTCCCGGTCAACTTGGTCCCGGACGCCGCCTTCGCGATCCCGAAGTCGGTCACGATGGCATGACCGAGTTCATCGTACATGATGTTGTCCGGCTTGATGTCGCGGTGCACGATCCCGTGTTGGTGGGCGTACCCAAGCGCACTTGCCGTTTGCGCGAGGAGTTGCCGCAACTCGCTCGGCGGCAGCGCGCCTTTCTTTTCGAGGATCTCGGACAGCGAACTGCCGCGCAGGAACTTCATGACGAAGTAGATGACACGGCCCGATTTGCCGACTCGATAGATCGGGATGATGTTGGGGTGCTCGAGCCGGGCGGAGGTCTTGGCTTCGCGCTGGAACCGCTCGACGAACTCCGCGTCGAAGGCCAGCGAAAACGGCAGGACCTTGATCGCGACCTCGCGATCGAGGTGCCTATCGCGCGCCTTGAACACGATCGCCATGCCGCCGCGACCGAGTTCCTGAATGATCTCGTACTCTTCCTTGAGCGCGTCGCGGACGAGATCGACTTCGGTCTTCTCGCTCGTGGCTTCCGCGCTCACGCGACCCAATGGCGTTTGCGCCACCAGATCGAGTCCGCACGACGGGCAGAACTTGCTCTTGTCCTGTACTTCCGTACCACAGCGCGAGCAGAACAAACGTACTCCCTCTCCTATCAAGGCAACTTGCCGGGACGCCACGGGGGTGTCAAGCACACCCCCTTGCATTTTACTCGATCGGCCCGCACGGACCCGTGACCGATGTCACGATGGGCGTGAGACCTCCACGTAGTACCCGATTCCGTCCTCCCCGTTCATCAAAACACGGAACCGATGGCGAGATATCCCCGGACGTCTCCCCGCGCCGCGTCCAACCCTGTCGCGAGTGGCACCGCGGCGCCGAGGCGGACCCGCGCCGCGAGGTTGAATCCCAGCAACAAGTCCACGACCGCCTCGCCACCCACCGACCGAAAGTCGCTGAGCCGGACGGGATCGTCTTCCTGCCATCCGCCCGCCATTTCCGCGAATCCCACGAGGGAAACGCGATCGAGGCCCAGCGGCAACTTCCAGATGCCGCGCCCGACGAGCGCCATCGGCACCCGGAGTTCGGCAACGCTGCTCACGACACGCGTAAACCGTCGCGCGTTGGCGGGATAGCCGCGCAGCGGGAACGTGCGGCGGCTTCCCCCCAACGTGATCCCGGGCACCAGCTCGATCCGCCCGCTCGATACGCCCCCGATCGCGTAGGTCGCCGGCGTCGGCCCGCCGGTTCGGCCGGCGGCCACCCGTATCGCGAGGACCCACCGGGCAAACCCCGGAAGCGGGAGTGCGAGGTAGCCGTTCACGGCTGTCCGGACCTCGTCGGACCACCCGGGCCCCTGCAATTCCCACCGGCGGCGATACAGGATGGTCGCACTGACGCCGTCTTCCGCCGAGATGCTCAGCGCCTGCCGGCGAGTGTACGCACCGCTCAGCGACACGACGCCTCCGGCGAACGACCCCCTCAGGAGTGTGGGATGCGGCCCCGGTCGATCATCGACGAAGACAACCTGCTCCACTTCCCCACCGATGCGCACGCCGACCGCGCGGCGCCACCGCCGGGCGTTCCAGGAGATGCCGAGGTTCGCGGCCCGTTCGCGCAGGCCGAGCGGAATCGTATCGCCCCCAGCGGTGATCCCCAGCCCGCCCGCCTGCCAGGTCTGCTCCGCCAGCGCGTCGAGCGCGACCGCGCGCCAGCGCGCGTAGCGCACGGCGGTGGACATTTCCCACCGCGCCGTCGCCGGGGCTCCCTGCGCAACCGCGGCGTAGCTGAACCGGCCGATCGGATCCGACCCGCTGGTAAGCGCCCCGATGAACGTGCCGGTGCCGCGTTCGTGACGCACGAGCGGAGTCCAATAGCGCGGAACCAGCGCCGGCCATGGATCGTACCGACCGAACGTCGACGCGACCGGCACCGCCGGCTCGACGGAATCGGCGACCGACCGTGCATCGGCCACCGGCACGCCGGTGGACGGCTCCTGGACCACCAGCGCAAACCCGTCCGCACGCAGTGTCGAATAGAGCAGGCGCCCATCAGGCGCCGCGACCGGTTCGCGCGCGCCGACCGGATCCGACGTGAGGCGAACGGTACGCCGTTCCGCGATGACGTAGGCGAAGACCTGCGGCAGTCCCTCGCGCTCCGACGCAAACAGCAGACGGGTTCCGTCCGGCGACCACGACGGGTCGGCGTCGAGCGCCGCGTCGTCGGTCACGGCAACGAACCGGGAGGCATCGTCCACGGGCCACATGACGATGTCCCATCGGCCATCGTGGTGGCGGGCACCCGCCAGCCATCGCTCATCGGGAGACAGCGTCAGTCGACCCCAGTTGTCCGCGGGGGGCGACGGCATATCACGCACGGCGTCGCGCGCGCTCAACACCCCGAGCCGTCGGACACCGGACGACAGGCGCACGACGCCGACGCCGCCCGCCGGGAGCGCAAAGGGGTGGTCGACCCGCGCACCCCACGTGACGCGCTCGAAGTCCCCCTGTGGGACCCAGCGATACGCATCCCCGACGATGTCCACCGGCGAGCGGAAATCGAGTTGCGCGAGGTACAGCGCCCCCCCGATCCACGCCATGTCGAGCGGCCCATTGACGCGGCGGATCGCGATTTCGCTTCCGTCGTCGAGACTCGCGACCACCACGCGCGCGGGGGATCGTCCATCCACCTCCAGCAACGCGAGATGCTTCCCGTCCGCAGCCAACCGGGGCTGGGGAGCCGTTCGCAACCCACGCCGCATCACGCGTCCGTCCGGTAGCGAGGCAGGCGCCCACCGCTCGCGCAGACGCGCCCAGCCCGCATCAATGCCGTCACCGCCCGCCCGCCGCAGCGGCCGAGACATCGCAATGGGCCAGAGTTGACGCGACGTCCGGTCGATGTAGCCTGGGACGACCGAGTCCCCGAAGCGGACGGCCTGATCGGCAAAGAAACGCGAGCCCCAGGCGTACGGACCGAAGCCCGCGGGCCACACGCGAAACTCCGACATCGCGTCGCGCGGTCCGGGCCACCTCGATCCGCCGGCCGCCGCCGCGAGCAGTTGTTCGTGGAAAGCACTGGTGATCCTGCCCGCCCCGGTGAAGCGCGTCTCGTAGTAGGTCGCCAGTCCCTCAGTGACCCAGGAGGGCTGATACGCGTTCGGAAACAGGGCGGGATGGCGTCCGAAAATCGACCGCAGCACGTGCCAGAGACCGTCGGCACGGTCGAGGTGAAAGATATGGGTCAGTTCGTGTACCGTCACCAGGCGCACCCACTCGTCGTACGCACTCAACGACTCGTCACGTGGTGGCGGGAGATACAGGGTAATGCGGTTGGACGGGAAGAACGTCGCGAACCCATTCGACAGATCGACGTTGTCCAGCAATGCGACGTCGATCCGGCCCCGCGGCGGTGTCAATTCGGTGGCCAGCAGGACGTAGGCGCGTTCCGCCTCGGCCGCCAACCGCGACACGTGCCGCGCGAGTTCCGCGCGCGCATGAATCCGAAAATGCGGCGTCGTCCAGGTGTGCCAGGCGCCGCTCGGATCAACTTGGGCCTCGAGCCTGGCCAGCCCCGCGACCGCCAGGAGCATGGTCACGGCGGCGGGACGGTTCATCGGGCGTGCCGGGCCCGGGCCGTGAGGAAGTCGGTGAGGCCCTCGACCACGCCACGCGCGTAGCGGCGCTGGCCCGCGACACTCACGAGCACCGCTTCCTGCTCGGGGACCATCATGTAGAGCCCCTCCGTGAGAATCGCCGGCATCCACGTCGGTCGGGCCAGGGCGAGATCCCCTCGACCAAATCCCAGGTCGCGGAACCCGAGATTCCGCACCAGGGCCCGATCGACCGCACGCGCAAGCGCCGCGCTGTGCGGATGGAAGTAGTACACGCTCGTCCCGTTGTTGACGAACGGGTTCACCCCGTCGGGGAGCGCGTTGGCATGGATCGAAACAAGCAGGGCCGCATCGATGCGCTCCGGCATCAACACCCGGTCGGTCAGGCTGACCGGGGCCGCATCCTCCCGGGTCAGGACCACGCGGGCCCCTCGGTCTTCGAGCATGGCCTTGGCTTCGCGGGCGACCGCGAGCACGACATCGGCCTCATGTGCACCGGTCGGTCCGGTTGCTCCCCCCGGCGGATGCCCCGCATCGAGCACGACCAGCAGGCCGGCGAATGGTCGAGCACGGTCGAGCTTGGGCGGACGCCGGATCTCGAACAGCAGGTCGGTCCCGTCCCAGCGCGTCCGGTATCCCCAGACCGGCTCCGACAGGTCGACGGTGACCACCGTTTCGTCTTCCCGGGTCACGTGAAACGCGATCAGGCTGACCAACGGATCGGTCCCACCGTAGTGAATCCAGTCCGCGTCCGGCGCCACGCCGTACAGCGTCAGGATCAGGCGATCGGACTCCTGGTCGACCCGGAACGGGATCCGGCCGGGCAACGGCACGCGCAACGTGACCGACGAGGGTCCCAGGGACAGTCGCATCGAGCCGCTCGCGCCAGCGATCGGGGGCGTCCCCGGCGGCAGCGGTTGCACGTCGGCGTCGTCCACCCACGCCACCGCCGAGCGCGAGAGCTGCAACCGCACCTGATCGTTGCGGCGCCCACTCACGCGAGCCCTGGTTCCGCTGGGGAAGAACCAGTGATACGTCCCATAGGGTACCGCGCGGCCGGCGAGCACCGAGTCGGTTGTCCCCGTTCCCGCCGTATCATCATCGACGAGCGCGAGGACGGGCACCGCCGGATCGATGATGCCGGCGCGCAACGGCCATCGAATCCGGACCGTGTCGACACCCTTCGCTACCACAAGCCATGCCCACGCTGGATCGGCGGGGTCGCTGGGGAACTCCGGCGACAGCACGTGCCCCGGATCGGGGCCCAGCGCCCCAACGTGCCACGCGACGTAACGGTCGACGCGCGGTACCGACCGCGCTGGCGGCTGCGTGCCGAACGCTCGCTCGCCACTGGGGACGGGATCCGGCGTCGCCGCGGGGCGGAAGGGAACGCGTACCGTGTCAGCGAGCCACAATTCCACCGTACTCCCCGGTGCGGCGCGCGCCTGCAGTCGGAGGCCTTCGTGCGGCCCCATCCACACGTCGCCGCGCGGCGAAAGCGAGGTCGAGTCGACCCAGGCGCCTCCGGCGGGTGTCACGAAGGTGCGCGGAAGCGCCGCCTCGAACGCAAACCGGTCGAGGGTGTCCGCGGTGCGCGCCACGACCTCGAATCGGACGAGGGTATCCGGCGGCAACGCAACCCAGGCCAGCCATGCCCCGTTGGGATACACCGGGACGTCGATGCCATTGACGGTGAGTGAGGCGTCGCCACGCCCGACGGAGCCGAAGACGAACGCCGAATCGCGGCTGGCGATCCCGCTGACGGCGCGCGGCACCACCCCCGTGTCGATCAAGCGGGGGTACGCCACGGTAATATGCAGCACACCGCTGGTGTCGCGTGGCGGCGGGGAGAGGGGAGCGACTGGCCGCATTCCCCCGGCGCACGCCGCGACCACTGCGGTCGCAAGCCAGCAAATCAGAGGCATGCGCAGGGCGCTCATAGGCGCGGAAGCTACACAGAATCAAGAACCTACGTCAATTTGTACGCTGGTTGACCCACTATTTTTCGGGGTGTAGATTGGGCCTCGCCTTTCCTCTTCGCGAACGGGGTTGCTCGAGTGACGGTGTGTCAGCACTGCGGTCGAGACAATGATGACAGCTCAACGTACTGTGCAGATTGCGGAAAGCCCGTGACGGGCGGCGCGCCACCAACCGGCCCGTCGCGGGCGGTCGCCGTTCCCGACGATCGGGCGGGAGGGGCGCAATGCCCGCAGTGCGGCCAGCCCCTGTCGCGGCGCCGGTCGCGGCCACTCGCGAAGCCGATCAAACTGCTTCAGCTCGATGAAGCCGGGGACGTGGTCGGGACGTTTGGCCTGGAACGTGAGGAAACGTCCATCGGTCGTGCCGGTGCAGACATCGAGTTTGCCGACGACCCGTTCATGTCACCGGTGCACGCCCAGATTTCCGTCCGCGGGAACGAGATGTACGTGCGCGACCTCGGCAGCCGCAACGGGACGTGGCACTTTCTCGAGGCCGCCTACCGGATGGAAGACGGCGATCTCTTTCTGCTCGGATCACAGGTGATCCGGTTTCGTCGTCTGGGGTATCCCGGCCCGCAGCCGCCGGAGCACGACGCGACACGCCGCTTGGGAAGCCTGTTGCCGGGGGCGGATATCGCGTGCCTCACCCAGCTACGCAGCGACGGGAGCGACCGCGACAGCTTTCACCTCTCGCCGGGACGCGCCGTGCGGCTCGGCCGCGAACAGGGCGACTGGGTCTTCCCCTATGACCCGTCGATGAGCGGCGTCCACGCCGAAGTACGGTCCGAAGACGCCGATTTCGTCATCGTCGACGCCGAGAGCCGAAACGGCGTGGCGGTCGGCGTGCGCACGGAGATGCGCCTCAATGACCATGCGCGCCTGCTCATGGGCGACAAACTCCTCCGGATCGAACGCTCGTGAAGGTCTGCACGACCTGCGGCACCGAGTATCCCGATGAGCAGAAGTTCTGCCCGGCCGACGGCTCGGCATTGCGTTCGGTCGGGCCGCAAGGCGACCTGATCGGCAGCATCATCGCCGAACGCTACCATGTGACCAAGAAGCTCGGTGAAGGCGGCATGGGCGCCGTGTATCTGGGCGAGCACGTCAAGATGGGCCGGAAGAGCGCCATCAAGGTCATGTCGCAGGGGATGGCCCACGATGCCGACGCCATCGCCCGATTCAATCGTGAGGCCGCCAACGCCGCCCGTATCAATCATCCGAATGTCTGCGCCATCTACGATTTTGGTGAAACGCCCGATGGGGTGATCTACCTCGCCATGGAGTTCATCGAAGGCGAGGCACTCACCGACCTCATCAAGCGCGAGGGCGCGCTGACACCGCAGCGATCCGCGTCCATCCTGAAACAGGCCGCGGAGGCCCTGCAGGCCGCGCATGACCTCGGCATCGTGCATCGCGACCTGAAACCCGACAACATCATGATCGCGGCGGGGCGCGGGGGCAGCGACATCGTGAAAGTGGTCGACTTCGGCATCGCCAAGGCGATGGGCGGCGAAGAAGGCCAGAATGTCACCAAGACCGGCCTCGTGGTCGGAACGCCCGAGTACATGAGCCCCGAACAGCTCTCGGGAGATGTGCTCGACGGCCGCAGCGACATCTATTCGCTCGCGCTGGTCTTCTATCGTATGCTCACGGGGGCGCTCCCATTTAAGGCCGACAGCGCGCAAGAAACGATGATCAAGCGGCTCACCGACGATCCGCTCCCGCTGAATCAGGCCAAGCCGGGCGCCAGCTACCCGCCGGCGCTGCAGCGCGTGATGGACAAGGCCCTGTCGCGCATGCCGGGCGGCCGCTACGACAACGCGGCCGAGTTCGGCATCCAGGCCGCCGCCGCGGTTGAGGGCATGGCCGCTCCGAGCGCGGCCGCTCCCGACACCGATGCGGCAACCCAGTTGCTCGACTCGGCCCAGGTGACGGCCCAACTGTCGGAAACTCAGGTCTCCGGCGCGCCGGCCACCGCACCCGACGCCGCCACGGCGGCGATGCCGGCCACTTCGGTCGACCAGCCGACCCCGACGACGCCGCGCCCCGCGCCCTCTCCGGTCCACCCCCCCAAGAAGAAAGCACCCATCGCCGCGATCGCCGCGGCCGTCGTGGTTGTCGCCGGCGTGGGGATAGGTGCGATCGTCCTGACGGGAGGGGACGAGGGCGGGCTTCCGCTCGGCGGCGGTGATGGCACCCAAGGGGATTCGGGACGTGTGACCGACGACACCGCGCGAACCCCGACCGGCGGGCAACCTTCCCGGTCTGATCCAGCTCCGGTTCGAAACGGAGGTACACAGACCGCCGCGGACCCGAGCAGGCCCGGGGTCCCGATCACGCCCCGGGAATCGACGGTCGTCGCGCCTCCCGTGCCGGCCATTCGCGTCGCGGCTGCCGACGCGTTCTTCTGGCTCGATCAGGCGCTCGACGGCCTCGGGTCAACCAACTACGCGGGAATCCGAGATACCGCCATGGCAATCTACCGCGAGCCGGCTGTCTCGATCGATGACCGTGGATTCGCGGCCTTCGTCATCGCGCAGAGCTACGGGGTGATTGGCAACCGGCCGGACGCCATCAGCTGGGGCGACTCCGCTGTGAGACTGGTCCCCACCAGCCAGGCCTATCAGCAATATGTCACACGCCTCCGAGGAGGAGGGGGATGAGCATCTTCGGCTCGAAGAAACCCTCCGTCACGCTTTCCGTCTTCGGGAAGACCGACCTGGGCAAGACGCGTGACCACAACGAGGACTGTTTCCTCGTCGCCAATCTCACGACGAAGACCGCCTCGTTGCAGCCGGAAGTGCGCGAGCACGTCCTGGGCCCGAAGGGCTCGTTGCTCGTGGTCGCCGATGGGATGGGTGGAGCCGCGGCGGGAGAAGTGGCCAGTCAACTCGCCACGGAAACGATCTACGAACATCTGATCGAGACGTGGTGCGCCGACGACGACACCTCGGCCCAGCAGTTCGCGGCCCGACTGAAAGAAGCGGTCGAGCGCGCCAACGCCAACATCCACGATTACGCCAAGAAGCACCCGGAAATGCGCGGCATGGGCACCACGACCACCGGTGTCGGCGTGCTCGAGGATCAGCTCTACCTCGTGCAGATCGGCGACTCACGCGCCTACCTCGTGCGGAACGGCAAAGCAACGCAGCTGACGAAAGATCAGTCCCTGATGCAGCGGCTCGTCGATGCGGGTGAGTTGACCGAGGAAGAGGCGGAGAAGAGCGAGCGACGCAACATCATTCTCCAGGCGCTCGGCCCGGAACCCAAGGTGCGTGTCGACCTGACACACCAGCACGTGCGCCGCGGGGATGCCATCGTCATCTGCTCCGATGGGCTTTCGGGACAGGTCAAGCGCGAGGAAATCGGCGCGGCGGTCGCCGATCCCAACCGAGACCTGGTAGGGGTCTGTACCGAACTGATCGACCTCGCCAACGAACGGGGCGGCCCGGACAACATCACGGTGGTCGTCGCTCGCGTGGGTGGCGACGGCCTGAAACGGTCCGACACGTCGGATGAGGTGGGCCACAGGATCTACCCGCTGCTCGATACCGAGTCCACCACGGAACCGGTGCCGGTGTACAAGGGCAGCCCGCCGCCGGAACCCAAAGGCGCGGCCCACGCGCTGCTGTCGGCGGCTGCCGCCGTCGTGATGATCGCCGCCGCGATCTACGTCCTCACTTGACCGCCCGGAACGCATGAAGATCGCGATCCGAGTACTCGACGGTGCGCGCAAGGGCATCGAGGGTGTGTTTTCGTCGCAGCTCGCGGTCGGGCGGCACCCGGAGTCCGGCCTGCAATTCGATCCTGATCGCGACATGGAGGTCTCGAGCCGTCACGCCGTCATCCTGCAGCAGGGAGATGCCTGGTTCGTGCGGGACATTGGGTCGCGCAATGGGACGTTGGTCAATGGTCACCCCATCAGCGGCGACACGAAGCTCAGCGACACCGACCAGATCCGGTTCGGCGCGAAGGGACCACGCGTCGAAATCCGGTTGGTCCGTGCCGGTACGCCGGACCGGTCACCGCCGGCGGTCGAGCGCACGCCGGTCCCCACCCCGGCCGGCGGTCCGTCGCGACGCCGCGACACCGCCGGTGCCGCCGGGCCCGCCCCGGCGACCTACGAATCCCTGACCACGACGCCCGCGGCACCGGCATCCCGGGCGGGGGGGAGTACCACGCAACGGATCCGCGTGGAGGTCGGCCGCCAGACGAGGCGCCTGCGCTGGATGTCGGCGTCGCTGGTCGTCGTGCTCGCGGTGGTCGTGGGGTACTTCGTGGTGGATCGGCGTCAGCAACGGATGGAACAGGAGCGCGTGATCCAGGCGACGCAGGCCCGCGTGGACAGTATTCTCGCCGCGTCGGAAGGCGCGATCGCGGCGCTCCAGGGCCAGGTGGAGGGGCTGGCCGACGCGCTGGAGACTTCCCGGACCGACGTGCAACGGCTCCAGCGCGACCTGCAGACCGCGCGCGTCAGCGGCAACGCACAGGACGTGGAATCGCTCCGCCGGCAACTCGCCGACGCAAGCGACGCCTTCCACCGGCAGCAGTTGGCCGCCCAGGTCGACTACCGCGCGATCAACGAGGCAAATCAGTTCGCCGTCGCGATGCTCTGGGCGGACTTGCCCGGCATCGGCGTGCAGGGCGGCACCGCATTCGCGGTCACGCCCGACGGCAAGATGATCACCAACCGGCATGTGGTGGCCGGGCCGGAAGGGAACCTGCGGGCCCGCCGGCTGGCGATCCAGTTCACCAACTCGACGCAGGTGTACCCCGGGCGCGTGCTCCTGGTCGACCGCGACGTCGACCTGGCCGTCATTCAAGTCCAAATCCCCCGGGGGACCGTACCGACCGTGAAACAACTCCTCGGTAGCCCCGACGCGGTGCGCGTGGGTGATCCGGTCGCCGTGATCGGGTTCCCGCTGGGTGACGACCTGCCGATGCGCTCCAGCGGTGAGGCCAACCTGGTGCGCCCGACGTTCAGCGCCGGCGCGGTCAGCAAGATCCTGCCGGATCTGCTGCAGGTCGACGGCTACAGTGCGCCCGGAGCAAGCGGCAGCCCGGTTCTCAATCGCGACGGCAACGTGGTAGCCATCCTGTACGGTGCGCAGAACGGGACCAATGGCAGGATCGTCTTCAGCGTACCGGCGCGATTCGCGGTGGAACTGCTCGCGCAGGTTCGCTAGCGAGGCTACGCGGGCGTTACCCTCCCGAGGACCCGCGGGCCCACCGCGCCGGTGGCTGACGGAATGTCACCAGGCCGGCCGCGCAGCGTGAGCCACCCGAGCAACGCGAAGGCGACCGCTTCCTTCGCATCCCCGTCGAAAAACAGATCCGCAAACAACAGTACCGCGGTCGGCGACAGCGATTCACGCAGCCGCCGCACCAGGTGGGGGTTCCGCGCACCCCCCCCGGCGATGACGACTTCCGGTGCCGCCGGGAGCCACCGCTTCGTCTGGTCGGCAATCGAACGCACGGTGAGGTCGAGCGCGGTCGCCACGCAGTCCTCCGGTGTGGCTTCCGGATGCGCCCGGCGCACCGCGTCGACGAGGGACGTGGCGTATGCGTCGCCGAACCGCTCGCGGCCGGTACTCTTGGGCAGCGGCTGGTCGAAGTACGCATCGGTCATGCAGGCCAGGACGACCGCGTCAACCGGCGTGCCACGAGCGGCGCGCGTACCGTCGACATCGTACGATGCCGACGGATCGAAGTGCCGAACGACCGCGTCCACCACGCCCATCCCCGGCCCGGTATCGAAGGCGCGCACCCGCGCCATCGTTCCATCGCGAGGTACCCAGGTCACGTTGGCGATCCCGCCGACGTTGAGCAGGACGCGATCGTGTGCGGTGTCACCGAACAGCAACACGTCGGCGACCGGTACGAGCGGCGCCCCCTGGCCGCCGGCGGCCACGTCGCGGGCCCGAAAGTCACTCACGACCTGAGTGCCGAGGCGTTCCGCAACGATCGCCGGATCGCCGAGTTGCAATGAAGCGACACCCGGCTCGTGCCACACCGTGTGTCCGTGCAGCGCCACGAATCCGATATCGCTCGCCGCCACCCCGGCGGCCCGCAACAGCTGCGCCGCCGCCGCCGCGAATTGGTGTCCGAGCCAGACGTGCAGCAACGCGCACTCGCGCATCGAGCCATCGACCACGGCCGCGGTGATGCGATCGCGCGCCGAGGCGCCGTACGGGGTTGAATGAAATGCCAGCAGGTCGGCCTCGGGTCGCTCGCCCCGGAACCGCACGAGCGCGGCGTCGATGCCGTCGAGCGACGTGCCCGACATCAACCCGATGGCCAGGTCAGTCATCGCGAACCGGCGGCGGATCCCCGATGACCCGCCGGATGAATCCTCCGGCCTGTTTGAGCATCGCGTCGGCCTCCTCGGCGCCGACACCGCGGCGCAGCATCACAATGGCGCGCTTGGCATTCCCGTACGCCGCGTTGATCGCGGCACGCGCGGTGGTGCGGTCGACGTCGCAGACCTCCATCACGATGCGTTCACCGCGGTCGAGCAGCTTGGCGGAAAGCTCGCGCAGGTCGATCATCAGGTTGCCGTACGCCTTGCCGACGCGGATCATCGCGCCGGTCGTGATCGTGTTCAGCACCAGCTTGGTCGCGGTCCCGGCCTTGAGCCGGGTCGAACCGGTCAGCGCCTCCGGCCCCACCATCACCGCAATGACCCGATCGCAGCTCGTCCGTACCGCCGCTGGCGGATCGGCGCACGTCACCAGGGCGGTCCTGGCCCCGCGCTGTTGCGCTCGCCGCAACGCGGCGGCCACGAACGGCGTGGTGCCGCTGGCGGCGATACCGACGACGACGTCGGTCGCGCGCACCGCATGGTCGTCCATGACCCGCGCGCCTGCTTCGTCGTCATCCTCGGCTCCTTCCTGGCTCGCGACCAGAGCGTCCGGCCCTCCCGCGATGATCCCCAGCACCATCGTGGGGGGCGTACCGAAGGTCGGGGGACATTCCGCCGCGTCCAGGACGCCGAGTCGTCCGCTCGTCCCCGCACCGACGTAGAGCAACCGTCCCCCACGCCGAAAGGCCTGCTCGACGAGATCGATCACGTCGGCGATCGCGTCGGCCGCCGCAGCGACCGCCTCCGGCACCCGTCGATCCTCCGTATTGAGTAGCGCGACGATCGTGCGCGCGCTCGCGACATCGATATCGATGGTGTTCGGGTTGCGGCGTTCCGTCAGGCGTGGGTCGAAAAAGTCGGAACGGGTCATGAGGGCGGGCGGTTACAGTGGAACAACGGGGCTGGCCGGGGCTAAATTAACCGCGACAGTCCGCGTAACGCCAACCACCGCCACCAGGGTCGCTCCGTGCTGCGTCAACGGTTCCTCGTCTCCGTGCTGCTGGCCACGGCCGGTTGCGGTCGCGGCCCCTTCCCCAACACGTGGGAGTTGGCTCCCGGTTCGCCGACCGACGCCACGTCGGGCATGGTCTCCTCGAGCCACCAGTTGGCGAGTGACGTCGGGGCCGGGGTACTCGCGCGGGGCGGCAACGCGGTTGATGCGGCCGTGGCCGTCGGATTCGCCCTCGCGGTCGTGCACCCGGAAGCCGGCAATATCGGCGGCGGCGGGTACATGGTGATCCGCTTGGGCGGCGTCGTCACGACCCTCGACTACCGCGAGACGGCGCCCGAGGGGGCCAGGCGGGACATGTTCCTCGATTCCCTGGGTGCGGTCACCGAGGCTGGGGTGACCGGTCATCTCGCGGCCGGCGTCCCCGGGAGCGTCGCGGGCATGGTCGAGGCGCATCGGCGCTACGGGGCGCTCCCGCTGCCGGACGTGCTTGCACCCGCGGTGGCGCTGGCGCGGGACGGATTCGAGATCGACGGGTATCGCGCCCGGTCGCTTGCCCGCGCGGCCACCCGGCTCGCGCAATTCGAGGGATCACGCGCCCAGTTCCTCCCGAACGGCGCCGCGCCGCCGGAGGGTTCACGCTTCACGCAGCCCGATCTCGCGCGGACGCTGCAGGCCATCGCCGACAGCGGCGACCGCGTGTTCTACGAGGGGTACATCGCCGACCTCATCGCGCAGGAGATGGCTCGCGGACACGGCATCATGACCAAGCCTGATCTCGCCGCGTATCGCCCGGTGTGGCGCGAGCCCATTCAGTTCCAGTATCGCGGGTATACGATCTACTCGATGGCGCCCTCGAGTTCCGGCGGTGTGACCCTGGCGATCATCCTGAACGTGCTGGAAGGCTATGACGCGCTGCCGCCCCAGGGGTCACCGCAGCAGATCCATCTCATGGCCGAATCGATGCGCCGCGCCTACACCGACCGGAACGAGTACCTGGGGGACCCGGCGTTCGTTGACATGCCCGTCGAGCGCCTGATCTCCGACGAGTACGCCCTCGCCCGGGGAAGCGACATCGACCTCGATCGAGCCACGTCGCCGGCCGACGTGCCGTCGGGGATCTCGGAGGGGGACCATACGACGCATTACTCGGTGGTGGACGCCGCCGGGAACGCCGTCGCCGTGACGACGACGATCAACTCGGGGTACGGGAGCGCGGTGACCGTAACCGGTGCCGGGTTTCTGCTCAACAACGAAATGGATGACTTCACGTCGGCCCCGGGCCAACCGAACATCTACGGTCTCGTCCAGGGCGAAGCGAACGCGATCGAATCCGGCAAGAGGATGCTGTCGTCGATGACGCCGACACTGGTCCTCGATCCAGCCGGAGAGTTGATGCTCGTGTTGGGGTCACCCGGCGGGGCGACCATCATCTCGACCCTGGCACAGGTGATCTCGAACGTGGTCGACCACGGGATGCGGCTGCCGCAGGCCATCCGGGCACCGCGCGTTCATCACCAGGGCCAGCCGGACACCCTGTTCTACGAGCCGGGCGGCCTGCGTGGCGCGGCGGTCGCAATGCTCGAGGCGATGGGTCATGCGACGTCCGAGCGCTCCGACTACAGCGGTGAAGTCAACGCCATCGAAGTCCGTGCCGGCCACCACGTCGGGGTCGCCGACCCGCGCCGGGGCGGCGGCGCATCGGGTCACTGATCGGCAAGGACGGCGAGGCGACCCGGCACCCCCCCGGGCCGCCTCCGGAGTCCTCGAATTCCAGCTAGCGCTCAGCCGTGATCTGCACCTCGAACGGTGCCGTGAGGACGATGCGGATCGGAGCCCCTTCCGGGAGGACGATGTCGATGTCACGCGTCGCGGCGGCGATCCCGACACCCGCCGCGGCCCCGGCGACGGCTCCAACCGCCGTCCCGGTTCGATTCCCTCCGATCACCCGACCCGCGATGGCGCCGGCAACGGCACCCGCGCCAACCTTGGCGGCGTCCCCGGCGGTCACGCCGCGTCCCTTCATGAACGCTCCCACGCTGTCCGTGCGCGCCTGAATCTCGAAGGTGTTCCCGCCGAATTCGACGCGGTTGAACGTCAGCACCAATCGGCCTTCACCGCCCGGGCGCTCCGCGGGTGCGATGTCGGAGATCGTTCCGAGGAACACGGCGGCCGGAGGGATGACCACCCGGCCCTCGGCGTCGAGCACCGGCTCGAAGTTCGTGGCGACGATCTGCTGGCCCTTCTCGTTGTGCCGCGACGTCAGGGTGTCCCCGGCCATCAGCATGATCGTCGTGCCCTCCGCAGCGACGAGTGACACCAGTTGCGGCGCAGGCGCCGGCGTCGCGGGCTGCGGCCGCGCGGGGGCCCGGGCAGGCTGAGCGGCGGGCTGCTGCGCCTGGTCGGCGGCCGGCTCATCGCTCATCACTGCCACGGACTCGGCCGGCGCGAGGCTCAGGTCACGGGTGGCGTCCTCGTCGGCCACGGCGTCCGAGGTGTCCCCCCCACACGCCGCCAGCGTCAGCGACATCATGAGGAGGAAGACGGAAGAGTGTTTCTGCAACATGATGTGCTCCTTCGGCTGACGGCGCCTGAGCGCCATCCAGAATCGTAGACTCGTAACATCTCCAAGGGGACCCGCCGCCGCAAGCGGGAGCGATACGCGGTCAGATGCGCGAGCGAAGGAACTCCGGCGTGAGGCCCTGGAGCCAGGACGCGAGACGCGTGAACTGACCGCTGGCCAACAGGATGCCCAGCGCGACCAAAATCAGACCGGAGGCCTTGGTCACGACCGGGATGTACCTCCGATACCGCTGGAACCACCCGATGAACCGCTCGACCGCGAGCGCGGCAATCACGAACGGAATGCCGAGCCCCAGTGAGTAGGCGAACAGCAGAAGAATCCCCTCGCCCAGGGTGGCCGTGGCCGCGGTGTACGACAGCACTGCGCCGAGAATGGGCCCGATGCATGGACTCCACCCGGCCCCGAACGCGACCCCGACGAACAGGCTCCCCAGATACCCCAGCGGTTTGTCCTGAATGTGAAAGCGGCGCTCACGCGCCAGGAACGTCAGTTGGAACGCGCCCGCGAGATACAGGCCGAAGACGATGATCAGGACGCCGCCCGCCCGCTCCAGCCACACCCGGTTTTGCCGCAACAGCGTTCCGACCGCCGTCGCCGACGCCCCCAACAGCATGAAGATGAGCGTGAACCCGGCGATGAACATCAGCGCGTGACGCAACGCGACCCACCGCCGCGCCCCGACATCATCGAGCGAAAGACCGGTGATGAACGACACGTAGCTCGGGACGAGCGGCAACACGCAGGGCGAAAGGAAGCTCAGCAGCCCGGCGAGAAACGCGAGCGGGAGTCCGACCGATTCAGGATTCATGTCACCATACGAACGGTCCGGAAGCCGTTACGGTTCCGAGCGGCGCCGCCGGGCGTGGAACCCGATCAGCTTATAGACCAGCTTGGCGGCGAGGAAATCGGGCCCGGCCAGACCCGCGATCGGCGCGAGTTCGACCACGTCGCACCCCACCACGCGCCGTTCCCGGAACACCCGCTCGAGCAGGTGCATCGTCGGGTTCCACGCGCCGCCTCCCGGTTCAGGGGTTCCGGTCGACGGCATCAGCGCGGGGTCGAAGTAGTCCACGTCGATCGTGATGTAGACATCGGGACCCAACGCCTCGATGGCCCGGTCGATCCACCCCGGCGTTTCCAGTTCGTGCCCAAAGATCACCGGGATGGCATTGGCGCGCATCACGGCTCGCTCCTCCACGGTCATGGACCGAATCCCGACCGGAACGAGATCGACGCGTTGGTGGACCTGATGCATGACGCAGGCGTGCGAGAGCGGTGTGCCCTCGTACTCGTCTCTGAGATCGGCGTGGGCGTCGAGTTGGAGAACGGACAGTCGCTGGGGGGCCATGCGGTCGGCATGCGCCAGAATCGGCGGGCCGGACACGCTGTGCTCGCCGCCGAGCATGATGACGAACTTGCCGGTCCCGAGCAGCGCGTCAAACGCCCGCCGCAGTTCGTCGAGCGCGACCGACGGTCCGGCGCCCGAGAGTTGCAGGGCGGGCAACGTGTGGATGCCGATCTGATACGGCTCGTCGTCGGCTTCGTGGTCGTACACCTCCACGTAACGCGACGCCTGCAGAATCTGCCCCGGCCCAAACCGCGTGCCGGTCATGTACGAGACGGTCGCCTCGTACGGCACGGGCAGAATCGCGATCCCCGCCTCGGCGAACGTCGAGTACGCGGGTGGGAGACCGAGAAAATTCGCCACCGGCGCCCAGGGAAGCCCGTGGAGTCCGTCCGGCGCGTCCGACGCCAGGCTCCCCTGATCGCGGAATTCGTTCATCCGCAGAATACCAGCGCGCTCACGGCCGTGACCCACTTGCCGTCGTCCAGCGCTTCGGCGGTGCAACTCATGTTCGTGCTATCAACGATCTCGCCGGACAGCAGCCACTGCTCACGCCGCTCGTCCCATGCGCGCTCCGGATCGAACGGTACGTTCAGCACCGTCGCGAGCATGCTGGCCGCCAGGTCCTCGGCGTAGTCGCCGGCGGGTTGCTGGTACTGGCCGAACGCGTGGTGCTCGGAGATGTACCCGTGGTGGTTCTGGTCGGCGGGAACCGCCAGACCGATCGACGCGGTCGCGAGCCGCGACGGCTCATTCGTCTGCGCTTCCGCCACGACCGAGAACACGATCTGCCCGGGGAGGAGCAGTTTGACTCCCTCCTCACAGGAGACCAGTTCGCAGTGCGGCGGGAAGATGCTGCTGACCCGAACCAGGTTGTACTCGGCGATGCGCGCCTCACGGAGCGCCATCTCGAAACTCGTGAGTTTTTCCTTGTGCCGGCCGATTCCCTTGGTGAGGAAGGCTTTCCCGGGAAGGAATGCACGCGGGTCAATCATGGGCGGGCTCTTCAGGCCGAAGGGTTTCGCTACGCAGCGCCTCGGCATCGCGACGCTGACAGGGATGGCAAAGACCATAGATCTCGAGCCGGTGCCGGTCGTGCCGGAATCCGTGCTCTTCGGCAATCAGCGCGTTCATACGCTCGAGCCGTTCGCTCGAAAACTCGACCACGCGCCCGCAGCCGACACAAATCAAATGCTCATGGTGGCTCTGCGCCACCAGCGGCTCGTACCGCTTGAATCCCTCACCGAAATCATGTTCCTGGACCACCTGGGCCGTGGTCATCAGCTCGAGTGTGCGGTAGATCGTCGCCTTCCCCACGCGCGCATCTCGGTCGGCGAGCCCCCGTTCGATATCCTCGACGGAGAGATGCCGACCCGAAAAAAAGATCAAGCTGGCCACCGCCTCCCGCGGGTGCGTGATCGGCAGGTTGTGATCCCGCAGGTAGCCCCGAAAGCGGTCGAGCAACGCGTGACCGTCAACCTGCGGAGGCGGACTCGTCACGCAACTCGTACCAGAGTTCGGGAGCCACTTCCGCCGGCGGGACCGCTTCACCCGCGCGGAGCTGAACGCCCCGGATCACGTCCTCCACGATGTCGTCCGGGCTCTCACCCACCTCCTCGATCGCCACCCGGCCTTGCCCGCGTTCGCGACCCCGCACCACGAGCATATAGCGACCGGTATACACGCGGAGGCGGCCGTCAGCGATCCGGCGCGCCACGACCGCCGTACCCCATTCGCGCTCCTCGCGTCGCACCGGAGGAAACAGCCAGATGCGCTCGATGGCGTCCGGCGGCACCGTCCCGGCCATCGCAGCCGCGACGCGCGTCCAACCCAACCCGAGCCCCGCCGCTTCCCTGGTCATGTCGCAGGATGGTCGAGCCGCTCGAGGTAGAACCGCAGGACGTGCATGAAGTCCTGCGCGTTCGTGACCACGCCGTGCGCCTGGTGGGTTCCCCGGTCGCGCAGCTTGTTGACGACGAATTCCGTCTGGTCGACACAGATCGTCGCCAGCGGACGGAGATCGTCCGTATGCGTCTCCACGAACGCCGGCAGCATGTTGCCGACGGCGATGGCGTGCAGCGCGGTGGCGATCATGACGGCGTAGGTGGCCCGAACGGTCTGTTCGCGCATGGCGTCCTGTGCCGCGACGGCGTCGGTGATGACATCGGGCACCGGCCCGTCATCACGCACCGATCCGGCCAGGACAAACGGGACGCCGCGGGTGACGAGCGCATACATGATGCCTTCGCGAATCACCCCATCCCGTACGGCAGCGGCGATCGATCCCGCGCGCTGGATGACGTTGATGGCGCGGACGTGATGCCCGTGACCGTGTTCCGCCTGCCCGCCGGTCGGCGTGACGCCAAGGGCGGTGCCGTACAGGGCCGCTTCGAGGTCATGCACCGCGAGCGCATTGCCCGCCAGCATGGCCCCGACGTAGCCCCGCTCGATCATCCACACCAGATCATCGCGGGCACGGGCATGCACCAGCGCCGGCCCAACGACCCAGACAATATGGCCGCCGCGCTCCCGCTCGTCTCGCAGCTCCGACGCGAGCCGCTGGTAGTCGACCGGGCGTTCGCGGCTCACCTGCGTGGACATGAAACGGAACGAGGCATCCGTCTGCGGACCGAGAAAGGCGTCCGCGTGAACGTAGACACCGCGGCTCCCGTCCTCCATCTCACCCATGGCGACGCGCATCCCCGCCTCCAGCCGCCGGGGCTCGAGCACGGTCAACTCCCCCGCCGCATCCAGCACAATCGCGCAGTCCATCCGTGGCCGGCGCGGGCGCCGCCAGACGCCCGCGACGCGGACATAGGTTGGCAGGTTGGTGGTCGAAAAGAAGCCGTCCGGCAGAACGCCGCGCGCCTCCACCGCTTCAAACCGGGCGTCCGGCGCGGAGTGCAGACCGAGGGCCGCGAAGTCGGGGGGGCGGTACTTGCGTTCCGCGTGGGTGGCGTCGGTCGATGCGTGCACGGCGGACGCAAGATATCCGGGGACAAAACCGGTATCAACCCGCGTCGCCAGGCGGACGACCCTGCATCGAGCCTACAGCAGCGAAACGGGATCGCGGTCGAGCGCGATGCGCACATCCCTGCGGGCGAAACGCGCCAGGCGCGCGTTGGCGTACCGCGCCACCCGCCCGAGCCAGCGGCGGTCCCGCGCCCGCAGCAACACGTGCCAGCGCCACCGCTCCTTGATCCGCGCCAGCGGCGCCGGCGCCGGCCCGAGGACGTCGATCGTCCCGGCGGCACGCCGGGCCACCAGGCCGCGCAGCCAGTCGGCAAGGGTCGCGGCCGCCTCGCCAACCCGATCGGCGTTGCGACCGCTCAACACCACGTTGATCAGTGACGCCTCGGGAGGATAGGGCGGTGACAGCCGTTCCGCCGCCTCCCGGCTCGCGAACGCCTCGTAATCGTGGCCGGCGGCGGCGACCAGCGCATAGTGGTCCGGCGTCCGGGTCTGCACGATCACCTCTCCGCCACGGGTCCCCCGCCCCGCGCGACCGGCGACTTGCGCCACGAGTTGAAACGTTCGCTCCGCCGCTCGGAAATCGGGCAGGTACAGGCCGGTGTCGGCGTCCACCACCCCGACCAGCGTCACCGTCGGGAAGTCGAGCCCCTTGGCGATCATCTGGGTCCCGAACAGGATGTCCACTTCCCCGCGCCCGACCGCATCCAGTATCCGCGTGTGAGACCACTTGCGGGTCGTCGTGTCGGCATCCATGCGGGCCAGACGCGCTTCGGGAAACCGCACTCCGAGCCATCGCTCCAGCTGTTGGGTGCCCACACCCCGCATCCGCTGGGTCTCGTGCCCGCACGCGGGACACGCAGGCGGAATGGGCTCGTGGTGATCACAATGATGGCACTGCATACGCGACGGGACCTGATGCACGGTGAGGGCAACGCTGCAATGCGGACACTCCACGACGCCTCCGCACGTCGCGCATTGGAGGTAGTGCGCATACCCGCGCCGATTCAGCAGCAAGAGGACCTGCTCCCCCGCGGTCATGCGCGCCGCGACGGCGCGGTCGAGGTCCACGGTCCACGGCACGACGCCGCTTGCCTTGACACGTTCCGCATGCCGCATGTCCACCATGCGCACCGGCGGCATCGGCCGGGCGCCGATCCGTTCCGGCAAGCGAACCTCGGTGCACCGCGAGCGCCCAGCCCATGTCTCCAGGGCGGGCGTCGCGCTGGAAAGGATCAGGACCGCACCTTCGTGCCGGGCCCGAACCATGGCGACATGCCGGGCGTGGTACCGTGGAGCCTGGCCGTGCTTGTAGCTCGCGTCGTGCTCTTCGTCCACCACGATCGCGGCAAGTCGCGGCACCGGAGCGAACACGGCGGAGCGGGCCCCGACCACAATGCGACGATGGCCCGCCGCGACCTCCCGCCATGCGTCGGCGCGTTCGGCGTCCGACAAGCCGCTGTGGAGTACCGCCACCGCATCGCCAAACACACCCCGCACCCGCGACACGGTCTGCGCCGTCAGCGCGATCTCGGGCACGAGCACGATGACACCTCCATCGTCCCCAGCGATCGCCTTGACGGCCTCCAGGTAGACCGAGGTCTTGCCACTGCCGGTCACACCGAAGAGCAACCCCACGCCGCCGGGAGCCAGCGCGGTCAGCGCCCTGATCGCCGCCCGCTGCGGCTCGGTTGGCGCTGGTGGCGCGGTACCGTCGACGCCGGCGAACGGATCGCGGACATGCTCGCGATCCTCGAACCGCGCAACGCTCCGCTCCACCAACCCGCGCAGCACCGCCGGGGAAAACCCGAGTTGTTTGGTCAGATGACCCCACGTCGCTTCGCCACCGAGTTCGTCCACGGCATCGTAGGCAGCGCGTTGCCGTTCGGCCCGGCCGAACACGCCGTCGCGCTCGAGCAGCGACGGTAACGACCGGCTCAACACGACGACGCGTTCGACCGCCGGTTTCGGCCCGAGATCGGGAGGTTCGGTCTCGAGCGTCACCGCGCCGGCCCGCTCGAGCCGTTGCAAGGTGTCCCATACCGGATGCTTCAGCCGCTTCGCGAGTCGTGTCGCGCTGATTCGGCCGCCGGCATGGACGACCGCATCCATCACCGGTCGGCTCGCGCCCCCCGGCGCGCGCGCTTCCGCCCGCGCCTGCACGACGACGCGCGACGCCCCCCAAAGCGCGCCCGGCAGCATCGCCTTGAGCGTCAACCCAATCGGCGTCGTGTGATAGCGTTCCAGCCAGCGGGCGAGTTCGAGCAGCGGGACCGAGAGCAGCGGCCGGACGTCCGGCGCCAGCAGCACCGGCTTCAAGTCGGGATCGTCCTCGTCGTCCACGGCCAACACGATCCCGATGACTTCGCGAGCGCGCAGCGGTACCACCACGCGCGTCCCGGGCTGCACGCGGTCGGCCAGCGCGGCTGGTATCCGGTATCGGTATGGACGAGCCGCGGGAATCGGAAGGGCCACCGCGCAGGTGGTGGGCAGCGTCCCCGACCCGGTAGCGGTCACGTCGCCTCGAACACACACGGGTGGGTGAAGACACACCTCGCCGGCGACGGCGTCAAGAATGGGCGTCTTTGATGGCGCGGGAGATGTGCCGGATTTCCTTCCGCAACGCCGCGCGCGCCTGGTCGAGTTCCGACAGGTGCATCAGATACCGACGCCATAATCCGAAGACGCCGACCGCGGCCGCGCCGAACGCCGAGGCCCACACCAGCAGGATCGGCCGGTCGCTCCACAACCCCGCCAAGGCGAGCAGCACCGCGTCGAGCCCCAGGAACCCGACCGCGAGTACGGTCACCGTACGACCGGCCCGCCGTCCCATGGCGGCCTACCGCACCGGGCGTCGCCGCGACGGGACGACGACCAGCGGTGCGCCGTCAACCAGATCCAGGCCGGCCACCGCCATGCGCTCGTCGAGCACCAACGCCCCGCGAGACTTCACGACGTACGCCGACGGATCGGCGTACGGGCCGAGCGCGCGCGACAACGCCTCGGACTTGAGGGCCGCAATCGACGTGTCCGGCGGCACCGTCACCGTCACCGTGTCCCAGGCGTCGGTGACCGTCACCCGCAGCCGCAGCTCGGCCTCGATCATACGCCACCCGCGTCCGCGGGAGGGAGGGTCGAAAGAAACCGATCGATCGTCTGGTTGAAGAGGAGCGACGACGCGCGGACCCGAGTGCCCGCGTCCCCGGCGAAGACCGCGATGGCGATTTCCTCACCGCCCTGCCCGCGGAAGGTCGCGAACGACGGGCCTTCCTCTTCGAGAAAGGCGCCGAAATGCGGGACCCGCTCGGTGAAGAACTCCTTCGCGCGGTGTAACACGTCCGTCCCGGCAAGCGACGTCGACATTTCATGTAACATCAGATGATCCTCGTTCGCACACGCTGCGGCCACGACTGCCGTCCAAACGTAACGCGTTGCGCCTGATCTCAACCACCCCGGCGGCTACCCCGACTCACAGGGCAACGCGGAGCCGCGTCACCACCAGACGACCCAGCAGCGGGGCGGCCACGAATTCGCGATGGCGCGTCCCGAGGACATTCTGCACACGGACGGACAGCACGGCCAAGCGCCATCCGGGAAGCGGCGCGTCAGCGGCCAGGTCGAGCACCAGAAACGCGGGCACGCGACCGGCGTAGACGCCCGACACCACCGGGAACCCGGACACGGCCCTCCCGGCGACCATCGCACCCACCCCGACACCCTCCTCACGTACCTCGATGCCCGCCGACGCCTTGTGCCTGGGCACGTTGAGATAGACCGTGCCGACGTCCGCGACGCCCGGGATCGTATCCCGCGTCAGGAACGAATAGGCGGCATTGACCCGGACGCGGTCGGACAGTTGCACCTGCGCCGCCAGATCGGCGCCAAACAGCCAGTACGCGCCGCCGTGGCGATTGAGAATCAGGATATCGACCGGATGGACCGTTTCCCGGGGCGAGATCGTCCCGGCGGGGAGCGAACTGATAATCGCCGCCAAGGCCTCGGCCGAGTCGGCCGGCAGATAGGCGCGCAAGTACGCCTCCAGCTCGGCGCCGTCGAAGAACACGCTGGGCGTGCCGGCGAACAACGCACCGCCGAGGTTACTCACCCGGTTGGCCCAGAGATCGATCGACAGGCCGAGACCGCGGCCGAGCACGCCCTTGTAGCCAAGCTCGATCGTGTTGGTGATGGACCGGCCCTCGCCGGCAATATCGGCGACGTCTTCCAGGTCGATCGGCGTGAAGCCACCATCGAGATCGAGCAACGCAATCACCGACCCGACCTCAGCGGCGGTGGGCGCAGGAATCCCCGACAGGTCGATGCCCTGGAGGGCCGCCAATTGGACCACCGCCGGCCACAACGCCGTCGCGTCCGCCGGCAGGTACTGATCGGCACCGGCCGGATTGAACGGCGAGCGCATGCACGGCCCATTGCAGGTCCGCGGGAACGTGAAACCGTCCTTCGGCACACCCACGGCGCGCACGTTGTAGCCCAGACCGGGGGCCAGCGCGATCCGGTCGGCCACGATGTCGAGGAACAGGTCGTTGGCGTCGGGCGAGGTAAACGCGCGGTTGTACGTGGCGCGCAACGCATGGGTCGCCGACGGCTTGACCACGAACCCGAATCGCGGTGAGAGGACGACGTCGTTCAATCGGTTGTGGTGGTCGACCCGAATCGCCGCGTGCAGATCCACCCGCCGGCTCAGGGCGGCGGACGCATATCCGTACGCGCCGGCCTCCGTGACCAGATCGTCGTCTTCATTGGCGCCGTGGATCGTTCCCCCCGTCCGCGGATCGGTCCAGCGGACGTCGGCACCGTACAGCAAATCGACCGGGCCCCGCTGTCCCCCGTGTTGCAGCTGGGCGACCAGGACGCGCGAGTCATCGGCGAGCGGCGCGCCGGTGCGGAGCAGATACGTGTCGCCGGCATCGCTCCAGTTGTACAGCACGTTGACGAACAACCGATCGCGCCGGCCTCGCACCTGCGCGAACGTGTAGCGCCAATCGCGGCCCTGTACCGAACCGACCGCCGGGGCCATCTCCACGACGCGGACCGCCTGCGCCACTCCGACGGTGGTGATGATTTCGGTTCCGGCCGCCGGCCGCCAGTCGACCCGGCCCTCGCCCGCAAAGCGCTCGACGGTGGGGTCGCGACGCCCGATCAGCAATGACGCCGAATCCACGCCTTCCGCCAGGGCCGCCGCGCGATTCTCCGATTCCACCCGATCGGTGAACGCCCAATCGTCTCCGCGGAAGTACTCGCCCGACACCTTGAACGCCACCGACCGGGATGCGCGAGTCGCGTACCGGAACGCGCCCGCCGCGACGGAGCGGGTCCCGCCGGTCAGCGTGACTTCTCCGCCGCGCGACTCGAAGGGCGACCGCGTCACCACGTGCAGCACGCCGCGGGGGGCGCCGGGACCGTACAGCGCGGCGGCGGGTCCCCGCATCACTTCCACCCGTTCGATGTCCGCCGACGTGACCGGGAGCAGGTAGGGCACGTTGAAGCCGATCGACGGAACGGCGGCGTACCGGAAATCGCTCAGCATCAACACGTCGCCGGAGTTCGCCGTGTTCCCCCCGCGGAAACTGAACGTGTGTTGCATCAGCCCTTTCCGGGCGAAGTCGACGCCCGGGAGCCGCTCAGCGTACTCGACGGGCGTGAAGGCGCCGGTGTGCTCGATCGTGTGCCGATCGACGACCGACACGGCGGCGGGAACGTCAAGCGCCGCCTGTTCCGAGCGCGAGGCCGTGATGATCACCGGATCGAGCGGAATCCCCAGCGCGAGCAGGACGACCGCAACGTCAACCGGGTCGCCGCCGACTTGGATGTCGCGCAGCCGGAAGGACCGGTACCCCACGCGGGCAAGCACGACCTCGTAGAGACCGGCTGCCAGCCCCGTGAACGAAAACCGGCCGCGGCTGTCCGATGTCGCCACACCGGCCACGACCCCGACCAGTTCGACCCGCACGCCGCCCAACACCGCACCGGTGATGGAATCCGTCACGACCCCCCGCAAGACGGCGTTTGCCTGCCCATGCGCGGGTGACGCCATCCCGGCTAGAAGAGTCAGGATCGCCGGAACGGCGAGGCAGCGTCTAAGGGTCGTCATGGCGGCGAAGCACGGTGTCCGCAAACGTCGCTCGCGGACGCGGGGGGAGCAAGGGCTATGCCGCGGGTGTGGCATGCACGCGGGTGCCAACGGGGACCGGCGAGCGGCGTATCAGATCCAGCAGGCGCGGCCGCCGCCGGAACACGAGTACCGCATCACCGGGTGGTGGGCGCCGCAGCCCGTCGACCGCGACGAACATTGGCAGGGACCCCGCGGGCACCTCACACCGATAGACGACGCCGTGCCAGGTGAACGTCCACGCCTCCGGCCGGCGCCGCACCACGACGTCGATGAACACGTCGTCGTCAATCCGGTACGTGTGCGGCGCCACGCGCTCACCCGACAAGAAGAACGTCGGGTCGAACGGCCGCCCCTCCTCGCGCGCGAAGTTCTGGTCGGCGGCCCAATCAAACCGCTCGAGCGACTCGTTGTCCGCCCGCCATTCGATATGGTGTCGCAACTCATGGGTGAGGGTTTCCCACACTTCATCGCGCCACGAGAAGCCGGACCGCTCCCGCTCCAGCGCGCGAAACGATCCGTAGTACAGCACGATCCGGGAGACCGTCGTCTCGGTGTCACCGTGGACCGGAACGCACTCACCCATGGTAAAGACGTCGGCATGGACCGGGTGAGGCACGCACCGCTTGCTGACCTCGATGGCGGCGATACCCTCGAGATAGGATGCGGGAATCTCGGTGGTGAGCGACCGCACCAGGCGCTCGAACGCCGCGAAATCCAATCTCCCTCCCATCGCGCTGGTGCTAGTCCTGCGCGGGCGCCCCCTGCGACCGGCGTCCGAGCCACCCGTTGGCCAGCAACAGCAGGGCCAAGACGACTCCCCATTGCAGCAGAATGGTCCCTACGGTCTCCTTCTGGAATGGCGCCAGCCAACCTTCGGGATCCCAGCCGCGGGCCTGCAACAGCCACCAGACCAACAACACCACCGCCTGCAACGGAACCAACACGCCGATCACGACCTCCCACCACTTGCCGATCCGCACGTCGGAATGCTCGTGGTTGAGTTGCTGCTCGCGGAACGTCCGGACACCCGAGGTCACGACCGCAATCGCATAGAACAGCCCGGACACCATGAGAGCCACACCCCACACCCAGTCCTGGTTGCCCAGCACCTGGAGGGAGAGCGCCGACGGCAACCCAAGCGCAAACCCGACGACACCCACCAGCCGCACGCCGCGGGCCCGCTCCAGACCGAGGTCGATCAGCACGCGCGTAGCCAGCTCGATCATGGCGACGAGGCTGGTGAACGCGGCGAAGGCGAGCGCGGTAAAGAACAGGACCATGATGTAGCTGCCACCCGGGACTCGCGCGAAGAGCTGGGGCATCCAGATGAACGTCAGGCCCTCGTTGCCGGCGCCGAAGATCGTCTGCTGTATCATGTCGGCGTCGACCGTGGCGCCGGCGGCGGCCGCCGCCGCCTGCAGTGCGGGGAACGCGTTGAGCGCGGTGGGATCGGTGGCCAGGCGCGCGGTAAGCTCGCCGACGACCGAGAAGACCGTGCACAACACCATGATGCCGGCCAGCAGCGAAATCACATTGTTCGCCGTCGGGACGATGAAGGCATTGAGCGCCGTGTCGTCGTTCACCCGCAGGTACGCCGCGTACACCAGCACGAGTCCCCATCCCGCTCCGGTATCCCAGGCATTCTGCGTGAGGGCCTGCAGCCAGAGTTCGGCGTCAGCGAGGGCCCTCCAGTCGACCCCGAACAGATAGGCGAGGCCGCGATCCGCACCCGGCAACGTCACGGCGTACGCCGCCAGTCCCACCACCAGGATGAGGAGCGTGGGCATCAGGATCTTGGCCACGCGCTCGATCGCGCGGACGCCGTGCGAGACCACGTACACGCCGAGACCCATGGCAAAGCCGTGGGTCACGACGGGCCACCAGGACGACGTGTACCGCTCCCAGAACGCCCCGGGATCGGAGCCGCGCATCTCGCCGGTCAACGACGCGACGACATACCGCACCGTCCAGCCGGCCACGACCGAGTAGTAGAACATGATCGCGACGGCCACGAACGCGATAAAGGCGCCCATCCAGGCCCACCGCGGGCCCATCATGCGGACGAAGGCGCGCACGGGTCCCGACCGCGTCATGCGACCGGCGCCGAACTCCACCAGGATCAGCGGAATCGACCACAGGAGCAGGAACACCACCCACGCCACGAGGAACTCGCCGCCGCCGTTTTGCGCCGCGATCCGGGGAAACCGCCAGATATTGCCGGTGCCGACCGCCATGCCCAGCATGGCAAGCAGCATCAGCCAACGAGACGAGAATCCTTCCGTCTTGGTCGTCACACGCGCTCCTTGGGCTTGCTCAGGCGAGTGTCTGTTCCAGCCGGGCGACCGCCGCGTCGAACCGCAGCGCGCTACCCGTGACTTCGTCGGCCAGTTGGTGCGCCGGTGCCGCCTGCCCCCGGGCCATCAACGCCGCAACGAATACCCCGGCGCGAGGATTACGGTACCAGTCCTCATCGAACCGATCGCGCAGCGTCTCGGCAACCGCGGCTTCGAGCTGCCAGGCCCGGAGATACCGGGCGGAATAGAACCCCGGATCGACATCGCACAACCAGTCCTCTTCCGGAAAGCGGAATCCCGTCGCGTCGGTGAGCAAGTCGGCATAGCGCGCTCCCATCGCGGTCATGTCACTTCGATGAAAATCGAGTTCGTACCGCAGCTTCGCCGCGTAGCGCCGCAGCATGTACAGTTCGGCCACCGCCAGTTCGAACCGCAGGTCGGCGATGCGACCGGCCGGCATATCCGTATACCGCGCGAGCCACCCGCCATCGAGGGTCAGATGATCCCACAACATTGCGAACCCCTCGGTGATCGAGTTGTCGCCCAACCACCGCTCGTGAAACGGACGATCGGCATCGACCGCGGCAAAATGCATGGCGTGGCCCAATTCGTGCCAGAACGTCCGGTAGTCGGTGTGTCCGCCGCACGGCTGGATCACCAGATACACCGCGTCCGGTATCCGCACCGGGACGCAGAACGCGCGCGGCTGTTTGGCCGGACGTTCGACGGTGTCGAACGTGATCCGTCCACCCTGGGTCGCGTCGAGCCCCATATCACCCATCTGGCGGGTCGCGGTGGGAATGAGTCCACTCGGTGGGAATCCGCCGTCGAACCGATCCGCACGGAAGGTCCATCCCGTGTCCGCTCGCGCCAGGTCGCCCATCGGCACGCCAATCCGGAGCTTGGTAAGGCGCGCGAGGGCGTCGCGGTACAGGTCGGCCGTGCGCGCCAACAACGCATCGGCCTGCTCGCCCAACGCATCCAACCCGATCCCTGACAACGCGCCGAGCGCCTCGACGTAGTCCGCCCCGAACCCGAGGGCGACGACCATGTCGTGTTCGAGGGCGAACCGATCGCGACGGATGCCGTTCAACCCGGCGGCGCCCACGCGGGCGCGGGCGCGGTCCAGCGCCAGACGGGTCGCCCGGTCGGCGGTATTCTGGAGTTCGATCGGCGCCCGTAGAAACGGGATCTGGACACCATCCAGGTCCAGCCTCGCCTGCTGTTCCCACACCAACTGTCGTTCTTCCAGCGGCGCGACGGCGCGCCCGACCCGCAGGCCAACGATCCACTCGACCACGTCGGGGATGCCGAGCGCGCGCGCCGTGTCGAGCGCCTCGTCGCTGCACAGGGACGCGAATCGGTCGTAAATCGCCAGGAAGCCCGGGGCCGCCTTCAGGCCCGCGCCGGTTTCATAGTACTCCAGACCCAACTCGGCATGCAGCCGTTCACCGAGCTCAACCAGGTCGTCGTGCGTCACTCGCCGAGGCGGTCGTGCAGGTAGCTGGTGAGCTGGTCCGCCGCGACCCGATCCTGCTGCAACGTATCCCGATCGCGTACCGTCACCGTGCCGTCGTCGGTACTCTGCCCGTCAATCGTAATGCCGAACGGCGTGCCGGCCTCGTCCTGGCGGCGATAGCGTCGGCCGATGGACCCGCCATCGTCGAAGAACACCGGCCAGTGCCGCCGCAAGTCACCCGCAATGCGCTGCGCCAGCTCCGGCATGCCATCCTTCTTCACCAGCGGAAACACACCGGCCTTGATGGGAGCAATGCTGGGGTGCAGCCGCAAGACCACCCGCGCTTCGCCCTCCACTTCCTCTTCGGCGTAGGCGTCCACCAATACCACGAGCGCGAGGCGGTCGGCGCCAAGCGACGTCTCGACGACGTACGGGAGGAAGCGGTCGTTCGTGGCGGGATCGAGGTACTGCAACTTCTTGCCGGAGGCCTCCTGGTGCCGACTGAGATCGAAGTCCGTTCGATTGTGAATCCCCTCGAATTCCTTCCAGCCGAATGGGAACTCGTATTCGATATCGAACGCGCGCTTGGCGTAGTGCGCGAGTTCGTCAGGACCATGTTCGTGGAAACGCATCTTCGACGGCGCGATGCCGAGATCGCACAACCATTGCATTCGGGCCGCGCGCCACGCCTCGAACCAACGCTCGTCCTCGCCGGGTCGGACAAAGTACTGCATCTCCATCTGCTCGAATTCCCGGGTACGAAAGATGAAGTTCCCCGGAGTGATTTCGTTGCGGAACGCCTTGCCAATCTGCGCGATGCCGAACGGAATCTTCTGACGCCCTGCCTGCATCACGTTGAGGTAGTTGACGTAGATCCCCTGCGCGGTCTCAGGCCGGAGATAGACCACGGCCGCGTCCTCCTCCACCGGACCCATGAACGTCTTGAACATCAGGTTGAACAGGCGTGGCGCCGTCAGCGTCCCCTGGTTCCCGCACACCGGGCACCGGGCCTCGTCGGTGCCGGGGACGCCCTTGAGGCGTTCGTCATCATCGCGGAAGCGGTTCTTGCACTGCCGGCAATCCACGAGCGGATCGGTAAAACCGGACACGTGGCCCGACGCTTCCCACACCGACGGGTGCATGAGAATCGCGGCGTCGATGCCTTCGATGTCCTCCCGTTCACTGACCATCGACCGCCACCAACGGTCCTTCAGGTTCTTCTTGAGATCGACGCCAAGCGGACCGTAGTCGTAGACCGACCCGAGTCCGCCGTAGATCTCGGAAGACTGAAAGACGAACCCCCGCCGTTTGGCGAGGGAAACGAGCTTGTCCATCACCGAAGTAGTCGCCATGAAGGTGGGTTCGGAGCATGCGTGAGGGGACGATGCTGCTTCGCGCGCCGTGGTGTGGGAAGATAGAGACGGGCTACACCGGCGGCAAGCGAACGGCACGCGCGATCAGCGCCGTCGCGCGCCGCTCGAGCATCTCGGCGTCCCACACCCCACCGACCTCACCGACGAGCACACCCGGCGGCACGGCGGACGCGGCCGGCGTCACGAGCCCGATGGCCACGCCGGCCGCCCGCGCGCATCGGATCACCTCGCCGCTCAACTTCCCGTCCATCGACGTCGCGTCGAACGCGCCCTCGGTCACGATCACCAACTCCGCGCCCGCGAGCCGGCGCGACAAGCCGATATGGTCGAGCACCCACGCCGCTCCCGGGATCAGCTCTCCTCCGGCGAAGCACAGCAGGCCGAACCCCAGCCCGCCCGCCGCGCCCGCACCGGGAAACGCGGCATGCGCCGGCCCGCCGAAGGGGACCGCCGCCTCGACGACCCGCGCGAGCCCACGATCCAGCGCCACCGCGGCATCGGGGCCGGCACCTTTTTGTGCCGCGAACCGCATGGCACCGCCCGGACCCAGCAACGGAACGGCAACGTCCGCGAGCCCGACGATCCGCGCGCCAGGCGCCGGGCCGGCCACCAGCCGGGCGACCGACCGCATGCTGCCACCCCCTTCCGGAAGTCCCTGACCCTCGGCGTCGAGGACACCCCAGCCCATCGCACGCGCCATCCCGAGTCCCGCGTCCATGGTCGCGCTTCCACCGAGCCCGACGAACACGGTCCCAGCGCCGGCCCGAACCGCCTCCACCATCAACTCACCGACCCCTCGGGTCGTGGTCGTCATGGGATCCCGTTCGTTCCAGTCTACGAGAGAAAGCCCGCAGGCCAACCGCGATTCGATCACCGCCGTCGACCCATCCAGCCAGCCTACCTCCGCGTCGACCGGCCCGCCGAACGGGCCGGACACGGCGTGAATCGTCCGGTGGTCCAGGAGGTGATCGACCGCGGCGAGCAGCCCATCGCCCCCGTCGCTCCCCAAGACCACGTCAGCGGAATGCCCGGCCGCCGCGATCGCACGCCGGAGCGAGCCGGCCACGACTTCCGCGTCCAACGTTCCCTTGAACGCCTGGGCGATCCCGAGAATGCTCAAAACCGAGTCACCCGAATACCGCAGGATCGTAACACCATCACAACATCACCATTGCATGTAACATTAAGTGGCTCAGGCACTTGCACAAGCAGCCCCGCTCTCCTATCTTGCCCGGCGATGCTCCCTTCTTGCTGCCCCTGAGTTCGCGTTGCGAAGCATGGGCAACGCCACGTCGGACCGCCATCGAGGCCCAGCATCGGCGCGCCCATGCGCCGGCAGCGGTCAGATCGCCTGTTGGCAACCATATGAATCACACGTACGAGTCTTGCCATCACTGGCCTCGCCGCGTGGAAACCAACGGCCGGTTGCCGTGGATCTACCGAATGCGCGAAAACATGCGCGACCATAGGCAAGGCTGAGCGTCGATGCAACCGGCGGGCGTGACGGACACGCGAAGCGGGTCCTCGGAGCACCGGGAAGTCCACCTCAGGGACCTCGTCGCGGTGATCAAGCGGCACTGGCGGATCGTGGTGATTGTGGCGGGGCTGGTCACCGGTGGGGCGTGGTTCTCGAGCCGGGACAGCGTCACCCAGTATCAATCGAACCTCACCATCCAAATCGCATCCTCAAAGCAGGTCTTCGCCCGCCTCGATGACATCGACGTGGACGAGCTCGCGCTCAAGACCGATCCGATCCTCTCCGAAGCCCTCGTGCTCACCACGCAAGGGCTCGCGCTGCGTGTCGTCCATCGGCTTGGCCTCCAGCTCGATATCAACGATCCGACCGTAAGCCGCGCCGCGGTCCTGTCGCAGGTCACCGTTGATTCCGGCGCGGTCCCTGGAGACTATCAACTCGAGTTGCGCGGGCCGGCCGGGTGGCGCCTGCGTGACGCCTCCGGCGCGGTACTCGGCTCCGGCACCTATCAGGAACCGGCCACCGGACCCGGATTCCGCTTCCTCGTCGTCCCCTCGGCCGAACCGGAGCGCCACGTCGGCATCAGCCTGACCCTGCCCGAGGTGGCGGCGTCGTGGGTCCGGGCGGGATTGAGTTACCAGGTTCGCGACGGCACCAACGCCGTCGATATCTATTTCTCCGGCACGGACCCGGTCCTCATCCCACGGATCCTCAACGAAGCGGCCGTGCAACTCCGGGAAGACGGCGCCCGCCGCGCGTTAGGCATCGCGCAACGCAAGCAGACGTATATCGCCGATCAGCTCGAACGCGCCAACATCAACTATCAGCTGAAGCTGGATGAGCTTCAACAGTACAAGGAACGGCGCGAGATTGCCGACCTCGGGGCGGAGGCCCAGACAACCGTCGGCACCCTCCAGGATCTCGAGCAGAATCGCCAGCGCCTGCTCATCCAACTCGCCACGGTCGACCAGGCGATGGGGTCGGACTCGACCATCGGGATCGAGACGTTGAACCGCCTCGCGGCCATCGAGAACGTCGGCGGCAACGCCTCCCTGGCATTCCAGATCCAGAACCTGCTGGAACTGTACGAGCGACGTCGCGAACTCACGGCGGGCACGCTGGGGTTGCGGGAGTCCAATCCGCAGGTCGAAGCGATGGATCAACGGATCACCGCGGCGCACGCGGGATTGCGCAGCGCCGTTTCGGCGACCGAGCGCACGCTGCGGGTCCAGCTGGAAGGGATCGAAGGCGAGATCGCGCGGGTGCGCACGACGCTCCGGGCGATCCCGGGCATGGAAAGCAGAATCGCGCAGATCGAACTGGAAAAGAACATCCAGGAACAGACCACGCGGTATCTGCTCGGGCAGTACGAGAGCGCCCGCATGCAGGTCGCGACCATCGCCCCGTACATCACGATTCTCGACGGCGCGTCCCCGGCCTATGGCATCGGGACCTCGATCAAGCAGAAGATCATTCTGGGCTTCCTCGTCGGGACCCTGCTTGGCCTGGGCGCGGCGCTGTTTCTCGAATACCTGGACCAGACCATCAAGAGCGCACGCGACGTGGAGCGCGTGCTCGGCATTCCCGTGCTGGGAATGATCCCTCACGACCCGAAGATCTCGGGCGGGTCACAGGGCCGCCACCGACCGATCGGCGTGATTACCGCCCTCGGCCCGGACGACCCGATGGCCGAGTCGTACCGGACCCTGCGCACCAACGTGACCTTCGTGAGCGCGGAAAAGCCACTCCAGTTCATCGCCATGACGAGTCCGGCACCCCGCGAGGGGAAATCGACCACGGCCGCGAACCTCGCGCTCACGCTCGCCCAGGGCGGTCACAAGACCATCCTCATCGATGGCGACCTGCGCCGTCCGCTGGTGCACCGGACCTTTGCGCTGGTGCAGGATCCCGGCCTGACAGACGTGCTCGTGGGACGCGCGGTGACGCGAGAGGCGGTACGACCCGAGGTCGCGCCGAACCTGGACATTCTTCCCAGCGGTTCCAGTCCGCCCAATCCGTCCGAGCTGCTGGGCTCCGACGCCATGCATACCCTGATCGCCGAGCTGCGCCGCGAATACGAGTACATCATCATCGATACGCCACCGGTGCTGCCCGTGACGGATGCCACCGTCGTCGCGGCGGCGACCGACGCAACGATTCTGACCATTCGCAGTGGGGATACCGAGGAAACGTCGGCGCGGCGCGCACTCGATCAACTGCGCCGCATCAACGCACGGGTGGCGGGGGCGGTGCTGAACGGTGTCAGCACCGCGAAAGACCGATCGTATACCTACTACACCTATCAGCGGAACGTGCCCTACGCGAGCCGTTCTCCCCGCCGATCGATCAAAGCGCGGATCGTCGACATGTTCTAGCCGTCCGGCGCGAGACCGATGATCTGTTCGCGCCGCGACCCCACGCTGACATACCGGATCGGCGTCTCGACGAGGCGCTCGACCCTGTCGAGGTACGCACGGGCCGCCGACGGCAGATCCTCGAGCCGTCGCGCGTCCGTCGTCGGTCGGCACCAACCGCTGAGAGACTCGTACACCGGCTCGACCCGTTCGAGCAGTTCCACCTCGGACGGCATCTCGTCCACGCGCGCACCGTCGATGCGATACCCGACGCAGACCGGGATCTGTTCGACCGTATCCAGCACGTCCAGCTTGGTGACCGCCAAGTCGGTGAGTCCGTTGACCCGGACCGCGTACCGTACCACGACGCCGTCGAACCAGCCGCACCGCCGTGGTCGCCCGGTCGTGGCCCCGTATTCCGCGCCGAGTCGGCGGAGCGTCTCCTCGTCGACACCCTTCGCCTCGGTCGGCAGGGGCCCGTTCCCCACTCGTGTCGTGTAGGCCTTCACCACACCCAGCACGGCATCGACGGCGGTGGGACCGATGCCCGCTCCCACCGTGGCGCCCCCCGCCGTCGTATTCGACGAGGTGACGTAGGGATAGGTCCCGTGATCGACGTCCAGCAACGCACCCTGAGCGCCCTCCAGCAGGATCCGCTTGCGGGCCCTGACCGCATCGTAGGTGAGTTTGCCGGTATCCACGACGAGCGGGACAATCCGTGGAGCCATGCGCTCGATCAACGCAACGTGCTCATCCGTCGAAGCGCGATCCGATCCCCCCAGCATCTCCAACACGCGGTTGGCACGCGTCACGCCCTCGGCCACGATGCGTGTCGCGCGCGCGAGTTCCCGCAGGTCACCGGCGCGCACACCGCGCCGACCGAACTTGTCTTCATACGCCGGCCCGATGCCGCGGCCCGTCGTGCCGATCTGCTGCCGTGCTTCGACCGCGCGGTCGATCAACTTGTGATAGGGAAGCACCAAGTGTGCGCGGTCGGAGATGACGAGGCGCCCACGCAGATCGATGCCGCGGACGGTCAACTGGTCCATCTCCGCCACGAGCGTCTCCAGGTCCAGCACCACCCCGTTTCCGATCACGCACTGGGGATGATCGTGCAGGATACCGGAGGGAATCTGGTGGAGCACGAACTCCCCATCCCCTTTGTCGACCGTATGGCCCGCGTTGGCGCCACCTTGATAGCGCACCACCAGATCGGCCCGTTCGGCCAGGACATCGATGATCTTGCCCTTCCCCTCGTCGCCCCACTGCGCGCCCACCACCACGACGCACCGGCGCTCAGCAGCGAACATGCCTGACCCCCTCCGGCGCGGCGAGGCCCGCGCCCGCGAGCAACGTGGCGATCCGCTCTCGCTCGTGATGGGACAGGTCGCGCAGCGGGGACCGCACCGCGCCCCCCTCCAATCCGACCACGTCCATCGCCGCCTTGACCCCGGGCACGCCCAACGCGCCCACCACCGCCTGATTGAGTGGGGTCAGTCGTTCTTGTGCCGCCCCCGCCTGCGACCGATCACCTGCGGCGAACGCACGCGTGACCTGCACGGCGATCGACGCGGCAAACGTCGACACGGCGAGAATGCCGCCGACCGCGCCCAGTTCCATGGCCGCGTAGTAGTGCGAACCCGACCCCACGAACAGCGACCATCGCGGGGCGGCGGCGCGATACGCCGCGAAGTTCTTCAAGTCGCCCGAGGAATCCTTACCGCCGACCACGTTCTCGTGGTCCGCGAACGCGGTCACGACCTGCTCGCTGAGCGAAACGTGCGTGTACTTCGGGATGTTGTACAACAGCACGGGAAGCGGTGACGCATCCGCCACCTGACGGAAATGGGCGATGAGCGCGTTGCCATCGAGCGACGGAGCAAAGTACGCCGGTGGGCGAACGAGCACGGCATCCGCTCCCTCTTCGGCCGCCGCCCGGCACGCGGCCACGGTGGATCGAGTGGATTCCCGGCCGGTCCCCGCCAGCAACAACCGGTCGTCCGGCACCACGTCGCGGAGCCACCCGACGACCTGCCGGTATTCCTCGTCGCTCAGCAGCGGCGCCTCGCCGGTCGATCCGGCGGCGAGAATTCCGTCCACGCCCTGCTCGAGCAGGACGCGGGCGTTCTCCCTCAGCGCCACCGGCGCCACGTCGCCCGAGACCCGATCAAACGGCGTCGTGATCGGGACGAGCAACCCCCTGAACGGCTTGGTCATGACGGCATCATGTCGGAGAACCCGTCCGTGAGTCCTTCCATCGTATCGCCGTCATCCGGTTCCTTGGGTTTGTCGGGCACGGGGTCGCTCGACTTCATCGTGCGTGACCGCCGCCGCAAGGTCGTGAGTTTCAATTCGAAATCGGACGGATTCGTCGCGGCGGCCCGCGCCACATCGAACGTCACGACGTCGGCCTCGATCAAGTCCATCAGATGTTGATCGAACGTCTGCATGCCGTACTGATCCCGGCCCTCGGCGATATAGTCGGGGATCTCCGTGATGCGGTCGGCGGTACGAATCAGATCGCGGATCGTCGAGGTACAGATCATGACTTCGACGGCGGCGCAGCGTCCCTTGCCATTCGCACGCGGCAGCAGCCGCTGAGAAACGACGGCGTGCAACGAATCCGCGAGGCGCGCGCGGACGATCTCCTGCTCGTCCGGCGCGAACATCGCCATGATGCGCGCGATCGTCGTCACCGCATCCGGCGTGTGTACGGTCGAGATCACGAGATGGCCCGTCTCCGCCGCCTTCATCGCCGTGTCGATCGTTTCCGCGTCGCGCATCTCTCCGATCAGAACGACATCGGGATCCTGCCGTAGCGCGGCCCGCAAGCCCGTCGAGAAACTGTCGGTATCGACGCCGATTTCCCGCTGTGTCACCGAACAATTCACGTCGCGATGCAGAAACTCGATCGGGTTTTCCAGCGTGACGATGTGCTTGTTCATGGTCGAGTTGATATGATGGACCACCGCGGCCATGGTCGAGCTCTTGCCGCTCCCGGTCACCCCCGTGACCAGGATCATCCCTCGCTCGGCCTCGGCGATCTTCGTCAACACCTTCGGAAGGTCGAGTTTCTCGATGGAGGGCGCTTCGAACGGAATCACCCGCATGACGATCATGAAGGAGGACCGTTGCCGCAGGATGTTCACCCGAAACCGCCCGATCCCCGGGGCACCCCAGGAACAGTCGTAGTCGTTGAGCTTGTCGATGCGCTTGCGGTCTTCCTCGTTCGAGATGAACCGCAACGCGATCGCCTTCGTCTGTTCGGGCGTGAGTCGCTGCTTGGTCAGCGGCTTCAATTCCCCATCGATGCGCGCGCGAAAGACGTCGCCCGCCTTGATGTGCAGGTCGGACGCACCGCGTTCGACCGCCGCCTTGATGATGTTTTCCATCAGCTAGTAACCCGCATCGAGGTCGACGACGTTGCGCAGTGGCCGCCCCGCAAGGAATCGCGCCACGTTGTCGGTAATGAGATCGGTCTGTCGCGGCCAGAAACGGTCCGAAACACCACTCACGTGCGGGAACACCAACACCCGCGGATGACGCCAGAATGGATGCCCGGCCGGGAGCGGCTCGTGCGCAAACACGTCGAGCACGCACCCTGCAATCTGGCCAGAGTCGAGCGCCCGCAACAGGGCCACTTCATCCACCAGGACGCCACGGGCAACATTGATCACGTACGAGCCGCGCGGCATGGCCTCAAGCACCGGCGCCGTGACGAGCGCGCCCGCGTCCCCCGCCCGCGGGGCCGCGAGCACGAGCACGTCGCTCTCTGCCGCGAGCCGCGCGAGGTCATCCGGTCCACCGACCCAGGCGAGACCCGCGGGCGCCGGTGCTTCGGGTCGTCGCCGGACGGCGCAGACAGTCGTCCCGAGCGCCACGCAGCGCGCGGCCACCGCCCGCCCGAGCCCACCCAGCCCGACGATTCCCACGGTCGCATCCGCGAATTCGCGCACCGGATGGGATCCGTCCGTCAGCTCGTCTTTCGCCCAGCGTCCTTCCACCTGGGCCGCAACCGCCGCGTGGTAGCCCCGCAGGCAATACCCGATGGCCGTCAATGTCCAATCGGCTATCGGCTCGGCGTAGATGCCGGCGGCGTTGGTGAGGGTGGCCCCGCTGGCTCGAAGGGCTGGGGTAATGCTGGCCCCCGCGCCGGCTGCGGCGGTATGGGCCCAGCGGAGCGTTCCCTGGGCGCAGGTGACCACCTCAGAGGGCACGCCCCACCCGATGTACACCTCGGCTCCCGCCGCCGCCCGGAGCGCCGCGGGCGACGGACCACCGCCGTCCCCATCGCTCGACGTCCGGGCGGTGACCTCGACCACGCTCCACTCCCCGCCAAACGCGTCGCGAATCGCGTGACCCGTGGCCGGAGGCGCCCGCCAGACCTTCCTCGCCGACGCGAGGTTGACGACCGCTTTCCTCACTCGAGCGCGGAGAGCTTGAACGAGCTGGTGGCGCGCAGCAGGGCGAGCCGCACCAGATCGTGTTGCCGTTTGGGCCCGCGCATCGTGATGGAGATCTGGAGCCGGTCGCCCACGGGCACGACCTCCATCTCCTCGACCACCAGCCCCCGCTCGACCACCGCCGCCTCGACCCGCTCCACCTCACCCTCCTGCCGATCGACTTCGACGCGGAGGTGGCTGACGGCCGCACCCCGCTTCACCAGCCCCTCGACCCACCCGAGGCCTCGGAGCACGAACAGCATCAGCAGCGTCGCTCCCGCCGCCTCGTAGACCGCTCCGGTGCCGAGCGCAACCCCGATGGCCGCGACGACCCAGATCGTCGCCGCACTCGTGAGCCCCGTGATCGCCCCCCGCGCGTGCAGGATCGTCCCCGCGCCCAGGAATCCGACCCCGGTGACGATCTGGGCGGCGATGCGCGCCGGGTCCCCCCTCCCACCCGCCGCGAGCGACACCGACAGCACCGTGAACAGGGTGGCGCCGACACAAATGAGGATGTTGGTCCGGAGTCCCGCCGCTTTCCCGCGCAGTTCCCGCTCGAGACCGACCGCCCCTCCGAGCACCACAGCGACGAGCAGCGTACCGAGCAGATCGAGCCGGAGCAGCTCGACGATCTGTGGCCAGGCCGTGGCTAGGGACGTATCGCCACCTTGCGGGCGGGCAACAACCCCATCCGCGCTCGAACGGTGGCCATGGTGTCCGCGGCGACCGCGCGCGCCTGGGCGGCGCCCGCCTCGAGAATCTCGAACACGCGGTCGGGCTCCGCCACCAACTCGGCCGCCCGCTCGCGCATGGGAGCAAACGCGCGTTCGATGCCATCCGCCAACACCCGCTTGCAATCGAGACATCCCCAGCCCGCCGTGCGACATTGGTGCGCCACGTTGTCGAGTGTGTCACCGTCCGAGAAGTACCGGTGCAGCGAGTACAGGTTGCACTTCTCCGGATCGCCGGGATCGGTCCGCTTGACGCGCGCCGGGTCGGTCCTGGCGGGACGAAGCAACTCCCACACACGATCGGGCGGATCGAGCAGTCCGATGGTGTTGTCCAGGCTCTTGGACATCTTGGCATCGCCGTCGAGCCCGAGGATGCGTCGCGCCGACCCGATCTCCGCCTGCGGTTCGGGGAAGAACCCCTCGCCGTACCGGCTATTCCACTTGCGCGCGACCTCTCGCACCAACTCGACGTGCTGCGCCTGGTCGTCGCCGACCGGCACGAGATCCGCGCGGTACAGCAGGATGTCCGCGGCTTGCAGAACCGGGTAGTTGAGCAGTCCGGCGAGGATGCTCTCCTGCCGGGCGGACTTGTCCTTGAACTGCGTCATCCGCTCGAGGTCGCCCAGCGGCGTGACGCTCGTCAGCACCCAGCCCAGCTCGGTATGCTCCGACACGTGGGATTGAACGAACAGGACGGACTTTGCCGGGTCGATCCCGGCGGCCAGCAGTCCGACCGCCATCTCGAACGTCCGCGCCTCCAGCTTCTCGGGATCATAGTCCTGGGTGATTGCGTGGTAGTCGACGATACAGTAGAAACACTCGTGCACCTCCTGCATCGCGACCCAACGTTGCACCGCGCCCAGGTAGTTGCCGATGTGCAGCTCGCCGGAAGGCTGGATTCCCGAGAAGACTCGTGACATGGCCCCTCAAGCTATGAAGGCACGGAAGGTGAGGCAAGATGCCGCAGAATCACGACTTACTGCACATCGCCACCCGCGCGGCTGACCTGGCGGCGGCGTTCATTCGGCGCGTTCCACGACCCCGCGATCCGGCATCGTGGGACCGAAAGGCCCCGCGTGATTTCGTCACCGAGGTCGATCGTGAGGCGGAGCGGCTGATCGCCGAGGCGCTCCTGAAGGCGGTGCCGGATTCCGTGGTCGTCGGAGAAGAACTCACACCGCATGCCGTGCCCGCCGACGTGCAGTGGATCGTCGATCCGCTCGATGGAACGACCAACTACCTGCACGACTATCCAGCCTACGCGGTGAGCATCGCGGCGGCGGTGTCCGGTGAGTTGGAAGCGGGCGTCGTGGTGGACGTCGTGCGCGACGTGACCTACAGCGCCGCCCGGGGCCGCGGGGCAGCGGTCGATGGCCGCCCAATCGTCGTCTCGACCGAGGCCGTCCTCGCCAACGCCCTGATCGGCACGGGTTTCCCCTTCAAGCAGCCCGCCCTGAGCAGTCTGGACACGTACCTGCGGCAGTTCGCCCGGGTGCTGCGTGCGACGAGCGGGATCCGCCGCGCCGGTTCAGCGGCGCTGGATCTGGCCCATGTCGCCGAGGGGCGATTTGACGGGTTCTGGGAGCTCTGGCTCGCGCCGTGGGACGTTGCGGCCGGGACGTTGCTGGTGCGGGAAGCCGGGGGCGTGGTCACCGATCTCGCAGGACAGCCGGCGGGGGTTGGCGCTGGTCCCATTGTGGCGGGGAATCCTCGCATACACGAGTTGCTTCGTGAGATCCTGCAGACCAGCTAGCCGCGATCACGGCGTAGTTCCCGATCCGGCCGGAATCTCGGCGCTGGCCTGCTACGTGCGGGAGGGAAAGGGAGGGACACTGGTGGCTCATGAACCCCCTGATGCAACTCCAAGCCAATCACAGGACGAGCCATCGAGCAGATAGCCCGTAATGCGCGTCCGGACCCGCTCGCCATCGATATCCTGCGCAAGTACAAACATGGTGTCCGCAGCAAAGGCAAAGCGCGGCTGTGGATCGTCGAAGAACGCCGGGACGCGCGTATCTACACACGCGCGTTGGCGGTCCGACGTGACGAGACTGACGTAGAAGTCTCCGTGGACGCCCCGACTACGAATCTCAAGGTCCCCGTGAACTAACACGAGTGAGCCGGCAGGTTGGCGGTGAAGCGCCATGAGTTTCGACGAAAAACTGAACAGATTGTCGTGCGAGTTTTCCGACCGCGGTCGAAACCGATCGACGACGTCCGGAGGGACGCCGCGCCGACGACGGCTGGGAACGTCCATCCATCCGAGTTCTGAGCCGTCGGCGCTAAACAGCCTCAAGCTGTTCAGGCCCTGCGCGCCAACAAGTACTGTGTCACTCCACACCGCCAGTTTCGCCGCCGGGTTCATGGCAGCAAGCACGTAGGAGGACCTGTACTCAGAGGGAAGGGGGATTCTATAGGACATCGAATCGGCATCGGGCAGCCACACCCCTACCGCGGTACCGCGCTCGAGATCCATGACCCCAAACCACACTGCACGCCCCACTCGTTCCACGTCCTCCAAGTACCCATCATGTTTTCGGGCGCCACGAAAGTCACCGCTTTCCACATCGTACATGTTCAGCAAGCGCCTGGACAGATCCGAAACGGCGAGGGTCGAGTCATCAAAGAGAAACACCTTTCCCGCCTGGCGTAGCTCGCCCGGACCGCCGCCCGGGCGGCCATATACCCGCACGGGCCTTCCGTCGTCGTCGTAAAACACCACGCGATTGTGAAACAGGTCCGAGACATAGAAACCGCCCGACTGACCGCGCAACAGGCTTCTGGGCCGCCCCAAGTACAGTGAGTCGGTTTCCTGAAGCTCGATCTGAGCGACCCGGCGAAGGGCGGGACCCGCGCTTTCCTGGCGTAGTTCGGCCTGCCCGACACACCCACTCATGATCGGCGGACCAGCCAGTGCCACGAACACCACACCCAACCAGGGCACGGTCCCACCCACTTTGCGGCAACCAACTACTCTGCCGGGATCGGGGGCATCTCGTAGCAGGGGCAGTGAAGGTCCCACTCTTCGACCGGGCTGCAGTCCAAAACGCACCCCTCCTCGGGAAGCACATACTTCCATCCTGGCGCCGATGCCCGCCCCGTCTCCGGAACCACCAGCAGTCCTGCTGCAGCCACTCCGATAGCGGCGAGCGTCAATCGTGTCTTCGGCTTCATGGCGAACCTCCTTTGGTGAAGTTCTCGTTGTCACTCGTGCTCCAAACGACCGACACTACCGGACGCGGTCCGTAGCGAGTCGGTATCATGGATCGGAAACTGGTTGAGTAGCCGCGATTCGGTTTGCCCCGGGCTCAAGGCCCGCTGATACACCACCTCGCCGTCCGCAAGTACAAGCTCGGTGGGTGTCTGCAGCGAACGCGGTCGCGATGACCGTGCAAAAACCTCATCGGGAACAATGCGATAGAAACGCAGCCGCCGCGCTTCAACCGTGGTCGGCTCTCTCGAGAAGACAAGCTTAACGAGGTCCGGGTGGAGCCGACGCAGGTCCATCCACTGAGCCAAAGGCCCGAAACAGACGAAACAGTCGGCCGGATCGTATACCAATACTACGACCGTTGCGCCACCCTTACTCAAGTCATCGAAGTGCATACCGGACGCGAGCGCAATCTGGCCGAAGCCGGGCTCGTAGCCGCCACACGCGGCGAGTGCGACGGCCACACTCAGTTGCGCGAAGCCCCAGCGAGCAAGCGGAGCAGTCCTTAACGTATCCATAGCTCATTACGACGGTACGCAGGCAGTTGGCGGTCCGCTATGACTTCTGGCGCGCAAGCCGCGAACTTCTTGCGGAGCTGCAACATGCTCGATACATAGGAGTGAACCTCGTCAGGTGAATGATCATGGATCCTGTCCGTACGATCGTCACGTTGCTGCTGCCGGCCCGATCGGAGGCAACCCGGTCGCTCCTCAAACTGCTCGTCGAGAGCGGAGGCTCGGTGCATGGCGCTGAGACAATGGCCCTCCGAGCCGGATTCCGGAATCGCCACCAGATGCGCCGCGCGCTCATCGCCGAGCAGCTTCCGCCAGCCACGGAAATCGCCGGCTGGATTCGCGTGTTGCGCTGGAGTATCGATTGGGAAACGGCGGGCCAAACCCCCTCTGCGTCGGCGCTCCACAAGGGGCTGGACCCAGCCACCCACTACCGAACGGTCCTCAAGATCACGGGCGCACACTGGACCGACGTCAAGCAACACGGGCCGGGCTGGGTAACGTTGAAACTGCTCGAGCGATGCCACGGGCGGGGCGGCGGCGGGCGACCACACCGCCGTGAAGAACGGTGTCCGGGGGGGGGGGGGGTAAACCGACACCTCCGCACCCG
>Ga0214471_10000052_pt1 | contig 117021 bp, 97 predicted proteins | sample RVTome_5_FD_207665 | JGI IMG/M metagenome (GOLD analysis project Ga0214471, IMG submission 207665) | Soil microbial communities from uranium-contaminated site in the Upper Colorado River Basin, Wyoming, United States - RVT142D155 | ecosystem: Environmental > Terrestrial > Soil > Contaminated >... | reverse complement strand
TCCTCTATTACATGGGCGCAAAATGTGGCCGCATTCTGGGCCTATCATACCTGAAGCCAACGAGTTGCGCTGGCTTCATTGGCAGGAACTTCGGTCTAGGCCGCACGGTCGCGCGGGTGCCGTCACGCGATTTCTCGGCGACCAGAGGAGATCCGCCGCCGCCATGCGCCCGGCGCGATTCGAACGCGCGACCTTTGGCTCCGGAGGCCAACGCTCTATCCAGCTGAGCTACGGGCGCAAACTGCTTGACGCTGCCGTCGAGTACACGCGGCCACCAATAGCGTAACGCACGCACCGCATCGTCCTCACCGCGGTGAAATACGGACCCGTCATTGCGAACCGATGTGACCTAGCTGTCCAATCAATAATCGGGGCGGCCGGACTTGAACCGGCGACCTCCTGCTCCCGAAGCAGGCGCGCTACCGGGCTGCGCTACGCCCCGGCGGCCGCAGATGACCCTTGCTTCCCACCGATCACCCACGGCAGCAATGCGCCCAGGAGGACTCGAACCCCCAACCTCTTGGTCCGTAGCCAAACGCTCTATCCAGTTGAGCTATGGGCGCAGATGGGCGGTACAAGACTCGAACTTGTGACCTCTACGATGTCAACGTAGCGCTCTAACCAACTGAGCTAACCGCCCAAACACGACGGATCGGCGTACGTCGTGCCGGCGGAAGATCGCTGTGCGAACCGCCGAACCGTCGAACCGCCGATCCGCCGAGAGTAGCGGGGGTGGGATTTGAACCCACGACCTCCGGGTTATGAGCCCGGCGAGCTACCAGACTGCTCCACCCCGCGCCGTTGTACATCAGGCGGCTTCACGCCGCCTCCAATCGATCGGGCCAGGGCTTTAGCAAGCCCGCCTCCGCGCGCCCAGGCGGCTTCACGCCGCCTCCAATCGATCGGGTCAGGGCTTTAGCCCTGCTTCCGAGAGCGGGAAACGGGACTCGAACCCGCGACCCCAACCTTGGCAAGGTTGTGCTCTACCAGCTGAGCTATTCCCGCAATCAAGAGACGCCCGAACGCGTCACGCCGCCCAGACGTCCGTAAGCATACTACCGACCGACTCCCCACCGCCCGCGTCTGTCGCCCCTTGCGGCCAACGGCACACGAGGAAAGTGAAGGGGAGGCTAATGGAGGCGAGGGGAATCGAACCCCTGACCTCGTGAATGCCATTCACGCGCTCTCCCAACTGAGCTACGCCCCCATTATATTTGTGGCCCCGGGGGGTACCCGCCGGGAGCAGAACAACCTACCCCGAGGACCTGTATCGTGTCAAGCGGCTAGGACTTACGTCCGAACCAAACGCTCGGGATGGGGTACGTAGGGATGTGCCGGTACGACGCAAGCAACGTCCGCCCTTGAGGGTCGGCGTTCTAAGTGATATATGGGAGTCCCATGGCCAGGCCACCAGAGCGTAAGAAGCGCCGTCGCCGAACGGCTGCGGCGATTGCGGTTAACGAGGACGATAGGGATCTCCTCGACCAGTACCTCTATGAGGTGAGCAAGACACCCCTCTTGACACCACCGGAGGAGATTGCGCTCGCCCGGAAGGTGCGGGCGGGAGACCAGGATGCGATGCAGGAGCTTGCGAAGCGCAACCTCCGTTTCGTCATCTCGGTCGCCAAGAAATACCAGAACCGCGGGTTACCGCTCACCGATCTGATCGGCGAAGGCAACGTTGGGCTGCTCACCGCCGCGCGGAAATTCGATCCCGATCAGGGGGTCAAGTTCATCTCCTATGCCGTCTGGTGGATCCGACAGGCCATCCTCGCGTCGCTTGCCCGCCACGGGCGGACCGTTCGGGTCCCTCTCAACCGAACCGCCGACCTCTCGAAGATCGTCCGGACCGCTGAGGCCCTGCGGCAGGAACTCCGCCGCGAGCCCACACCGGAGGAGATCTCCGAGGCCACGGGGTTGTCGCTCGAGGTGGTTCAGTCACTTGCCGCCCTCAACACCGGTGAGGTACGGCTCGATGCGCCACTCGATCCGGACGGCGATCGCTCGCTCATCGAACGGTTCATTGCGGAGGATCTGCCGGATACCGAAGAGCGGACGATGGAACGATTCCTCACCGACGAAATCGAGGAAGCGTTGAAGTCGTTGCCCGCGCGTGATGCCCGGGTCCTCAAACTCTACTTCGGACTCGATGGCGGACGCGAACACACGCTCGAGGAAATCGGTGGCATGCTGGGCGTCACGCGTGAGCGAGTCCGCCAGCTCCGCGATCGGGCGCTCAAACGCCTGCGCGAGGGGGATGTCGGCAAGGCGCTGGCCAGTTTCGCCGCCTAGCGCAACCGGTCACGCGAGGGCGCGGCGGGTGGCCAGCACGTCCCGCACGATGGCGACGGCCTGGTCGAACTCAGTGGCCTTGTCCAGGAAGTGGTCGGCCTTAAGCTGCATGCACCGATCGCGGTACGCCCCCGACGGGTAGTTGGTCAACACGATCGCAACCGGGCGCGGGTCCATATCCTGGATCGGTTCCAGGACGGAAAGCCCGCCCCGGTTCGGCATCCGAATGTCGATCAGGGCCACGTCCGGCCGAAGGGACCGGATGATCCGGACCGCCTCCTCACCATCCCGGGCCTCACCGACCAACTCGACCCATCCAAGTCGCGCAGCCGGTCGCCGAGCAGTCGGTTTACTCCAGCAGGCCGTGCTCGATGGCGTAGCGGACGAGCGCGGCGTTGCTCTCGACGGCGAGCTTGTCCAGCACGCGCGCGCGGTACGTGCTCACGGTCTTGCTGCTGAGTTCGAGGTCGGCCGCGATCTGCTTGACGCTCATCCCGGTGGCGAGGCGATGCATGACATCGTATTCGCGGGCGGAAAGGGATCGGTGGAGCGGCGTTTCCCCCTCCGGCGAAAGCTCCATGGCCAGTTGCTCGGCGAGCGACGCTGTCACATACCGCCGGCCTCCGTGCACCCGGCGGATCGCCTCGAGCAGCGTATCGGGCGGGTGGTCCTTGGTGAGGTAGCCAGCGGCACCAGCGCGCAACGCACGGATGGCAAAGGGCTCCTCCGGATGGACGCTCAACACCAGGACCTGAAGGCGCGGGTGTTCGGCGTGCAGCCGCTGCAGCAGGGCGGTGAACCCCGGTCCCGGCATGGACAGGTCCAGCAGCAGAACGTCGACCGCGGTTTGTCCCAGCGTGGCGAGGACCTCGTCGCCGGTGGTTGCCTCGCCAACCACGTGGAGGTCGGCTGATTCCTCCACCACCCGCTTCAACCCCTCCCGCACGATGGGGTGGTCGTCGGCCACGAGAATGCGGATCATGTCTCTCCTCCGAATACGGGGACCGTCAACGTCACGATCGTTCCCCCTTCCTCCCGCCGCCGAATGTCGAGACGTCCCCCGAGCCCGCCCGCCCGCTCGCGCATGCCGATCAGGCCGAGCGAGCGACCGCCCGCGATTTCGGCCGCGGTGATGCCCCGGCCGTCGTCCCAGATGATGAGTCGCAGTGCCGCGACATCCACGTGCAGCGCGACCTCGACCCGCCGGCATGCGGCGTGGCGCGCCACGTTCGTGAGCGATTCCTGGAAGATGCGGAAGATCGCCGTCGTCGCCTGCGGCGAGAGGCGTGGATCGACACTCGGTAGCGTGCAGTGGCACCATACCCCGGTCCGTTTCGCGAACTCGTTCGCCTCCCATTCGATCGCCGCCGTGAGCCCCAGGTAGTCCAGGACCGCTGGGCGGAGCCGGGAGGCCAGGTCTCGCACCGTGTCGATCGCGCTCATCAGCTGGGCGTCCATCGAACGGCATCGCTCGACGATCGCGGGACCGGTCCGCGTGATCCTCCCTTTGAGCCACGCCACGTCCATCTTGAGGCCGGTGAGCACCTGGCCCAACTCGTCATGGATCTCCCGGGCGATCGCCGTCCGCTCTTCTTCGCGAATGTCGTTGAGCCGGGCGGCCAGATCCCGCAGCCGCTGGCGCGACTCGCGCACGACGTGCTCGATGCGGATGCGGTCGGTGATGTCGCGATAACTCCCATACACGCCGAGCACGTGACCCTCGGATACGATGGGCGCCCCCCGAATCGAGACGTTCAGCAACGTGCCGTCCTTGGTGCGCCGGGTCGTCTCGAGGGCGGCACTTTGCGCGGTATCGACGAGCTGGCGTTGGATCGTCGCGCCCTCCTGGGCGCGTTCCTGCGGGATGAGCAGGTCGATCGTGCCCTCGACTTCGTCCGGGCGATAGCCGAACAACCGGGTATACTCGCGGTTCACTCGGCGGACCACGCCCTCGACATCCAAGACGACCACGGCGTCCGGAGAACTCTCAAACAACGCTTCGAGGTACGCCTTTTCGACCCTCAGGGCCGCCTCGGCCGTGCGGCGTTCGGTGACGTCGAGCGCGAGCCCGATCGTCCCAACGATCTCCCCCTGTTCCGAGACCAGCGGCTCGACGTAGGTGTCGTACAGATGGTCGTCCCACTGTTGTTCGTACGACGCCGATTCGCCGGCTAACGCGCGCAGGTGACCGGCCAGGGGCGTGAAGGTCGGATCGTCGTTGCCGAAATACTCCGCCAGCGACATGCCCACGACCTCGTTGGGCGTGAGTCGCAGTCCCCTGAGGCCCGCGCCCGTCGATGACGTGAACCGCAGTGCCGCGTCGGTGGTCCACAGAATGGCGGGCATTTGTTCGGTAACGATCCGGAGCCGGGCTTCCCGGTCGCGCCGTTCCTGCTCTTGCCACCGTCGCTCGGTAATGTCCGTCGCCAATCCCTCGACGATGCGTTCGGTCCCGGCCACGCGAATCTGCGTCGACCGGTCGTGCAGCCAGCGCCACTGCCCGTGCGCATCGCGGATGCGGTATTCGATCTCGTATCGCTGTCTCGGTGTTGCCTGCGAGAGGGCGGCGTCCACGCGAGCCACATCGTCAGGGTGGATGGCGTCGTGCCAAAACCTCGGGTTCTCGTACAGCATCGAAAGCGGTTGACGGAACACCGCCGATGCCCGGCTCGAATAGAACAGCCCGCCGCGACGATCCGACATCACATACACGATGTCCGGCAGGCCCTCGACCAGGCGGCGGTATCGCTCCTCGCTTTGGCGTAACCCCAGTTCGGCGCGTTTCCTGTCGCTGACGTCGAGCAACGTGACAATGACGAATTGCGGGTCACCGTTGGCATGGCGCGCGAGCGCCAGGGCGATATCCGTCCACACGAGGCTCCCGTCTTTGCGTCGCTGCCGCAACTCCGCACGGAATCCCCGGCGGTCTCCGGCCAGGAGCGCGTCGAACAGTTCCCGCACCGTCGCCCGGTCTTCCGCATGGGTGAGATCGGTCAGCGGACGGTCCTGCAGCTCCCGGCCGGCAAAGCCGAGCATCTCCTGGTAGGCCCTGTTCGTCATCAATACACGCCCATCGGTGGCCGCCAGCGTGATGCCGATCGGACCGGTCTGGAACATGGCGCGGAAGCGCTGCTCGCTCTCGACCAGTGCATCCTGCATGAGTTTCTGCTCGGAGATGTCGCGAATGACCCCCTGATACCCGACGGGCTCGCCATCCGAATTGCGACGAACCGCCGACGTGATCAGGCAGGTGCGCGCCGATCCGTCCTTGCGGGTGAGTTGAACCTCGAAGTCCTTCACAGCCCCCTCGGCATCGGCGACCGCGCGAAACCGCGCGCGATCGGCCGGGTCGGCGTACGCGTCGACGGCCTTCGTTGCCGCGAGTTCCTCCGCCGTGGAGTAGCCCAGCAACGCGAGCATGCTGGCGTTCGCGTCCACGAAAGACCCGTCGAGCGTCGTGATGTAGATCGCATCCCGCGATTCTTCAAACAGGTTGCGATACCGCGCCTCGCTCTCGCGCATCGTCCGCTCCGACTCCCGACGAGCCGTCACGTCCCGCTGCACAGACACCCAATGGGTGGGACGCCCCACCTGGTCGCGCAACGGGAAAATGCTCATCTCGACCCAAAAGGTGGTCCCATCCGCCCGGTAGTTCAGCAGCTCCGCCTGGACCGGCCGCCCCGCTCGTATCGCCTCCCCGATGCGGCGCGATTCGACGGGATCGGTTTCCGGTCCCCGCAGGAAGCGCGGCGAGCGACCCGCGGCGGCGGCGGCGTCATAGCCCGTAATCCGGCTGAACGCCGGATTGGTATAGACGATCCGTGGCCCCGGCTCGACGAGCGTCTCGGCGTCCGTCACCACCACCATGTCGTTCGCGTACTCGACCGCCGCCTCGAGCAACCGGAGCCGGTCCTCGATGGCCTTGCGCGCGCTGATGTCCCGGAAATGCGCCACGACGGTCCCCACTCGGGGGTCGTGAAGGCGGTTGATCGACACGGCCTCGATCCAGCGCCAAGACCCGTCGTGGTGCCGGGCCCGTCCCTCGATCCGCTGGCGCGCTCCGGGACCCGCGCCCGCAAGGGCTCGCGCAGCCGCCCGCAGCCGTGGTACATCGTTGGGGTGTGCCAACGATTCGATCGTCCGCCCGCAAAATTCGGCGGCACGGTACCCCAGCACGTGTTTGACGGAATCGGTGGCGAACGTCACGACACCGTGCTTGTCCAGCAGGAGGGTCACGTCCCAGGCGTCCTCGACCAGCGCGTGGAAATGGCTCTCGCGCTGGCGGAGCGCCCCGGCGGCGCGTTCCCGTTCGATCGCCCCTCCGAGCAGGCTGGCGAACGTCCGGATCGCGTCGATCTCGGGGGCCTCCCAAACGCGCTCGACGCCGCAATCATCGAACCTGACCGCACCCCACCATGTCCCATCAGCGAAGACGGGCACGACAAGCAGGGACAGTACGTCCGCCGGTTCGAGCAAACCCCGTTCGGCCGCCGTGAAAGTGTCGGCGGTCCGCACGATGGGGCGACCGGCGGCCAGTTCTTCCCGCCAGGCCTCGAGCCCGGCCCGGGCGAAGGAGAACGGTTGCAGGTCAGGGTTGCCGACCTGTGCCGCCACACCGGCCGCGACCCACTCGAACAACTGCCTCGTGAGGATCTCGCCGTCCGGGCTCGGTTCGTTCGCGAAGACGTGGACCCGGCTCACGGCGCCCGCCCGCCCCAGGCGGTCCAGCAGGTCGTCGACGACGTCATGCCAGTCCGCCGATCGCAACAGGTGGTCAGCGGCGTTGCTGATGGCCGTCAGCACCGCGCCGCGTCGCATGAGCGCTTCGTCTGCTCGCTTCCGGTCGGTGATGTCGACGGTCGTACTGCAAAGGGCCGGCTGCCCCTCGAACTCGACGCCGGTGACCAGCGCTTCCAGCCAACGTACCGCACCGTCCTTCCGGAGCACCCGATACTCCACGTGGCTCGAGACGTGGCGACCAGCCAGGCGCTCCGCCACCCGCTGCAACGTGGTCTCACGATCGGCGGGGTGCAGCATGGCGGCAACTTGTTCCCTGGTCAGTTGGGTGAGTTCCTGCTGCGTGTAGCCGAGGGAGTCCGCCGCCGCCCGATTGGCAAAGCGGATGCGACCATCCTGATAGATGACGGTACCCTGGAGCGACCCTTCGACCAGGTCCCGGTACCGTGCTTCACTCAGCTTCGCCGCCCGCTCCGCCGCCCATTGGTCCGTGATGTCCATCACGATGCCGATCACCATGATGGGCTGGTTGTCCGCGTCGCGGAGGACCGTGCTGTTGCCGATCACCCGCCGCTGCTCGCCGGACGGGCGCACGAGGCGATACTCGATCTCTTGCGGCGCTCCTCCGTTCAGCAGGTGCTCGATGATCCCCTCGACCGCCGGTCGATCCTCCGGGTGTACCAAGGGAACGTAGCTTTCCGGCGTGCCGGGGAACTCACCCTCCGCCACCCCGTGGATGCGGTACATCTCGACCGACCAGGCGACGTGGCCGCCGCGCAGATCCCACTGCCAACTTCCGATGCCCGCCGCGCGCTGGGAGAGCGCGAGAAACGAGGAGCTGTTCCGGAGTTCGCGATCCGCGCGGCGACGCTCGAGTTCCGCCCCCGCGCGTGCCGCAAAGATCTCAAGGAGCTGCCGTGCCAGGGCCTCGTGGGCGAGGGGCTTACGATCCATCAAAACCAGGATGCCCAACGGCGTGCCCTGGGAATCGAACAACGGGGTACCGACGTAGCTCTCTACGCCCCGCTCCTGGAGTAGTAGGTCCTGGGGAAAGCGAGCCTGAACGCCGATAGGGTAGGAACAGGTCGCGCGCCCGATGACGTCCGCGCACGGCGAGCCGTCCAAGGCGTATGCGAAGTCATCCGCGATCACGCCGTCCGCGGCAAACGCCAACGACCGAACCCCTCCGGGATCGTGGGGCACGCATTCGCCCACGAACGCGTACGCCACCCCGAGAGCGTCCGCCAAACGGAGCACAAGTGTGCGCAGAAACCCTTCACCGCTGACCCCGGCCGTGCCGTCCCGGATCTGGTGGAGCAATCGATCCGTCCGGACGCGATCAGTCACGTCCCGCACCGTGCACACGACGGTATGCTCCTCCCGCGTCGTATCGGAAGCCGGCCGCACGTCGTACTCGTAGTTTCGGACCTCGGTGGCGAGCGGGAAGTCGGTCTTCCCTTGTTGCGGCTGGCCCGTCTCGAACACCCGCCGGACGTGCTCCTCGAACGGCTCCATGATGTCGGATGGGAATCCGAGCTCTCGCCACGTGTGGCCGACGATGTCTTCCCGATCCAACCCCAGCGCCTTGGCGCCCGCGCGGCTGGCGTAGCGACAGACGAGATGGCGGTCGAGCAGGTAGACGTGATCCGGGGTTGCTGACAGAATCGCATCGAGCATGCCCCGTTCGCTGTCTCCCGCGCCGCCCTCCAGGTGGTCGAGTCGTTGCCGTGCCGCCTGTAACTCGGCGATCAGGTCCGCCTTCTTCTTCCGCATATCCCGCATGCTGTTCTCCCGCGTTGTACGGCTACGATGCGTCCCCGCCCGGTGCGGGACAAGCGTCGCCGGGTGGGGCTCCGGCGTCGCCGGCGCCGTGTAGGGATCGCCCTACAGGAGTGTGGGTCGAGCGGCGACATGCCGGTCGGGGAATCGTACGGAGGCGGTTCGCCGCCGCCGATGGTCCCGCTCCGCCGAGCGGCCATATCATGAAAGTCGCGTCGACCTCTCGTCGACGTCTCTCCACGAAAGACGGAGGCCGGATGGCGCGATGACCGTGGCCGTATCCGTGCTCCTGGTTGCGGACGATCCGCGTGACGTCCGCCGGATTCGTGAGGCCATCGCCGCGTCCCGGCGCGGTCCGACCGCGTTGTGCGTCGCGGGATCGTTAGCGGAGGCGGTCGCGCGGCTGCGTGGGACGGCCATCGATCTCATCCTGCTCGATCTTGGATTGGCGGACGCGACCGGCGTGGAATCGGTCCACGCCCTCGTTCGGGCGGCGCCGGACCTGCCGATCGTCGTGTTGACCGAGCCGGAAGACGACGAGGCCGCCGTCGCGCTGCTCGCGGCCGGTGCGGCGGACTACGTGCCCAAGAGCCGGCTGGATCCGGACCTGCTGTCCCGCACCATGTGCTACGCGATCGAGCGAGGACGGGCTGAACGCCGTGTGCGCGAAAGTGAGGAACGCTACCGCGGGATCTTCGAGCATTCGCTCGCGGGCTTTGCCCTGCACCGGATCGTGACCGACGAGAGCGGCCGACCGGTGGACTACACGTTCCTCAGCGTCAACAAGGCGTTCGAGGAACTGACGGGCCTCAAAGCCGACCAGGTCGTCGGCCGGAAGGTCACCGAGGTCCTCCCCGGCATCGAGCGCGATCCTTTCATCGAGACGTACGGGCGCGTGGCCCTGACAGGACAGCCTGAGCGGTTCGAGTCGTTTGCGACGCCCCTCGGGCGCTGCTATGAAGTGGCGGCGTTCTCGCCGCGTCTCGGTCAGTTCGCGACCATCTTCCACGACATCACCAGTCGTCGGGCCACCGAAGCCGCCCTGCGGGAATCCGAGGCGACGTATCGCGCGCTCGTGGAGCGGCTCCCGGCGATCGTGTACCGTCGCGAACTTGGCGGCTCCTTCCTGACCTATGTGAGCCCGCAGCTCGAGCCGATCCTCGGCTATACGCCGGAAGCGTGGATGGCAAACCCGGAACTGCTCGTCGAGAATCTCCATCCCGGGGACCGGGATCGGATCCGCCTGGCGTTGGAGCAAACCCTTTCCACCGGGGAGCCGTTCCGTGCCGAGTACCGGGTGGCGCGAACGGACGGGACGTATGTCTGGTTTTCCGACGAAGCGGTCTTGCTGCGCGACCACGGCCATCCCGTTCCGCAGATCCAGGGCGTTATGGTGGATATCACGGCCCGACGAGAAGCGGAACTGCGGATCCTCGAGCGGGAACGGTGGTTCGAAGCGCTGATTGAACACGCCATGGCCTTGATCATGGTGGTCGACCGCGACGCGAACTTGATCTTCCTGAGCCCGTCGGTCACTCGACTGCTGGGCTACCAGCCCGATGCCTTGATCGGGCGAGACGCGATGTCCCTGGCCCATCCCGACGACGTCGAGCGGGTCCGGGCCATCCTGCTTCAGGCTGTGGCGCATCCCGGTACGCCGCGAGAGGGCGAACTGCGGTTTCGGCACGCCGACGGGTCGTGGCGCCAGCACGTCGTCACGGGCAAGAGCATGGCACCCGGCTTGAGCGGAGCCGTGGTCCTCAATTCGCAGGACATCACCGAGCGTGCCGCCGCGGAGACCGCGTTGCGCGAGAGCCAGGAACGGTTCCGCGCGCTCGTGGAGAGTTCCGCCGACTGGGTGTGGGAGGTCGATGAAGCGGCGCGTTACACCTATTGCGGTCCCGCCTGCCGCGCCATCCTCGGATACGAGCCCGAGGAGTTGCTGGGCCGGACACCGTTTGACCTGATGCCGCCGGCGGAAGCCGAAGCGGTCTCCGTGATCTTTCAGGAACTCGCGGCGTCGCGTCGTCCGATTCAACAACTCGAGAACGTGAACCTGCACCGGAATGGCGAGCGGGTTGTCCTGGAAACCAGCGGCGTTCCGGTCATCGGCCCTGAGGGGTCCTTCCGGGGGTATCGTGGCATCGATCGGGATATCACCGACCGCAAGAACGCGGAGCGCACCCTCCAGCGTTTCGGCACGATGGTGCGCCAAAGCGCCGATCTCACGATGCTGACGGACGTGCGGGGCAAGATCGAATACGTCAATCCCGCGTTCGAGAAGATCACCGGGTACACCAGCGAGGAAGCCGTTGGGCAGACGCCGAGGATGCTCAAGAGCGGGATGCACGACGACGCGTTCTATCGCGATATGTGGGCCACGCTCGATCGAGGCGACGTGTTCTCGGCCCGCTTTCGCAACCGACGGAAGGACGGGTCGGTCTACCATCAGGACTCCATTATCTATCCGATCGAAGACGAGTTCGGTGGCGTGGTCAACTACGTGGGTGTGGGCCGTGACGTCACGCGCGAGGTGACACTCGAGCACCAGCTTCGCCAATCGCAGAAGATGGAGGCCGTGGGATCGCTCACGGGCGGTATCGCCCACGACTTCAATAACCTGCTCGCCGTGATCCTGGCCAACGCGGGCGTGTTGGAAGACGCCATCGCCGGGAACCCGGAGTTGACGTCCGTGGTGCGGGACATGCGGAGTGCAGCGGAAAACGGCGCGCGGATGGTGCGCCAGTTGCTTGGGTTCAGCCGCAAGGCCGAAATCGAGAAGGCGCCGACCGATATTGGTCGCGTCGTGTCGAACCTCGCCACCATGATGCAGCGCGTCATCCCGGAGAACATCCTCTTGGAGGTCACCACGGATCCGGACCTCCCCGGCGTGCACGCCGATGCCGGAGCGATCGAGCAGGCCTCGCTCAATCTCGTCACGAATGCCCGCGACGCCATGCCCCACGGTGGGCGGCTCGCGGTGGCCGTCCGGCGCGCGACGGTCGCGGCCGACGACTCCGCGTATCCGGCGTGGCTCCCGCCCCGCACGTACGTCGTCGTGTCGGTTGCCGACACGGGTGACGGTATGGGGGAGTCGGTGCGCGAACGCATTTTCGAGCCGTTCTTCACGACCAAACCCGAGGGCGTCGGTACCGGACTCGGTATGGCGATGGTCTACGGGATCGTGACGCAGCACGACGGCTTCATCGACATCGAGAGTGAGGTCGGAGCCGGGTCGACGATCTCGATCTTTCTCCCCGCCCTCGAGGCGACCGTGACCCGCACCCAACCCACGCCGCTGCTTGGCGGGCCCGACCTGCCCGGGGGAACGGAGACGGTGCTGTTCGTCGAGGATGAAGAGGCGCTCAGGCGGACCGGCGTACGCATCCTCCGGAGCCGCGGTTATACCGTGATCGAAGCGGCAACCGGCAGCGCGGGACTCGCGGCGTTTCATGAGCACCGCGACCGGGTCGATCTGATCGTCTCCGACCTGGTCATGCCGGACATGGGCGGGCTGCAGCTGCTGAACGCGGTTCGCGCAACGGGTGATGACGTGCCGTTCCTCCTGACCACCGGGTACTCTCCCGACCGAACGGGCGGCTCGCACGATCTCCATGCCGAGGTCCCCACCGTCATCAAACCGTGGACGCTCGGCGAGTTTCTCCGCGCGGTCCGCCGCACCATCGACGATCCGCGAGGCGCGCACCCGCCCGCCTCCGGCCCGGTCGGGGTCGCGTGAGTCGCCCCCGCTCCGCCGCACGATCTGTGCAGGCGCGCCGGATTCTCGTGGTCGACGATGACGCGGCCGTCCGCGCGACCGTGGAACGGCTGCTGTTGGCCGAGGGCTACGCGGTGACCACGGCGCCGGACGGGCTCACCGCGCTCGAGCGATTCCGCGACGACCCGCCGGACCTGGTGTTGCTCGACGTGATCATGCCGGGTACGCATGGGTTCGAGGTGTGCCGGCGGCTCAAGGCCGATCCGGCATCCCGGCTCGTCCCCGTCGTCCTGCTGAGCGGGCTTGGCTCCACCGAGGACCGGGTCCGGGGCATCGATGCCGGGGCGGACGAGTTCCTTTCCAAGCCGTTCGATGCGGGGGAGTTGATCGCCCGCGTGCGCGCACTCCTCCGGACGAAGGGCTACGTCGAGGAACTGGAACGTGCCGAGACCGTGCTGTTCGCGCTCGCCCGGGCGGTGGAGCGTCGCGATGCGGATACCGAAGACCATTGTGAACGGATTGCGGAGATTGGCGTCCGGCTCGGAAGACGACTTGGCCTTCCGGAGGAAGACCTGATCGCGATCCGGCGGGCCGGCTACCTGCACGATATCGGCAAGGTCGCCGTACCGGATACCATCCTGCTCAAACCGGCTCCGCTCACGACCGACGAGTGGGAGGTCATGCGGCGTCATCCGGTGACCGGCGAGGAGATCTGCAGCGGGTTACGCTCGTTCCGCGACGTGTTGCCCATCATTCGCCATCACCACGAGCGGATGGACGGCAGCGGGTACCCGGACGGCTTGCGGGGTGACGCGATCCCCTTGCCGGCCCGCATCCTTTCGATCGTCGACGTGTTCGATGCACTCACCGTGGCGCGGCCCTATCGGCGCCCGCTCGGGCGTCACCAGGCGATCGAGGCGATGCGGGTCGAGGTGCGGCGCGGGTGGTGGGACCCCCACGTGTTCGAGCAGTTCACCACCCTGCTTGCGGTCGAGGACGGTCCGCGCGGCCGGCGCACGTCGGGACCTGCCGGCCGCGGCCGTCCCGGCGGTGTGCCCAGTCCTGGTTCGCGCAAGGCGCGCGCGACCCCTCCGGGCGGACTGCGATGATCCGGCGGCACACCGGTCAGCAGTTGCGCGTCCTCCTTGCCGACGACTCGGACACGATCCGGGACAGGCTCGGTGCGGCGCTCGGCGAGTTGGCATGCGTCGCGCAGGTCCTGTACGCGAGAGACGTCGACGAAGCGGTGCGCGTCATCGGAACGGAACGGCCGGATCTCGTCGTGCTCGACCTCCGTATGCCCGGTGGTGGGGGTTTGGAAGTGATGACGCGGGTACGGGACACCGGTTGGCGTCCGGTCATCATCGTGCTGACGAACTACCCCTACGCCGCGTACCGCAAACGCTGCCTCGAGCTCGGTGCCTCGCATTTCTTCGACAAAGCGTGCGAGTTCCAGAAGGTGATGGACGTGACACGCGCACTCGCGGTGGTCACGGCGCACGCCATGTAGGGACCGTCGGCCGGCTTGAGGGGCGCGCGTCCTACCCGTCCCGCCGACCGGCCGCTAACTTCACCGCGTGCTTCGACTTCTGACGGCCCGCCTGAGCACCTGGTACGCCGGATTCGGGCGCCTGGGTCACCTCCTCGCCGACATCGCGCGCGGCCTGAAAGACCTGCCGACCTGGCCGGGGCTCACCGCCGCGCAGTTGCGGCGGATTGGGGTCGACTCGGTACCCATCGCGTTGTTCATCGCCGCGTTTACCGGCATCGTGCTGGCGCTCCAGGCGTCGTACACGTTTACCGGCGCGGTCCCGCTGTACTTTGTGGGCACCCTCGTGGGCAAGATCGTCATGCTCGAGTTGGGGCCGGTCCTCACGGGCCTGGCGCTCGCGGGACGGGTCGGTGCCAACATCGCGGCCGAACTCGGGACGATGCGCGTCACCGAGCAGGTCGATGCCCTGGAAACGCTCGCGTACGATCCGGTCTCCTACCTGGTGATCCCGCGGGTTCTGGCCGCGACCGTCATGTTCCCGGTGGTCGTGGCCCTCGCCATGGCGGTCGGCGTGGCGTCGGGGTTCGTCACCGCGGTGAACCTGCTCGACTTGTCCACCGTCGAGTTCGTGCGCGGGCTGCGGCTGTTCTACGAGTTCAAAGACATTTGGTACGGGCTCGTCAAGGCGACGTCGTTCGGCCTGGCGATCTCCCTGATCGGCTGCATGAAAGGACTCCAAGTACGCCGCGGCGCTGAAGAGGTCGGCCGCGCCACGACCCAGGCGGTCGTGGTGGGCGCCCAGATGATTCTGGTCCTGGACGCGTTCTGGGCGGTGGTGTTGCTGTGATTGTCTTCCGCGACGTGCATAAGGCGTTCGGCGACAAGCCGGTGCTCCAGGGGTTTTCGCTGGAGATCCCGGACGGGGCGACGACGGTGATCCTGGGGTACTCCGGCGGTGGCAAGAGCGTCGCGCTCAAGCATATCGTGGGTCTGTTGACGCCGGACGCAGGTCACGTCGAGGTCGACGGCCACGTCGTGGACGCGCTCGACCGCGACGGACTGACCGCCCTGCGCGCGCATATCGGATTCGTGTTCCAGTTCGCGGCGCTGCTCGACTCGATGACGATTTCCGACAACGTGAAACTCGGGTTGCGGCGGCAGGCACTTCCGGACGCGGAGGTCACCCAGCGCGCCGACGATGCCTTGGCCCTGGTGGGACTGGGAGGGACCCAGCACCGGTTTCCGGGGGAGTTGTCCGGCGGCATGCGCAAGCGGGTCGGGATTGCCCGCGCGATTGCCTTGCGGCCGAAATACATTCTGTATGATGAACCGACCACGGGCCTGGATCCGGTGACCGCTGCCGTGATGGACCAACTCATGATCCGAACCCGGGAAGCCCTGGGGGTGACCGGCGTGGTGGTCACGCATGACATGCGGAGCGCGTATGCGGTCGGCGATCGCATCGCCTTGCTGTATCGCGGCGCGGTCCGTCAGGTCGGGACCGTTGACCAAATCCGCCAGTCCCACGATGCGGTCGTGCGTCAATTCATCGAGGGTCGGCCCGAGGCGGCCGCGGACGCCGAGCGAAGCGTGGGGAGCATGCCGGTATGACGCGCCGAGATGAAGTCGTGGTCGGGGCGACCATCGTCATCGCGTTGGTGGTCATCGTCATGGGTGCCTTCTGGCTATCCGAGGCGGACCTCGGCCGCGGCGGCGACGCGTACATGGCCCGGTTCCGAACCGTCGGGGGACTCGGTGTGGGCGACCCGGTGGTACACCGCGGCGTGCGGGTGGGTCGCGTTGCCGCCATTCGGCTCGGCGAGGGTGGGTGGGTCGAGGCGGAAATGCAAGTCTACGGCGATGTCGCGCTCCCCGAACATCCGGCGATCGTCGCGGCGTCCGCCTCGCTGTTTGGCGAATGGGCGGCTGGCATCATCAGCCTCGATCAGCCGCCCGACGATCCCAATGTCCAGCGGGATCTCCAATTGGCGGCCGCCATCGGCAACGACGCGTGGCCCGGCGCGACCCTCCCCGACATCGGCCAGCTCACGGCGCAGGCCGGCCGGATCGCGACCGACATCGCCTCGTTCTCGTCCCGGGTCCAGGAGGCCTTCGACTCGACCGCCGTTTCGCAGCTCCAGGAGTCGATCCGGAACTTCGGGCGGGTCGCCGATCAGATCGCGCGGTTCACCGAGCAGCAGACCGACCTGCTGGCCGGTGTCGGGGAACGGCTCGATGAGGGCTCCGATGTGCTCGCCACCGCCGCACGCAGCCTGCAGTCGTCGTTGGCTCGAGTCGATTCCGCCACCGACCAGGGCGAGTTGTCCCGCATCCTGGAAAACACCGAAGTGGCCTCTCAGAGCATGCGCGACGCGTCGGCCGGTTTCAACGAGCTGGTGGGAGCGGCCCGCGCGAACCAGCAAAGCATCGTTCGCGTCCTGGTCGCGGCGGACTCGGTCATGTCTCGCATCGCCGAACGGCAGGGAACCCTGGGCATGCTCGTCGGCGATACGACGCTCTATGTGGAGACGGTGGCCGCGGTGACCCAGCTCCGGACGCTGCTTGCCGATATCCAGGCCAACCCGCGTCGCTATTTCAAGTTCTCGGTGTTCTAGTGACCAGCCGGCGCGCGCGGTCCGAAACCAGCGCCGGGGGGGTCGTCGTCCGGTGCACGTCCGACGGACCGCGCTACCTCCTGATCTGGGACGGACACAGGAACTGGGGATTTCCCAAAGGGCATCTCGAGAACGGCGAAGCGCCGGAGGCGGCCGCGCGCCGCGAGATCGCGGAAGAGACCGGCGTGGACGATCTCACCGAACATCACCCCCTCGGGGCCATCGACTGGCACTTCCGGCACCGCGGCCAGCTGATCCACAAGACCTGTCACTACTTCCTGTACACCTCGGTGCGCGGCGATCCGCGGCCGCAGCGCTCCGAGGGCATTCGCGCGTGTGAGTGGTGCGAATACGAGGACGCCCTCCGCAAGCTCCGGTTCGAGAACGCCCGCCAGATCCTGACGCAGGCGTCCGCGCTGCTGGCCGACACGTGCGCGGATCAGGCCGGTGCGAGCTGACGTGCCTCTCATTCCCGTCGTGCACCGCGACGCCAGAGTGCGGAACGCGCTGCGTCGCGGCATGCCGGTCCACGGAGGGCGGATGGTGACCTGCCGCACCTTGCAGCGCATCCGCGCGATCCTCCAGCGCACCCTGGTCGATGCCGTCGTGGTCGATGTGCTCGCGGTCGATCCGGCGGCGGTCTTCGCTCTGGTTACCGAGTACGCCGGCATCCCGTTCTTCGCCCTGAGCGCGTTTCGGCCGGACGATGGCGTGCTGCTCGCCGCGTGCCGCGACGCGGGGTTGCGCGGGGTATTCGTCACCGGAGTCGATCTCCCGGTTGCCGGGGAGCTGGTTGGGGGCCGCACCACCAGTCGCGCGCTCGCCGCGGCGCTGCAAGACGCCCCCCGCCTGTTACGACTGACAGAGCAGATCCAGACGCGCGCATGGTCCGAGATCCTGGCGCGGGTCGGGACGCCCACGTCCACCTCGGACGTCGCGTTGCTGCTCGGCCATTCCCGCGAGCACCTGTCGCGAGAATTCGCCGCCGGCGGGGCGCCGAACCTGAAACGCGTGATCGACCTCGTCCGGGCCGCGTGCGCCGCGCACCTGCTGAGCAGCCCCGGCTACGACATCGCGACCGCCGCCCGCGTGCTGCACTATTCGTCATCGAGTCACTTCGCGGGCGCGGCCCGGCGCATCGCCGGCGCGCGCCCGTCGGAACTCGGGCGGCTGGGCGCGCACGGCGTGCTGCTCCGCTTCCTCCGCGGGCGCACGCGCAGTAGGATTTGACCCGGCAACGCGCCGCTTGCCCGGTGGAGGGTTTGTGATATTTTTCACAAGCCTTCGCGCTCTCTTCACGCCCAACGGTACCTAGGGGTTCATGGCAACTGATTCGACGCTACGGCCAGGTGAGCTGAAGGACGTTCTGCTCAAGGAAATCGAGGCCGCCGATCTCGAGGCGTTTGACGTCCAGGAAGTGGGGACGATCCTCGAGGTGAAGGACGGAACCGCCCGCGTCTACGGCCTCGGCGCCGCGATGGCGGGCGAGATGCTGGAGTTCACCGCCTCGGAGACCGGTGACTCGGTCTCAGGACTCGCGCTCAACCTCGAAGAAGACAACATCGGGGCCGTGATCCTGGGTGACTACCTGATCCTCCGCGAAGGCGACGAGGTGCGCCGGACCGGGCGCGTCCTCGAAGTGCCCGTCGGCCGCGCGATGGTGGGACGCGTCGTCGATCCGCTGGGCCGCCCGCTCGACGGACTGGGGCCGATCAAGACCGACAAGACCCGGAAGCTCGAGACACCGGCGCCCGGAATCGTCGACCGGCAGCCGGTGAAAGAGCCGCTCCAGACCGGTATCAAGGCCATCGATTCCATGATCCCGATCGGCCGCGGGCAGCGCGAGTTGATCATCGGCGATCGCGGGACCGGCAAGACCGCCATCGCGGTCGATACGATCATCAACCAGAAGGGACAAGACGTCGTCTGCGTCTACGTCGCGATCGGGCAGAAGAGTTCCACCGTGGCGGCGGTCGTCGAACGACTGAAGGAACACGGCGCGATGGAGTACACCATCATCGTGACCGCGTCGGCGGCCGATCCGGCCCCCATGCAATACATCGCGCCGTACGCCGGCTGCGCCATGGCGGAGTACTTCATGTACGACGAGCACGGCGCGACCCTGTGTGTGTACGACGATCTGTCGAAGCAGGCCGCGGCGTACCGGCAACTCTCCCTGGTGTTGCGGCGCCCGCCGGGTCGCGAGGCGTATCCGGGTGACGTGTTCTATCTGCACTCCCGGCTGCTCGAGCGGGCCGCGAAACTGTCCGATGCCCGGGGCGGCGGGTCGCTCACCGCGCTCCCGGTGATTGAAACCCAGGCGGGCGACGTGTCCGCCTACATCCCGACGAACGTCATTTCCATTACCGACGGCCAGATCTTCCTCGAGACCGATCTGTTCTACTCGAACGTCCGCCCGGCCATCAACCCCGGCATCTCGGTTTCCCGCGTCGGCGGAGCCGCGCAGATCAAGGCGATGAAGTCCGTCGCGGGGCGACTCCGGCTGGACAACGCGCAGTATCGCGAACTCGAAGCCTTCTCCCAGTTTGCCTCCGACCTCGACGCGGCGACACAGAAACAGCTGGCCCGGGGAGAGCGCATCGTCGAGATACTGAAACAGCCGCAGTACCGACCGATGCCGGTCGAGCATCAGATTCTCATTATCTACGCCGTGACGAACGGGTTCCTGGACGACGTGACGACCGCGGGTATCCGCCAGTGGGAGGAGGATTTCCTGCGGTACATCGACGCGAACCGGTCCGAGTTGGTGAAATCGATTCGCGCCAAGCGCCAACTCGACGACGAGCTGCTTGGTCAGATCACGCAGGCGATTACCGATTTCAAGGCCATCGGCTAGATGGCACAGACCCGGGAACTCCGCCGCCGGATCAAATCGGTCGAGAACACGCGGCAGATCACCAAGACGATGGAGATGGTCGCCACGTCGAAGTTGAAGCGCGCCCAAGATCGGGTGGTGGCCGCCCGACCCTACGCCGAAGCGCTCGCCGGGGTCCTCGGCGATCTGTACAGCCCGGAACGGGCCGAGCGGTTTCCGTTGTTGCGGCAACCCCGGGGAGCTGCTGCGCGCGTGGCGCTGGTGAGCGTGACGAGCAACCGCGGCCTGTGCGGGGGCTTCAACGCCAATCTCCTCCGGGAAACCCGTGGCCGTCTTGCCGAGTGGGAAGACGCGGGCGCACAGGTCGAGCTGCACCAGATCGGGAAGAAGGGCATCGGGTTCTTCCGCTTCACCGGCCGCGCAATGGCGACGCAACGCGGTGACATCAGTGACCGGCCCACACCCGAGCAGGCCGTCGAGCTGGTTGATCCGCTGATGGCCCGGTTCGCGGCAGGCGAGCTCGATGCCGTGGAGGTCGTGTTTGCCAGGTACGTGAGCCCGTTGTCGACCCCGCCGACCCGGCTGACGGTGTTGCCGGTCCGTCCACCGGCGGGCCGGCGCGCCGACGGCGCGGCGCCGCGAACCTTGCCGAACTACATCCTGCGCCCGTCGGCCGAGCAGATCCTGGAGACGATCCTGCCGCTCTACGTCCACAACCAGATCTTTCGTGCGCTGGTCGAGAGTGCCGCGTCCGAGCAAGGCGCGCGGCGCACGGCCATGAAGAGTGCCACCGACAATGCCGGGGAAATGATCGACACGCTGCGGCGTACCTACAACCGGGCCCGCCAGGCGCAGATTACACAGGAGATCGCCGAAATCGTGGGTGGCGCGGAAGCGCAGCGCGGATAATTCAACAGGGTGGCGGTGGGCCGCCGGTCCACCGGTCACCTCCAACATGAGGCATGTCATGGCAGCCAATGTCGGAAGAGTCGTCCAGGTGATCGGCCCGGTGCTGGACGTGGAGTTCGAACCGGAGAAGCTGCCGGACCTGTATACCGCGCTCACCGTCGATGACGCCGGCGCCGGTGGCGCAGCGGTACACCTGACGGCGGAAGTCCAACAGCACGTCGGCCGCAACCAGGTGCGGGCCGTGGCCATGAGTACCACCGATGGTGTGGTGCGCGGGATGCAGGTGATCGACACCGGATCGCCGATCACCGTGCCGGTGGGCGAGCATGCGCTGGGCCGGATCCTGAACGTGCTCGGCCAGCCCGTCGACGGTGGGGTCGCTATTCCGCCCGACGTCGAGCGGTGGCCGATCCACCGGAAACCGCCGGACTTCGTCGATCTCGAGCCCAAGACCGAAGTGTTCGAGACCGGGATCAAGGTCGTCGATCTCCTCGCGCCCTTCGTGAAAGGCGGCAAGATCGGTCTGTTCGGTGGGGCGGGCGTCGGCAAGACCGTCATCATCATGGAGCTGATCAACAACGTCGCCAAGGGCCACGGCGGTCGCTCGGTGTTCTGCGGGGTTGGCGAGCGCACGCGTGAGGGGAACGATCTCTACCTCGAGATGAAAGAAAGCGGCGTGATCGACTCCACCGCGCTGATCTACGGCCAGATGAACGAGCCGCCCGGTGCGCGGTTACGGGTGGGCCTGACCGGTCTCACCGTCGCGGAGTACTTCCGCGATCGGGAAGGGCAGGACGTACTGGTCTTCATCGACAACATCTTCCGGTTCACCCAGGCCGGGTCCGAGGTCTCCGCGCTGCTCGGTCGGATGCCGAGCGCGGTCGGGTACCAGCCCACCCTGGCGACGGAGATGGGCGACCTCCAGGAGCGGATCACCTCGACCAAGAAGGGCTCGATCACGTCGGTGCAGGCCATTTACGTGCCGGCCGACGACCTGACCGATCCCGCGCCGGCCACCGCGTTCAGTCACCTGGACGCCACGGTCGTCCTGTCGCGGGCACTCACCGAGATCGGGATCTACCCGGCCGTCGACCCGCTCGACTCGTCCAGCCGCATCCTCGATGCGCAGTACCTGGGTCAGCGTCACTACAATGCGGCCCTCGAGACGCAGCGGATTCTCCAACGATACAAGGATCTCCAGGACATCATCGCGATCCTCGGCATGGATGAGTTGTCCGAAGAAGACAAACGCACCGTCGCGCGCGCCCGGCGCGTGCAGAAGTTCCTGTCCCAGCCGTTCCACGTGGCCGAAGCGTTCACCGGACACGCGGGGAAATACGTCAAGCTCGAAGACACGATCGCGAGCTTCGAGCGGGTGGTCGGCGGAGAATTCGACGACCTGCCCGAGCAGGCGTTCTACATGGTCGGCGGGATCGACGAGGCGGTGGCGAAGGCCAAGAGTATGGAGACCGCCTGATGCGGGTCACGGTGATTTCGCCCGAACGGGCCGTGTTCGACGGTGATGCCGATGCGGTCGTGCTGCCGGCATTCGACGGGGAAGTCGGTATTCTGCCGCGCCACGCGCCGTTCATGACGCTGCTTGGCGAAGGCAGCTTGACGTTGCGAACCGAAACCGGCACGCACACCATCGACGTGCGCGGTGGGTTCGCCCAAGTCGTTTCGGATGTGGTGCGGGTGGTGGCCGAGCACGCCGTCGCGGAGGGCGCGGAGTGACCAGGCCCATGGGAGTCTTCGTGGTGACGGCGTTGCTGCTGGCGCAGCCTGCCCCCGCCCAGACGACGGGCACGCCGTCGTTCAATGCGCCGTACCGGGCATTTGGACGGCATGAGTTTGGCGCAACGCTCAGTTTCCCCCGCGGCGGAGGCACCGCCGCCGAAGGGCAGTATCGGTTCGGATATCGGACGGTGGATGTCGGCCTGCGGGGAGGCGTGTTCTTTCCTTCGGGCGCGTCGGACAACCGGGTCCTCGTCGGGGCGCTCGCGCGCAACCGCGTACTGACCCACCGTCCGCAGTTCCCGCTGGATGGCGCGGTCGTCCTCGGCGGCGGGCTGTCCTTCAACGGTGGTACGGGCGTTCGCGCTATCGGGGGTCTGTCGCTGGGCCGCCGGATCGACCTGGAGAACTCTCCCGTCAGCATCATCCCCTACGCCCAACCGTCGCTGTTTCTGACCAACGTCCCGGCCGTGGTTGGCCGGGACACGAAACTCGACATCGGCGTGGGCTTCGGCGCGGATTTCCGCCTGAGCGAGTTCTTCGACGCGCGGATCAGTGTCGGGATCGGGAACGGACCCGAGGGCGTGTCCCTCAGTGCCGTCTGGCTCCGCTGAGCCGCCGTGCCGGAGCGGCGAGGTTGAACGTAACGTGATGATACGTTTAGGGTATTGACGCGAGGCCGGGCGTTCTGTAGCCTTGAGGGCCTTCAGAATCAGCGGGTTACGGGCCGGGGAAGGACCCAGGCTCGCGCAGGCTGGAAACCACGTTTCGTCCATTTCAAGGGAGATGCTTCGATGAGACTAGCTTCGATTTCCGCTGGCGTGTTGACCCTGGGGTTCGTCGCGACCTCGGCGTCGGCCCAGATCGGCGGCTTGCCGGTCGACTACGCCCCGGCGGGCACGGGTGTGAGCATCCAGGCCGATTTCGGTCGGGGTCTCAACAACAACTCCGGCAAGGTCAACTCCATCGGCGGCATGGTTACCCTCGGCCTTCCGATGTTCCAGATCAGCGCGGGCGTGTCGGACGTCGATCTGAGCGGCGCCAAGGAGATCTCGTTCGGCGGGAACGTGCTCTATCCGCTCCCGATCGGCGGAGGCGCCCCGGTTTCTGTCGCGCTCGCGGCCGGTGCCGGCGTCCTCAATAGCGACATCTTCGTTCCGGCTGGTGTGACGCTGTCCCTTGACGTGCCCAGTCCGGCCCTGTCGATAACGCCGTGGGTGTCGCCGCAGTTCCGCTACATCAAGTTCGATGCAGGCGGGAACGATTCCGGCTTCGGCGTCTCGGGTGGCATCAAGGTCGGCATGCCGATGGGCCTCGGCTTCCAGGCGGCGTTCGATTACAATCAGCCCAGCAAATCGCTGGTGCTGGGTGTTGGCGCGCACTTCAAGGTTTCCGCGCCGGGTATGGGTGGCATGTAGCAGCAGTTCCACCCGGTACATCTGAGGTCGATATCGCGACGCGGGGCGCCCGGAAACGGGCGCCCCGATTCTGTTTTGCCGAGAACGCCCTTCACCCACCCTTGCCGGGCCCGGTCCTGCGTGAAGATTCCGGTCCATTGAACACCACCCATGCGGGAGGAATGCGATGATACGTCACAGGGCTTTTAATGGGCTGAAGCGAATGCTGTCCAGTGCGCTATTCGCGGTGATGCTCGTCGGCGCATCTGGCTGTTACCACACGATCGTGGACACGGGGCTCCCCAAAGGAGATGTGCACGAGGACGGGTTCGCCTCGGCGTTTATCAGCGGCCTCGTTCCGGCCAAAATCGATGCGAGCGCGATGTGCGGCGGCAAGCGGATTGCCGCCGTCGAGAGCCAGTACAGCTTCCTGAACATATTGGTCGGATTGGTGACGATCGGGATCTTCACCCCGATGGACGTCAAGGTCACCTGCGAGCGGTAACTCACCAAGGACCAAGATGGGAACGGCCGGTGACGCTCGGACCCCGGCCGTTCTCGTCTTCGGATTCTCCGGTCAGCGCATGCGGCGGTAGTACGCCAGCCCGATGACAAGCATTAACATGGGGGCCGTCATCGAGTCCGGCCGCGGGGCTCGCCCCGCGGCAACGGTCAACGCGGTCGTGACGACGAGGCCCGTCGTCATGAGCCAGACGCCCCATCGACGCATGCGCCAGTAACCCCACAGGCTGGTCAAGGAAATTCCCACGCTCAGGACGATGATCGGAACGGCGGCGGTGCTCCGGGGAAGAGCGCCGGTCGCATCCTGTACGAGCGCCACGAGGATCGCCACCGCCGCCGCCAGCACCCCGATGACGCAAATGAGCGTAATGGGCCACGGACGGACCGGGACGCTCGAAGCCAGGTCGGGTTCGGTCATGATGCCCGCAAACTACCGATCCCGCCCCATGTCGGCCATGCGGGGTGAGGGACGGAGCACGCGCGCCAGCGCGTCCCCATCCCGGTCGGCGGCATCCCCGTTGATGCAGCGGCGCGCGTGGAGGCCGGCTGCCCGGCGTGCGGTCGGATCCGTGCTCCACCGGCGCCAGATTTCGAAAAGCGCGCTGCCCGGGTCCGTCTCGCCGAGTGCCACCGCGCCCCCAACCCGCAACAGCTCGGCGGCGTCGCGGTCCGCCCTCCACTTGGGGCCGACGATGACGGGAACACCGACGGCCGCGGGCTCTGCGACCGCGTGCAGGCCACCGCGGCGGAATCCGCCACCGACGTACGCCATGTCGGCGACAAGATAGAGATCCTGCAGCAGGCCGGTCGCGCCGACCAAGAGGACCGGCTCGTCCGCGCCCGATGATCCGTGTCCGTTCCAGACGCCTGCGCGGAGGCCCAACCGCTCGAGGTGCGCCCCCCACACCCGCAGGGTATCCGCGGACGGGGAATGCGGCACGATAATCGCCCGCCCGCGCTCACCCACCGCGCGCGCGACCCCCCGCGAGACGGCCTCCATGTCTGACGGTTCGACACTCCCCGCCACGATCAGGCATCGGTCGGCTGGCGCCCAGGCGTGCACCGGCGCGACGATCCCGGGTCGCGGTGCGCGTTCCAGGATCTGCGCGTGCCGGGGGTCTCCGGTGACGTGCATCGACTCGCCCGGGACGCCAAGGGTCGCCAGCCGCTGGGCATCGCCCTCGGACACCGCTCCGGCGTAGCACACGGACTCGTACATGCGCCGAAACAGTGCGCGCGCCGGCCACCGCAGTCGCGCGCTTCCCGGGCGAACGGTGCCGCCGGTGATCGCGACCGGCACGCCGCGGCACGACGCCGCACCGACCAGTTCCGGCCAGAGGTCACCGCGGCTGAACAGAAGCAGCGAAGGCCGCAGCGCATCCATCGCCTGCGCCACCTGTGCCCGCTCGTCCAGCGGCACAAAATCGGCGTGATCGACGTAGGGGAACTCGGGCCAGTCGGCGGCGGATGCAGACGAGTAGGTCAGCACCTGGAGGGAGTCGGGCAGCGCGCGGCGAAGTCGCCGGATGATGGGTTCGACGGCAAGCGCCTCACCCACCGAAGCCGCATGGCTCCACACGAGCGGCCCGCCCGCTCCGCGGCGTGCCGTGCGGGCCCACGCGGCCCACCGGGCCGCCGCCTGGCGCCGGCCGGCCAGGCTTCGTCCGAGCGCACCGCGGTGCCACGGCAATCCGTGGACGATGCGCGACACCGCGCGGTATCCTGGTATGGGCATACGGACTCGAATCTAGATCGGAACGGCGAGATGACGGTACACGAATATTGGAAAGCCAGTCGGGAGCCCCGCTACAGCTTGCTGTTCGCGTTCCCCCTCCTCGCGCTGTACGAGATGCTCGCCTTTGCGATGTCGCGCTCGGCCTTTGCGGGTGTTCGCAACGGCGCCGACGTGCTGCTCAAAACGGCGTTCGTGGCGACGGGTGGGCGCCACGGGCTCGCGGCCTTCACCCTCCTGCTGTTGGGAGCCGGCGCATGGTTTTTCTGGAGGGATCGGCGGTCGCATCCGGGTCCGCTCATTCCCAGGTTCTTCGGAGGCATGCTCATCGAGAGCCTGATCTACGCGGCGCTGCTTGGGGGGGTGGTTTCGAGTCTCACGGCCCTGCTGCTCGAGGGCCCGCTGGCGATCTATCAGGGAGCCACCGGCCCGGCGCGCCTGCCGGTCACGGCGCAACTGGTCGTGTCGTTGGGGGCCGGGCTGTACGAAGAACTGTTGTTCCGCGTCTTGCTGGTCTCGGCAATCGCCGGGATCGCGGCGCGGCTTCGCTGGAAGCGATCGGCCGGGGTCGGCGCCGCGGTGGTGGGCAGCGCCCTGATCTTCAGCGCCTTTCACTACATCGGTCCCCTGGGCGATACCCTGACCCTCGCCTCGTTCACCTTCCGTGCGGTCGCCGGGGTCTTGTTGAGCGGATTGTACGTGACCCGGGGATTCGGAATCGCGGCGTGGACGCACGCGCTGTATGACGTGGGTCTGGCGCTTATCGATTCGGGGTGACGACTGTTAGCCGCCAGGCGGTCGCCCTGTCGTGGCGGTCTTCGCGAGAAAGATCGAGTCGAGCAGCGGTCGCCAGGACTCGATGGGCGCGGCCCCCTGCACGAGTCCGCCTTCCACCACGAACGACGGCGTGCTGCGAACACCGGCGTTGTACGCGCCCTGTGCCTCGTGCATCAGGGGCGCGCGCATCTCGCCCGAATCGAGGCAGGTGCTGAGCGCGTCTGACACGAGCGCCGCGGAATCGGCCAGGATCCGGAAGTACGGCGCCGGATCGCCCAGCGAGGCCCACCGATCCTGGTTGGCGTACAGCAGGTCGTGAATCGGCCAGAACCGATTCTGTTGCGCGGCGCACATCGCGAACTCGTGCGCCGCTGCCGCGTTCGGATGAATCGACACCAGCGGAAAGTTGACGAACACGATCCGGAGTTTGCCCGTGCGGACATATTCCCGCTCGATGGTGGGGAGCGTCTCGACGAAGAAGACCCTGCACGCCGGACACTGGAAATCCGCGACCTCGTACATCGTCATCGGGGCGTCTTCGGACCCCCGGACCCGCGCCGCGAACATCTGGTCCTGACCGCCCGCAGTGGCTGGGGTGGCCGCCGGTTGGATCGGGACGGTCGCGGCGCCTTGTCCGGATTGGCGCGCCCCGAATGCCCACCCGACCCCAACCGCGGCGACGATCATCGCGCCGATGATGATGGCCATCGAGGCCCGCTTCATCGGCCCGGCTCCACCGGAATGCGTCGCAGCGTCCCGCCCGTGCGGTCGAGCAGGTAGACCGACTCGCCGTCCGACTCGACGGCGGCCACGAACCCGGCTTCGCGGGCGAGCCCGATTGGGACGAACCGGTCGCCGTCGAGCCGCGTGACGTAGAGCCCCTCGGGGCCCGCCGCCACGTAGACCCGCCCAGCGGCCGTCGCGACGTCGTACGCGAAGCGCACGCCACTCCAATTGGCCAGCTGGACCAGCGCCGTGTGATCCGAAATATCGATGGCGTATACTCCGCCTGACCCGGCGGCGACATACGCCGTATCCCCGCCGAGCGCCATCCGCCGCCCAACGGCCGGGAGGGCGAACTCCCCCGACAAGGTCGACACGCCGTCGCGGACTTCGTACGACGCGAGGCGATCCTCGGTGAGCACCCACAGGGTCCGGTTCCCCTGCCAGACCAGATCCACTACCCGGCTGATCTCCGCGATGGGATCGCCGATCGCCTCCAACGAATCGCCGTGACGTGCCAGCAGGAAATCCGGTCCGAGTCCGATCGCGGTGATCGAGCCGTCCGCCGAAATCGCGGAGATGTCCCCCGGGTAGGCGAGTGAGCCTGGCGCGTCATTCCGCAGCGGGAACTGGTAGAGTCCGACGCCGGTGCCCACCAGGATGATGTTGGTGACGCTGTCCGCCGTGACCGCCCCGATCCCGCGCAACCCCCGCGCGCGCATCCCGAGCCTCTCGAGACTCGGCCCCGCCCGGACCAACTCCACGCCTTCGTCCCCCGACACGAATACGGTGCGCGCGCCCAGACTGAGATCGGTTGGCACGACGGTCAGCGGCAGTTCGACCCCGCGCAGGGTCCACGGAGGGGCGTGGGCATAACGCAGGTTGTAGAGCTTGTCGGATTCGCTGCCGATCATGAATCCCACCATCGCGCCGGCGAACAGGGTGATCGGCGCCACGCACTGCACGGACGAACACCCCCCGATGTCACCCTCGAAATTGGCGGCGTAGATGGCGACCGCCGAACCCGCGACGAGCGTGCCGACACCGGCAATGAGCCAGCGGCGAGGGAACCGGTGCCCGCCATCCTGGGCCAGCACGGGGGACGTCACGAGAATCACGGCGAGTGCGACGACGAAGGCGCGGCGCATTACGGCTCCGGTTCCGAAACGGTGAAGGTGCGGCGCCGGACGAATGTCTGGCCACTTGCCATGTCGGTGATCAGCAACTCGAGGATATACGTCCCGTTGGGTGCGTCGGCCAGATCGAGCGCCACCCAGCCAGGCAGGCGATCGCGGGACCCGAGAACATCGCTCACCTCATACCGCAACGTGAGTTGATCGTCGCCCTTGGCGGTCACGCCAACGGCGTCCAGCACGCCGCCGACGACATTGGCGGCGAAGCCGCGGCGTTCGAGGGTCTGGACCCGGAGGGTGACCTCCGCCTCGTACCGCACCACGCCCGCCGAATCCGCCTGCAGGTTGTAGATCTCCCAGTACAGGTGGACCTCGTCGCCGGGCGCGTACCGCATGGCGGGGTTCGGATCGAGGAAGAACTCGGTGCGATCCGCCGGCGCGTCGGTGCGGGGGGCCACCCGGTCCGCCAGCACGACATCACTCAGCATCAGGGCCGGGCGATCGAAGGCATCAACCGCCAACAACCCGCTGCCCCGCGCGGCGCGGCGCGTGGCGGGCTGGAGCGCTTCGACGCGGTACCGGTATTGGCCGGGCGCAATGAAGCTCATGAACGTGCGCTGCTCGAACTGCCGCTCGGCGTGGAACACCACGGTCTCGCGGCGGCGTGTCTCGACGACCGACCGCTCGAGCGCATCGGTGACGAACAGGCCAGTCTCCAACGGCCCTTCGGCGATGTCCACTGCGCCGGCCATGCGGCGCAACGGGACACCCGCGAAGATGACCAATTCGGTTCCAAGCGTGTCCGCCTTGGGCCGGAACAGGGCGGTCTGGATGGCAATCGAGTCCAGCGCTTCGTTGACCGGGACGTTGTCGTACTTGACCGGCATCGCGTAGCGGGCGTCTTCGGCGTACGCGCGAAACTCTCCCGCGAAGCGGGCGAAATTGTACCCGGGTGGCCCGTAGAACACGAAGCGGAGATTGCGCTCGGGGTAGTACCACACCGTCGTGATGCGCCCGGTCATCATCGGGTCGCCGGACAAGGTCGTCCGATCGCTTGCGTCGATCGGATCCGAGAACTCCCCAAGCTGATTGGTTCCCGGCGGGAACGTGGCCACGACCGGCGGCGGACCGTACCGGATGTAGATCACGCCACGATCGGTTTCCCAGCCGCGCAGATGCAGGTCGGGTGCCGAGTACCGGATGTCCGTGTAGGCGACCCGGGCAAGATGCTCGAGGAGATGTTCGTTCTCGATCGTCAGTTTCAAGGGATCGTTGGCGGACCAGTAGATCCGGTTGAATTCGCCCCGCTCGGCACCGGTCAATCGCTCGTACGACTCGGCATCCGCCTTCCGCATGATCATCGAAAGGTGGGTCAACTGGCCGCGCTCCGACGGCGTCATGAGGCTCAAGGCCCGGTCGAAGGCCCGCGTCGCCTCGCGGCCCCGGTTCATCCGCCAAAGCCCAAGTCCATAAAACAGATGCGCGCGGGAGTTGTCGGGCGCCGCCCGGACAAACCCACGGGCCGCTTCGAGGAATTCCTCGAACCGCCGGGCGTCAAAGAGGATCCCCAGCAGGCCGGCGGCGGCCTTGTCGTGAGCCGGCGCCACCGCCGCTCCGGTTCGGTAGTGCTCCTCCGCCTGCCGGAGGTCGAGTTCACCGGCGTCCTCGATTTCCGTCGAGCGCTCCGTCAGGAATTCCCGCGCGTAGTTCGGGTTTCCCAGCGCCTCCTGGGGATTGAATTGCCACGCATCTCCCGTGATCAACCGCCGGTGACCGACCGCCTGGTACCGCCGGTGGTAGATGTCCCCGAGTTCCGCCTCCACCTCTGCCACGGCCGTGGGGTCTCCCCGCTCCTGCGCCGCACGCAGGGCCCGCTTGAACAGGCGTTGGGCGTCGAGCCGCATGAATCCCTGTTTAAGGCGTAGTCGACCTAACTCCAGAAAATACAGAGGGTTACCCGCATCGATCCGGATCGCCTGCTCCAGTTCCGCCCCTGCGGCCCGCCGTTTGAACATGTCGGCAAGACCGGACCCGGCTTGCCGGGCGAGGAGCATGCCGCGCCGGTAGTGAGCCTCGGCCAGCGTCGGCGCGAGCCGAGTAGCCCGTTCCAGCCGTTCGAGGGCGGCCGCGGTGTCTCCGCGACTGGCGAACAACACGGCATCCCGGACCAGGGCGTTTGCCTGGGCGATGGGCGAATCGGCGGTGCCTTGGCCTCGAGCGGGACTCGCAGCGACCAGGCTTGCGATCAGGATGCCGGCCAGGGGTCGGTAGTGCATGTGGGGACTCCGTATGCGACGGGGCCTCCGCCCGGAGGCCGGGCGGGGCCACGCCATCCTTATAGAATCAGAGAATACGGGTAAGCCACCGGACGCGCCAGTAAGTTCCATCGTGCCGGCCGGGCTTGCGGGGGCTCGCGGGGGTCCTTACCTTGCCAAAACCACCGGGGGCGTACATCTTAGCCGTCCTTGTGGCTCACCAGTTTTGCCTGACGCAGGCCTTGCTCCGGGAGAATCCGTTGAGCGTGGCGTGTCGACATAGGCGGCCGGAGCTGGTCCGGTCGAATTCAAACTGATCGTTCGCAATGCTCCGTGGCGGCCGGCCCCGGATTTCCGGGGACCCCTTGACCGCCGCCAGAAAAAGTGTAGTTCACACCGTCGCAGGGTGCTGCGACCCGCGGGTAATCGGGGCGCCATGCGCTGCGTAGACGTTCACGAGCTGGTCCGTGTCATCGGGCCACTCGGCGCCCAATCCGGGCAGAGAGGAGGAGTCGCGCATTTCGCTTTTTCGTCCGAACGTTCGTTCTTTCCCCACAGAAGGAGAACAACCGTGAAACACGCATGGTCTCGCTTTGCGACCGGCCTTGCGGTATTTGCGTTGCTCGCGTTCGCCGCGGGGACCGCAGATGCCCAAACCGGTAAACTGACAGGCGTCGTCACCGACGCCGAATCAGGCGCGCCCTTGGAAGGTGCCCAGGTGATTTTGCAGGGTACCGGTCTGACGGCGCTCACCGGCTCAAACGGTCGCTACTTCCTCGTCAACGTCCCACCCAGCACCTACATCGTGCTGGTTCGCCGCATCGGGTACGCGTCGGCGGAGGTGCGGAACGTGGTGGTGCAGATCGACGTCACCCGTACCGTCGACGTGACGTTGTCGCCGGCCGGCGCGGTGGGCGTGGCCGACATCGTCGTGTCAGCTGAGGCCGCACCCCTCATCGAGGCAGGTGTCACCGGCTCCAGCAGCAACATCGGCGCCGAGGAGATTGCGGCGTTGCCGGTCACCAACATCATGGGCGTCCTGTCGCTGCAGCAGGGCTTCATGGAAGTGCCGTCGAACACCGATATCGTGTCGTTTACCGACACGCGGCGGAATCCGTTATCACCGGTCCGCATCCGCGGCGGTCGTGGCGGTGAGACGCTGACGCTGATCGACGGTATTCCGATCAACAACTTCGTGTTCGGCGGCCCCGCGTTCGATATCACCAACGAGGCGGTCGAGCAGGTCGATTTCCAGCGTGGCGGGTTCGAGCCGCAGTACGGCAACGCGCTCTCGGGCATCATCAACATCGCGACCCGCGAGGGCGGCACGAACCTGGCCGGCGCGTTCAGCTTCCAGACCTCCGCGGTCGGCGGCGCGCTGGGCAACACGCAGGATGAATTGTCGAATTTCGACCTCTACCAGGGCTACATCTCCGGGCCGGTCCCCGGGACGAACAACGCGCTGCGTTTCATGATCGCGGGACGCAATCAGGCCGGTGCCGACCGGGTCCTGGAGTTCGATGACGATATCAATGACTTCACCGATCCGCGGGGAGGCTTCAACCTGCCCCATTCGCTGGATCTGTTCCCCGGCTGGCGCGCGTTCGGCTACGACCAGCAGAACGACCTGACCGGGAAGCTGACCTACTACTTCCAGCCGACCATGAAGCTGAATGTGACGGCCATCACCTACCAGCGTGAGCGCCTGCCGTTCGACTTCGACTACGTGCTCACACAGTTCGACCCGCTTTCGGCGCCGGCCGTCACGAATCTGGAAGATTCGCTGCGCGTGTCGGGCGGGAGCGTGGGTAACCCGCAGGGCCTCGCCCGGTATGCCGACATCGTGCAGGGATCGCTCCGTGTGAAGCGGAACGTCCTCTCCGCGAAGTGGGATCACACCATCGGGCGGTGGGCGTACAAGATCTCGGCCGGCCGGTTCTCGCAGGAGCGGGAGACCTGCAATTTCTTCCAGGGCGTCTGCATGGGAGACCGGTTCTCCGACATCAACTTCAGCGGCCGGTTCGTGGCGCCGGGCATCAGTACCACGCACCCCGCCGGCGGCACCGACGAGTTCTACGGTGGCGAGGATCTCACGACCACCGTCGGGCGGATCGACATTCAGGGTCAGGCGACCGACCACCATGCCGTCCAGTTCGGCGGCTTCTATCAGTCGCACGACCTGACCTTCCAGGAGTTCCGGAACCAGGGTGTGAACGACGTGTTCGCGGTGCCGCAGTTCTATGCGGCGACTCCGTGGGACGCGGCGGTGTATTTGCAGGACAAGATCGAATACGACTTTCTCACGGTGAAACTCGGCGCGCGGTTCGACTTCGGTCGCGCCGGTGGCCGGGCGTTTGCCAACCCGCGCGACCCGACCAACGGGACGACCGCGCGTGAGGTCTGTGGAGGCGATTTCGGTGGCGTGGCGGCATTTACCACCGTTGATCCGAAGGACCCAACCAAAACGCTCACCGGCTTCGCCGCGTGCGCGGCCAACAACGCCCTGCTCGATAGCGCCGCGGTGCTGAGCCAGGCCGATGACTTCGTGGATTCCAAGACGCGGACGCAGTTCAGCCCGCGCATCGGCGTGAGCTTCCCGTTGTCGGAGCGCTCGCAGGTGTTCTTCAACTTCGGGCGTTACAGCCAGAACCCGCTCTACAACAACATCTTCCAAAACACCGGTATCGGGACGGTGGCGGGAGCTGACGGCGGCGACATCTGTGACGAGGGTGATATCGTCCCGGGTTCGATCACCGCGGACAACCCCACGGGGACCTGTTACCCGATCATCTTCAGCGACACCTACACCGTGTCGTTCCTGGGGAACCCCAACCTGTTGATCGAGAAGACGACGGCGTACGAGGTCGGCTTTGCGACCGAGATCTCCGACAACTTCGCGTTACAGGTGCTGGCGTTCTCGAAGGACCAGTTCGGGCTCTCCGGCGTGCGTCAAGGCGGCGTGACCGAGGATGGGACGCCGATCTTCGACGTCGGGACGACCTACGGCAGCGCGGCGTACAACTATCTCGTCATCGTGAACCAGGACTTCCAAACGGTTCGCGGCTTCGAGATTTCCCTGCGGCGCCGGCTGTTCGATTACTGGGGGTTCAGTTTCAACTACTCGTTCTCCGAAGCGACCACGAACGCGGCCGCGCCGGACGTGCAGTTCCAGCGGACGCAGGAAGAGGGCGATCCGGTCAACTTCCAGGAGATTCGTTCGGAAGTCGATCAGCCGCACGTGTTCAACGCGTCGGTGTCGGTCCGGGTTGGTAACGAGGAGCCTTTTGGGAACGGGATTCTCGACGCCCTGGTCCGGAACTCGAACGTCACGTTCACGTTCCAGGCCTCGAGCGGCTTCCCGTACACGCCGACCCTGGACTTCGCCGGGTTTGGTGCGTCGCAGCTCGAGCAAAACAGTGGTCGTGGTCCCTCCCGGTTCCAGATCAATCTGCTGGCCGGGAAGGATTTCAATATCGCGAACCTGCGCTACGGTGCGTTCGTGCGGGTCAACAACCTGCTCGACACGCAGAATTGCATCCAGGTGTTCGCGACGACGGGCCGGTGCGATGCCGGTGCGGTCGACCAGAGTCGGAGTCGGCAAGGGAACCCGGTCGGCGAGAACGCGCCATCGACGTTCTTCGACCGGCCGCAGTTCTTCGGTCCCCGCCGGTCGATCAATGCCGGCCTGCGGGTGAACTTCTAGCTTCGGACGTGAAACGCGCGGGGTCGGCCCACTCCGGGTCCGGCCCCGCCGCGGATCCGCCAAACGTGCTACGAGGAGATGTCATGAAGACTCGATTTGGTACGCTGATGCGGCACGCGACGGCCGGTACGGTCGCGCTGTGCGCCGTAGCGGCCGCGCGATCGGTGAGCGCTCAGGCGCCCCAGACCGATCAGCGCGGGGATATACTCGTCGCGGCGGAAGGTGCAGAGGGCGTAGCGGACTTCAACGTCACGGCGGCGCGCCGGGCGCGGGGCTTCCAGCTCTTCGCCCAACGCGACGCTGGGGGCGTCGGGCTGCACTCGTCGGGCAATTTCAGCTTCGCGCTGGACAACTACAGCCCGTGCGACTCGCCGCTCTCCGGTTTCTGCGCCTGGAATCTCCATCCGAGCCGCAACCTCGCGGTCGCGACGTTCCAGTTTTTTGAGGTGCTGTACTTCGCCGGCGCTCCGCCGTCGCAGTGGATCAAGATCCGTAACGTGGCGCCCGACGTCGGTAACGCGAAGGGCGGCGGGTACACCGCCCTGATGAACTTCGGGCTGTTCTCCGGGCGCGCCGAGTGGGGCCCGCGGGACAACTCGCTGGGGGCGCTGTTCTCCGGCGTAACAAGCACGAACGATGGCAGTTGCCGCGACAACACGGGCTTCTCGAACGGGTTCTATCCCACGGGACTGCCGCTCCTGGCCGCCAGCAACTGCCCCGACACGTGGGCCGACGGCGTATGGGGCGGGGACCGCAGCATCGCCGGCGAGGCATGGAAGACGAAGTTCGACGCCGACGGCGGCGCGTTCGAGTGGAATTTCTGGCAGGTGCCCGATGACCAGAAGCGCGACTCGCCGTTTCTCGGCACCAACTTCAGTACCTACGGTGAATCCTCGGACCACTACGCCGAGATTCTGGCCGGTTACGGCGCCGCCATCCCGGGCGGCACGGGTGACCCGGCGTTCCAGGGATACCCGCTCGGCCTCGTATGGCATTTCGAGTCGTTCAACTTCGGCGTTCCCTCGCTTTCGGGCGTGGTGTTCTACCGGGCGTTGCTGATCAACCGCTCGGAAGACGTATACGGCACCGGCGTCGACTACGATTCGCTGTACGCGGGGCTGGCCCCGGGCACCGGTGGAGCCCTTGGGCAGCAGTTCTCCAACTATTATCTGCCGGACATCTCCACCGCGCTCTATCACCAGAGCGCCGTGCAGGGGAACGGCGGGCCGTGTGGCGATGCGTCGCGCGGGGCCGGCGGCGGGATCGTCGGGTGTCATACAAACACGGCCGGACAGGGCTACCTGAACGGCGGGAACGCCATCATGGTGCTGAAGAGCCCCATCGGCGACCTGCGCAACAAGCTGTTCACGCGCACCACGGCCGGCGCCCCCTGCGGCGCGGCCGATCCGTTCTGTAATCCCGGGCATCCGCTGGCGGGTGACACGATCACGTTCAACCACGGCCACATGTGCGGCTTCGGCGGTTGCTGGGCCGACACGCACAACGTGAACGACCGGCGCAGCTTTGGTGTGCTGTCGTCGACCGCCGCGAACGCCCTTGACGGTCGCGGCACTGGCGAATTGGCCGGGACCGCGGCCGGCTGGCGGACGTACCGCAACTTCGGTTGGCCCGCGGTCATCGGTGAGTTCAACCACTACACGCCGGGTGTCGATGACGGCGCGGCCACATGGGATTACGACCATGACGGCACGCCGAATACGCTGTACTACGACACCTGTCACATTTTCGGTTGCGTCGTCACGGACTGGGATACGCTGCCGGGTGGCCACTGGAACGCCTACGGTAACGTCGGCGGGGTGCTGGCTGCCGGGCCGTTCTCATTGGGCGCGGGAGACACCACGGCGTTCACCTTCGCGTTCGTGGGTGACGCCGATTCCACGCTGACGTGGGCCGGCATCGGCGCGGCGCTCGACCTCTACCTGAACTTCTACCTGGCGCCGGAGTCACCTCCGGCCGTGACGATCGCGTCGTCGCAGATCACCACCGGTACCGCCGCAGGCGGTGGCAACCAGGCCGAGTCGGTTCGGCTGTTCTTCACCGAAACCGCCGAGACCTGGGTGGATCCGTTCCTGCTGAAACTGGCCGACGATGTCGAGGCGTCACCGCCGACCGCACCGCTCGGCGATCTCTTGACGCGGAATCCCGCGCTGCCGGCCATGCTGCGCGCGCGGGCGGCGGACAACCTGGAACAGATCGAGATCTACAAGTCGTGCAACGGCGGGAATTCATTCACGTCCGACGCCGACTGCGATGGCGATCCGGCCTCCGACGTCAGCGGCAACTCAAGCGGATTCGGCTGGGAGGCCTACGCGATCTTGAACGTGGATGCTGTGGGCGGTGATATCCCCAACGCATTCACAGATAACAACGTGCAGGGCGGGCGCACCTACCTCTACGTGATTGTCGCGAAGAGCCGTGGCGCGACGTTCCTGCTGGACACGCCTACCGGACCGGACACGGTTGGATTTGCGCCGAGCATCCGGAACGTGTTGAGTCGTTCGTCTTCAGACCCGAACGTAATCTCGGTCTACGTCCCGGCGAGTAACCAGGCCGGGTTCGTGCCCGCGACGGTGACTTTCAATGAATCCGGCGGGGAGGTGACGGTTCCGTTCACGATCGGGTTCGCCGAAGAGGTCATCCCGGGCAACTACAAGATCCAGTTCGGTAACCAGTTCATCGTCGAGCGCGACAGTAACACCACGGATGAAGTCGCGCTGGAATCGCGCGTCATTGCGCAACGCGTGGAGACAGTCGGCGGTGTCAGCGGGACCGTGGTGCGCACGAGCACGACGACGCTCGCCGGCACCGAGGTGGTTCCGGTGGCAGGCTCACCCGCGTCCACCGCATCGGCGACCGTCGGTTCGACTGTGACGAGTTCGGCGACGTACAGCGGATTGGGGTTCGTGGTGACCAGCGGTACCGCACCCGTTTTCGTGAGTCAGACGCTGACGGGTGACGCCGCGACTCCGACGGCGGTCTTCGCGTTGAGTGCTTTCCCAGGCTTTACCGTGAGCGCCAACAACGGGGTGGCTGGTTCCTTCAATGGTGGCGCCGAAGTCGCCCTGCGAGGCGATGCCTCAAAGGCGCGGTTCGGGACGGAGGCCGATACGGTCAGCACGGCGACCGTCACCGCGCTGATGGCGCAGTTCCGGGAGCAGAATTCGGACCCGGGTGCGTACGCGAGCGGCCGCTATCGGCTGTCGTGGACGGACGAGGCGTACGGCCTCCCGAACGGCATCGTGTTGAACTTCAACAACCCGGCGGCGAGCGGTCGCGAACTGCAGGCCGCGCTGGCAGCCAGGACGGTTGGAGATACGGGCCGGACGGACGCCGAGACCGCGGCGCTGTTGGGCGTGGCCCAGGCCGACCTCGTGCCGCTGAAGCTCCCCTTCAGCATCCGCAACGTGTCGTTCGACCGCGACGTGGAAGTCGCGATGGAACGTCGCGCGGCCGATACCTATCGGCTCGGCTCGGGTAACGATACGATCCGCGTCGAGATCCCGGCGGATCAGTGGATTCCGGGTGACGTGCTCCATTTCATGGAAAGCGTCACCGAGGATTCGCTCGATGCGGCCGGTGATGTGGTGCTGGACGGCAGCGGCAACCCGGTTCAATGGACACGCCGGGTCGAATCGTACGCCGCGGCGGTGATCGGTTGCGACAATCCGTCGCCGCCGTTCTGCAACCCGACGTCGGCGCAAGCGCAGGGCCAGTCGGGGTACCTGCCGGTCGCGGCAGGTGACGCGGCCGAGTGGGAGTACTACGTCGGATTCGACGCGACCACGTTGTATGACTTCGACCTGATCGCGCCGATTCGTGGCGAGGACATCACGGTGCTGACGGATTCCGCGATGAACGAGATTCGCGTGGTCCCGAACCCGTTCGTGGTGTTCTCCCAGTATCAGGCCAATGTCGCGGAATCACGTATTCTGTTCACGAACGTGCCCCCCACGGGCACACTTCGCATCTACACGGTTTCAGGCCAGTTCCTGCAGCAGGTGACCTGGACGCCGGCCGATCTATCCGGTGCCGGGGACTTGTTCTATGATCTGAAATCGCGCGAGAACATTGACATTGCCAGCGGACTGTACATCTGGGTGCTCACGGCCCCGTCGGATCCCACGAACGGGAACAGCACGCCGATTACCGCACGCGGCAAGTTCGTCATTATCCGCGGCCAGCCGCGGTAAGGGGGGCATACTCATGTTACGCCAGACAACTTTCGTCGCGTTGGCGCTCGTGGTGGGGGCGGGGGAATTGACCGCCCAGCGCCAGGGTACCTTCTTGACGCCAGGTAACGAGCCGACCACCCGTGTGGGGGCTCGCGGAGCGAATTTCTTGGAAATCGGGGTTGGTGCGCGGGCACAGGCTCTTGGTGGTGCGTTCACCGGCCTCGCGTCGGGCGCCACCGCGATGTACTGGAACCCGGCCGGCATCGGCTCGATGGATGGGCTGACCGCCGCGTTCAGCCGGTCGGCGCTGTATGACGATCTCGATATCACGCACAACTTCGCGGCGGTTGGTATTCCGTTCGCGGGGGGTGGGATCGGGGTCTCGTACATTCGGCTCGACTCGGGCGACATTCCGCGGACCAACGAGGACTTCCCGGCGGGGGATGATCCGGCCTTCGGGAGTACCTTCGACTGGGCCGGGACGGCGTTCGGGTTGCACTACGGCCGCCGGCTGACCGACCGTTTGCAGGTCGGTTTCAGTGGGAAGCTCGTCACCGAGGGGTTGGACAACGCGAGCGCGACGTGGTGGGGTATCGACGTCGGCACGATGTTCAACACGGGTCTGTACGGCATCACGCTCGGGGCGGCGCTGGCCAACATCGGTTCGTCGGCGGCGTACGAGGGCGGGTTGATCAAGCAGCGTGTCAATACCGCCGAGGCGTTCCCGGTGGCGTTGCCGGTGCGGTTCTCGACCGTCAGTTACCAGCTCCCGACGACGTTCCGGTTCTCGTTCCTGTCGAACTGGGTCGGTGGCGCGGACGCGTTGTTCTCGCCGAGCGGGACGCACAGCTTCAAGGTGGCGTTGGATCTCAACGATGCCGTGGACACCGACTTGCAGGCATCGGCCGGTGCGGAGTATTCTTTCCGGGAGTTCATCTTCCTCCGCGGTGGGAAGCGGTTCGTCAACGAAGCGAACGACGATTTCCGGTCGTTCAGCGATTTCCTTTCGTTCGGTGGCGGCATCCGGCTTCCGGTGCTCGGGCGCAGGTTCGCATTCGACTACGCCTACACCAACATGGGTGAGTTACAGAACGTGCAGATGTTCTCGTTCGAGTTGGGTGGCAACTAATCTGAATGGTCCGGGCGGGGGCTTCGCGCCCCCGCCCCCCACTCACTGCATCGGGAGAGTGCGGATGCTTCGAAAACTGGTACTCGGTGTGGCCTTTGCGGCGCTCGCCGCCGCCCCCGCCGTCGCGCAGAACGGGTCGTTCCGCGTCGGTCCGCGTCTAGGCTACGTCAAGTACGCCGAAAAGACCGGCATCGAGGCGGGGGCTATGGTCGGCCTCGACGGCTTGTACTACATCAGCTCGAACCTCGGCATCGGGTTCACGCTCGATGTGTCACGGCCGCAGACCGACAGCAGCTTCTTCCCGGCGGAGATGAGCTTTGGCGACACCACGTTCATCTTCGGCGTGTCACAGCCCCTGACCATCGCGCAGTTCGGACTCCAGGCGGAGTTCTCCGCCGGCGGGTCGATCGCTCCGTTCATCATGGGCGGGGTCAACGGCTACCGCGTGTCGCTCGACCCGCAGGTCGCGGCGGGTCCGGCCAATTTCGTCGAGCTTGGGTTCAGCGTCGGCGGCGGTGTGGCGTTCCGCACCAGCGCCGGCACGCAGATCCGGCTCGAAGCCCGCGACTTCGTGTTCACCGACTTCGACCGCAGCCGGCTCAACGTGGTGCGGGCGGCGTTCCAACCCACACGGTTCCCCGACGTGTTGCCGGTGCCTGATCCGTTCTCAGGGTCGGCGCACAACATACACGTCGCCCTGTCGTTTTCCTTTACACCGGGAGGATCGCAGTGATGAGGACCTATCGCTCATTTTCCGCGATCGCCGTCCTGGTGCTCGCGGCGGCGGCGTGTGACGACAACCGGGCATCGGTGTTCGGGCCAATCGGGGATCCGTCATACGATTTCAACATCGCACCGGTGGGCGCGATCCCCGGTGGTGCCGTGAGCTTGAACGGTGCCGGTGATTCCGCGACGCTTACGCTGACCGGGTTGCGTGATCTGGCGGGTAGCGCCAGCTATCAGTTGTGGGCCGTGAGTCGCGACGTGGATGGTCGCGACGTCATCATGCCGCTCACGGGGTCCATCGTGGAGTTCTTCAGCCGGGCCGACATCGACCCGGTTACGGGGGACACGGTCCGGGATGCGGTCACGGGCGATCCGTTGTTCGTTGGGGACAGTAATGTCGTCTCCGCGACCGCGACGGGGTCATACGGGGGACCGGTGACCAGGGCGGTGAACCCGATCACGTCCGTGCGAATCATCGCCGAATCGGGCGATACGCTCGCGCCTGTTGGTGGGGCCAACGCGGTCGTGATGTCGATCGAGTCCACCGGAGGCGCCGCCGCACCGAGCGCGGCGCAGTTCCTGTGGCGGAGGGTCGGGCCCGGCGGCTCAGGCGCCCTGACCTTCGGCACGTTTGGCGGCACGGACGTGATCTCGACGTCCTCACCTGACGACTACGTCTATCCGATCATTGGCGCGGGTCGTGCCGGCGTCCGGGGCGACGAATTCTCGGCGGACATGCAGCGCATGGGCCGCCCGCCGGTGGGCTTCATGTATCGTGGCTATCTGGTCGATGTGGACGGTGTCGGGACCGAGGTTGACATACTCCGGTCAGGCCATAGCGGGGTCACCGAGGAGAGTCGGGTCGACCTCACGGATGCGGACATCAACATTCTACTTCCAGGGGTCAGCGACGTCGCGATCTTTAGCGGGCAGGTTCGCAATTGCCTCCAGGGGTCAGGCGTGGCCAACTGCGCCAACACCTTGGTGGCGCCCACGGTGGCAGACACGACGGTCAACGAGGACAAGCCATTCGGGGTGTTCCGGCAGTTTGTGCTCGCGCTGGAGCCGAAGACCGGTGCGAGCGGCTTCGCGCCGGCTACCGTGCGGTACACCGGCGATATCGCCGAAGTCGTGTGGAAGTGATCTGATTCCTGAGGCCTCACGGTGGGGCCGGTGGAAGCGCCGGCCCCACCCTCGGGCTCAACTCGATGATAGGAGCGCGCTCACATGCTGAAGCTTTTCCGTCGGACAGCCGCGGTGGCGATGGCCCTGGCCGTCGGCGCTTCGTGTGGTGACGAGGACCTGGTGTTCCCAGGCGGACCTCCGGGCCCCGCGGCCGATATTGCCCTCACGAGTAGCGACCTCACGGTGGTGGTCGGGGTGGCCGCCGAGTTTGGCGCGTCGGCGATCGACGAAGCCGGCAATCGCACGACGACGGCGCCCACGGTGGCATCGTGCGACAACTCCGTCGTCTCCGTTTCGAGCGGCACCGCCACCGATAAGTGGGCCACGGTGTCCAACATTACGGGAGCCGGGCTCGGCGAGACCTGCCTCACGGTATCGGCGGGCGGCCTGGTCGATACGGTCGAGGTGATCACCGGACCGGCCGGTCTGGTGGTCAGCGGGCCCGACACGGTCGGGTCGGGCGAGCAGGTGCAGTACAGCCTGACCGCGGTGGACGCGAGCGGTGGCGCCCTGACCGGCTCGACGACCTATGACTGGGTGTCGAGCAGTACTGCCCGGTTCGGCGTTGACGAGACCGGCCTGGTCTCGGGCCGTGGCACCGGCACAGCGACGATTCGGGTACGAGCGCCGGGTGGTGCCGACGCCACCAAATCGATCGTCATTGCGCCCGGCGTGTTTGCCGGGACGCTGTCGCTGACGACGGCGTCGGGTGGTGCGGTCGTGACCGCGTCGCCTGGGGCAGGTGATCCCGCCTACGACAACGACATGACGGTCAGCCTGGGAACGACGGCCGCATGGATCGAGAGCATCAGTGCTGATGCGATCATGTTTGCTGTGCCAGCCACCGGAACGGCCGGTGCACAGACATTGTCGATCTTCAACATCGGGCCAGATCAGTGGGCCCAGACGGCGACGTTCACCAACCCGAGCGCAACCGGCGATGCCTATCAGCCGGCGAATCTGAGCACGTGCGGTGGGTGTACGCTTCCAGCCGCACCCTCAGTGACGGCGATCATGACCGCCAATAACAACGTGTACTTCGCGCACGGCGGTTATGGCACAGGCTCCGCGTCCCGTGGTGCCTGGAACGGTGGCGGTCTCCCAGCACCGGACCATTACTTCCGAGTCGTGACGGGAGCTGCGGCGGCCGCTGTGACGATGACGTTGCAGTGGACCAATGGATCGGACGTCGACATCTTCGTGATTGATGCTGGCGGCACCGAGGTGGCCAACGGGTTCAGCGGTAGCTCCACGAACGAGATCGTGACGTTTACGTTCCCGGCCAATACAACCCACTACGTGGGTGCGTCCATGTGGGATGCCGGTAGCGACATTACCAACTTCCGATTCAACTTCGGGGGTCTCTAGCAGGTTGCTGAAAAAGTGAACGGGAAGCCGGGGCTGTTCCCTCTGAGCTTCGTTTTCAGTTGGGGGACCTGCGAATGGGTCTCCGGGGACCTCGGATGCGGCAGACGAACGCCTGGCGCGCATGAGCTACATTGGCTCATTGGCACGATTGCGCAAGGGGCTTCCGCCATCGCATCACACTCCTGACTTTTTCAGCAACCTGCTAGACCGAAGCCAAGTTCCTGTGAACACCGCCCCGGGGGATTCGTCCACCGGGGCGGTTTTGATTGGAATCGACGGTGATTGCCGTGGTCAGGCTCCAACGAATTCCGAACGAATGATTCAGAATGTTTGGTTCGGGTGTTGCACTCCGCGACACCAGGGCCAAGATTGGGGGCATGACGTACTTCCGCTACCGGAGCGCTTATGGCCCTTGTTCGTTCGAGCTGGCCTTCTGTTCGCGTGGTCTTCGTGTGCTTGTGTACTCTGGTCGCGGGTCTCCCCCGGTCCGCGACGGGCCAGCACCGTGAGGGCGGCGAAGACATCATCCTGAGTGCGGGCGGCGATCCCGACACGCCCGACTACAACGTGTCCGCCGCGCGGCGTGCGCGCGGGTTCCGGTTGTTCGCCGTGATGGACGGTGCGGGCACCGGTATGCGCGGCACCGGCGACTTCAGTTGGGCGACTGACAACTACGGCCCGTGTGACGCCCCGCTATCCGGCTTCTGTGCGTACAACGTTCATCCCCGCCGGAACCCCACCCTTCCCACGTTCCAGCACTTTGAGATCCTCACCACGGCGGGGACGCCGCCGTCCGAGTGGCGCAAGATCCGCGCAGTGGCGCCGAGTGCCGGGAACGCGCTGGGAAACGGCTGGACGTCGCTGCACAACTTCGCGCTGTTCAGCGGGCGCCTGGAATGGGGGCCGGCGGACGGGTCGCTCGGGACCCTCTTTTCCGGGGTGGTGAGCACGAGCGACGGGAGTTGCCGGGACCACACCGGGTTCGCGAACGGGTTCTATCCGATCGGCTTGCCGTTGCTCGCCGGGAGCGACTGCCCCGAGACGTGGGCCGCCGGCGGATTTGGCGGGGACCGCCCGATTCCGGTCGACGCATGGCTCGCGCGGTTCGCGGAGCTGGGCCCGGGATTCCGGTTCGACTACTGGCAGGTGCCCGACCGCGCCAAGGTGGACGGGCGCCTGGGGGATCGGTTCGCGACCTACGGGGCGATATCGGATCACTACGCGGACATCCTCGATGACTATGGTGCGGTGATCCCGGGCGGCGAGGGCGCGCCCCGGATCCCGGGGTATCCGCTCGGGCTCGTGTGGCATTTCGATGCGTTCAACTTCACGGTGCCGGGCCTGGAGGACGTGCACTTCTGGCGGGCCACGGTGGTGAACCGCTCGGCCGACGTGTATGGCGCCGGGGTCAGCTACGACTCGCTCTATCTGGGATTCCAGGTGGGACTCGGGGCAGGGGATGGGGGTGGGGGTGATCATAAGTCCTCCTACTTCCGCGCCGATCTCGGGGCGGCGGTCTATCATCAGAGCCGGGTGCGGATTCCGGGTCCATGCGACGATCCTGCGCGGGGCGCGGGCGGCGGTATCGTGGGGTGTACATCCTCCTCCTCCGCGGCCGGCTACGGGAACGGTGCCACCGCGACGCTGGTGCTGAAGAGCCCGATCGGCGACCTCCGCAACAAGCTGCTCAGCGATCCGACCTCCGCGTTCTTCAGTCTGGGACATCCCGCCGCAGGCGACACCATCACGTTCAACCATGGCCATATGTGCGGTTTCGGGGGGTGTTGGGCCAGCACCCACAACGTGAACGACAAGCGCAGCTTCGGTATGCTCTCGTCGACGGCCGCCAACGTGCTTGACGGCCGCGACCCGGAGTTGACCGGGACCCTTGCCGGCTGGCGGACCTTCCGCACCTTCGGTTGGCCCGCGGTCATCGGTGAGTTCAACCACTACGCGCCCGGTGTCGATGACGGCGCGGCCCTGTGGGACTACGACCATGACGGCAGGGCCGACACGCTGTGGTTCGACTCGTGCCACGTGTTCGGGTGCGTCACCACCGACTGGGACACCATGCCGGGTGGGCAATGGAACGCCTACGCCAATATTGGCGGGATCCTGGCCGCAGGCCCGTTCCCGCTGGTGGCGGGGGACTCGACGTCGTGGTTCGTGGCGTTCATCGGGTCGCGCGACTCGGTGCCACTGTGGCACGCATTGGCAGCGGCGACTGATGCCTACCTGAACTTCTTTCCGCAGCCGACGAATGCGCCCGCGCCGCGGATCGTGGCGACGCAGACGGCGGTGACCAACGAGGCGGGCGCGCCGGCGGCACCGTCGGTGACGTTGCGGTTCGACGCGGCGGCGGAAAGCTGGGAGGACGCGTACCTGGAGTATCAGGCGATGCAGATCGAGGCGGCGGCGGATGGGGCGGCGGCAGGGGAGCTGCTCGCGTTGAATCCGTGGCTGCCGGGAGCGCTGCGGGCGCACGCCGCCGCCAATGTCGAAGCGCTGGAGGTCTACAAGTCGTGCGACGGGGGGCGGACGTACACCGCCGACGCCGACTGCGACGGCGATCCGACCGTGGGCGTCCACGGCGAAGCGCTCGGCACGGGGTGGCGGCCGTACGCGGTGTACGCGGTCGATACGGTGGGTCCCGATCTCCCCAATGCGTTCGTGGACGAGTCGGTGCTGGCGGGCCGGAGCTACACATACGTGCTGGTGACCAAGACGCGCGGGGTGACGCTGCCGGTGGTGACGAGCACGGGCACGGTCGATCGGGAGTTCGCGCCGGTGATGCGGAGTCCGCTCGACGCCGACCCGACGCGGGCCGAAGTGGCGACGGTGTACGTGCCGGTGAGCCGCGAGGCAGGGGGTCACGCCGCGTTCGCGACGGTGCGGGAGCGGCCGGCGACCGTCACGGTGCCGTTCGCCGTGCAGGTCACCGACCTGGTGGTGCCGGGGACGTATCACGTGGTGTTCGGCAACCGGCTGGTGGTGGAGCGGGACAGTGTGGCGGACGGCGCGGTGCAGGGGACGCGGGTGGTGGTGCAGCAAGTGGTGGCGACGGCGAACGATCCGGCGTACGTGCTGCGGAGCGAGACGTTCACGCATGCGGGTCCCGCGGCGATCCCCGTGAACGGGACACCGACGTCCGCCGTGACGTCGCTGGTGAGTGGCGTGGTCCGCACGACGACCACGTACGCGCAGCTGGGGTTCGTGGTCGCGGATGCGACCGGGGATCCGGTCTTTGCGTCGGTGAATCTGACGGGGATCGGAGCGACCCCGGACCGGCTGATCGGGTCGCCGCGCGATCCGGGATTCTGGATCGAAGCCGATCAGGGTCTGGCGGGCACCTACGACGCCCAGGCGGAGGCGCAGCTGCGCGGCGCGGCTGCGCGGGCCGGGTCAGGCACGCCCGCCGATACGGTTCCGCGGATGACCGCGGACGCGTTCATGGTCCAGTTTCGTGAACAGGATGCCGAGCCGACGGCGGCCGTCGGCGGCCGGTATCGTGTGACCTGGGCGGATGATGCGTTCGGCCTGCCGGGCGGGATCGTGCTGAACTTCACGAATCCGGCGGCGACGGAACGCGAGTTCCACGCCGCGCTGACCGGGCGCGCGGCGGCAGACACCGCCCGAACGGACCCGGAGACCGCGGCGTTAACGGGCGTCCGGCAAAGCGACCTCGTGGCGGCGCGGCTGCCGTTCACGATTCGCAACGTGACGTTCGATCGCGCCGTGCACGTCGCGATGGAGCGGCGGGCCTTCCCGCGGCTCGTGTTGGGGGTCGGTGACGACACGGTATCGGTGCGGGTGCCCGAGGACGTATGGGTGCCGGGCGACGTGTTGCGTTTCCTCGAACCGATCACGGAAGACTCGGTAGACGTGGCGGGGAACGTGGTGCTGGTCGGCGGGCAACCGGCGCCGTGGACGCATCGCGTCGCGACGTACGAGGCGGCGGTGGTCGGCTGCAATACGCCGGCGGCGCCGTTCTGCAATCCCACGGCGGCGGGGACGCGCGGCCAGTCGGGCTACCGGCCGACGGCGGCGGGCGACCGCACCGAGTGGGCGTACTACGTGGGCTTCGATCCGGCCAGCCGGTACGTGATCGATGTGACGGGGCCGGTGACCGGCGCGGACATCACGGCGGTGGACGCGGCGGCGTTGGACGCCATCCGCGTGGTGCCGAATCCGTTCCTGCTGGCGTCGCGCTACCAGGACCGGCTGGACGATCCGCGGATCGTGTTCACCAACATGCCGCCGCAGGGCCTGCTGCGGCTCTACACGGTGAGCGGACAACTCGCGCAGCAGATCACCTGGACCCCGGCGGATCTGTTGGGCGCCGGGGACCTGCACGTGCGGCTGGTGGCACAGAGCGGCAACGTCCTGGCGTCGGGACTCTACCTGTGGGTGTTGACGGCGCCGAGCCGGCCGGGCGAGGCGGGGAGCACGCCGCTAGTGGCGCGCGGGAAGTTCGTGATCGTGCAAGGGGGCGTCCGGTGAATCGTTGGGGCGCACGGCCGTGCGCCCCCGGCACGGCCGTGTCCGGTGAATCGTTGGGGCGCACGGCCGTGCGCGCCTACCGCGGTCAGTGGCGCCAGCGGACCGTCCGATTGGCTTCGAACAGGGGAACCCGGAGCGGCCAGCGGGCCCGCACGAGGACCGGGACGTCCCAGGTGTATTCCATGAAGGGGTTGTCCGGATGGGGGACCCGGACCGCGATCCACCATGCGCCCGCAGCCAGCTCGAAGCCGGCGTGACCGGCCTGATCGGTGATCGCCGTCTGGGCGACGGCCGCTCGCGCGGCCTCCGTCGCCTCAGCCAAGCTGTCGAACGCGGCGTAGGCGATGCGTTCCCACGCCCGGACGGAGTCGGCGGCCGCGCCGGCCCTCAGGGCCAGGGCCCGCACTTCACCGGTAGTAGCCCGAAGAGCCGCCTCGCGGGCGGCCGACCGATCCGCCAGCCGGCGGTATAGCTGCCGGAACCGGTCGTAGGCGCCCCGGTATCCCGGCGAGCGCCGGTCGCCCGTCCTGAGCGAATCTGCGAGCCGCTGGGCGCTATCCCGGGCATGTTCCCAGGCCCGGCCGACCTCCCCCAAGCCCTGCGGGGCCGAGCGGCGAAAGGCCGCCAGTGCCAACTCCAATTCGGGGAAAACGGGTTGCGGGTCGGGGGCGACGGCCGCGAGGGAGTCCAGCAGTTTCAGGGCGTCGTAGGGCCGGGCCACGACCTCGACCAACCCGGCCGATGTGCCGGGCGGGGGAATCAGGGCAATCTCGAGCCGGACCGGGTGGTCGGCGCACGCCACCCCCACCCCGAGGGCGACGATGGCGGAAACGACTGGGATGGTGGCGCGGCGGTGGAGTCCGGTCAGCAGGATCGCGTCAATCGACGATGGTCTCCGGGAAGATGTACTCCATCGGATTGACCTGGCGCCCGCGCACGATGACTTCGTAATGGAGGTGTGGCGCCGTCGTAATGCCGGTACTCCCGACCAAGGCGACCTCGTCACCTCGGCTCACCCGCTCACCCGCGCGCACCAGGATGCGAGAGCAGTGCGCGTAACGGGTGACGACGCCGTAGCCGTGGTCGACCGTGACGATCTTGCCGTACCCCGGGAGGGTGCGCACGTCGACGATGCGACCGCCGGCCGCGGCGAGGATGGGTGTCCCCATGGCAGCCGAGATGTCGATGCCCTCGTGGGCGCGCGCTTCATGATAGATGGGGTGGATCCGCTCGCGGGCGAAGGTGCTGCTGAGGAACCCGCTGGTGGGCATGATCGACGGGGTCCGGCTCAGGCGGTCGAGATGGCCGCGCAGGCTGTCGGCCGCTTCGTCAAACGAGCCCGCCAGCAGGTTGGCGCGGCGGATGAGGCTCCCGATGTCGAGCCGCATGTCGATGGCCGCCTGCCCAACCGATCCTTCCGCCAGGAGCTGTTCGCGATCGGTCCACAGCCCGAGCGGACCGCCGATGCCGGCCATCTGCACGTCGGCATCCGTCGGTTCCAGACCGGCGAGGAGCCGGACTTCGCGGTCGCGCCGCGTGATGGCGTCGAGGGTATCCGTCAGTTCGGCGAGTTGCGCGCGCGTGAGGTCGATTTCCTGCGACAGCAGGTCGTTGGTGAGTTCGAGCCGGTCGAGCCGAGAGAGGTTGATCGCCTTGGAGACCGTGGCGTAGCCGAAGACCGTCGCGGCGAGTGCGAGCACGCCGAGCGTACCCAACACCCAGCGCGCCGCGCGGCGGGAGACGCGAAACGCCCGCGACCCACCCGATCCGTGCGGCACGAGCATGACCGTCCACCGTTTGTTGGTCTTCAAGGCAAGCCTCGCCGTTACGGTGCTCGAACAGGAAAAACACCCGGCGTGAGGTGCGCGCCGGGGACAATGACAGGCGGGCTAAAATAGTCCGGTTGTCCGGCGACTGTCAACCACCGGGGCACGATTCATAAATCGTTTATGTGTAACGAGTTACAGATCGTCCTTCGGCTTGGGGAACAGTGGTGTGATCTTCCGCACCACTTGTCCCGTCGTGACGGGTCTCTCCGCGGTGACCAGGGTCACCGTGTGCGCCGGGGCTTCGGACCCCAACGCGGACCACACCGCGGCGGTTTTGTCGGGCAGGTAAGGACTGAGCAGGACGGTGATGCGGGCGACCGCGTCCGCCAGCGATCTGAGCGTTTCGTGCAGTTGTTCGGTCTTCCCCTGCTTGGCCAACGTCCAGGGCGCCCGCGATTCAACGAATCCGTTGGCTTCGGTCACGAGCTGCAGGGCGAGGGCGGCGCCTTCGTGCAGCAGATGGGCGTCCATCACCTTGCGGTACTCGGCCACCGTGTCGGCCCCGGCGCGGTCGAGCGGTGTTTCGCTGCCGGCGTCGGGGACCTGGCCGTCCGCGTATCGAACGATCATCGACAGCACGCGGGATACCAGGTTGCCGTACCCGTCGGCCAACTCGGACAGGTAGCGCGCGTCGAAACGCTCCCACGTGAAGTTCCCGTCCCCGTCCCACGGGACTTCGCGGAGCAGGAAATAGCGTAGCGGGTCGGGGCCGTAGCGGTCGATTGCGTCGCGCAGCGTGACGGTCACGCCGGCGCTCTTGGAGAACCGGGCCCCCTGCGTGTTGACCCAGCCGTGACACCAGACGCCGCGTGGCGGCTCGAGCCCGGCGGCGTGGAGCATGGCCGGCCACAGCGCGGCGTGAAACCTGAGTATGTCCGGACCGATAATGTGGACATCCGCCGGCCACAGTTCCTCGTAGGCGTCGTCCGGGAAGCCGGTGGCGGACAGGTAGTTGATCAACGCATCGAACCAGACGTAGACGACGTGTTCGGGATTGTCCGGCCACGGAATCCCCCACGGCACGCGCGCGCGGCTGACCGAAATGTCCTGCAACCCGCCGGTGACCACGTTGCGGATCTCGTTCATCTTGGCCTTGGGCCGCACGAAGTCCGGCCGCGTTTCGTAGCGTTGCAGCAACCAGTCCGCAAAGGCCGACAGACGGAAGAAGAAGTTCGGCTCCTTCACCCATTGGACGGTTCTCGTAGGGTGGATGGGACACTGGCCGTTCTCGAGGTCCTTTTCGAGCTTGAATCCTTCGCACCCGACGCAGTAGTAGCCCTCGTACTCGCCCTCGAAGACGTGGCCGTTGTCCCGAATGCGTCGGAAGAGTTCCTGGACCGCGCGTTCGTGGCGTGGCTCGGTGGTTCGGATGAAGTCGTCGTGACTGATTCGCAACTCGGCCCAGGCGGTTTCAAACTTCCGCGCCACGGCGTCGACCCATTCCTGCGGTGTCATGCCCGCGGCGTCCGCGGCCTGGGCGACCTTCTGCCCGTGCTCGTCCATGCCGATGACGAAATGCACACGGTCGCCGCGCAGCCGCCGATAGCGGGCGACGCAGTCGGCGCCGATTTTTTCGAGGGCATGCCCGAGGTGGGGCTCGCCGTTCGCATAGTCGATCGCGGCGGTGAGGTAGAACTTATTCCCGGTCATCCGGCGGTTCCGTTGGCGGGTCCGCGCCGGCCTCGTTGACGTCGCCGCCGGTTCCGCGTTCTTCGGGGGTGCCGCGGTTGCGTCGGGTGCCACCGCGCCGACCGCGGCGGCGGCGACGTTTACGGGGTTGTTCCGAGCTGACGGTGTCGATCGCCTGCTCCGCGGTTACCGTACTCGGCCCCTCGTCGAACGCCACCAGCGCCGACGGTGGGCTGGGGGGGTCCTGCGGGCGGGTCGGCACCTCGCCCATTTCCTCCCGCAGCGCCACCAGGGCGACGGCGCGGGTCGTCCCGTCCTCGGCCCGAAGCAGCACGCGCTCGCGGAAGATGTCGACGGCGTGGACCTTCTCCGCGCCTTTGGCGGTCCGCAGGATCTTCCCTTCCTTGGGGAAGCGTTTGCGGCTGGACACGTAGAATTCGTGCTCGTACCGCAGGCAGCACAGCAGCCGGCCGCACCCGCCGGAAATCTGGGACGGGTTGAGCGACAGCCGCTGATCCTTGGCGAGGGACAGGCTCACCGGACGCAGCTCGGGTAGCCACGAGGAGCAGCAGTACTCGCGACCGCATCGACCCACGCCCTCCAGGCGTTTGGCCTCGTCGCGCGCCCCGATCTGGCGCAGTTCGATGCGCGTGCGGAAGAGGGCGGCGAGGTCGCGCACGAGGGATCGGAAATCGACGCGCTTCTCGGACGTGAAGTAGATCGTGAGTTTCTTGCGGTCCCATTGCCACTCGGCGTCCGAGACCTTCATGGTGAGTTTGTGCGCGGCGACGCGCTCGATCACGGTGCGCCGAATGTCGTCTTCGGCTTTGCGCAGTTCGGCGCCGAGATGGCTATCCTCCGCGGAGGCTTGGCGGACGACCGTACCGGTGGTGGTGGGTGGTGCGGCCAGGGCGCATCCGGCGCACCCGACGCCGCATTTCCTGGCGGCCTGCTCGCCGACCGCCGCCACGGTGCCCAGATCGTGGCCTCGCTCGACGGCCACGACCACGCTGTCACCCACTCGAAGTGATGCCTCATCGTGCCGCGCGAAGAACGCGGTCCGATTGCCTTTGAAGCGGACCTGGACGAGTTCGGGCATGAGGGATTATGCGCTGATGAACTTCCCGATGCGGAGGTACTTTTCCGCGCGGGACGGCACCAGGGTCGCGGGATCGAGTGATTCGCACGCCGCCATCGCCCGTTCGAGGGCTTCGCCGAGACGCCGTTGCGTCTCGAGCGGGTCGGCGTGCGCGCCGCCCGGCGGCTCGGGGACGATCTCATCGATGACCCCCAGTTCGAGGAGATCGGTGGCGGTGAGGCGCAGGGCGGAGGCCGCCCGGCTCTTCTGTGCCGCATCATTCCAGAGAATGGCGGCGCATCCTTCCGGCGATATCACCGAATAGATGGCGTTTTCGAGCATGAGCACCCGGTCGGCCAGTCCAAGCGCGAGTGCGCCACCCGACCCGCCCTCGCCGACGACCGCCGCGATGAACACGGTTTGCAGGCCCGCCATGTCCTCGAGGTTGCGCGCAATCGCTTCCGCCTGGCCGCGCTCCTCCGCGCCGAGGCCCGGATAGGCGCCCGGCGTGTCGATCAGCGTGATGATCGGGACGCGAAACCGCTCGCCCATGTGCATCAACCGGAGCGCCTTGCGGTATCCTTCCGGGTGTGGCATGCCGAAGTTCCGCCGCAGGTTTTCCTTGGTATCGCGTCCCTTCTGGTGTCCGATCACGACCACGGGACGCCCGTTGAGTCGCGCCCAGCCACCGACGATCGCGGGATCATCCCGGAACAGCCGGTCGCCGCGGAGTTCGATGAAGTCGGTGAACACGTTCTTGAGATAGTCGAGCGTATACGGGCGCCGCGGATGCCGCGCCACCTGGACGCGCTGCATCGGCGCGAGATCGCCGTAGATCTCTTCGCGCAGATCGGCCAGCTTCTCCTCCAGTGGGACGATCTCGTCGTCCACGTCCAGATCCCGTTCCGCCGCCAGGCGCTTCAAGTGGGTGATCTGACGTTCCAGTTCCACGAGTGGTTTCTCGAAATCGAGTTCGAAGGCCACCCCTATCTCGCTTTCACCAGTCGCACGTGTTCGTGGCCCAACCGGTCGCGCAATGCCACCAGCAGTTCGTCACTGAGGTCGACCCGCACCCGGCGCGAGCGGAGCCGCGCGGTGGTCCCGTTCCCGTCACTCCACTCGACGAACAGTGGTCCGGCACCCGGATGGGCGGCGCACAACGCCGCGACCGCCCGCGCCGAGTCCGCTCGGAGTCCCTCACCGGCGCGCCACCGGATCTGCAGGCCGACCGCGCCGTTGGCGCGCATCGCTTCCATCGGTTCGGCGTCGTCGACGATGAACGGGGCCCGATCTTCGCCTCGGTCGCGCAGGCTGTAGCTCCCGGTCAGCAGCATGGCGGCGTCGGGCTCGATCACCTGCGATAACTTGCTCCAGGAATTCGGGAACACCAGGGCCTCCGCGGTGCCGTGGAAGTCCTCGAGGGTGAGCCGGGCGTATTCCGCCCCGGTCTTTTTCGAGATCTGGCGCTTGACCGCGGTCACCACGACCGCGGCCGTCACCTGGTGTTCGCTCCAGGTCCCCAGGGTGGCGGTGGTGCGCGTGCCGAACAGGGACACCTCTTCGCGGAACCGCTCGAGCGGATGACCGGAGATGAAGAACCCGACGACCTCTTTTTCTTTCGCCAGCCGCTCCGCTTCGGTCCACGGGGGGACGTCGGGCATCGTCTCGCGGGCGACGGAGGCGCCGCGGGCCTCGTCGTCGGAAAACAGCGTGACCTGTCCCGACTCGCGTTCGGCCTGGCGCAGCTGCGCTTCGCCCAGAGCGGACTCGATGGTGGCGATGAGTTGCGCCCGGTGCCCACCCAATTCATCGAACGCGCCCGCGGCGATCAAGGCCTCGATGACGCGCTTGTTGCACAAGCGGAGGTCGATGCGTTCGCAGAACTCGGCGAGCGTGTGGAACGCGCCTTCCCGTTCCCGGCTGGCGAGAATCGACTCGATGGCGCCGCGGCCCACGTTGCGAATGGCGCCGAGCCCGAAGCGGATCTCGTCGTCGGCGGTGACGGTGAACTTCCAGCCGGACCGATTCGTCGAGGGCGGCAGGACGCGGAGGCCCATCTCGCGCGCCTCGTTGATGTACTCCACGACCTTGTCGGTGTCGCCGATTTCGGACGAGAGCAGGGCGGCCATGAACTCGGCGGGGTAGTGCGCCTTGAGCCACGCCGTGTGATAGGAGATGACCGAGTACGCCACGCTGTGGGACTTGTTGAACCCGTAGCGACCGAACGTCTCGATCTGCGCGGCGATCTCGTCGATGACGCGTTTCGCGTAACCGTTGGCCACCGCGCGATCGACGAAACGACTCATCTCCTGTTTGATCAGGTCGGCATCCTTCTTTCCGACCGCCTTGCGCAATACGTCCGCTTCCGCCAGGCTGAATCCCGCCAGGACGTTGGCGATGCGCATGACCTGTTCCTGATACACGATCACGCCGTACGTCGGCTCGAGCACGTCCCGCAGCGCGTCCAGCGGGTACTGGACCGGTTCATCGCCCCGTTTGCGCCGGATGAACACGAGGTGCATGCCCGAGTCGAGCGGCCCCGGTCGCAGCAACGCGTTGGTCGCGACGAGATCGTCGAACCGGTCGCAGCGCATCTGCCGCAGGGTATCGGTCGCCAGGGCCGACTCGAACTGGAAGACGCCCGCGGTGCGTCCGTCCCGCAGCATCGCGTACACCGCGGGGTCGTCGACGTCCACGTCGTCCAGATTGACGGTCGTGTCGTGCCGGTCCTCGATCAGCCGCACCGCGTCGTGAATGACCGTCAGGGTTCGGAGACCGAGAAAGTCTATCTTCAACATGCCGACTTTCTCGAGGCCGACCATGTCGAACTGGGTGATGATGTCCTCGCTGTCACCGCCGTTGCCACGCGGCGCCGTGCAGACCGGGACGTACTCATCGAGCGGCCCGGGGGCGATCACGATTCCGGCGGCGTGGACCGACGCGTGGCGGGAGAGACCCTCGATGCGTTGGGCGAGATCGACGACGCGGGCCATCGTGGCGTCGCCGGCCACCAGGTCCCGCAGTTCGGGCACCTTGGCGGCGGCCTCGGACAGGGACACCGCGTGGCCGGGTCCCGACGGCACGAGCTTGGCGATCTTGTCGGCGTCGGCGGGGCTCACCCGCAACACCCGCGAAATGTCCCGCAGGGCCGCCCGCGCCTTCAGGGTGCCGAACGTGATGATCTGGCCGACGCTGGTCCGCCCGTAGCGCTCGCGCACGTACTCGATGACTTCACCGCGCCGCTCGAAACAGAAGTCGACGTCGATGTCCGGCATCGAGACCCGTTCCGGATTGAGAAACCGCTCGAACAGCAGATCGTACTTGAGCGGGTCGATGTTGGTGATACCCAGCGCGTACGCCACCAGCGATCCCGCCGCCGATCCGCGACCGGGACCCACCGGAATCCCGCGGTCGCGCGCCGCCTGAATGAAGTCCTGCACGATCAGGAAGTAGCCGGCGTAGCCCGTCTTGGTGACGACCGCGAGCTCGTACTCCAGGCGCTCCTGCACCGCCGCCGTGAGCGGCCGACCGAAGCGTCGCTCGGCGCCCGTCGTCGCCAACTCCACCAGCAGATCGTTGTCGGTCGCGTAGGCGGCGGGGCGCGGGAACTCCGGGAGGTAGTAGCGTTTCTCGAAATCGAATTCGCACAGGTCGGCGACGCGCTGCGTGTTGTCGATCGCGTCAGGATGATCCGGGAAAAGGGCCCGCATTTCCGCTTCCGACTTGACGTAACTCTCCTGTCCGATGAACCGGAACCGGTTGGGATCGTCGAGGTCCTTGCCGGTACCGATGGCGAGCAGACAGTCGTGGGCTTCATGATCTTCGCGACGCAGGTAGTGTGCGTCGTTGGTCGCGACCACCGGGAGCCCCACGTCGGCCGCCAACGCGAACATCCCCTGCTTCACGACCTGTTCGTCGCCAATGCCGTGATCCTGGACTTCGAGCCAGAACCCGTCCGGCCCAAACGTCTGCGCGAACCACTCGGCGGAGCGCTTGGCCTGCTCGTAGTGTTCCTGACGCAGGTGGAGGGCGACCTCACCGGAGAGGCAGGCGGCGAGGCAGATGATCCCGTCGTGGTATTGCGTCAGGACCTCGCGGTCGAGTCGCGGTCGGCGGTAGTATCCTTCGAGGTATCCGATGGACGAGAGTTTGATCAGGTTCTTGTATCCGGTACGGTTCCGGGCGAGCAGCACCAGGTGGGAATAGCGGGCGGGCGCGTTGGGCGGCCGTTCGCGCGCATGCCGCGAACCGAACGCCACGTAGGCCTCGAATCCAAGGATCGGGCGGATTTTGGCTGCCTTGGCTTGTTCGTAAAACGACCAGGCGGCGTGGAGGTTGCCATGGTCGGTGACGGCCAGGCTATCCATACCGAGTTCGTCGACACGGGCCACCAGGTCCGGAATCCGGCTGGCGCCGTCGAGCAGAGAGTACTCCGAGTGGGTATGAAGGTGGGCGAACGCCATGCGCCCGACTACGCGGGATGGACCGGCGCGCTGCCCGGCTGGGAAGGTGAACAAGTGAGCTGGACTGGGGTCACGATGGAAACCTAGCCCGGCTTGTCAGTGTTGTCAAAAAGCGGCTATCTTATTGCCTTGTTTGTCTTTACGGTCTTTGCAGTCAACAGGCCCGGTCCTCGCCGCCGAGTGGTTCTGCGGGGCGAAACCGGGGCCGGTCGGCATGAGGTGTCCCACGTGAACGAGATCAGGAGCGGCGCCGGGCGAGTTGGATTGACGGCGGGAATCGTGCTGTTGGCCGCGTGCAAGGGGGGTGACCCATTGCCGGATGCCACGCGCCTCGAGGCCGTTGCGAGTTCCGTGGGGCAGACCGCTCCGGCCGGATCGCCCTTGCCGGGTCCCTTGGCGGTGTTGGCGTCGGACGCGAGCGGCGCGGCGGTCACCGGGGCACGTATCCGCTGGTCGATCGTCGACGGGCCGGGTGCGGCGCTGTCGGACTCCATAACGGAATCGGACGGGACCGGCCGTGCCGAGGCGAACCTGACCTTGGGCCCGACCCCGGGGGAGTACCGGGTGCGGGCGGAATTGGTCGCGCTGCCCGACGAGCGGGTGGTGTTGACCGCGAACGCCTCGCAGCCGATGACGCTGACGGCGGTGGCGCCGGCGGCGTTCACCGGGGGCGACACGGTGGTGGTCAGCGGCACCGGCCTCTCGCCGGACACGCGGGTGACCGTGGGCGGTGGCCAGGCGCGGGTGCTGTCCGGGTCGACGTTGCAACTGTCGATCGTCGTCCCGATCTGTCTGGTGCCCGGGCCGGTGCAGTTGCGGGCGCGGCGCGGGAACGCCGTGAGCAACGCGATCTCCGCGACGTTTCAGGCGGCGACCAATCCGGTTACGCTCGCGGTCGGCGAGTACGCCTCGATCGAGCCCGCCCAACTCGCGGGCTGTGCCACGTTCGGGCCGGTGAGCGATACCGCCGAGTTCCTGGTGGTTCCCCAGTCCGTGACCGGGACGCCGGGTCAATCGGCGTCGTACAGCGTCGTGGGCGACTCGGTGGTCTTTGCCCCGGCGGCGCGGGCTGCCCGTCCCGATCGGCGCACGCCGGCCGAGCGATTCCACGACGCGCTCCGCGCGGAGGAACGCGCGATGGCCGCGCGGTCACGCGGGCGTGCCCGGCCGATGGCGCTCGCCGCGGCGACCGAACGGATTACGGTCGGGCAAAAGCGCTCGTTCCTGGTGTGCAGCGACCTGCCGTGCGCCAGCGTCGACGACATGGTGGAGGTGTCGGGGACGGCACGCTACGTCGGGGAGCACGCGGCGCTGTTCGTCGACGCCAACGCGCCGGTGAACTTCGCTCCGGTGGACCTCGATTCGCTCGGCCTGCTGTTCGACGACGAACTGTACGGGGTGGGCACGCGGTATTTCGGGGCGGAATCGGACATCGATCGCAACGGCGTGGTGATCGTCCTGTTCACGCCCGTGATCAACGGCCTGACGCCGAAGAGCCAATGCCCGACGTCGATCATCACCGGGTACTTCTTCGGCGGTGATATCGATCCGGTGGCGGTCGAGATTGACGACCGATCCAACCGGGGGGAGATCTTCTACACGCTGGCGGCCGATCCGGACGGGGCGGTCACCTGCACGATCACGCTGAATTCCCTGCGCAACCTGGTGCCGGTCACGTTCTCACACGAATTCCAGCACATGATCAATTTCAATCAGCACGTGCTGGTGCGTGGCGGCGACTCGGAGGTGTTGTGGCTCAACGAGGGGATGTCCCACCTGGCCGAGGAGTTGACGGGGTTCCATTTCGAGGCGCAGGGGCTCGACGCGCGGTTTGCGCGTTTCGTGATCGGCGATCTGTTCAACTCCTACACGTTCCTCCAGGATCCGGGCGCGTTCTTCGCGCTGCCGGGCGAGGGGACGGGTTCGCTGGAGGAACGCGGCGCGGCGTGGATGTTTCTGCGGTGGCTGGTGGATCAGTACGGTGACGGGATTGTGCGCCGGCTGTCCGAAACGGGACGCTCGGGGAGTGACAATATCGAAGCCGTGGTCGGCGAGCCGATTTCACGGCTGCTGGCGCAGTGGTTCCTCGCCGCGTACGCGTCGGACCTGCCGGATTTCGACGCGCCGCCCGAGCTGCGTTTCACGACCTGGCGGTTCCGGACGACGTACGGGGGGCTCCACGCGGATCTGCCCACGCGCTTTCCCGATCCCTATCCGATCATTCCGGCCGAATTCAACGTCGCCTCGTTGCAGGGGGCCGGCACGTTGCGGTCCGGTTCCGGCGCGTTCTATCTGATTCGGCAGCGGCCCGACGGCCGTGGTTTCACGCTGCGGATGACGAATCCGTCGGGTGGCGCGATCGATCCGGCGGTGATGGCCCGGCTCAACGTGTTGCGGTTGCGGTAACCGTGCGTGGATGGTCGGCCGCTGGCGGACCGCCGGTCTTGGGCGTGGTGGCCGCGCTGCTGGCAGCGCCGTCGGTGGTGCCGGCGGCGGCGGCCCAGGGGGCGGGCGCCGACGGCCCGGTCGTGCTCCAGACCGGCGGTTCGGTGCGGCAGACTGGTCTGAACGGCGCCGGCGCGGCGCTGGTCGGTGACGCGGGGACCGTATTCAGCAACCCCGCCGGGCTCGCCACGATCCGCCATGTGGCGCTCGAGGCCGGGTACTTCACGGCCCCGTTCGATGCGTACCAGTCCACCGCGGCGTTGGGGTGGCGTCTCGGGCAGTTCACTTTCGGGCTTGGTGCCAAGTACTTCAGCTTCGGGACCGAGCCGGAGATCGTACCCGACCCGGCGACCGGAGGGCTCGGTGGCATGCCGACCGGGGCGAGCGTTTCCGCCGGGGAGTTTCTTGGTGTTGGGTCGGCGATCTACCGGTTCGGCGTGCTTGCGATCGGCGGCTCGGCCAAGTTCATCCGCCAGCGGATCGCCGACATCGAGGTCAGCGCGGTCAGCGGCGACATCGGGTTGGCGATCGCCGTGTTCGACATCGCGGCGCTGGGCTTCGCGGTGCAGAATGTCGGCGGCAACTGGAAGGACGGCTCTCCGCTGACCGTACCGCGCCTGTCGCGGGTCGGGTTCACCATGAACTATGTCGACCCGCAGGGCGCGTTTCGGTTGCTCTCGACGCTCGAGGGGCAGTGGCAAGCGGGTCGGAGCGCCAGGGTCGTGTTCGGTCTGGAGGGGGGACTCGTCATCGGCGGCGTCGGTCTCCTCGGCCGGTCGGCGCTCGGATCGCGCCCCGCCGGCTCCGATCGATCCGGGATCACGTACGGCCTGACCGTCGAGATTGCGCGCCTCTCGATCGACTATGCCTTCGAGCCGCGCGAGCAGTTGGGGGACGCGTCGCAGCGGATCGGCGCCCGCGTGATGCTGTAGCGGTGCCGACAGCGCGCATGCCGTGGCGGCGGATCGTGTGGCGCGTCCTGCGGGTGGCATTGCCCGTCGTCGCGGCGCTGCTGCTGCTCGTCGTGCTGGTCTCCCCTACTGTCCGCTTCGTGCTCCGCGCCGCGTACGAGGAGGGCCGTATTCTGCTGCGCCGGCGGCCGCTTGCCGAGATGGTCGCCGATCCTTCCGTCCCACCGGGCCGGCGCGCGCGCATGGCGCTGGTGCTCGCGTTGCGCGCGTACGCGCAGGCGGATCTCGGTCTCCGCGCGGACGAGACCTACACGACGTTCGCCGACGTTGGACGCGACACGCTGGTGCTGGTGATGTCGGCCAGCCCGCGCGATGCGCTGACCCCGTACCTGTGGCGATTCCCCATCGTGGGCGCGGTACCGTACCGCGGTTTCTTTTCCGCCGGTTCGGCGCTCGCGGCGGCGGACGCGTTCGAGCGTCGCGGCTACGATACCTACGTGCGGCCCGCCGGCGCGTTTTCCACGCTCGGCTGGTTCAGCGATCCGCTGTTGTCGACCGTGGTCGACGCGGATTCGGTGTCGCTTGCCGCCACGATCGTCCACGAGATGGCCCACACGACGTTGTACGTCCCCAACGCGACGCCATTCGACGAGAGCTTCGCGACGTTCGTCGGGTTCCGCGGTGCGGAGGCGTTCCTGCGTTCCATTGGGGACACGCTCCGCGCGGAACGCGCGGCGGCCATCTGGTTGGACGAGGTGACGTTGAGCGGGTTCTACGGCGAGCTCAGCGCGCGGCTGGAAGCCGTGTATGCGGGAGACGGGGTCGATACGTCGCGCGCGCAGACGTTCGCCGATGCGCGCGCACGGTTGCGGGGCGGACTCGGCGGCGCCCTGCGGGTGTACGACGGATCGCGACTGGCGGGACGGACGCTGAACAACGCGAGCATCATTGCCACGCGGATCTACCGAACGCGGCTCGCGCTATTCGAGGCGTGGTTCGTGCAGAACGACGGGGACCTGCGAGCGGCGGTGCAGCGTCTGGCGGATGCCATCGAGGCGTCCCCGGCCGCCGATCCCTTCGCGACACTCGAAGTCCTGCTCCGATCCGAGGGCTGAGGGGCGTGGGCGCTCAATGCCCTCGCAGTTGTTCCGCCTCGGCCACCCGTTGGAGCGCGATCGCCAGGGCCGCCGTCCGCCACGAGACGCCGCGCTCTTCGACGAGCGTGCGCACGGTATCGTACGCGCGCGTGATCTTCGCGTGCAATTCCCGGTTGACATGGTCGAGCGACCACGGGTGCTGCTGCAGGTTCTGTACCCACTCGAAGTAACTCACGATGACCCCCCCCGCATTGACGAGGAAGTCCGGCAGGACCGGAATGCCGCGCTCTTCGAGCACCTTGTCCGCAATCGGGGTCGTCGGGCTGTTGGCGGCCTCGACCACGACCTTGCAGTCCAGTCGTTGGAGGTCCACTTCCTTGTTGATCACGCCGCCCAGGGCCGCCGGGATCAACCAGTCACACGGGATGTGCCACAAGGCCTCATTCGCGATCGCGTCCCCGCCCGCGAACTCGGAGACCGGCTTCCGCTCGACGTAGGCGTGTTGGAACAGCGGCGGAATGTCGAGGCCGTTCTCGTTGTGCAGGCCGCCATCGACATCCGTTACCGCAACCACTTTGGCGCCCTTTTCGTGGAGGATCCGTGCCAGGTGGCCTCCGACGTTGCCGAATCCCTGGATCACCACCTTGCTCCCCGCGAGCGGTGGGTCGTAGTCGCGCGCGAAGGTCTCCATACAGTAGACGACGCCCTGGGCCGTCGCCTCCTCGCGGCCAAGCGAGCCGCCGAGGCTTATCGGCTTACCGGTCACCACGGCCGGCGTGTAACCCGCGCGTTTCGAGAACTCATCGAGGATCCAGGCCATGACCTGTGCGTTGGTTCCCATATCCGGAGCGGGGATGTCCCGATACGGCCCCAGGATGATCGAGATCCGGCTGGTGAAACTGCGAGTGACCGCCTCGTATTCGCGTTTGGAGAGCTTGCGTGGGTCGACCTGCACGCCGCCTTTCGCTCCTCCAAAGGGGAGATCGACGAGCGCGGTCTTCCAGGTCATGGTGGTGGCAAGCCCGAGCACCTCGTGCTCGTCGGCGTGCGGATGGAAGCGGATGCCGCCCTTGGTCGGGCCGCGCGCGCCGTTATGCTGAATGCGGTATCCGCGGTAGACCTCGATGCGGTCGTCGTCCATGCGCACGGGGACCTCGACGGTCACGGTCCGGAACGGCGCCTTGAGAAGTGTGCGCATGTACTCCGGCAGTTCGATCAGATCGGCCGCGATATCGAACTGGTTCTTCACGATCGCGCCGGTCCGCATGGATGGGGTCGCCGGGGGCGTCGAACTCATGGTGGGGCGCTCCGCGTGAGTACGTATCCGAGGGGGAATTGACGGCAAACCGATCGAGTGGGCAAGGGGAGTGTGCCCGGGTATAATTGGGCCATGGGACACTTGGAACGATTCGTCCAGTCGGAACGAGCGAGGATGCTGGCCGAGCTCCGTACATTCCTCGCGATCCCCAGCGTGTCGACCGATCCCCAACATTTCGCTGACTGCCGCCGTGCCGCCGACTGGCTTGGTGGCCACCTGGAGGGCCTCGGCTGCCGGGTCGAGTACCTGGCCAGCACGACGCATCCGGTCATCTGGGCCGAGGGCCCCAAGGTCCCCGGTGCGCCGACGGTGCTGGTCTACGGGCACTACGACGTCCAGCCACCCGACCCGCTCGATGAGTGGACGACCGCTCCCTTCGAGCCGACGGTGCGCCACGGCGACCTGTTTGCTCGCGGCGCGACCGATGACAAGGGACAGGTATTCTCCATCGTCAAGGCGTTCGAAGCGGTCTGCTCCGGCGGCAGCCCGCCGGTCAACGTCCGGTTTCTGATCGAGGGCCAGGAAGAGACGGGCAGCGCGATCCTGTTCGCCTTGCTGGCGCGCGAACCGCAGCGGGTCGAGGCGGATGCGGTTCTCGTCGCCGACACGCCGTACTATGCGCCCGGATGGCCGGCGGTCGAGACCGGCTTACGCGGGCTGTGTTACACGGAAATCACGGTTCGCACGGCCGCCGGCGATCTGCACTCCGGCCTGTACGGGGGCGCGGCGCCCAACGCCCACGAAACCCTCGTCCGGATTCTGGCCGGCCTGAAATCACCTACCGGACGCATCAAGATCCCCGGGTTGTACGAGGCGCTGGCGCGGCCCTCGAAGGCCGAACGGGACGGCTGGAAGAAGCTGCCGTTCAAGGAGCGCGCGTTCATGCGGGATGAAGTGCGGTCGCGGGCGCTCACCGGCCTGCAACGCTATCCGGTGCTGGAGCGGATCTGGGCCCTTCCCACGCTCGACATCCACGGTATTCGGGGTGGGTTCACCGGTGAGGGCGCGAAGACGGTGATTCCGGCGGAGGCGTCCGCCAAAGTCAGTCTGCGACTGGTGCCCAACCAGAGGGTTCTGACCGTCACGAAGCAGCTCACGCGTGCCGTGAAGGCCTTGACGCCCACGTACGCCGACGTCACGGTCACGCGGATCCATGGGGCCGATCCGGTGCTGGTGAAGACGGACGCGCGCCCGTTCCAGCTGATCGACCAGGCGTTCCGCGAGGTCGAGGGCCGCGGCGTCACGGCGACGCGGTCCGGTGGATCGATTCCGATCGTCCCGGAACTGGGGAAAGCCGGCGCCCCGGTCATCCTGTCAGGTGTCGGGTTGCCCGACGATCGACTGCACGCGCCGAACGAGAAGATCCATCTCGAGCAGGTGTGGAAGGGTGTGCGCGTGTTCGGGCGGTTCTTCGAGTTGATGGGATCGTCCTAGTACATCAGTTCGCAATTCCCTCGGGGACGGGGGTGGGACGATCGGTCGTCTCACCTCGCATCCGCTCGCTCGAGGTCTTCCACGCCGACCAGTTGGGGCCTGAACGTGAACGTGTCGGCGAATCCGAGGATGACGTTCTCGGTGACGCGGGCCCACAGGTCGCGCGGGGCCCGTTCTGCCAACTCCCGCTGCACGCTCGTCATCGTCACGCCCTCGATGCCACACGGAACGATGAGGTCGAAGTAGGAAAGGTCGGTCGTGACGTTGAGGGCGAATCCATGTGACGTGACCCACCGTTTCACGTGGACGCCGATGCTGGCGATTTTGCGCCCCTCGGTCCAGACGCCGGTGAAGCCGGGCGAGCGGGTCCCGGCGATCCCCACCTGATCCAACCCGACGATGAGCGCCTGCTCGACCTGCCGCAGGTACCAGTGGAGGTCTTGCTTGTGCTCGGCGAGCGCGATGATGGGATACCCGACCAGCTGGCCGGGGCCGTGGAACGTCACGTCGCCGCCGCGCTCGATTTCGAAGACCTCGATTCCCTTGGCTTCGAGAAACTCACGCGGGGTCGAGAGATGCGCCGGATTGGTGCCGCGCCCGAGGGTGACCACCGGCGGGTGCTCGACCAGTACCAGGAGATCGCGGTCGATCGCGCCGTCGATGCGGCGTTGGGCGAGATCCCGCTGCAGGGCCAGCGCCGGGCCGTATGGCATCCGGCCCACCGCCACGACGGCGAGTTCCGCGCTCACGATCCCAGGGCCCGGCGTCGCGCCCGCAGCGCGAGGACCGCGGCCATCGCGAGCACGATCGCGTAGATCACGAGTCCCGGGCGGCCCGCGACGAGGTCGATCGGTGCGGTCACCCCGGCGAGCATCAGGCCGCCGCCGACGGCGAGGGCCGCCGTGAGTCCCTGGCGCCACCCATCCCGCAGTGGACCGGCAAGGCGCCAGCCGATCGCCGCCGACGTGATGATGCCGAGGAAGACCACGTTGGGGAGTGCGGTGGCGAGCGCGTCGCGCAACCCCGCGAGCGCGACGGTCACGACGGCCGCTCCGATGGTTGCTCCCGCCGCGAGACTGCCCAGGGCGATCCCCACGCGATCGGGATTCACCCGCGGATCGTCCGCCTGGTCGGGAATCGGCACACCCATGGTACCGCGGTGCCGCTAGGCGTTGAGTACGCGCCCCAGCGAATCGAGCGCCGCCTCGGCGACCGCTTCGGACAGGGTCGGGTGGGCATGGACGGCCAGATCGACTTCTTCCACCGTGTATTCGTTCGCGCGGGCGACCGCGAGTTCGTGGATCAATTCGCTGGCGTGCGATGCCACGATATGCGCGCCGAGGATTTCGCCGTAGCGCTTGTCCCGGATGATCTTCACGAAGCCCTCGGTCTCGATGGCAGCGCGTGCACGGCCGTTGGCGGTGAACGGGAATTTGCCGACCTGAAAGTCGAGCTGTCGTTCCGTGCACTGGGCCTCGGTGAGTCCGATCGATGCGACTTCGGGATGGCAGTACGTCACCGACGGGATGTTGCCGTAGTCGATCGGGTGGGGTGTTTGTCCAGCGATGCACTCGGCCACGAAGACGCCTTCGCGGCTGCCTTTGTGCGCCAGCATGGGCGGACCCGCGATATCGCCGATGCCGTAGACGCCGTCGGCCGTCGTGCGCAGGTTCGCATCGACCTTCACGAACCCGGTGTCGGTGCGTTGCACGCCGGTTTCCTCCAGGCCGATGCCGTCGAGGTTGAACGCGCGCCCGGCCGCCATCAGTACCTTCTCCACCTCCAGGGTCTGTGGTTTGCCGCCGGCCTCTATGTCGAGCTTGACCGACCCCTTGCCCACCCTGGCGCGCTTCACGCTGGCACCTGGCAGCATCGCGATCTTGCGTTTCTTGTAGCTGCGTGCGAGGGCGGCGGAACACTCCTCATCCTCGAGCGGGAGGATGCGGGGCAGCGCCTCGATCAGGGTGACCGCCGTGCCGAACGCGTTGAACACGTCGGCGAATTCCATCCCGACCGCGCCGGCCCCGACGATGGCGAGACTCTTGGGCGCCTGTTCCAGAAACAGGGCCTCGTCGGACGAGATCACCGTTGTGCGATCGAGTTCGAGTCCGATGGCGGGTATCCCTTTCACGCGTGTGCCGGTGGCGAGCACCACCGCCTTGGCGGCGGTCAGCGTGTCGCCGTCGATCGCCACGCGCTTCCCCGGCTGCAGCGTTCCGGTCGCGGGGAACACCGTGATGTGGTGCTTCTTCATGAGGTACTCGACGCCCTTGGAGTTTTGGTCCGCGACCTGGCGCGAGCGCCGCATGGCGACGCCGTAGTCGACCGTCACGTCACCGACGGTGATGCCGAGCGCGGCGGCGTCGTTGGTAATGACGCGAGCCATGTGCGCGCTGTGGAGCAGGGCCTTGCTCGGAATGCAGCCGATGTTGACGCAGACACCGCCGAGTTTCTCGCGTTCGACCACGGCGACCTGCAGGCCGAGTTGCGCGGCGCGGATGGCGCATACGTATCCGGCGGGTCCGCCGCCGAGGATGATCACGTCAAAGGTCTTGGACACGGCTTGGTTCCTCGTGTGCGTCGATAGGAAGACGGATCGGGTTACCAGACGATCGCGAGCGGATTCTCGAGCATCCGTTTCACGGTTTGGAGAAACCGCGCACCCATGGCGCCGTCGATCACGCGATGGTCGCAACTCATCGTGACGCGCATGCGGCGCCGGATGGTGATGGCGCCGTCCTGGACGACCGGTTGCTCGGTGATCGCGCCGATCGCGAGAATGGCGGCTTCCGGCGGATTGATCACGGCGGTGAATTGGCTGATGTCGAGCATCCCGAGGTTCGAAATCGAGAAGGTCCCGCCGGTATACTCGTCGGGCGCCAGTTTCCGCGCGCGGGCGCGTTCCGCGAGTTCGCGGCTCTCGGCGGCGATTGCCCGAATGGACTTGCGCTGCGCATAGCGGATGACCGGCGTGATGAGTCCCTCGTCGATCGCGACCGCCATCGCGATATGGACGTCGGTGAAGTAGCGCACGTAGTCGGGAGTCCACCACGCGTTGCATTCGCGGTGTTGTGTCAGGGCGACGGCGACGACTTTGATGACGATATCGTTGAACGAGATCTTGGTATCGCCGAGCTGGTTGAGCGATGCGCGCGCGTCCGCCGCCTGCTCCATGTCGATCTCGCTGGTCAGGAAGAAATGCGGGATCGGGCCGAGCGACTGGACCAGCCGCTTGGCAATCGTCTTGCGCAGTTGGCCCGGCACGACGTCGACGTAGCTGCTCGGCGCCGCCGGCGCGGACACGGCCATCGCCGGCGCGGAGGTAGCGTCCACGTCCCGCTTCACGATTCGGCCGCCGGGCCCGGTGCCCGGGATCGTGGCGAGGTCGAGGCCGCGCTCCCGCGCCATGCGGCGCGCGAGGGGCGAGGCCCTGGTGCGGCCACCGCGTTGGCGATCGTCGGGCACCATCGCTTCGGGTGTGGCGGTTGCGGGCGCCAGTGGTGGCGGGGCAGGCGCGGCCGCTCGAGGCGCGTCGACGAGCGATGAGATATCCTCGCTCGCGTCGGCGATCACCGCGATGAGGCGACCGACCTCGACGGACGCACCGGCCGGGACCAGGATCCTCCGGAGCAGACCGTGCCCCCTGGCCTGCAATTCCATGATCGCCTTGTCGGTCTCGACCTCGGCGATGACATCGCCCGCCTGGACCGCGTCTCCCTCCTGTTTCAGCCAGGCGGCGATGCGTCCCTCTTCCATCGTGGGGGACAGGGCTTCCATGAGCACGTGGGTCGCCATCGTCGCCTAGTCCTCGCGGTAGGTCACGCGCTTGACCGCTTCGATGACCGCCTGGGGCTGCGGTTTGGCGAGCCGCTCCAGCTGTTTGTTGTACGACATCGGCACGTCGGCTTGGGTCACACGCAGGATCGGGGCGTCGAGATCGTCGAACGCCGCGCGCTGGATTTCATCGACGACCTGGGCGCCGATGCCGCAGAACGGCCACCCCTCCTCGACGACGACACCGCGATGGGTCTTGCGCACACTCGAGAGGATGGCGTCGACATCGAGCGGGCGCAGCGTGCGCAGGTCGAGCACCTCGGCTGCGATGCCCATCTCGGTCGCGAGCTGATCGGCGACCTTGAGGGACAGCGCGACGGTCTTCGAGTGGCACACCAGCGTCACGTCGGTGCCCTCACGCTTGCGATCGGCGGCGCCGAGCGGAATCGTGTATTCCTCGTCGGGCACGTCGCCTTTCACGTTGTACAGCATCTCGCCCTCGAGAAACACCACCGGGTTGTTGTCCCGAATGGCCGACTTCAGGAGGCCCTTGGCGTCGTAGGGTGTGGCGGGCGCGACGACCTTGAGCCCGGGGATATGGGCGAACCAGGAGTCGAACGCCTGCGAATGCTGGGCGCCGAGTTGGAGCGCCGCGCCGCCCGGTCCGCGAAATACCATCGGCATCGGGACCTGCCCGCCCGACATGTAGAGCATCTTGGCGGCGGAGTTGACGATCTGGTCGATGGCGAGCAACGCGAAATTCCACGTCATGAACTCGATGACCGGTCGCATCCCCGCCATGGCCGCGCCCACGCCAATGCCGGTGAATCCCAACTCCGCGATGGGGGTATCGACCACTCGGCTCTCGCCGAACGTCTCGAGCATGCCGCGGCTCACCTTGTACGCCCCCTGGTAGACGCCGACTTCCTCGCCCATGAGGAACACGCTGGGGTCACGGGCCATTTCCTCGCGCAGCGCGTGGTTCAACGCCTCGCGGTAGGTGATCGTCGGCACGTCAGTCCGCGTACACGTGCCGGTAGAGATCGTCCGGCGCGGGATCGGGACTCTCGTCGGAGAAGCGGAGCGCATCCTGGACCTGTGCCTGCAGATCGGCGTCGATGTGCTGCGCCTCGTCCGCCGTCATCAACCCGGCGTCGATCAGCCGGATCTCCAGCTGGTCGATCGGGTCGCGAGCCTTCTGCTCCTCGAGTTCTTCCTTCGTGCGGTAGTGCCCGTGGATCGGGTCGGCCATCGAGTGGCCCATGTAGCGGTAGGTCCGGGCCTCGATGAGGGTGGGGAGCTTATGGGTGCGCGCGCGGGTGACCGCGCGCTTCATCGCCTCATGCACGGCGAGCACGTCCATCCCATCGACGGTTTCCGCATCCATCTCGTAGGAGCACGCGCGGTGCGCGATGTCGTAGACGGCCGCTGAGCGCTCGAGCGCGGTACCCATCCCGTAGCGATTGTTCTCGCAGAGAAAGATGGTGGGCAGCTTCCACAACGCGGCCATGTTGAGCGTTTCGTGGAAGGAGCCGATGTTGACGGCCGCTTCGCCGAAGAAACAGGTCGAGACCTGGTCCGTGCCGCGGCACTTGATGGCGAACCCGGCACCCGCGGCGATCGGAATCTGGCCGCCGACGATCGCGTGCCCGCCGAGAAACCGGTTGGCGGCGTCGAACAGATGCATCGAGCCGCCGTTGCCGCGGGAGCACCCGGTGACCTTGCCGAACAGCTCCGCCATCACCGCCCGGGCGGCGGTGCCGCGGGCGAGCGCGTGCGCGTGTTCCCGATAGCTGGCGAAGACGTAGTCATCAGGGCGCAGTGCCGCGATGGCACCGACCGCTACCGCTTCCTGCCCGATGTAGAGGTGGCAGAACCCGCCGATCTTGCCCTGCGCATACGCTTCGCCCGCCTTTTCTTCGAACCGGCGAATCAGCAGCATCTGCCGGTAGATATGGAAGTAGAAGTCCCGGCGGTTGGCGTCCAGCGCGGGCGATGTCACGGCGGTATTCATGCCGGCACCGCGGCGGCGCGCTTCGCTTGGTCCCACGCATGATAGGAGGAACGTACCAACGGGCCGCTCTCGACATGGCGGAACCCCATCGCGAGCCCGGCGACCTGGAGTTCGGCGAACTCGGCGGGGGTATAGAACCGTGTGACCGGCAAATGATCGCGGCTCGGTCGCAGGTACTGACCGAGCGTGAGGATATCGACTCCTTGCGCGCGGAGGTCGCGCATCGCGACCAGCACTTCATCCCACTCTTCGCCCATGCCGCAGATGATCCCGGACTTGGTCAAGCGGTCGGGCGCCATCTCCTTGGCCCGACGCAGCAGCCGCAATGCCCGGGCGTAGCGCCCGCCGGGCCGGCAGATGCGATACAGCCGGTCGATGGTCTCGAGATTGTGGTTCAGGATGTCGGGCCGCGCGGCGATGACGATTTCGAGTGCCGCGTCCTGCCCCTTGAAGTCAGGAATGAGCAGCTCCACCGAAGTCGACGGATGTCGCCGGCGAATCTCCCGCACGCATCCCGCAAAGATCTCCGCCCCGCCATTGGGCAGATCGTCGCGATCGACGCTCGTGATCACGACGTGCTCGAGCCGCATCGCCGCCACCGCTTCGGCGAGCCGGGCAGGTTCCGCCGCGTCGTATGGCTGCGGCGTGCCGTGCGCCACCGCGCAGTACGCGCAGTTGCGGGTGCAGACGTCGCCGAGGACCATGAACGATGCCGTGCGGTGGTTCCAGCAATCACCGATGTTGGGGCAGTGCGCCTCTTCGCAGACCGTGTGGAGGCCCAACTCCCGCATGACCCGCTTGACGTCGACGTAGTTGGCGCCGCCGGGCGCCTTGACCTTCAGCCAGGGCGGTTTGCGCGGCGGGACGGGGGTCGCCGCCGCTGTGTCGGGCGAGCGGCTCGGGGTGATCTGGACGAAATCCATGGGTTTCAAAACATAGTCGTGCCCCGGAGCGGTGACCAGCGGCCGGCGGGAATCGATCATCCGTTCGGTTGAACCCCATTGGTCGCCGTTTGGGCCGGGGCGTTGCGGTTGGGTCAGTCCTGCCAGAAGCGGGAGGGGGCCAATAGGGACAGGTCGAACTCCAGCGTGTTCTCAGTGAACAGGTTGGCCAGGATTTCCCCGGTGATGCCGGCGAGCAGGATGCCGTTCCGGCCGTGCCCGGTGGCGTACCACAGGCCCGGGATCTCGGGATCGGGCCCGATGATCGGGCGCCCGTCGGGTGTGGCGGGCCGCAGGCCGGCCCACCGCCGCCGGATCGGCGCGCCCGCGAGCGCGGGGTACAGACGGCCCGCGATCTCGCCGACCTGCTCGACCCCTTCGTCTGTCACCGAGGCGTCGAATCCCACGTGTTCCATGGTCGACCCCGCGACCGCTTCGGCACCGCGCCACAGCACGTACCCTCTCCCGCTGTAGACGATGGCCCGGGGCTCGCCATCGGGCCAATCGAATGCGAGCATCTGTCCGCGTACCGGCTCGACCGAGAGCGGGCGTGGCAGTCCCTCGATCCGGCGCGACCAGCTTCCGGCTGCGACGACGACCGCGCCCGCCGCGCGACGGGTCTTGTCGGTGACCACGCCCGTGACCCGTCCGTCTTCGATGAGCACGCGCTGAACGTGTTCGTTGCGGGCGATGCGGAGGCCGTGTTTGGTGCCGCTGACGAGCAGGGCTTCGAGCAGCGCCATCGGATCGAGCGCGCCATCCTCCGGCGCGAGCACCGCGCCGCGGACCGCGGGCGAGAGCCCTGGACACTGCTGGCGCAGCGCGCTGGCAGGAAGCCAATCCGTATTGAGGCCCTGCTGACGCTGCCAGGCGATGCTGCTGCGCCCCGCGTCCTCTTCCTCTTCGGTGAACGCGACCTTCAGGATGCCTTCCGACCAGAGCCCGACGTCAATGCCGGTTTCGTCGTGCAGCGCGGGCGCGAGCTCGCGATACAAATCCCGTGCGCGGACGCTCAGCCCCGCGAGCGGATCGTCGGCGCCTGATTCCGCCAGGGGCGCGAGCATGCCACCGGACGCCTGCGTGGCGATCCCGTCCTCCGTCCCGCTATCGATGAGTTCGACGATGAGCCCGGCACCGGCCAAGCCGCGCGCGGCGGCCGCGCCGACAATACCTCCCCCCACGACCAACACATCCACAACGGTCATCGTCCCCGCCTCATTGTGAAACCACTTTTCCCCGGGATTCGTACGATATTACGTGTCGACAGGCTCACACGGGAGATAGCCGTGCGAACGCTGTTGGGATACGCGATTCTCGCCATCGTCGGATTCGTCGCGCTGAAACTCGTCTTTGGGTTGATCGGGTTCGCGATTTCGCTCGTGATGACATTGCTGTGGCTGGCGGCGATCGGGTTTGTGTTCTACCTGGTTCTCAAATTGGTCAGCCCGAAGAGCGCCGCGCGCGTTCACGACGCCATTAAAGGAAACAAACCGCGCGCCGCCGCGTAGCGGAAGGGGGTGGGTTCGCCGCCGTCGGGTCCGCGTCCCGCTTCGCGTTACGGCTCGGCCTCGGCGGCGGGCGCGGTCTCGAACTTGATCAGGCGGAAGGTCAGCGAGCCGAAGTAGAACTTGCTCTTGATCTGCACGATGATGCGTCGGTCGTCGTCCGAGATCCACATCCGGCCTTCGGCGCCCTCCTTGAAGATGCCGCCACCCTTGATGATCGGCTTGACGACCAGCGTGGCAAAGCGGCCGGCGGGTACGTCGATCGTGTCCCGGCCGATGACCTCGAGCACGACCGGGTTCCGATCGGGCTTGAAGTACCGGTTGTACTCGTACCGTTCACCCGGTTCCAGCGGGGTCGTGCGCACAAAGTAGAAGAACGCTGCGTCATCGAGCGGAAGCACCGACGTTGGCAGGAGCGAATCGGCTCCGTTTTGCCGGTAGGTGCCGGAATCCGGGAAGATTTCGTACGCGTTCCGGTACCGGCGCCCGCCCTCATCGTGGTCCTGCAGGAATCGGAGCGAGGCAAACTCGCCGGGCGCCACCCAGGAGTCCCACACGTTGTGCAATCGATAGAGGAAGTTCCCGCCTTCGATGAGAAAGCGGATGTGCAGGGCTTCCTGCTGACGGACGGTATCGATACCGACAACCGACATCTCGGCGCGCCCGAGGTTCAGGATGCCGAACTTGGCGTCGTACTCGAGGCGTTCCCCGACCCAGGAGACCGGATCGACCGCGGCGCCGTGGGACTGGGCGGCGGTCGGCGCGAATCCCGAGACCAGCACGCCGGCCCCGAGCAGCATCATCGCGCGCTTCACGAGGCCCTCCGTTCCGTGCGCGGTCCGTTCCCCACCCATTCGACGCCCGGGTTGGATGGAATCCGAAGGCGTCGACCGGCGCGATAGAGTTCCAGGGCGAGGGCGAGCGCCGTTCGGTCGCGTACCGGTACGGCCTGGGTCGCCGGCAACTCCACGACCGAGATGCGGCGGGCCTGGGTCACGGCCCGCGCCACCAGTTCCGCCCGGGCGCACGCGCCGTCGGATTCGAGCAGGTGTGTCTCGTCACTGAGGGCCTGTTTGAGCGTGGAGAGGCGTAGCGCGCAGCAGCCGGACAGCAGGTCGCGCACGCCCGGAATGCGCAGTCCGGGGCGGAGCAGCCAGGGCGCGGAGCGCCGGATCAGCGCGGCGCCGAACGACGTTTCGGGCCCTTGCCGCTCGCCGATCACCACATCGGCGCCGGACTCCACGCGGCGGATCATGTCGGGGATCACCTCGGGCGAGACCGCAAAGTCCGAGGGGATCATCAGGGCGGCGTCGCGTTTGGGCCGGTCGGTCGCGTCCAGGGCCACGCGAAGCAGGGATTCCGCGCAGGCGGCGTAGCCGCCGGGCTGTGGGCGGGTAACAACCGTCAGCGGCAGGACGCGCGCGTAGCGCTCGAGCAGCTCGCTGGTTCCATCGGACGAGGCGTCATCCGCGACGAGCAGCTGGTACTCACGCGGGAACACGAGAAAGACCTGCCGCACCTTCCAGAGCAGCAACCCGATCGTGGACGCGTTATCGCGCGACGTCACACAGACGTAGATCATAGCGTGTCAGCCATCGTCCTTTTGGGCGGCCCGGGCCGCCCGGTCGGTACGGAATGTACTCTCGATTGGTCGGTCAGCGCCGTCCCACCCGCGGACGGGCCGTGCCGCGGGGCGATGACCGTATCTACCCCGTTCGCGTCCGTGAGTGCGGATACGGGTCCATCGGCCGCGGTGAGGGGGTGGAGGATCAGGTGGTCGGGGTGGCGGAGGCGATGGCGGCTCGGAGTTCGGCCAGCGTAAACGGCTTGCGCAGATACGGACGGCCCAGCGACTCCAAGAAGTCCAGCGCATCGCCACGGATGGTGTCCCCCGTGCTGAACACGACCCGCACCGCCATTTCCGGGCGCGTGCGGCGTAACGCCTCGAACATCTCACGCCCGCCCATCTCCGGCATGCGCAGGTCGGAGATGATGATATCGAACGATTCCCCCGATGCGCGCTCGAGCCCTTCGACGCCATTCCCCGCGACCGCCACGGTATGTCCCCACGACTCGAGGGTGGCTCGCATGTAGTGCTGAATGTGCGGTTCGTCGTCGATCACCAGCACGCGCAGCGGTCGCATCCCGGGGGGGGCGGGTGGCGGCGCGGCGGGCGCGGGCCGCGCGGTGGTACTCGCGGGAAGCTCGACGCGAAAGACCGCTCCTCGGCCGCCGGCGGATTCGAGCGTGAGTCGGCCGCCGTGTTCCTTAACGATACCCTGGCAGATCGAGAGGCCGAGTCCGGTCCCTTCCCCTTCAGGCTTGGTGGTGAAGAACGGCTCGAACACGCGATGGGCGACGTCAGCGGGGACGCCGGGCCCGTCGTCCTCCACCGTGACGGCGACCCCGTCGAGCCAGCGGACCGCGCGGACCACGATGCGTCCCGGCTCGCCACCGCTCGCCACGGCTTGCGCCGCGTTACTGATGAGATTGACGAAGACCTGCTGGATCTGGTTCGAGTCGACGTCAACCTCCGGCAGGTCGGGGGCGATCTCCAGGTGGGATTCGGCCTTGTCGGCGATCAACTCGTTTCGCAGCAGCAGCAGGGTGGACGAGAGCAGCGGTTCGAGGGGGAGCGACCGCCGGCGACGTTCCTGTTTGCGCGCGTAGGTCAGCAGGTTGCGCACGATGTTCGCGGCGCGCTCCGCTTCCTGTTGGATGGCCCGCAGGGGTTCCGCCAGTTCCGGCGGGACGCGGTCGCTCGATTCGACGAGGTAATCCGCAAACCCGATGACCGACGCCAGCGGATTGTTGAGGTCGTGCGCGATGCCGGCGATCAGTTGCCCGATCGCGGACATCTTCTCCGACTGAATCAGTTGATCCTGCAGCCGTCGCTTGTCGGTCTGGTCATCGAAGATGAGGACCGCGCCTTCCTCGATGCCTGACAGCGGCAGCAGGGTCAGCACGATCTGGCGCGGGCCGGCGCGCAACTCGCAGCTCTTGGCCGTGACCGGAGGGGTGAGCATGGTGCCGACCACCTCGGCCCACGCTGGGGGGACCAGCCCGATACACGGCTTGCCGGGTATATCGGTCAACGAGACGCCGACCAAGGCGCCGAACGCCCGGTTGGCTCGCCGGATTGCCCCTTGGCGGTCGACCACGCAGATGCCCTGCCCCAGCGCGTCGACCGTCTGTTCCCATTCTCGCTTGCCGATGGATAACAATGAGACCAGCCGGGTCTTTTCCAGGGCCAGGGCCGACTGGGTGACGACGGCCGTCACGATCTCGAGCTCTTCGCGGGCGAACCGGCCGGGCGTGTCCGACCCGATCGACACGGCCCCCAAGGGGACGTGGGTCCGTACCGGAGCGCCGATCCAGGACTGCGGCGGCCGGGGAAGCGTGATCCCGCGCACGGCAAGTTCCTCCCCGGCATGGGATGATAGGAGCAACGGCCCGGCGTCGCGCGCGAGGGCGATGAGCGGCAGGTCGTCGTGCGGGTCCGCCGGGCCGGCCGCGTGCATGACGTGGGGCGTTCCGTCGGGCCCGTCCAGGACCACCAGCAGGCGGTTGGTGGACAGGAGGGTTTCGAGCGTCCGGGCGATACATTGGGCGATGTCGGTGGGAGTCGTTGCTCCCACCAGGTCCGCGCCGAACGCGCTCAGGGCCGAGAGGATATCGGACCGCCAGGCGGCGGACTGGGTACGACCCGATAGGGGAGGCTGGGACATGATCGTTCCTAATCTGCGTCGGCAACTGACATCAGACGACCTCGAGCTCGTCGTCTCGCTGCTCGCCAGCGGGAACGCGGAGCGCCGGATACGGTGCGAGCGGGCGGTGGCCGAGGGTGGTTCCGACGACCTGCTCGATGATCCCGACCTGCCTGAGCTGCTTCGGGCGATGCCTGGCTACGCGGCGCCGTCCGCAAAGCTGTTCGTTTACGTCGTCGTGCGCCACACGTTACGGGATGTTGGCGTCCATCATCCGGACCTCGCGGACTACGTGGCGACCCTGGTGCTCGCGTTCGGGATGGGGACCCGCGCGTCGCGCGTGACGGCGCACGACGACCGCGAGTACCGCTACCTGGTCGATCTTGTGGCCGAATCCGAGACCGTCCCTGAGCGACGCCGATTCCTGCTGCGGGTGCACCTGGGCAACTACAGCCTGTGGCAAGCGGGCATCTTTCCCGATTTCGTGACGGCCCGACGTCATCGCCGCGGCGGGCCGGGGCTCGACTACTACGATACGATGGGTGCCCGCGGGTTCCGCCTGGCATCGGACGACCCGCAGGCCACCGCGCTCGAACTGGCCGATCTCTACGGCATGGCCGCCGACTCGTTTCCCGCCATCCGGGTGGCATTGAATCGTCTGTCGGACGAAACGCTGTTTTGTTCGGTTCACTCGCCCGACCGGCTGATGCGTCAGGTCAGCGACGTGTTTCGGTTTCCGCCGGCCGGCCCGCTCTGCTGAACCCCGCCGTTACGGCGTCGTATCGCGCGGCGTGGCGAACAGCGGACACCGTTCGTCGCTGACCGCGGCCCACCGGATGCGCATCCCGTAGAGCGGCAGGGTGACCACGTCACTCGAGATCGTACCGATCTGGGGATAGTCCGCCGGGCCGTCGGAATCGAAGATCAGCACGCCTCGAAAGACCTCGGTCGAATCATCGACCAGCGCCAGGGCGAAGCCTGGCGCGACGGGGAATCCCGCGCCTTCGTATCCCAGCACGACGCCACCCGGCCCGGGCGCGGCGATCGCTCGCATCGTCCCCCGGCCGACCACGCGTGCCGGGACCACTCCGGTCAGGGCGGTCGGCGGCGTATCCAGGACCGTCGTACCGCCCTGGAAGTGATCGATGACGAGGCTGCTGGCCGCGAGGTTGGCGAAACCGCACACGGCGCTGTTCTCGGGATCGCGTGCCCGGCCGCAGCCGGCAAGGCCGAGGCTGAGCAACAGGAGACGTTTCATACAGGGTAATTTGAGTCCAATGCCCGCCGGCTGCCACTGGCTGGAGGCGGCGGGCGGCCTTTGGCGCTATTCTTGACCCCCGTTTGAACCGCGGATTAACGTTCCGCGACGAGGATATCGATTCGCCATGCCCATCAGGTAACGGGACGTCAGACACCAGGTGTTCGAGCGACTTCGTGATGCGGTGAATGCGGCGTTGGATGCCGCGATGCCCCCGCCGGATTGGCGCGACTTGACGTCGCAGATGCGCCAGGCGGCGGTGGAGGGGCGGGCGGCGCTCGCGAAGATTCGCGAAGATCTGGCGCGAACCGATCAGGCGGTGTCGGCGGAACGGACGTTGTTGGACGATGCGCGGCGGCGCGGGGACCTCGCCTCGGCGATCGACGATCCGGAAACGGTCGAGGTCGCGGAGCGTTTCGCGCGCAAACACGCGGAGCGTCTGGCGGTGCTGGAGCAGAAACGGGACGCGCTGCGTGCGGAACTGACGTTAGTCGAGCGGGAGGTGGAGGAGATGGTCGGCCAACTGAAGGCCGTCGAGCTGCGCGGCGGCGGGCCGGCGCCGAACGCCGCGCCACGGATGGCCATGCCGGACGAAGAGGAGCAGCAACTCCGAGCGGACCTCGATCGTGCGGGGCGAGAAGCGGATGCCAGCGCCCGATTGGAAGAACTCAAGAAACGGATGGGAAGGTAGGCGAGCACCATGGACGTGATTCCGGATCGGATGGTGTACCTGGGCTACGGCAAGTATTGGCGATCCGACGCCATCGTGGGACTGATGCCGATCGAGGAAGCGCGGGGTCCCGGCCGCCGCACGGACGTCTACACCGCGACGCTGGACCACCCGATCACCGCGTCGCGCAGCGAACAGGCGATTCTGCAGGACATGGCCATCGCGTCCGATGAGGTGTTCCGCATGCAGGAAGTGCGCGAAGTCCTGGCCGATCTCGCGGATGGACTTGGTGACCTGCCCGACGTGCTACGCCGCATGCTCGCCACCGAAGCGCATTTCGACGTGGATGCGTGGATCCGCCGGCTGCGCGCATCGGTGCCCACCGAGGCCGGCGAAGCGGCGGCGGGCCAGAACGATCTCTTCGAATCCCGCTGACGCGGGGCGCGGGGTGACGGGGCGACCCCGGCGGAGCGCCTACGGAGCCGGTGCCGCGGGGCCGCGGGCCGGCTCTTCGGCGTAGTGGCAGGCGACGCGGGTGCCGTCGAGGTCGCGCAACGCCGGCGATTCGCGCTCGCACCGCGTGTCCTTGCGCGGATGCGGGCAGCGGGGATGGAACGCACATCCCGGTGGCACGGCCATCGGACTCGGAGGCTCGCCCGGTAACACGATCCGGTTGGCGCGCCGGGTTGGATCGGGTGCGGGGACGGCTGAGAGGAGCGCCGCGGTGTACGGGTGGCGCGGGATGCGATAGAGCCGCGTGGCGAGGGCGTCTTCGACGATGCGGCCGAGGTACATGACCATGACCCGCTGCGCCATTTGGCGGACGACGGCGAGATCGTGCGCAATGAACAGGTAGGTCAGTCCACGGCGTGCCTGGAGGTCGCGCAGGAGCGTGAGCACCTGCGCCTGCACCGACACGTCCAGCGCGGACACCGGCTCGTCCAATACGAGGCACTCGGGTTCCACCGCAAGCGCTCGGGCGATACACACGCGCTGACGCTGACCGCCGGACAGTTCGTGCGGGTACCGTTCGGCGAACGACGGATCGAGCCCTACTTCCCGCAACAAGGCGGTCACACGATCGTCGGCGTCGCCGGCGGGTGCGAGGTGATGAATCTCGATCGGCTCGCGAACCGCGGTGCCGATCCGCATCCGTGGGTTGAGCGAACCGAACGGGTCCTGAAAGACGATCTGGATTCTGCGGCGAAACGCGCGCAACGCCCGCGGGTCGAGCGCCAGCACCTCGACGCCGTCGAACACGATGCGGCCGGCGTCCGGGGTGAGCAGGCGCACGACGCACCGACTGAGCGTCGACTTCCCCGACCCGCTCTCGCCGACGAGCCCGAGCGTCTGGCCGCGGGGAATCGCGAGCGAGACGCCGTCGACCGCGTGCAGCGTGTCCGGTTTCCGCAACCAGCCGCGTGACACCGGAAAGCGCTTGACGAGCCCGTCGACGACGAGCAGGGGATCGGCGGTGGTCACGACGGGTCACCCGGCGCGGCGCGCAGCCAGCACCGCGCCGTCTGTCCGGCCGCGACATCGATCAGCGGCGGCTCGGTGTGGCATCGTTCCCAGGCATGCGTGCAGCGCGGATGGAAGCGGCACCCGTCGGGCCACGCGGTCGCGGGCGGGACGGCACCGGGTATCGCCGGGGTGGGGTAGGCCGGACCATCGAGCCGCGGGGCCGCCTGGAGCAGTCCTTCGGTGTACGGGTGCGCGGGGTGGGCGTAGAGCCGGGCGGTGGGCGCCTGCTCGACGATCCGCCCGCCATACATCACGGCCACACGATCGGCGATCTCGGCTGCCACGCCGAGGTCGTGCGTAATGAGGACCATCGCCATGTCCAGGCGCTGCGCGAGATCACGCAACAGGTCGAGGATCTGCGCCTGAATCGTGACATCGAGGGCGGTGGTGGGTTCGTCGGCGATCAGCACGCGGGGACGGCACACGAGCGCCATGGCGATCATCACGCGTTGCCGCATCCCGCCACTGAGTTCGTGCGGATACGATCGCCATCGCCGGGTCGGATCCGGGATGCCGACCAGGCGCAGCATCTCGACGGTGCGGTCGCGCACCTCCGCCCGCGTGACCGATTCATGGGCCTCGACGGTTTCGCCGATCTGCGTGCCCACGGTGAGAACCGGGTTCAGGCTTGTCATCGGTTCCTGGAAGATCATGGCAATGCCGGCGCCGCGCACACGCCGCAGGTCGCGCGGCGAGAGGGTGAGCAGGTCCCGGCCGTCGAACTCCACGCGGCTGTCGGGATGGATGCGGCCCGGTGGTTCGATCAGGCGCAGGATCGAGAGGGCGGTGACCGTTTTGCCCGAGCCCGATTCGCCCACCAGTGCCAGCGTCTCGCCCGGGTCCAGCGAAAACGAAACGCCGTCGACCGCCCGCGCGGTGCCGGCGGGCGTGTCGAACGTCGTCGTCAGGTCCTGGACCCGGAGGAGCGGCGTCATCGGTCGCGCGGGTCCAGCGCGGCACGCATGCCATCGGCGAGGACGGAGAACGCCATGACGGTGGCGACGATGGCCAGTCCCGGCGCCGTCGAGATCCACGGGGCGGAGGCGAACAGGTGCTGGCCGTCGGCAATGATGTTGCCCCATGACGGCATGGGCTGCGGCACACCGACCCCGAGATAGGACAGTCCGGCTTCCAGCAGAATGACCTGCCCGATGCCGAGACTGGCGACCACGAGAATGGGCGCGGCGACATTGGGGAGGACGTGGCGGACGAGAATGCGGTGGGTCGGGATGCCGATGGCCCGGGCGGCGGCGACGTACTCGCGCCCGCGCGCACTCTGCGTTTCCGCGCGCACGATCCGGCTCACGCCGAACCAGCCGGTGAACCCGAGGATACCGACGAGCACCGGGACGGTGATCCCCTCCCACAGGGCGAGTACCACGAGCACGACGAAGATCTTGGGAATGGCGAGGCCGGCGTCGACCACGCGCATCAACCCGGCATCCACCGCGCCACCCGCGTACCCGGCGGCGAGGCCGACGGCGGTGCCGACGGTCACCGAGATGGCGACGGCGAGAACGCCGATCAGCAGCGACACTCGCGCCCCGTACAGCACCCGACTCAACACGTCGCGACTGAACATGTCGGTGCCGAACGGGTGGGCCCACGATGGCGCCGCATTGCGCAACCCGATCAGGTCGGGCTGTGCGGTGGGCGCATAGGGGGCAATGACGGGAGCGAGGATCGCCAGCAGCAGGAGCGCGGCCACGGCCAACGAACCCAGACGAATACGGGTCACGCCGCCGTCCTCGTGCGCGGATCGATCAGGCGGGTCGCGACATCGGCGAGGAGATTGCCCACGACGACCATCGCCGCGGCGAGGATGGCCGCTCCGGTCACCACCGGATAATCGCGCCGGCCGACGGCGTCGGCGGCGAGTTTCCCGAGGCCCGGCCAGGCGAAGACGGTCTCGATCAGCACCGCGCCGGACAAGAGCACCGGAAACGCGAGACCGGCCAATGTAATGGTGGGCAGCAACGCGTTCCGGAGCGCGTGCCGCATCACCACGGCACGTTCGCGCAGGCCCTTGGCGCGCGCCGTGCGAACGCAATCTTGCCGGATGGCTTCGAGCATGGCCGAACGCTGATGGCGGGCCGTGTATCCCGCGCTCACCAGGCCGAGTGCCAGCGCGGGCAGGATCAGGTGATGCATGCGGTCGAACAGCTTCCCCGCGAGCGACGCATAGGGATAGGTCACCGGGTTGGTCACGCCGGCGATCGGAAACCACCCCAAGCGTTCACCAAACACGAACATCAACAACAACCCGAGCCAGAACACGGGCATGGAATAGAGTGTGATGGTGACCCCGGACAGGGTCCGGTCGGTGGCGGACCCTGGTCGAGTGCCCTGAGCTATCCCGACCAGGGTGCCGAGCCCGAAATCGATCAGCAAGGCGACCGTGGCGAGCAGCAGGGTGTTCGGGATGGCCTCGCGGATCGCCTGGACGACCGGGCGGTGCTGCGTATACGAGATCCCCAGGTCGCCGCGCGCGAGGTTCCCGAGGTAGCGCAGGTACTGGATGGGGATCGGCTGATCCAGTCCGAAGTTTTGCCGCATCCGGCTCACGACTTCAGGTGTGATGCGCGGTTGCTCGCTGAGTGACGTGAGCGGGTCACCAGGCGCCGCGTGCAGCAGGACAAACACCAGTGTGGCCACCGTGAACATGACGATGAGACCCTGGGCCAGGCGGCCGGCGACGAAGGGCAGCACGTTACGGTGTCCCCGCGCCATCGTGCCCACGTGTGCGCGGGACCGACCGACGAGGGATCGACAGCGGTGATGGCCGGATCGGCACAAAGGACCTCCGGGATGGGACCCCCAAGAAGATGGGAGCTATCGGCGCCACGTCCAGCATGCGTTCGCGAAGTGGTTGTCCGGCGCGACCGTCATGGTGGCGTGTTCCCAGTGTCCTCCCCACGCGTCTCGTGCGGCTCGCGCAATGGCGGTCGCCGCGTCGGTCCACGGGACCGGACGGCCCAGCACCGCGCGCAGGGAGGTGGCCAACGTCGTCGGTGCGGGGCCCCGGGTCACCCGTGCGACCGTGTCCTGGCGGTCCTCGAGGAGCACGGACCCGTGTTGCAGGAAGGCGCTCCCGACCCGGACCTGCGCGCTGCCGACGAGTTTCCGGCCATCAACCACGATCTCGCCGCCGGCGGGCGAGGCGAAGCACGCGCCGGCTGCGAGACGGGTGGCATGGGTCGCGCGCGGGGCCAGAGCGGCCGCGACGCCGAGGGTCCGGAGGCCCGCGGCGATGACCTCGTGAATCGCGACGTAGGTGTTCCGCATCGGGCCGAACAGATCGATGGGAGCGGCGACGGCGTAGGTGACTTCGGCCTCGTGCCACACGGCGCGCCCGCCAGTCGGCCGGCGGACGGTGTCGAGGCCCAGGGTGGTGATGCGCGCCTGGTCGTAGCGCGTCAGCGCGGGTTCGTTGCGTCCGAACGACAGACAGGGAGGATCCCAACGGTAGAGGCGCAAGTACGCGCCGCCCTGCTGCGCGGCGCGCAGCAGGGCGGCGTCGATCGCCATGTTGCGCGATCCCGATTGCCCGACCTCGTCGATGTCGAGCGACCACGGCACGGCGGCGCCGGCGTTCAGGATAGCGCGTATTCCTCGATCGGCGGGCACGAACAGACGAGATGCCGATCGCCGAACGCGGCATCGATCCGGCCCACGGCCGGCCAGACTTTGTGGCTGCGCGTCGCCGCCGTCGGGAACGCGGCGACTTCGCGACCGTAGGGGCGATCCCACGTGTCGACCACCACCTGTCCCAGCGTATGCGGCGCGCGCTTCACGACGTTCTGGTCCCGATCCGCCTCGCCGCGTTCGATCGCGCGGACCTCGTCGCGAATCGCGATCAACGCATCGCAGAACCGATCCAGTTCCTCCTTGGACTCGCTCTCGGTTGGTTCGACCATCAGGGTGCCGGGCACCGGGAACGAGATGGTCGGCGGGTGGAATCCGTAGTCCATCAGGCGTTTGGCGATGTCCTCGACGTCGACGCCCGCCGACGCCTTGAGAGGCCGCGTATCGAGAATGCCTTCGTGCGCGACGAGGCCGTCCGCACCGCTGTACAACAGCGGGTAGTCGCGCTCCAGCCGTTTCATGACGTAATTGGCCGTGAGGATGGCGACTTTGGTGGCGTCGGTCAGTCCGTCCGCGCCCATCATGGCGATGTAGGCCCAGGAGATCGGGAGAATGGACGGACTGCCCCATGGTGCCGCGGAGACGGTCCCACACGATGCCGCGCGACCGAGCGGGACGACCGGGTGGTCGGGGAGAAACGGCACGAGATGCGCCGCCACACCGATCGGTCCCATGCCGGGTCCGCCGCCGCCGTGGGGGATGCAGAAGGTCTTGTGCAGGTTGAGGTGGCACACGTCGGCGCCGTAGTCACCGGGGCGCGCCAGCCCGACCTGCGCGTTGAGGTTCGCGCCGTCGAAGTAGACCTGACCGCCGTGCTCGTGCACGATCTCGCACACCTCGCGAATGCCCGCCTCAAACACCCCGTGTGTGGACGGATAGGTCACCATCAGCGCGCCGAGCGTCTCGCGGTGGGTCTCGGCCTTGGCGCGCAGATCCGCGAGATCGATGTTGCCGTGATCGTCCGTGGCGACGACGACCACCTGCATGCCCGCCATGACCGCGCTCGCGGGGTTGGTGCCGTGCGCCGACTTGGGGATAAGGCAGGTCGTGCGGTGGCCTTGCTGGCGCGAGCGGTGATAGGCGCGGATCACCAGCAGGCCGGCAAACTCGCCCTGGGCTCCGGCGTTCGGTTGCAACGACACCGCGGCGAACCCGGTGATCTCGCAGAGCCAGGACTCGAGCGTGTCGAACAACTCCGTGTAGCCCGCCGCCTGCTCGCGCGGGGCGAAGGGATGCAGCGCGCCAAACGCGGGCCAGGTGACGGGGATCATCTCGGCGGTGGCATTCAACTTGAGCGTGCACGATCCGAGCGGGATCATCGCCGAGGTCAACGAGAGATCGCGATCCTCGAGGCGCTTGAGGTAGCGCAGCATCTCCGTCTCCGACCGATACCGATGGAACACCGGATGATCGAGGAACCCGCTCACCCGGCGCAGGAGGTCGGGGATGGCCGATGCGGGCATCCGTTCGTCGGTCGCGGTCGCGGGCGGTGTGTCGAGCGCGCAGGCCGCCAGGACATCGGCGACATCCGCGCGGGTCGTCGTTTCGTCGAGCGTGATGCCGAGGCGCGATGGGGCAATGCGGCGGAGGTTGATGCGGCGTTCCCGGGCCGCGGCGACGATGCGGTCGAGCCGGTCCGGGTCTGCGTCGATGGCGACCGTATCGAAGTACGCCGGGTGCGCGACCGGCAGGCCGAGTCGGGACAGGCCGTCGGCGAGGGTCGCCGCCAGCGCGTGCACCCGGCGTGCGATGCGTCGCAGGCCCTCGGGGCCGTGATACACGGCGTACATCCCGGCGATCACCGCGAGCAGGACCTGCGCCGTGCAGATGTTGCTCGTCGCCTTGTCGCGCCGGATATGCTGTTCGCGGGTCTGCAGCGCCATGCGCAGCGCCATCCGGCCATCGACGTCTTTTGACGCGCCGATGATCCGGCCGGGAATCACCCGTTTGTGCTCGTCGCGGGTGGCGAAGAACGCGGCGTGCGGGCCGCCGTATCCCATCGGGACGCCGAACCGCTGCGAGTTGCCGACGGCGATGTCCGCGCCCCATTCCCCCGGCGGTGCCAGCAGCACCAGCGCCAGCAGATCGGTCGCCACGGTCACCAGGGCTCCCGCGGCGTGCGCGCGGGCGCACACGTCCCGCAGGTCGGGGATGGCCCCTTCGGTGGTGGGATACTGCACGAGCGCGCCGATCGTGTCGTGATCGAACACGAACGCGTCGGGTTGTTCAATGCGCAGGGTAATGCCGCGCGCTTCCGCCCGGGTGCGGACAACGGCGATGGTCTGCGGATGGCATCCCGCGTCGACCAGGTACGTCGCCCCATCGCGGTTCTTGCTCGCCGCGAACGACATCGCCATCGCTTCAGCGGCCGCGGTGCCTTCATCGAGCAAGGACGCGTTCGCGACCGGGAGACCGGTCAGATCGGACACCACCGTTTGAAAGTTGAGCAGCGCTTCGAGGCGACCTTGTGAGATCTCGGGTTGGTACGGCGTGTAGGCGGTATACCAACCGGGGTTCTCCAGGATATTGCGCTGGATGACCGCCGGCGTGATGCAGTCGGCGTACCCCATCCCGATGTACGAACGGAAGATCTGGTTCCGGTCGGCGAGGTCGCGGAGCCGTGCCAGCACGCTCGCTTCGCTCGCCGCCGGCGGCAGAGCCAGCGGTCGCGCGAGGCGAATCTCGCTGGGGACGACCGTGTCGATCAAGTGGTCGAGCGATGCGAACCCGACGGTCTGCGCCATCGGGTTCCATGCGTCCGGCCTGGGGCCGATATGGCGAACGGCAAACGTGTCGCTCGCCGTGTCGCTACGTGGTGATGGCATGGATCCTCTCACACGAACGCCCCGAGGAGTCCCGGGGCGTAGTTCATCGAACGACTGGTGCGATGCTCCGGGGGCGAGTTATTCGCCGATGTGTTGCGCGTAGTCCGAGGCCGAAAGGAGCTCCCCCAACTCGTTGACGCTGCGCAGCTGCACCTTGATCATCCACCCGTCGCCATAGGGGTCCTTGTTGACCAGGCTCGGATCGTTTTCGAGCGCGCCGTTGAGCTCGACGACCTCGCCATTGACCGGCGAAAACAGCTCCGATACGGCTTTCACGGCTTCGATCGTTCCGAACACGTCCATCCGCGTGAGGGACGTCCCGACATCCGGAAGGTCCACGTAGACGACGTCACCCAATTCGCCCTGGGCATAGTCCGTGATGCCGATCAGGACGATACCCGCGTCGTCTCCCTGCTTTACGTACTCGTGTTCTTCACTGTAGTGCAGATCGGCTGGGATATCTGACATAGATGCACGGTCCCGAGGTGATCGGACGGCGGAAGGTTATCCAGCGTCCCGAGCCAAGTCAAGCAGTCGCCGCCATGCGTGTTCGGCTTCGGCGCGGAGGTCGTCGCGGGTGCCATGATTGTCGATGATGACGTGACTGCGCTCGCGTTTTGCGGAGGCCGGTCGCTGCGCGGCGATCAACCGATCGGCCTGCGCGGCGTCGAGTCCGCGCTCGTGGATCAGGCGCGCGCGCCGCACCGACGCGGGCGCGTCGACCAACACGACCACATCGAACTGCCCCGGATCCATGACCTCGAACAGCAGCGGGATGTCGTTGACGACGATCCGGTCGCCGCGGGCCTTGGCGGCGGCGGTCAGTTCCCGTCGCCGTCGGCCGACCACGGGGTGGACGATGGCGTTCAAGGCGGCCAGCGCGTCCCGGTCGCGCAGCACCAGGTCCCGCAGGGCCGGGCGATCGAGCGTTCCGTCGGATCGGATGACCGTGTCACCGAATCGTGCGTGGATGGCATCGAAGGTCGGCGTGCCGGGTTGTTGCGCTTCGCGGGCGAGGAGATCGGCGTCAATGACCGATGCGCCCCATTCGGCGAACCAGCGCAGCACGGTGGACTTGCCCGCCGCCACATTTCCGGTGAGCGCGACGTTCAGCACGGCGGCGCCCGATCGCTCACGTCGCCCGCAGCCTCCGGCGGTGGGGTGATGTCGCTATCCGTCCAGTGACAGGAGATGCTGATAGACATCGACACCCGGTACGTCATGGCAGGCGCGGCACCGGGCCTCATAGGTCTCGCGCCCCCCGACGAGAATGGTCGGCGAGTCGTAATCGGCCGGCCGGCCGTTGACCAGGCGTTGATTGCGGCACGCGGGGTCTCCGCAACGGACGCATACCGCGTGCAGTTTGTCGACCGATTCCGCAATCGCCATGAGCGCGGGCATCGAACCGAACGGCTCTCCCCGGAAATCGGTGTCCGTGCCGGCGAGAATGACCCGAACGCCGCACTGCGCGAGCGCGGTGGCGACCTCGACGATGCCCTCGTCGAGGAACTGGGCTTCATCGACGGCGACGACCTGAATGAGCCGGCTGGTGCCGCGGACGATGTCGGCGGCCGACTGGATCGGGACGGCGTCCGTGGCGTTCCCGTCGTGCGAGGTGACCGACTGCGCCGCATAACGATCGTCGAGCCGGGAGGTGAAGACGCGCACCCGGTCGCGCGCGATAATCGCGCGGCGTACCCGACGAATCAATTCGTCGGTCTTGCCACTGAACATGACCCCGGCGATGATTTCGATACGGCCCCGGCGCGCGCGATGGACCATGCAGCAGCCTCGGTGCGTGGTGATCGTCTACGTTATCCCGGCCCCCGAACCGGCACAACCCGCTTGCCAAGCGGGTCCCGCAGGCCATATTGCGAGCAGCGAAACGGCTCGCACGTGATATCTCCCTTCACTGAGTGAGGTACGGGTGAACAAGGCGGAATTGATCGACGAGTTGGCGAACCGCGCGGGGCTGGCGAAGACGGATGCCGCACGTGCCGTCGAAGCGATGTTCGGGATGGATGGGATCATCGTCGATGCGCTGCGCGGCGGCGCGAAGATCCAGTTGACGGGATTCGGGAGTTTCCAGGCTCGGCCACGCGCGGCGCGGACCGGACGCGACCCCCGCACCGGCAACGCGATACAAATCAAGGCTTCGGTCCAACCCGTCTTCAAGGCCGGGCAGGGATTCAAGGACGCGCTCAACCCCTAGCGTCGCTCGACCCGGGCCGAGACGCGGCGGCCCCTGATGGAGGCGCCAGCGAGCCCGCGCACGACGGTCTCCGCCTCGTGAGCGGGTACTTCCACGAGCGTGAACCCGTCCCGGATGTCGATCCGGCCGACGTGGTCCTTCGCCACGCCGACGTGGTTCAATAACACCCCCATGACGTCGCCGGGGCGCAGTCCGTCCCGCCGACCCTGATCCAGTCGGACCCGGATCCGTGACGCCGCCGCCGGCCCCGCCGCCGCCGGGGTCGACGGTGCCGTCTCAATCCCCACCGCCGGGTCGGCCGTCAGTTCGGCCGCCGCCGCCGCCGCCACCAGCGCCGGATCGAACAGATCGAACAGGGGGTCGAGCGCCGATAACGCCCCCGTCAGGTTCCCCCGGTCGAGCCGGGCCCGCAGCCGATCGCGCAACACCCGCGCCTGGTTCCGGGCCCGATCGGCTTCCGAGGGCAGCCGTTGCGGGCGCAGCGTGGCGGCGAGGCGCTGGAGATACGGTTGCTGCGACGACCGGACAAGGACCACCACGTCGCGCGCTTGCGCGGCGAGCGCGACCAGGACTTCAGCCGAGGGAAGATCGGTCGCGATGGCCAAATCCGCGGTGCGCTCACCGGTCTCGCCGAACGGCAGCACGGTGGGGTCGCCCGAGCCTTGCGGCGCGAACCCCGCCAACCGATACGGCGGAGGATCCCACAACACGGCGGTGGCGGGATTCCATTGATCCAGTACCGCGCGGACCGCGGCGCTGCGGCGTGGGGTGTCGATGCAGGCATAACGGATGGACACGGTTGGTGCCGCGGCCGGTCGGGACAGGATCGCGACCGGCGCCCGGCGGGCGTGGCGCTCGACCAGATCAGTCAGGTCGTCGGGGGTGGCGGTGAACACCACGCGCTGGACGGCGCCGGCTTCGGCGAGCAGGGTGTCGAGCGTCCCCCCCTCGCCCGCGGCCAGCATCACCTCCGGCCAGACCAGCGCGATGGTGGGCGTGGAGGGGAGCTTGAGGACCGCACGCCGCACGAGGTCCAGCGCGTCGGAGGGTGCCAGGACGACCGTGCGGGCGATGCCCGCGAGGAGGAGCCGTTCGGCGCGCGCGATGCCGGTCACCGCGAGCGCCGGCGCCAGGCTGGAGATCGTGGAGCATACGGCCGCCAGATCCGCGGCATCCGCGGTGTCGGGCGCGAGCACGACGACGGGAGGTGTATCGAGGGCGGAAGCCGGGGGAAGCCGGGACAACACCGAGGCCACGGTCCACGCAGCAGGTGGTCCGACGCACACCAGGTGATTCCCGCTGGTCAGTGCCGCTCGATGACTCGCGTCGAGCGGTGGTTCGAATACCCAGTCCACGGCGCCCTCGATTGTCAAAAACATGGGGAGGTGGAAACCCCGTTGGGCGCATGCTACCTTGCGACGCGTCGCTTGGCAACCGCGCATGCCATTCCCTTCCTCGCCACACTGAGGGGTGATGACCGGCCGCACGCTCCTGATCCTGTTGATCGCCACGCGCGGCTTCGCCGCGGCGCAGGAGGCACCGCGCCGCGATGCGCGCGCGCTCGGTCTCGAGGTGGGTGTGCTACGCCCGGGCACCTACAACGCCATCACCGACGTCGCGGGCGTGCGGGTCGGCCATGTCACGATCGTCGTGGGCGATTCCATCAATACCGGCGTCACCGCGGTGCTCCCGCACGGTGGAAATCCCTTTCGGTGGAAGGTGTCGGCGGCTATCGTCGTGGGGAACGGGTTCGGGAAGCTGGTCGGCGCGACGCAGGTGCAGGAATTGGGGGAACTCGAGTCGCCGATCTTGCTGACGTGCACGCTGTGCGTGCCGCGGGTGATGGATGCGGGGCTCACCTACCTGCTGAGCCTGCCCGGGAACGAAGACGTGCGATCGGCGAACGTCGTCGTGGGGGAGACCAATGACGGATTTCTCAACGACATCCGTCGCCGGGCGATCCGTGAAGCCGATGTGCTGCGGGCGATCGCCAGTGCCGATACCGGGCCGGTGGCGCAGGGGAGTATTGGGGCGGGGCGAGGTACGGTCGCGTTCGGGTGGAAGGGTGGCATCGGGACGTCGAGCCGGGCACTTCCCGCGTCGCTCGGCGGCTGGGTGGTTGGCGTGCTGGTGCAGAGCAACTTCGGTGGCGTGCTACAGATTAACGGCGCGCCGGTTGGGCGGGCACTGGGCCGGTATTATCTGCGGGACGCGATCGGCGCGGCGGACGACCGGCCGGGTCGGGACCTCGGCGACGGTTCGATCATGATCGTGGTGGCGACCGATGCGCCGCTGTCCCATCGCAACCTGGAACGGCTGGCGCACCGGGCCCTTGCGGGGCTGGCGCGGACCGGGAGTTCCCTGACGAACGGATCCGGCGACTACGTCATTGCGTTCTCGACGACCGGCCTGCCTGGCGACACGACCGTCGTGCCGGTCGCCAACGATCGCATCAGCCCGCTGTTCCAGGCCGTCATCGAAGCCACGGAAGAGGCGATTTACAACTCCCTGTTCCTGGCCTCGACGGTCCGAGGGTACCGGGGAACGATCGATGCCTTGCCGCTCGACTCCACGGTGGCCATCCTGCGACGGCACGGAGCGATCACACGATGAAGGGGTTGTCGAAGAATCTCGAGCATCTGACACCGTCGGCGACGATCGCGATCAGCCAGCTCGCGCAACAGAAGCGCGCGGCCGGTGAGGACGTCATCGATCTCTCGGCCGGCGAGCCCGATTTCGAGACGCCGCGGATCGCGTCCGAGGCGGGTATTCGCGCGATTCAACAAGGGAAGACGCATTACCCGCCCAACGCGGGGTTGCTCGATCTCCGGGCCAGCGCCGCGCGGCACTTCTCGTTGTTGTCCGGAGGGCGCGCGGTGAATGCCGATTGCCTTGTCGTGTCCACCGGCGCCAAGCAGTCGCTGTTCAACGCGTGCTTCACGCTGTTTGGTCCCGGAGACAAGGTGATCATCCCGAGTCCATACTGGGTGTCGTACCCGCACATGGTGCGCTTCGCGCGCGCGGAACCGGTCTTCGTGCCAGGCGCGGTGGAGTGGAGCCTCAAGATCGGGGTGGAGGATCTGGAGAAGGTCAAGGACATCCGCACCAAAGGGCTCATTCTCTGCTCACCCACGAATCCGACGGGGGCGGTCTATACGCGCGCCGAGTTGACCGCGATTGTGAGGTGGGCGGCGGCCCATGACGTGTGGGTGATCGCGGACGAGATCTACCGTCGGATCCACTACGGCCCGGGCCCGGCCCCGTCGGTCCTGGATCTCCCGGACGAGTTGCTCGCCTCCGTGGTGATGGTGAGTGGGGTAAGTAAGGCGTACGCGATGACGGGCTGGCGCATCGGGCTGGCCCTGGCGCCGCCCGCGGTGGCGAAAGCGATGGCGGGCATGCAGTCGCATATCACCAGCGGGGCGTCTCAGCCTTCTCAGTGGGCCGCGACGGCGGCGCTCTCGGACGAGCGAATCGAAGTCGACGTCGCGCGGATGGTGGAGGAGTTCCGGCAACGGCGCGACCTCGTGGAGTCGCAGTTCCGTCACCATCTGCCCGGGGTGGAGTTCGTCGATCCGGTCGGGGCGTTCTACTTCTTCTTCCGGATCGACCATCTGTTCAACGAGGACCTGAACAGCGCGAAGCAATTCTGCGACTTGCTGTTGTCGAAGGAGGGCGTCGCTTTGGTACCGGGTGAAGCGTTTGGCGACAAGCGTTGGGTGCGGTTGAGTTACGCTGCGGCGGCGAAAGAGATTTCCCGCGCGCTCGAGCGCATGACCCGGTTCATGACAGGCGGGTGATGAGGTTCACGGCACAGCAACCGGTGGGTATCCGGGAGACACCATGCGATTGACGGTGCAGGCCGAATCGTTGAGCGGATCACCACCGGCGCTCCGCTACACCTGGGACCAGGAAACCGAGATCCTGTCGGCGCGGTTTCCGGCGGCGGCAGGCGCCGGTTTCACCGGATCGGTGGAATTCGAGGGGGCCGACGGGGCCTTCGCGCTGCTCGACGTCGACCAGGGCACCATTTGTGGGATCGAGATCGTCGTGTGGCCCGCGGTGGCGTCGCGCCCCATCGCGCCACCGCACGACGCGCCGCTGGGGCAGTTACGCCTCCCGGGCCGGCCGTCCCAGCCGGGCATCGGGGCCGTCGAGGTGGAAACGGTCATCTCCGCCGACGCGTCGCCGGACGAGCGCACGATCCATCTGCGCGTGGGGCAGACGGCCGCCGCACGCGCGGTCCAGGTGGCGGACAAGTTCATCGTCGAGTTGGATCGCGCCGGGGCCATCACGGGGTTCTGGCTGCTCGAAGTCCCGGCGTTCGAGGACCAAGATCGACCAGACCGTGAGCGGTGAGGACGTTGCGGGGTACGTCGGCGCGCTGTTCGCGCCGGAGGACGCGGTGTTGCGGCAGGTGCGTGCCCAGCATGTCGAGGCCGATCTGCCGGCCATCCATGTTTCCGCCGATGAAGGAAAGATCCTCCATACGCTGATGCGGGCGATCGGCGCGCGACGCGTGCTCGAGGTCGGCACGCTCGGCGGCTACAGCGGCATCTGGCTTGCGCGTGCGCTGCCGCGCGACGGCCGCCTGGTGACGATCGAGGGGAGTCCGAGGCACGCCGCCGTCGCGCAACAGGCGTTCCACCAGGCCGGGCTCGCCGACCGGATCGACCTGCTCGTCGGCGAAGCACGCGACACGCTCGCGACGGTTGCGGGCCCGTTTGACGCGGTGTTCCTCGACGCCGACAAGGCGCCGTTGCCCGACTACTTCGCGCTCGTGATGCCGTTACTGCGGTCGGGCGGGCTCCTGTTGTGCGACAACACCTTCATGGACGGGCGCATCGCCGCGCCTCCCAGTCCGGCCGATGCCGCGGATCTCGCCGGTATGCGTGCGTTCAACGCGCTGTGCGCCGCCGATCCGCGGCTCGTGACGGCGGTGATCCCCGTACGGGACGGGTTGCTCGTCGCGGTCAAGGTCGCCGACTGACATCCACCAGGTCGCGGGTGCGGGAGGCGCTGGCTCGCGCCGGCGGTGTCGCCGCGCGCGGTGCGGTCGAGCAACGGGCGCGCGAACCGGTGGCGCATCCGTTCGCCTCCGCGCGGGTGCTTGAGGGCGCGCGGATGGCCGCGCTCCCCGTTGGCGACGCGCATCCCGCTCCGGACGGATCCGGGTTCGTCGACGGAATCCAGCGTCTGGTGGTCGACGGCCATTACGGCCTCGTCCCAGTGATTCGCGGGCACGTGGCCGCCGCCGTGCTCGAGCGGGTCGACGGTGTGCTCTCGGCGGTCGCAACCGAGTTCGAGGAGTTTCTCGTCGTGCCGGTCCGCCGCCTGTCGGCGCCACAGCACACGGCTCTCGAACAGGTTGGTCTCGCGGTGTATGACAGCGATCCGGGCGCCCGACCCCATCCGATCGTCGATCGCTACGCGGCGCTGCAGGTCATCGAACGCCGGCGCGAGCGGGCGGAACTGGCCGCGGCCGGCGCGTTTCTCCGGGCGCGCCCGGGCGGGTGGCTGTTCAGGGATGGCAGCATCGGGGGACTGGCGGCGTTGCCGGGGGGCGACCGGGTGGTCGGGTTGGTCAAGAGCCACGAAACGCAGTTTCTCGACGGGGAAGACCTGGTCGTGGCGCTGACGCTTCCCGAGGGTTGCCGATCCGGGGTGTTCGAGCGGATCGAAGAGGGGCGGCGGCCGATGCTGACGTGGTACCTTAGGCTATGGCCATGGAGCGAATTGGACTTGTTGCACGGCCTGATGCGCGTCGAACGATGTCCCGGTGACCACGTGATCGCCGAAGCCGGCGACGTGAGCCGCTGGTTGCTCGCGGAGCGGACGCCGATCTCGGCACCGGACGCGCGGTGGGATCGACTGATCTATCCAATTCACGAGGTGGAGATGTATCTCCGCGCGCGCGTCGGTGGTTGGGGATGACGGCCGACACGGCCCCGGTCATCGGGCGGGTGGTGGCGACCGAGCAACTCCCCGCCGGGCCCCACCAGTTCCATTTCTGGACGGCGACCCACACGTCGATCGGGATCGGGGCGATCGTCCGCGTCGACGCCCCGGACGGGCGGGTGGTGTACGCCGTGGTGATCGACGGCCGCGCGTATTCCGATCTCGTCAGTCCGTTGCACGACGTGCTTGCGGCGGAAGGCGATCCCGCCGTCACGGCGCCGCCGACCCGCCGTACCGAGATCCGGTTGTGGACCGGTGCGGTCTTGCGCCAGATACCGGAGGAACCGTTGCAACCGGTTCCGCTGGCGGAGGTGCGAGAGGCCACGGCCGCGGACGTCGAGATCGCGTTGCGGATGGATGCGTACGTGCGCGCGACGCCGTCGACGGCGATTCCGGTCGGCATGTACACGGCGGCCGGGATGCGGGCTCCGATCTATCTCGACGCCGATTTCCTGCTCGGTCCGGAATCGGCGCATCTCAACATCAACGGCGTGTCCGGTCTGGCGACCAAGACGAGTGCGGTCACGTTTCTGCTGCAATCGGTTTTTGCGCACTTTCCCGCGTCCAAGGGGCGCATCGCCGCGGTCTGCTTCAACGTCAAAGGACCCGACCTGGCGTTTCTCGATCAACCGGCCGACCTGGACGACGACGACCGCGCGATGTACGCGGCGTTGCGTGTGCCGGCCGAACCGTTCGGACGGTTGCGCTACTTCGCGCCGCTCAAGGCGGACGGCGTCAACCTCAACACGTTGCGTTCGCATGAGGATCTGGCGGCATCGGTCGAGCCGCTCATCTGGGGGCTGCGGGAGGTTTTGGATTACAGCGAGGTCCTGTTGAACCGGGACGACATCGACGCCAAAGCCGACGCGTTTCTGGACTTCCTCGCCGACCGCGTCGTGGGGAAACGCTTCGACGATGATTGGGGCGGGCGGCACCTGGTGGAGAGCTTCACGGCGCTCGAGCGGCTGTTCCGGGCCATCTTCGACGGACTCGAAACCACGGGCGGCCGCGATATGTGGCGCACGCATCACATTGCGACCATCCGCAAGGTGCGCAACCGGTTGCTCAACATCTCCACCCGCTGTAAAGGGCTGGTGACCGACGACGAGGGCGCGCACGATCTGCCGTTTGGCGCATTCGAGGACCGGTCGGTCTACGTCGTCGATGTGGCGGGGGTGGATCCGCTGGGCCAGGACCTCGTCTTTACGCGGGTCGTCTCGAAACTGCGCGAGCATCTCGAGCGGGGCGATCTCGGGGTGGAACACGTCATCGTGTTCGTCGACGAGCTCAACAAATACGCGCCGGGCGACGGACCGGATACATACGTGCGGCGCATGTTGCTGGATATCTCGGAACGCGGACGATACCTGGGGCTGGTCCTGTTCGGTGCGCAACAGTTTCGCTCGCAAGTGCACCGGCGGGTCGTCGGGAACGCGAGCACGACCGTGTACGGACGCATGGACATGGACGAACTGGCCATGCCGGGGTACGCCGTACTCTCCCCGGCGACCAAGATCAAGTTGGCGACGCTGCCCAAAGGCGAGCTCATGGTCCGGCATCCGCACTTCACGCAGCCGATCTTCCTGAAGTTTCCCCGGCCGGCGTCGCTGGCGGGACGGCAGGGGATCGAACAATTTCCCCCGGTGGCGGACGTCCCGTTCGACGACGCCATTGCCCGTCAGCTTTCGGCCATGGATCGGCGGATCGTACGGGCGCGGGTGGTGGATCTGATTGCGGGCCGGCGTGAGGACGAGGTGCGGGCGGCGCTGCTTGCCACCAGGCGCGCCAAACCGAGCGATCCGCTGGCCTACTTCCGTGCGCGGCTCGGCGCCGTCATTGCGACAACCAGAGGCGACGCCCCTGACGGGGACGGGCTGCGGTCCCTGAAGCCGGTGGAGGATCCCTATGCGCCCTGACGTTTGTGTCGCCGTGTCGGCCCTCGGATTCGCGATCACCGCGAGTTCGCTCGCCGCGCAACAGACGCCGCTCCGGTTCGGCCCGACGGCGGGTACGGTCGTGCACACGCTCACCGAAGTCCGGACCGTCACGACGCTGTTCGGGTTTCCCGCCCTGCCCGATGGCGCCGCCTTCGAACACGATCGGCGGGTCAGCGCGACGCAGCGCGTGGTGGCGGCGGAGGAAGGGGGGTGGACGGTCGCCGTCGAAATCGACTCGGTTCGCGCGCGGCGGCGGGCGCCCGAGGGTGCGTGGCTGGCGGTGGTGGACACGGGCAGCGTCGGGCAGCCGGTGCGGCTGGTCATGACGCCGCGGTTCGCGATGGCCGCCGTCCACACGGCGATTGCCGCCGACCACGACGTGCTGCGCGTGATGGGCGCGTGGGTGGCGGGGCGCGGATTCGCGTTTCCCGAGGGACCGGTTGCAGCCGGCGGCACGTTCGAAACGGGTAGCGCCTTCCGCTTCGTGGCGGCATTGATCCCCGAGCAGGGCATGACGTTGCGCGTCCCACTGTCCGGGCCGGTGCTCATGCAGGTCGACAGCGTGGTCGCCAACGAGTCCGACGAGGTGACGTACCTGAGCTTCACGGGGTCGTTCGCGCCCGAAACCGTCGCGACGGGGGGTGAGGCGGGCAACGCGCAATCGTCGCTGGCGGGCGGATACGCCGGGCGGCTGATCTGGTCGCGTGGATGGAACGCGTTCGTGTCAGGCGTCGTGCGCGTGCGCGTGGAGGGCCAGGTGACGGCGGAGTCCGCCGCCGGAGCGTTCAGCGGGCACGTGCAATGGGAAGCCACGATCACGCACCAGGTGCGTTTCTAGGCACGTGAAGCTCGCCCACATCGCGGATCTCCATCTCGGCTACCGGCAGTACCCGCGGCAGACCCCGCACGGCATCAATCAGCGCGAAGCCGACGTCGCCGGGGCGTTCCGGCGCGCGCTGGACGCGATCATCGAGGAGGGGCCCGACCTCATTCTCGTGGCGGGCGACGTGTTCCATTCCGTTCGACCCACCAACGTCGCCATTCTGGATTCCTTCCATCAATTCCGCCGTCTGCGCGAGGCCTTGCCGAAGACGCCGGTCGTCATCATCGCCGGCAACCATGATACGCCCCGTTCGGTCGAAACCGGGTCGATTCTGAAGTTGTTTTCCGTCCTCGGGGGCGTGCACGTGGTGGCACACGCGTCACGCCGGGTGGTGTTCGAGGATCTCGACACGGCGGTGCTGTGCGTTCCCAACCACGCGTGGAGCGGCGTCCCGCGCCCGGCGGTCGCCCCCGATCCGGCGGTGCGCTGGAACATTCTGATGACACACCGTGAAGTGGAGGGAGCGTTGCCCGCCGACCCGTCCATGCTCGGATACGGTGGCACGCCGATCAAACACGCGGACGTGCATGCCGAGGAATTCGATTACGTGGCACTCGGGCACTACCACGTCGCGACGGCAGTCGAACCCAACATGTGGTACGCCGGATCGCTGGAGTACGTGACGACGAACCCGTGGGGCGAATCGCGCGAGCGCGGCTCGGCCAGCGGGGTGGGCCGCAAGGGGTGGTTATCGGTCGCGTTCACCGATCAGGCGGAGGTCACGTTCCATGCGATCGATCTCGCGCGCCGCGTCATCGACCTCGATCCGATTCACGGCGCCGGGTTGGCGGCGGCGGAGATCGACGGGCAAATCGCGCATCGGGTGTCCGGTGTGGCGGGAGGGATCGAGGGTCAGATCGTGCGGCAGGTCGTGTACGATGTGCCGCGCATTACCGCGCGTGACCTCGATCACGCCGCCGTGCGCGAGTGGAAGACGCGGGCATTGCACTACCGGCTCGACCTGCGCCGGCCGGACGAGCCACGTCAGATCGGTGTCGGGGCGCCGGGCCGCCGGCAGACCCTGCCCGAAATCCTGGCGGAGTTCCTCCAGCAGCGGACGTTGCCGGCGGAGGTCCCACGCGAGCGGCTCCTCGCGCTGGCGGCGCACTATCTCGACGCGGTCGAAGAAACGGACGGGGGCGCGTAGGTGCGACTGGATCGCGTGCAACTCGTCAATTTCCGCCAGCATGCGGACACGGTGATCGAGTTCGGCCCCGGCGTCACGGCGATCATCGGTCCCAACGGGGCGGGCAAGACCACGTTGTTGGAAGCGATCGCGTGGGCGTTCTACGGAACCCCGGCGGTGCGGGGCAGCCGCGACTCGATCCGCTGGAATCGCGCGCCGGCGCGGTCGCCGGTACGGGTCGACGTGGAGTTCGGGCTGGGAAGTCACGACTACCGCGTCGCCCGCACGTTGTACGGCGCCGAGTTGTTCCAGGACAGGGCGGACGCGCCGATCGCGAACAGCCCGCAGGAGGTGACGGCACGGGTCCGCCGCGTGCTCGGCATGTCGCGCGAAGAGTTCTTCAACACCTACTTCACGGGTCAGAAGGAACTCGCCGTGATGGCCTCGATGGGGCCGACGGATCGCGGGCGGTTCCTGTCCAGGATCCTCGGGTACGAGCGGTTGCGACTGGCCCAGGACGAGCTGCGCACGACACGATCGGCGTTGCGTGGCGAGTTGGTGGGGCTCGAACGCGCCTTGGGCGATCCGGCCGAACTCGCGCGCGAGCGCACGGAGGCCGAACGGCGCTGCGCTGAGGTCCGGAAGGCGGTCGCGGGCGGCGAGAAGACCATGGCCGCCGCGGTGGCACGGCGCGACCACGTTGGGCCGGCGTGGACGGAGATGGGGCGCGTGCGCGAATCGGTGCTGGCCCTCGAGAGCGATCGGCGCGTGGCCGACAAGGACGTGCTCGAGGCACGCCGGGAGTTCGAGCGTCTCGATCGGGAGATGGCGGAGGCGCTCGCCGCGCAGTCAAAGCTGAAGGAACTCGAGCCCCATCTCGCCGCCATCGCCCCGCTTCGCGAGGAACTCGACCGACTCGAACGGGAAGGGCGCGCGGCGGGCCAGCGGCGACTCCTGACCGGGCAATTGGCCGAGGTGCGTTCCCAGGCGGGTCGTACCGCCAAGCGTCGCCTTGCGATCGGCGACCCGCTGCCGCCGGTGCGGGAAGCGCAGGAAGAGTTGGACGCGGCCCGCGCGCGCCTCAAGGTCTGCGAGGAGGACGAGGAGCGGGTTCACACCGAGTGGGTGCGGGACAAGCAGGACGCGGAGACCAAGCGCCTTACCCTGCGTGACCAGTACCGGGATCTGCAACGTCACCGCGAGCACGTGGTCGAAGCCGGCCCGGACGGTGCCTGCCCGACCTGCGCGCGCACGCTCGGCCCGGAGTATGAAAGCGTCCTCGTTGCTCTGGCGGAGCAACTCGAGGCCATCGAGTTGAACGGGAGGTTTTTCAAGCAACGGGTCGAGCAACTTGCCAAGGAACCGGACGAACTCGTCGAGCGGCGCCGGGCGACGGCGGAGGCGCGCGCGGCGCTGGAGCACGCCGGGGAGCGTCACGCGGCCGCGCGCACGCGTGAAGACGAGGCGCGGGGGTTCGACGAGGAACTCAGTCGCCACTCGACGCGAGCGACGGACCTGGAAGCGGCGATCGCGGCGCTGCCCGAGTCGTACGATGCGGAGCGACACGATGCGGTGCGGGATCGACTGCGCGAGTTGGAGCCCACCGCGAATCAGGCGACCGCCTACCGGGTGCAGGCGCAACGCGCCGAGCTGTTAGTGCAGGAGGCGGAGGTCGCGGATCGTCTTGCGTCCGCGTGTGAAGCGCGTGTTGCCGAGCTGGTGCAGTCGATTGCGGCGCTGGGTTACAGCGACGAGCGCTACCAGGCGGCCCGCGCTGAGTACGATGCGGCGGAGGCCGCCGTGCGGGAGGCGGAGCTGAGTTTGTCTGCGCATCAGGGCGACGTGAAAGCCGCCGAGGCGGCGCTGGCCTCGGTGACCCGGCGGGTGGAGGAGCGCGCCGCTCGGGCCGCGCGATCGGTCGAGATCCGGACGGACGTTGCCGTCCACGATGAATTGGACGAAGCGTTCGGGGATCTGCGGACCAGCCTGAACGCGAGCCTGCGTCCGGAACTGTCGGATATCGCATCCGGGTTTCTCGGAGATCTGACCGAAGGGCGCTACCACGAACTCGAGTTGGACGAACAGTATCGGATGACGGTGTTGGAGGATGGTGATCCCAAGCCGGTGATCTCGGGGGGCGAGGAAGATATCGGCAACCTCGTCCTCCGGCTGGCCATCAGCCAGATGGTTGCGGCGCGAGCCGGCCAGCCGTTCTCGTTATTGGTGCTGGACGAGATCTTCGGGAGTCTGGATGACCATCGGCGCCAGCACGTCGTGCAGTTGTTGCGCCGGCTCGGCGACCGCTTTCCCCAGGTGATACTCATCACGCACATTGAGTCGGTACGCGATGCCGTCGATCGCGTCCTCCGTGTGACGCTTGACAGCGCGGTGGGCGCCGCCATTGTCCGGGAGGACGCTGGAGGTTCCGATGAAGATGTGGCGGCCTGACCGCGCGGTCACCGGCCCCTTTGCCGCCGTCGAAGCCGACATCCCCCACCTGAACCGGGTGTTTTCCGACGCGTTCACCGATCGGTATCGTCGGGATGGGATGGTCGGAGTGCGCGTGCCGGAACTCAATCCAGCCATCTGGCGCTACGCGCTGCGGGACGCCGGGCCGGGTGCCATGGTGTGGCGCGACGAAGATGATGCGTTGGTGGCGTTCAACATCGCGCACCATTCAGGTGGGGAGGGGTGGATGGGCCCGTTGGCGGTACGGCCCGACCGGCAGGGGTTGGGTGTGGGCGGCGCCATCGTGCGCTCGGCGATCGAGTGGTTGGAAGGCGCCGACGTGGGCACGATTGGTCTCGAGACGATGCCCCGTACGGTCGACAACATCGGTTTCTACAGCCGCATAGGGTTCGTGCCCGGCCATCTCACGGTCACGCTGAGTCTGGACGTGGTGGGTCAAGCGGCCCGCGAACGGGGTACACGGCTCCACCGGCTCCAGGCAGACGAACGCGCCGATCTCGTGCGACGGTGCCAGGACCGGCTTGCCACCTCCGCGCCGGATCATGACTTCACCCGGGAACACGAACTCACCCAGGAACTGGCGATTGGGGATACGGTGGTGCTGGAAACGGGAGGGCGGGTCCGGGCGTTCGCGTTGTGGCATTCGGCGGCGCTGGCCGAATCGCGGCCGGCGGACGAGGTCCGCGTGCTCAAGTTGTTCGCGGAATCGGCGGAGGCGTTTGGCGAGGTCCTGCGCGCGGTCGAAGCGTGCGCGGTGGCGCTCAGCATTCGGCGGGTGACCGTGCGCTGCCAGACCGCGTTTGCCGCGTCGTTCAGGACGTTGATTGCCCGTGGGTATCAGGTCCGCTGGACCGACCTGCGGATGACCCTGGAGGGGTATCCCGAGGTCGCCGTGCCCGAAGGTGAAGTCCTGTTCTCAAACTGGGAGATCTGAGCACCGCACGCGTCGGTCGTCCTCGATAGCGCGGCTCAACGGCGGGGATTCGCCGCCGTCGTGTCGTCGTCAGGGCGTATTCGACCGTCCGCCGGCGTCGCGCCGCGCATCCGCCTCGACGATCCCGACCACCACCAGGGCGACGGCGAGTACCAGCGGGACATGGGTCCACCCGGTGTGGAGATCGGCGATGAACGTCAGCGTCACCCATGCCACGCCACAAATGCATGCCGCGAGGAACAACACGATCGGGTTACGCATGGCGCATGGACTCCGGTATCTGGTTGCTTGACGTTGTCAAAAGCTGGCCCGTATATTGCGATCGCGTATCGGGGGCGGAGAGTACGTTATTGAGCCAACAGGCTCGAATGCGAATCCGGTTGCCGCGGCCCATGTCATGCCCCTCGGGGGAAGGCAAACGTCGCAGCGAGGGTTCGGGACGTATCAGGTTCGGGCTTCAATAATCCTCTTCGTTCCCAACCACATTGCCGCCGGTGCGCCTTGGGTGCGCCGGCGGTCTTGTGTTTCGGCAACCGCGAAAATAGCCTTCACAGTTCACCGTGACAACGTGCCCCACCCGGTCGCAGGAGCCGCCGTGCCGCCAACGATGCCCATCACGCCTGTCACACACGAGCCGGAACACGTGCGCTCGAAGCGTGAGCAGCGCGCGGAACTGGCCAGGTTTCGTGCCGCCGCCACCGGTCGGTATGCCGAGTTGGTCGTCGAGCAGTTGACCTTGCTCGGGGAGGATACCGACCGCGAGGGGCTGCAGCGAACGCCCGGGCGGGTCGAGGAAGCCATGAAATGGCTCACCCGCGGCTACGAGACCTGCGTCTCCGACGTGGTGAACGGGGCCGTGTTCAGCGAGGCACACGAGAGCATGATCCTCGTGCGCGATATCGAGATCTATTCGTTGTGCGAACATCACATGCTGCCGTTTTTCGGCAAGGCACACGTGGCCTACGTCCCCAACGGGAAGATCATCGGGTTGTCCAAGATCCCGCGCATCGTGGATGTGTTTGCCCGCCGGCTCCAGGTGCAGGAGCGGCTGACGGATGATGTGGCGGACGCCCTGATGGACGTGCTCGCGCCGCACGGCGTCGGTGTGGTGGTGGAAGCGTTTCACCTGTGCATGATGATGCGTGGGGTCGAGAAGCAGAACTCGAAGACGGTCACCAGCGCGGTGCGCGGGTCGTTTCGCGAGGATTTCAAGACCCGTGACGAGTTTCTCCGCCTGGTGCACGGCGGCCATCGCGGCCTCGATTGAACGCGCTCGCCGGGCGTCTGGCGGTCGTGACCGGCTGGAGTCGTGGGATCGGTCGGGCGGTGGCGGATGTGCTGGTGGGGGCCGGCGCGACGGTCGTGGGGCTCGCCCGCACGGCGCCGGACGGTGGGCAGGTGCAGGGGATGCCATGCGACGTGACCGATGGATCGAGTGTCGAACACGCCGCCGGTCAGATCATGGAACGGCACGGCGCGCCGTCCATTCTGGTGCACAGCGCTGGGGCGTTCCTGTTCAAGGCGTTTGCCGAGACGACGAGTGCGGAATTCCGCGAGCAGGTCGAAGCCAACCTGGTGGGGGCGTTTCACGTATTGCGGGCGTTCGTGCCTGCGATGTGCGAGCGCGGCGGCCGCGTCGTGACCATCGGCAGTATCACCGATCACGTCCCGCTGCCGGGCAATACGGCGTACGGCGCCAGCAAGGCCGGGCTGCGCGGGTTGCATGACACCGTGGCGGCGGAGTATGCTGGTCGCGGCGTCACGATGACCCTGATCTCACCCGGCGCGACCGATACCACGCTGTGGGATGCGGTCGATCCGGATGGTCGAGCGGATCTCCCGGACCGGTCGGCCATGCTGCGCCCCGAGGACGTCGCCGACGCGGTGCTGTTTGCGGTGACTCGTCCGCCGCGGGTCCGCGTCAACGTGATGCACCTGGAAGCCGGATGATCTCTGCGCGATCGTTCTCTCACCGGTTGCGGTAGTCATGTTCCTCGAGCTGGCTGAATTCCTGCGGTGCCCGTCCGATCACGAGGAGAAACCGCTCGTCGTGGCGACCGGCGCGATGAAGCGGCGTTCGATCGTGTTCGGCACGATCGGGTGTCCGGTCTGCCGGAAGGAATTCCTGATCATCGATGGCGTGGCCCGTCTCGGTGAGGTGGACGAGGTGCCGGCTCCTGAGAGCATGGCCGCGAGCGACATGGTGCACGCGTGGCTCGGCCTCGCGAGCCCCGGGGGGTATGTCGTGTTGGTCGGGTCGGCGGGGCAGCTTGCCGCCGGCCTCACGGCGCGCATGGAGGAGGTGCGCTTCATCGCGGTGAACCCGATCGGCGAAGTGGGCGCACCGCGGGTCAGCGTCATTCGCGGACCGGGCATCATGGTCCGGTCAGGGATGGCGCGCGGCGTGGTGGTGGGAGCCGAGCGGGCCAGCGAGCCATGGCTGCGAGAAGCTGCTCGCGTACTGCTGCGCGGTCAGCGACTCGTGGTCCTCACCGAAAAGGTGACGCCTCCCGATGGCGTGGACCAACAGGCCGTGGGTCATGGTGCCTGGGTTGGCGTGAAGCGCTGAGGGCTGCTACTCCGCATACAGTATTTCGATCAGGTCCGCATAGTTCTGCTCGACGACGCGCCGCTTGACCTTCAAGGTCGGCGTCAACTCCCCGCTCTCGATCGTGAAGTCCCGCTCCAGCAGGGCCAGCTTCTTGGGCGTCTCGTACGACGCGAGCCCGCGCAAGTTGAGCATCACTTCCCGCTCCAGCTTGGCGACGACGTCGGGGTGTTTCAGCAAGGCGGGGTAATCGTCGGCTGGCAGGTTGCGTTCGCGCGCCCAAGCCGTCACCGCGTCGGCGGCCGGCACCACCAACATGCTGGAGAACTTGCGGCGATCGCCGATCATCACGGCATTTTCCACGAACTTGTTGGTCTTCACCAGGTTTTCGATCGGTTGCGGGGCGATGTTCTTGCCACCCGCGGTCACGATGAGGTCCTTCTTGCGGTCGGTAATGCGCAAGTATCCGTCCGCATCGAGTTCTCCGATGTCGCCCGTGTGGAGCCACCCCTCGCTATCGACGGTTTCGCGCGTCGCCTCGGGTTTCTTGTAGTAGCCGAGCATGACGTTCGGGCCCCTCGCGAGGATCTCGCCATCCTCGGCGATGACCACGCTGACACCGGGGATCGGTCGGCCCACCGTGCCCATCTTCGGGCGGTCGAGCGGATTGACCGCAATGACCGGCGACGTTTCGGTCAGGCCGTACCCTTCGAGAATCGGCAGGCCGGCGGCGTAGAAGAACTTGGCGATCTCCGCCGAGAGTGGCGCGCCGCCGGACACGAAGAACCGGATACGACCGCCGGTGCGCGCCTGGAGCTTCGAGAACACCAGACGATCGGCGAGGCGTTTCTTGACGCCGAGCCACGCCGGCACCGGACGACCGTCGAGCACCAGGTCGGCCCACAGTTCGGCGTTGCGTTTGGCCCAGAAGAAGATGCGGCGCTTGGCCGCGCCACCGGCGAGTGCATTCTCGAGCACGCGCGCGTAGATCTTCTCGTACAGCCGCGGCACGGCCAGCACGATGGTCGGACGGACTTCGCCCATGTTGGCCGACACCGCTTCGATGCTCTCGGCGTAACTGATGGTACAGCCGCCGTGGAACATCGTGTAATGACCCGCCATGCGCTCGAAACTGTGCGACAACGGCAGCAGGGACAGCGCGGAATCGTCCGGTCCGATCGGCAGGACCTTCAGCGCGCCCAGGACGTTGGTCGTGAAGTTGCCGTGCGACAGCATCACGCCCTTTGGGTCGCCGGTGGTTCCCGACGTGTAGATCAGCGTAGCCAGTGCATCCGGGTCCACCGCCAGCGCCTCTTCGCGGTAGGCGGGATGTGAGGACTCGATGGCCGCCCCGCGCTGCATGAGTTCCTGGAGGGTCATGGTCGCGGGATCGCCGAGATCCTCGAACGCGATCACGTGCTTGAGGTCGGGGGTCTGATCGCGCGTTTCCACGATCTTGTCGTATTGCTGCCGATCGGCCACGAAGATCGCCACGGCGCCCGAATCGCGTATGACGTAGGCCGCCTGTGCGGCCGGCAGCGTCGGGTAGATCGGCACGTCGGCGCACAGGGCGGTGAGGCACGCGAAGTCGGCCTGGGCCCATTCGGGCCGGTTCTCGGAGAGGATGGCCACGCGATCGCCGGGTACCACGCCGATATCCCGTAGGCCCAGGGCGGTGTGTTTGACCCGGCGGGCCAACTCTTGATGGGTCAGGTCGTGCCAGGTGTCGCCGGACTTGAACCGCAGCGCCGCGCGTTTCGACGAGTACCGTTCGATTGCGCGGAAAAAGAGTTCATTGAGCGTTCGCGGCGTTTCCATCGGTGCCTCCGCCTTGGTGAGCGCTAGTTCTTCAGGAAGATCACGGTGAACCGCACCGGCGAACCGGCCACGACGTCGCCGAGTGCCGTCGTCGAGACCGCTTCCACCACGATGCTGTCGGGCTGGGTCGGCCCGACCCGACGGACCGTGAGCGAGACCCGGCCGTCGGAGGCGGTGCGCAGTTCGACGTGCAAGGGATCATCGACCGTATCCGCCGCCGACTCCAGCGCCACCCCGTTCGCCGCCGCCGGATCGACGAGGTCGAAGATGACGGGCTTGGCCCCGGCGGCCTGGGCCTCGCCGGGCTTGGAAGTGAGGTCGTAGACCATCACCACGAGCGAGGGGGAGAACTCCGCGGCGGTATCGACCTCGAGCCGGATATCGCTCACCGCCGCGATGGAGTCGGGGGCGCCTGTCACGAACACCTGGATCGGCGGGTCGATGAATATGCCCTCGGCACGCCCCTGCACACGCCACGGTCCGCCCGGTGTCCGTGCCACGACGTGGCCGGTCAACGAATCGAGCGAGATGCCGACCGGAACGGTGTCGAGTTCGAGCACGACCCACGTCAACTGGACCTCGGGCAGCGTCTTCCCGCGGATGTCGATGGCGCGGGCGGTCAAGGTCACCGTATCGCCTTCTTCGAGCCGCGGCGACGCCGGCCCGGTGTACTCGATCGCGATGACGTCGCTGAAGTCGCCGGTGAGCTGTTGGCACGCGACGGCACACGCCACCACGAGAACGGCCCGTCTCAGGGCGTACCTCCCGCATCGATGCTCGCGAGCGTTTCCTGGGCATGCGCGATCCAGCGCGCCGCATCCGGCCCACGCGGGGGCTGTCCCAGGAACGCCTTGAGGTGCCGGGCGGCGGCTTCGGTTTCCCCACGTCGGATCAGCAGGAACGCCAGGCCGTAGTGCGCCCCGGCGAGCGCGTGATCGACCTCGAGCGCGCGGCGATAGATCCGGATCGCTTCGTCGATCCGGTGGGTCTTGGTGAACGCGATCGCCATGTTCTGGAGTACACGCAGATCGGTTGGATGGTCGCGCAACGCGAGGCGGTAGGAAGTCAGGGCCGCGTCGTAATCGCCCTGCCGCTCCAGGGCGAGTGCCTCGTTCAGGTAGTCGAGCCGTTGCGGCTTGAGTTCACCATCCCGCCGGCGCCGAAAAAGTCGCTTCCAGAAGCCCATGTCCGGGTCAAGATACCGTTGCCCCAAGGCATTGGCAACGCGCTGCTTAGCTGTTGATGCCGGCGCGTCCGCAGGATACGTTACCCCTATCATGGCAACCGGATCCGGTGCAGCGCGCGACGTGTTGGAGGTCGATTGGGCCTTTTTTGGCGAACTGTGCCGTGCGCTGGCGCTCAGGGTCGCCACCACGTTTGATCCCGAGATCATCGTCGGTATCGCCAAGGCGGGCGTGATTCCCGGTGCGGTCGTCGCGTCCATCCTGCAACGCGATTTCGCCTCGATGGCCGTCACGCGGTCGCGCGCCAACGTGCGACCCACGCTCGTCACCGCTCCTCCGCCCAGCGTGCAGGGCCGGCGGGTCCTCATCGTGGACGAGACGTGCGATTCTGGCGACACGCTCAAGCTGGCCCTGGCCGCGGTGCGCGAGCACCGGCCGGCCGATGTGCGGACCGCCGTGTCGTTCAACACCGGCGCGTACGCGCCGGATTACTACGCGCTCGCCACCGACAGCCTCATCGTGCTGCCGTGGGATCGGGAGGTGGTGATTGATGGGGCACTGGTGACGCGGCCCGACTACGCCGCCTGGCTCAAACCGCCGGGCTGAATCCCGCAGCACGGGGGCGAAACGACATATCGGGGCGTCGGTGAAGCAGGGATCCCTGGTGCCGGATCAGGGCGTGACGCCCTGGCCCGCCAGCAGCGTCATATAGTCCTGGCCGGCGTTGACCGCGTCATAGACCATTTGCAATGTCTCGGGAGCCCCTGCCAGAAACCGGCAGCGCGAATCGTTACGCGTGCGGCATTCGATCTCCATGACCGCCACGTCCTGATCGGCGAGACGGCCCAGGAACCCCGCCAACATCCCAGCGGTGATATGACAGGCCGGTGCGAGCGCATTGGCACTCGGCTCCGCCTCGGCCCAATCCGACGAATCGATGGCCAGACCGCTGGCGCCGAGAGGCGTGATGCTGACCGAACCCCATCCCTGTACCTGGAAGAATCCGGCCAGCACCGAGCCGAGCTGATCCGCGGCGATATCGGCCGGATCCGCGAGCCCGCGCGTTTCGCGCAACCACGCGGCAAACACGTCGTACACCTGGTCACCGGCGGCGAAGCCGGCTTCCTGCAACGACGCGGTGGCCGCCTCGCCGTACTCCCGCTCCAGGATGTGGCGCAGGCTGTGAAGTCCGCGCGTGCCAAACCCGACCAACGTCCCGTCGAAGCTCATCGCCCTTTCCCTTCTTCCGCGAGCACGGCCATCGTGATGTCGACCAACCGGTCGAGTTCGTCGCCCGACGCCTCGGCGAGCAGTTCTTCCTGCGTGCCGTGGCGCTTGGCGAGGGTGTCCACCAGCCGGCGCAGGAACCCCAGGAAGGCGATGCGCTCGAGGCTGGCCCGCCGTTCGGAGTCGGTCAGTTCGTTGCGACGATTCGCCACTCGCTCGAATCGGTAGGCACTGCGCAAGGCCTTGGCGGTCAGATTGCCCACGGCCTTGGTGAACTCGATGTCCTGATCCGAGAACACATTCCCGTCGCGGAAGGTCCGCAGGAAGATCGCGCCGATGGCCACGCGACGCCACGTGATGGGGATGACCGTGATCGTCCGTACGTTGCGGTTGGCCAGGGCACCGCGAATGTGGACCAGGTTCGGGTCCTTCTGCGCGTCCGAAATGAACACCGCCTCGCCCGATTCCAGGGCCCGCTTCAACTCCGGATACCGCTCGAGGTCTACGACGTAGTTGCGAATGCTGGGGTCTTCATAGGACGCGACGAGCCGTGCGGTCGATCCGCCTCGCTCCGCGAGAAAGATCGAGCACCGATCGAGGCCGAACGTCTCGCCCAGCTTCTGGGTAATCGTCTGGAGGATGTCGACGAAGTTCAGCGTCCCCGAGATCTCCTGCAGGATGTCGACCAGCGCGTAGAGCTGTTTCTGCTCGTGCTCCAACTCCGCGACGCGCGCGTTGAGTTGCGCGGTTTCGGAGACGGTTTCTCGGGTGACGGGCTTTGTCATGGACCCCTGCACGGGTAAGCGTGCGTGAAGTTTGTGTCTCTCGACTGCAAGGCGTCAAGGCGGTACCATACGAGCATGCGACACGTACGAGCGATTCTGGCGCTGTCAGCCGTCCCGCTGGGCCCGCTCGCGGCGCAGTCGACCGTGTGGCCTCCAGCGGTCCCGGCGCTGCCGGGAGCCGGCCGGCCGGTCGATCGGGCGGAGACCGCGGCACGGCGCGCGCGGCTGCTGGCGCGGGTCGGGCAGGGCGTCGTCGTCATCGCGTCCGGGACGCAACGTGACCTGGAAGCGGACGTGCTCCAGGACAACGATTTCCGACCGAACGACTACTTCTTTTACCTGACCGGGATCGAGACGCCCGACGCGGTCCTCGTGCTGGCGGCACGGCGCGACGGACCGGACGAGACCTTCCTGCTGCTGCCGGAGCGCAATCCGCGACGGGAGCAGTGGACGGGGGCGACGCTCGGGCCGGGCCCCGAGGCCGCCGCCGAAACAGGCATCGAGGCGGTGCTCCGCGTGAGGGCCGCCGATTCCCTCATCCCGGCGCTCAGCCGGCTGATCGCGGGACCGCTCTACGTCACGCAGGAACCGGCCGGGGCCGGGGCCGGCGCGATGGAGACGCGCAACGTCGGGCCGATCCTGGACAGCCTGCGGGTCGTGAAGGACGAGGCGGAGCTGCGCCGGTTGCGTCACGCCGCCGAGATCACGGCGGAGGCACAGCGCGCCGCGATGACCGCGGCCGCGCCGGGCATGTACGAGTACCAGCTCGAAGCCGTGATCGAATTCACGTTCCGGAATCTGGGCGCCGACCGGGTCGGGTTTCCGTCCATCGTCGGCAGCGGTCCCAACAGCACCACGCTGCATTACGACGCGAACCGGCGGCTGATGGGGGACGGCGACCTCGTCGTCATGGATGTCGGGGCCGAGTTCGGGCAGTACACTGCTGACGTGACGCGGACGATTCCGGTCAACGGGCGGTTCTCCGACCGACAGCGCGCCATCTATGAGCTGGTCCTCGGGACGCAGCAGGCGGCGATCGACGCGGTTCGTCCCGGTGTGACCCTGCCCGAGCTGAGCGCGGTCGCGCGCAGCTACATGCGGCAACACAGCGGCGCGCTGTGCGGTGCGCGTACCTGTGACGCGTATTTCATTCACGGGCTGAGTCACTGGTTGGGGATGCGGGTCCATGACGTCGGTGACTATGCGATGCCGCTAGCCCCAGGCATGGTCCTCACCATCGAGCCCGGGATCTACCTGCCGGACGAGCAACTCGGCGTCCGCATCGAGGACGACGTGGTGGTAACGGAGCGGGGCGCGGAGGTTCTTTCCGCCGGCGCGCCACGGACAACGGAGGACATCGAGGCGTTGATGGCCGGCGGCCACGATACGCGTGCGCGGAGGAGGAACTGATGGCGAGCGACCGTGAGGACGAGCTGGAACTCGAGGACGAACTGGACGACGATCTCGAGGATGAGCTCGAAGAGGAGATGGAGGGTTCGAGGGGTAGCCTGCGAGGATTCGCGATTGGGCTGCTCGTGGGTGCGGTCATGGGAGCCGGGGCGGCCCTGCTGGTGGCGCCGGAGTCGGGGACGGTGACCCGTCGCCGACTGTCACGCCGGTTCCGCGACCTGAAGGACGACGCGGCCGATCAGCTTGGGGAAATCCGCGACGATGCGAGCCGCGGCCTGCGGCGCCAGCGGCGGAAGATCAAACGGCGGCTGTCGTCCTCCTGATCCCGGGCTATCGGGCGGTGATCTCCGTGCGCAGTTGGGCGGCACGCTCGCGGTGCCGGTCGTCCAGCACGTCCGATTGTCGTAGGCCCGGGATCAGTTCGAGTTGGGCGCGGGCCTCGTCGAACCGTTTGAGATCGATGTAGACCTCGGCGAGTTCCAGCCGGTGATGGATGTAGCTCGGCCGGAGCTCGACCGCCCGTTCGAGATGGACCACGGACGAATCCCAATTGGCGCGGTCCATGAAACCGCCGCCCATGAAGGTCTTGGCCAGGAACCTGGTCAGTCCCGACAGGCGCTTCACCTCGGCGTGCCATGCGCCGAGGATGTGGTGCGCCCCGTCGTGGTCGGGATCGAGTTCCAGCGATCGTGCCGCCTCGTCGTAGATCTCCCGCCCGAAGCGGACCCGTTCCTTGCCCCCGCGGGTGCGCGAAAGTTGTCCGAGCGCCAAGGCGAGCGTGAAGTGACCGTCCGCCTCGTTGGGCGCGAACTCCACCGCCCGCACGGCGAAGTCGCGGGCGATGGCGTACGCGCTGTCCCGCGCGCGCTTGATGACATCGGTGTCGCCGAGGAGCAGTTTGGCGACGTCGACCTGGGACCGCGCGGCGCGCCAGAGCGCCCCGTAATCTCGCGGTTCGAGGAGAATGGCGGACTTGTATTCTTCCAGCGCGTCCCCCGGCATGAACAGATCGTTCAAGCTGTCGCCGCGGGCGATGTGTCCTTCGGGTGACTGTGCCAGCAAGGGACCGGCGAGCAGCACCGCGAAGCAGAGCGGGAGGGTTGGGTTGGCCATTGGTGGAGGGTGATAGCGGAGCCCCACCGGGCGCAAGCGGCGGTATTTCACGGTTTACGGGTTGGGCGCGCCCGGACCCCAGTCGGGGAGATGGTCGTCCGCCTCGTCGGGCGTGGTCATGACGTCGAGATCGCGCACCTCGCGTTCGGCCTCGTCGAGCGCATCGCGGTCGACGTCATCGCGGCGGGTCGGGGCAGGGCGGCGTTTCACAAGCCACAGCAGGGCCGCCATCGTGGCGAGGACTGCGATGACCACCAACACGGGACCGACCTAGTCCTCCTCCAGCTCGTCCAACACGTCGGGTTGCCGCACCAAGACGAGAATCGCCGCCTGCGGCACGACCAGGTATCGCTTCGATTCGAACGTGATCTCGACCGCCGCCTTACGGAAGAACAGCGCGAAATCACCGACGCGCGGCTGCATCGGCACGTAGCGCGTTTCACTGTGCGTGACCTTCCACGGCTCGTCGCCGAGTGATGCCGGTTCCGACAGCGGCGTCCCGGGTCCGGTGGCGAGGATGCGGCCGCCCTGCACCGCCTGACGGTCTACCGCGGATGGCGGCAGGTACAATCCGACATCGGTGCGTTCCTCACCCTCCTCGGGTACCACGAGGACGCGGTCGCCGACGACGACGAGTTTCTTGGGGCCGTGCGCCACCGACCGTTACGGATTCATGCTGACGTTCGGTGCCCGTTTCGTGTGGCGTTCGAACCAACTGCGCAGGTAGAGCTGCGTGCGCATGAAATTCGACGGCCGGCTCCCCGTTCCGTGCCATTCGTTCTTGAACCGGACCATGGCCGTCGGGATGCCGCGATACGCCAGCGCCGAGTAGAACTCCTCGGTCTGGGGCATGGGCGTGCGCAGGTCGTTCTCGCCCGTCATGAGCATCGTGGGTGTGGTGACGTTGCCGACGTACATCAGCGGCGAACGACGCAGATGCTCCGACGGATCGTTCCAGGGGAGACTGTCGAAATTGCGGTACCACCCCGGACCGTCGGTCGTGCCGACGAACGAGAGCCAGTTGGTCACCGGACAGTTGGCCGACGCGGCGGCGAAGCGGTCGGTGTGACCGACCGTCCACGACGTCAACACCCCGCCCCCCGAACAACCGTACACGTACAGCTTGTCCTGGTCGATGTAGCCGCGACCGACGACGGTATCGACGCCGGCCATCAGGTCATCGAAGTCCTTGCCGGGGTACGCGCGCTTGATCGCATTCCCGAACGCACTGCCGTAGCCCGAGCTGCCACGCGGGTTGGTGTAGAGCACCACGTACCCGTTGGCGGCGTGCTCCTGCCAGCCGAAGTTGAACCCCACGCCGTACATGCCGTGCGGGCCGCCGTGGATCGCGAGCATCATCGGGTATTTCTTGGCGGGATCGAAATCGGGCGGCTTGACGATCCATCCCTGAATACGGTAGTCGTCGCGCGAGGTGTACCAGATTTCCTCGACTTCGCCCAGTGTCCGGCCGGCCAGCACGTCGTCGTTCACGTGCGTCAATTCCGTCATGGCCGCCGGGCGACGCAGGGTGAAGGTGACGACGTCGCCAGGTTCGTGGATACTGCTGCGGGTGCCGACCACCACGCCGGTATTCGTCATGCTCGCGAGGTTGAACAGATGCGCGCCTTGCGTGATCGGCCGGACGTCTCCGTCGAGTGGCGCGTAGTACATGTTCGACGTGCCGCGGTCCTGCGTCGCGAAGTACACGCCGCGGTTGTCCGGCGACCAGATCAGGCTGCCGGGCGACCGGTCGAGATCATCGAGAATCTCACGCGGGTTGGATCCGTCGATTCCCATCACGTAGAGTTTCGACGTCTCATAGGTATCGTCGCTCCAGTCGTTGCCGGTGTATGCGACGAGTTGGCCGTTCGGCGACACGACCGGACTGCCGTCCGGCCCGCGCCGGGTGGTGAGCTGGCGAATGGTGCCGCTGGCGACGGAGACCGCGTAGATCTCGGACTCACGCCAAACGTGCACGGCGTCTTCCACGCGCAGCGACGAGAACAGGATTGCGCCGCCGTCCGGTGTCCAGGTCGGGCCGCTGTGGTTCCAATCGCCGTCGGTCAGTTGGCGCGGCGTCCCGCCCGAGGCGGGGACGACAAAGATGTGACGGTATCCGTCGTCGATATACCCGACCCGATCGCGCCGATAGCCGAGCCGAGTCACGATCTTCGGGTCACCGGTCCACTTGGCGCCCTCGGGCCGCCCGGGCAGGCGGATACGCCACGTTTCGTTGGACGGCACGTTCATCACGAACGCGATCGACTCGCCGTTTGGCGACCACTCGATGTTGCTGGGCGATTCCTCGACGTGCGTGATCTGGCTGGTCGCCCCCTCCGCGTCCATCCACCGCACGAACAGCTGGGATCCGGTGGGGTCCCCCTGGCGGGTGAAGGCGATCCGCGTTCCGTCCGGCGACCACCGCGGCGAGCTGCCCTCGGTCAGGAACCGGTTGCGGCTGCCGTCGGCATTCATGATCCACAGGGACGGGTCCCAGCGGTCGTTGACCTTGTCGACGTACATCCGCGTGTACACGATCTGCTGCCCGTCGGGCGAGATCTGCGGATCGGCGACGCGCTCCCACTCGAGGTAGAGGCCAAGGGTCAGGCGGTCGCGCGCGTCGTCTTGCGCAACGAGCGCCGGGACCGCCGCGCAGGCGATCCCCAATAGGAGGAAAAGACGTCCTGTGGACATGAACCGGCTCCGGGTGGATTCTGCCGCGAAATTGACACCGGGGCCGCGCGGGCGCAACCTGCGGGCCATGCGCATCGCACTTTACCTGATCTTTGCCGTCTCCGGCGTGGCCGGGCTGATCTACGAATCGATCTGGGCACGCTACCTCGGCCTGTTCGTGGGACACAGCGCCTACGCACAGGTCCTGGTCCTCGCGATCTTCCTCGGTGGGATGGCGCTGGGAGCGATCCTGGTCGCCCGATACACCGACAAGGTACCCGACCCACTGCTCGCCTATGCCGGCGTCGAGTTGATGCTCGGAGTGGCGGCGTTCGGGTTCCATCCGGCCTACCTTGCCGTGACCCAGGCCGCGTACGACCGGGTGTTTCCGGCGTTGGCGGGGACCGCGATGCTCACCGCCGTACAGTGGGCGATCGCCGGGGCGCTGATTCTTCCCCAGTCGATCCTGCTCGGGACCACCTTCCCACTCATGGTGGCCGGCGCGTTGCGCCGCACGGCGCTGCCGCCGGGCAAACCGATCGCCTGGTTGTACTTCGCCAACAGTTTCGGTGCGGCGGTCGGGGTACTGCTGGCCGGGTTCTGGCTGCTGCGGTTGGCGGGACTGCCGGGGACGGTGCTCGCGGCCGGCATGATCAACGTGGTGGTCGCCCTGACGGTGTACCTGGTAGCGCGCAGCCGACCGATCGTGGCCAGAGTGACGGCGGTGCCCGCGGTGGCGGTGCGCCAGGCGGATGGCGATGCACCCGACACCACGCGGTGGCTGCGGTTTCTGTTGCTCGTGAGCTTCGGAACGGCGGCGGCGTCGTTCATGTACGAGATCGGCTGGCTGCGCATGCTGGCGCTCGTGCTCGGGACCGCGACCCATGCGTTCGAGCTGATGCTCTCCGCGTTCATTCTGGGACTGGCACTCGGCGCGTTCTGGGTGCGCGAGCGCGCCGACCGCTGGACCAACCCGCTGTTGGCGCTCGGGGCCGTGCAATGGAGCATGGGTCTGCTCGCGTTGGCGACCATTCCGCTCTACCTGGCGTCGTTCGGCTGGACCGCGCATCTGATGAATACGTTTGCCCGTTCGGATGGAGGATACGCCGGGTTTACCGTCTCACGCTACGTGATCTGTCTGGCCATTATGTTGCCGTCGACTTTCTGTGCCGGGATGACGCTGCCGCTCATCACGCGCATGCTCTTGGGTCGCGGTGTGGGGGAGCGGGCGATCGGGGCGGTGTACGGCGTCAACACGTTGGGATCGATCGTGGGGGTCGTCGTTGCAGGGTTGATCGCGCTGCCGCTCCTCGGGTTGAAGGGACTGCTCGTGCTCGGCGCGACGATCGACATGGGACTCGGCGTGTGGATTCTGTTCGTCGTGCGCGGGCACAACGTGTCCTTACGGCGGCTCGCCGTCGGCTCCGCCATGGCGACGGCGGTGATCACGATCGCCTCATTGCTGGCGCCGGCTTTCGATACCACCGTGCTGGCGAGCGGCGTGTTCCGCACCGGTCGGCTGTATGGTCCAGGCTCGGTGGAGATGCAGTTCTATCGGGACGGCAGGACGGCCAGCGTCTCGGTCGTGCGCAATGTCTCCGACGGTCGTCTGGTGGTGGCGACCAACGGCAAGAGCGACGCGTCGCTGGCGGCGGCCTGGCTCTCCGCGTGTAGCGATACGACCACGAAGGTCCCGCTTCGCGGGGACGTGTCCACCCAGGCGCTGGCACCGCTCATCACGCTGGCACACCATCCCGGCGCGCGGAACGCTGCAGTCATCGGACAGGGATCGGGGATGTCGTCGCACTTCCTGCTCGGTGCTTCGAACCTGGCCACGGTGGTCACCATCGAGATCGAGCCGGAAATGGTGGCGGCGTCACGCGCGTTCTATCCGGCCAACCGGCGCGTATTCGACGACCCGCGCTCGCGGATCGTCATGGCGGATGCCAAGGCGTACTTCGCGACTCGGCCCGAACCGTTCGACCTCATGGTCTCCGAACCGTCCAATCCGTGGGTGAGCGGGGTCGCGAGCTTGTTCACCAGCGAGTTCTACGAGCGGGTGACGCACTATCTGGCGGACGACGGCGTGTTCGGCCAGTGGGTGCACCTGTACGAGATCGATGACGGACTCGTGCTTAACATCCTGGCGGCGATCCACCAGACGTTCCCGGCGTACGAGATCTTCCTGACGGACGGCGCCGACATGCTGGTGGTGGCGACGAAGGCGGCGTCGTTGCCGTCACCCGACTGGGGTGTCATTCAACGGGTCTCGTTCGCGTCGGACATGTGCCATACGGTCGTGCCGAGTGCGGAATCGCTCGAGGCGATGCGGCTCACGCACCGGCGTGCGCTCGCGCCGTTGCTCGATGGGTGGCGGCAGCCGAACTCCGATTTCTACCCGATCTTCGATCTGTTCGGCGAGCGCGCGCGGTATCTCAGGCGCACCGCGAGTGGCTTCACCGGTTTTGCCACGGCGACGTTCGACTTCACGGCACCGTTCTTTGGCCGCCGTGCCGGGCCGAGTGATGCGCTGGTACCGGACCTGCCGGGCATCCCGGGTGTGGCACGGCGTGCGCTTGGCGCCACGCTGCGTGTGGGCGTGCGCGATACGGTCGCCACGGCGGTGACCGCCGGGTTCCGCAACGAGATCCTGCGAAAGCAACGGTGGGACGCGGCACTCGCGGTCGACGCGCCACCGGTCGACTGGAAGATGTGGCTGGCGGAAGCGCGCCTGGTGGAACAGGGCTTGCACGGCGGGACGCGCGGGTATGCGGACACGTCGTTCTACGAGGGCGCGATCGCGTATGTGGTACGCCACGGCGCACCGGCGGTCGTGCGGGACGTGCTCGAGTTTCGCCTGGCGATCAGCCGGTGGCAGTTTGACGAGGCGTCGCGCGCGGCGGACGCGCTGCTGTCGGTGGTGTTGCGGGAGGACGGTTGGATCTCGGCGGACGAGTTGATCGAGGGCGGGGTGGTCGCCAAGCTCCGGACAGGGGATGTGGGTGGGGTGGTGATATTCCACCGTGCGTTGGCGGGACGGCGGAGTTATGGTCCGGAAGATCTGAGGGCGGTGTTGTTAGATGCGTACGTGGCGGTGGCGGGGGGAGGGCGGTGACCGCCGGGGATCTCGCCCGCTGTTCATCACGCCATCGCGCGTGCCTCACCCCCTGGCGCCCTGTCCGGGCTGGATGCGCGTGCCTCACCCCCTGTCCCCCTCTCCGC